>WBZL01004236.1_pt1 | contig 12569 bp, 10 predicted proteins | sample 5204291 | NCBI WGS metagenome assembly WBZL01 (sample SAMN12344345, study PRJNA552823) | activated sludge metagenome | biome: Activated sludge suspended growth; feature: Nitrification reactor; material: Wastewater; isolation source: activated sludge from nitrification reactor of wastewater...
GTTGTTGCCAATGCAGGATGCCTGAGAGGATTGGCGCGTGCGCCGTATCGTCCAGAGCAAGAAGTTGCAAAACGTCCGCTATGACGTCAGGGGTCCGATCCTGACCGAAGCGCAGCGTCTGGAGGCCGAGGGCCACCGGATTCTGAAGCTCAACATCGGCAACACCGCCCCCTTTGGTTTCGAGGCGCCCGAGGCGATCCTGGCCGACATGATTCATCACCTGCCCGAGTCGCAGGGGTATTCCGATTCGCGGGGGATCTATTCGGCGCGCACTGCGGTTTCGCAGTACTACCAGTCCCGTGGCCTCAAGGACACCCTCGTCGAGGATGTCTACATCGGCAATGGGGTTTCCGAGCTGATCAGCATGGTGCTGCAGGCCTTTGTCGATGACGGCAACGAGATCCTGGTGCCGGCTCCTGACTATCCGTTGTGGACCGGCGCGGTGTCGCTGTCGGGTGGGACCCCGGTCCATTACCTGTGTGATGAGGAGAACGGCTGGAACCCCGACCTGGCCGACATCGAATCCAAGATCACCGAGAACACCCACGCCCTGGTGATCATCAACCCCAACAACCCGACGGGCGCGGTCTACAGTCCTGAGACGGTCAAGGCGATGGTCGACATCGCGCGGCGCCACGATCTGGTGATCTTCAGCGACGAGATCTACGAGAAGATCCTGTACGACGACGCCACTCACCACCACGCCGCGACCTATGCCGGCGACGACGTACTCTGTCTGACCTTCTCGGGTCTCTCGAAGGCCTATCGGGTGTGCGGTTATCGCGCCGGCTGGGTGATGATCTCGGGTCCGAAGGAGGTCGCCACCGACTTCCTGGAGGGCCTCACCCTGATCGCCAACATGCGGATGTGTTCCAACGTCCCGGCCCAGCACGCGATCCAGACGGCCCTCGGCGGCTACCAGTCGATAGAGGAGTTGATCCGTCCGGGCGGGCGTTTCTACGAACAGATCAAACTGGCCGACAAGCTCCTCAACGACATCCCCGGCGTCTCCAATGTGACTCCGCAGGGTGCGCTCTACTGCTTCCCGAAGCTCGATCCTGAGGTCTACGCGATCGAAGACGACGAGGAATTCGTGATGGACCTCCTGCGCGCCAAGAAGCTCCTGGTCACCCACGGCACCGGCTTCAACTGGGTGGCTCCCGATCACTTCCGGGTGGTCTGTCTGCCCGATGAGGAGCTGCTCGAGGAGGCCATCGGTCGCATCGCCGACCACTTGGCCACCATGCGCTGACCGACGCACCCTCCCTTCGCCATGCGGCGAGCGAGCACGCGGCGTACTCTCCACCCATGGAGACAAGCGAACTTCGGGACCGACTGACCAACCTGATGCCTCAGGTACGACGTGACCTGGAGGACCTGGTCCGGATCCAGTCGGTCTCGGCAGATCCGGCCCGGGCCTCCGAGGTGCAGCGCAGTGCCGACGCGACCGCTGCTCTTTTGGCCGCCGAGGGTTTCGAGGACGTCAGGGTGGTGACCGCCAACAATGACGGTTTTGCTCCGGCGGTCCTGGCCAGGAAGCCTGCCCAGCCGGGGCAACCGACTGTTCTCCTCTACGCGCACCACGACGTACAACCGGAGAACGATCCGGCCGACTGGGACTCCCCTCCGTGGGAGCCGACCGAACGCAATGGTCGCCTCTACGGACGTGGTGCTGCTGATGACAAGGCCGGGATCATGGCCCACATCGCCGCCATCCGGACCTTGGGTGATGACCTGAAGGTCGGGGTCACGATGTTCATCGAGGGTGAGGAGGAGGTCGCCTCGGCAACCCTTCCGGACCTGCTGGCCCAGCACCAGGACTACCTCACCTGCGACACGATCGTGATCGCCGACAGCGGCAACTGGGATATCGGCGTGCCCGCGCTGACCACCACCCTGCGCGGTTCGATCCGTTGCGATCTCGAAGTCCGCACCATGACGCACGCAGTGCATTCGGGCATGTGGGGTGGGCTCGTGCCCGATGCCCTGATGACCCTGTCCCGCGTCATCTCCAGCATGTACGACGCCGAGGGCGGCGTCGCGGTGGCCGGCCTGCACTCCGGGCCTGCTGCCGACGTCGACTATCCGGAGGAGCGCCTGCGGGCCGAGTCCGGTGCGCTCCCGCAAGTGGATTGGATCGGATCGGGCAGTGCTGTCGCCCGGATGTGGACCCAGCCGTCGATCACCGTCACAGGCATCGATGCGCCGAAGGTCGATGGAGCCAGCAACACCCTGACCCCCGTTGCTCGTGCGAAGGTGACCATCCGCACTGCTCCCGGTGATTCCTCGGCCAACGCCTTCGAGTGCCTGGAGCGGCACATGGAGGCCAACATGCCCTTCGGGGCGGCGTACTCCCTGACGCTGTGCGACTACGGCGAGCCCACCGAGATCGACGCCACCGGTCCGGCGTACGACGCGGCCCGTGCCGCCTTCACCGAAGCCTGGGACGGCACCGAGCCGATCGACATGGGCGTGGGCGGATCCATCCCGTTCATTGCGGAGTTCCTCGAGCGTTTCCCCGACGCCAGCGTGCTGGTCACCGGCGTCGAGGACCCCGACACCAGGGCCCACGGAGCCAACGAGGGTCTGCATCTCGCCGAGTTCGAGCGCGTCTGCCTGGCCGAGGCCCTGCTCCTGGACAAGCTGGCCAACTGATCCGTGCAGTGTGACTACTTCGATGCGGGGGTGTGCCGTTCGTGCACCCTGATGGGTGTCCCGTACGACGTCCAACTCGCCCGCCTCGACGAAGAAACCCGTGCGCTGCTCGGCAATCGCATCGCCGATGACACTTGGCTCCCGCCGGTGTCCAACGCCGAGCAGGGTTTCCGCAACAAGGCCAAGCTCGTGGTCGCCGGGAGCCGGGGAGCGCCGACTCTTGGCATCCTTGACGGCGAGGGGCTTGGCGTCGACCTTCGAAACTGCGGCCTCTACGAACCGGGTCTGGATGAAGCAGTGCTGCAGTTCTCCGACTTCGTTGCCGCCGCAGGGTTCACGCCGTACGACGTCAACTCGCGCAGCGGCGAGCTCAAGCACCTGATCCTCACCCATTCGCCCGACGGTGAGTTGATGGCGCGGTTCGTCTTCCGCTCCGAGGGGCAGACCCGGAAACTGGCCGCCCAGTTGGAAGAACTTCCCGCGAACACCAAAGTCGTGACCGCCAACATCCAGCCCGAGCACAAGGCCGTGCTTGAGGGTGAACAGGAACAGGTGCTGACCCAGCAGACGCAGTTGCCGATGCGGGTCAACGATGTGGTTCTGCAGTTGGGACCGAAGTCCTTCTTCCAGACCAGCACCACGATGGCGGCCCGGCTCTATGCGACCGCTCGCGACTGGGTGACCGATGCTGCCCCGGAGAGAGTTGTCGATCTCTACTGTGGCGTGGGCGGTTTCGCTCATCACGTCGCTGCGCCGGGACGGCAAGTGCACGGCGTTGAGCTGTCGGCCGAGGCGATCGAATGTGCTCGCTTGGTTGGTACTCCCGGAGCGACCTTCGAGGTGGCCGACGCCGCGCAACTGTCCGTTCCGCAAGCAGATCTGGTGATCGTGAACCCGCCCCGACGCGGGATTGGCGAGCTGGCCGATGCTCTGGAAGCTTCAGGCGTGGAGCGGATCATCTACTCCAGCTGCAACCCGCAGAGCCTGTCCCGCGACCTCGCGCAGTTGGCGTCGTACGACGTGGAGCGCGCTCAGCTCTTCGACATGTTCCCCCAGACCAAGCACTGCGAGATTCTGGTGGCATTGCGCCGCAAATGAGCCCTCTTCGTGACCCCTCATGGGTATTTATGAGGCTTGTGATCGCTTTTCAGACCGAAAATGTGGATTAGACCGGTGAGCCGAGTTTTGCCGCATTGACGTCACAGTTGGCGCTTTCAACAGTTTTGAGTTGTGGACATAAAACTAAGCAACTGTTGGAGGAACTGATGAGTTTCGAAGGTTTCAACCCGAAGGGCGCTGCAGGTGTGGCGCTGAGGGAAAACGACGTGATGGCGCGGCTGGTGGCCATGTTCGCAATCTTCGCGATGGTCATGACAACGATGATCATGGGGGCCACCTCGGCCTTCGCCGACACCGGCGGTTCCGGTGGTGGTGACGGTGGCACCGGAGGTGGCGGCTCTGATGGTCTTGCCAAGGTCTACTTGGACGTCTATGACCACGTTGCCGTCCAGGTTGACCCGATCACGGGTCAGCGCCCAGCGGGCCAGGGCTGGGGGCAGGATTCCATCGACTTCTTCATCAATCGCGCTGATGCGCGTCTCCAACTCGCCCCACGTCCGTCCGGCACCGGTAACAACGGGTATGGATCCGGCAGGTGGGAAAGCTGGTCAGGCAGTCACAAATTCAGTAACGGGATGACTCTGGTCCAGATGATCAATCACCAGTGCACCCAGGCGATCAACGAGGCGGTTAGTCGCAACTCCCAGGCTACTTCAGCCCGGGTGGTGTCACTGCAGTTCTCCTTTGCTGTTGACGGCGGCAACATGGGTGGCGCCGGCGGCATCTTTGGCGCTCCGGATTGGTACTACATCATCAGGCCTTCGTATGTGCACCGTCCGCACTGGCGCGACACCGTCGATGAAGTCGGTTCGACCTACAACTCCAAGAAGATCGGCAGCTGGAGCAACCAGAACGGACAGCTGGAAGCTGATGCCGATGGTGATGGCAACTACACCAACGGCGAGTACATCAATGCCGAGGACCTCGATCCTTCTGCACAGCCCACGGCAGCGATTCTTGCGGAGCTGGATCGGGCCATCAACATGGCCTGGGACATTGCCCAACCGAACACGCACGACAGCTCAGCTCGGATGGTGTCCTGTGTGGCCATGAACGATCGTGAGCCAGAAGGCCTGGTGCCCAACCCGGTTATCGATGTTTCCAAGAATGCCGAGGATGTTGAGGGTGTCGTCGAGCGTGCCAATCTGGCCGCTGCCGGTTCGCAGACCGTCACCACCGTGTTCACCAACACCGGTGACGAGGATCTGAACTCCCTCACCTTCGCTGACAACACCACCTCGGGCAACCAGGTGACGTGGACCTCCATCACGCTGCCCAACGGTTCGACCGTGGCGGTTGGTGGGACGGGTACACCTGCTGATGTGCAGACCGCGCTGTCCGGCGTCGTACTTGCTGCTGGTGATCCTGACACCGACACCCCGGGCGGTTCCGTCACCGTGACGGGCACTGTCCAGGTGGATGCCGGTGTGCTTCACGCCGATCGGGTGACAGTCACCGGCACCGGTGTTGTCTCCGGTCAAGTCGTGACCGACAACGACGCCACCGAGTACTTCGCTCCGGTTCCGGTTTGCACTGGTTCGATTGGTGACCGGGTTTGGGAGGACACCAATAAGAACGGTATCCAGGATGCTGGTGAGCCCGGTGTGGGTAGCGTGACTGTGAAGTTGTTGGATGCTTCGGATGCTGTGGTTGCCACGACAACCACTGATTCCAATGGCAACTACTTGTTCAGCAATGTTGCGTGTGGCACTTATTCGGTGCAGTTCACCGCCCCCAGTGGTTATGAGGGTTTCACGGACCCGGATCAGGGTTCTGATGACGCGGTTGATTCTGATGCGAACAAGACCACTGGCAAGACCGGTCAGGTGACCATCGATGCTGATAACCCGAACAACCTGACTCTTGATGCTGGTTTGGTTCTGCCTGAGCCGGTTTGCACTGGTTCGATTGGTGATCTGGTTTGGGAGGACACCAATAAGAACGGTATCCAGGATGCTGGTGAGCCCGGTGTGGGTAGCGTGACTGTGAAGTTGCTGGATGCTTCGGATGCTGTGGTTGCAACGACCACCACTGATTCCAATGGCAACTACTTGTTCAGCAATGTTGCGTGTGGCACTTATTCGGTGCAGTTCACCGCCCCCAGTGGTTATGAGGGTTTCACGGACCCGGATCAGGGTTCTGATGACACGGTTGATTCCGATGCGAACAAGACCACTGGCAAGACCGGTCAGGTGACCATTGATGCCAACAATCCGAACAACCTGACTCTTGATGCTGGTTTGGTCAAGGAAGAGGTTGTGGAGCCGGTTTGCCTTGGTTCGATTGGTGACCGGGTTTGGGAGGACACCAACCGCAACGGGATCCAGGATGCTGGTGAGCCCGGTGTTGATGGTGTCACGGTGACTTTGCTGGGCTCCGAGGACGCGGTCATCGCCACGACCACGACCAGCAACGGCGGCAAGTATCTCTTTGAGGATGTCGAGTGTGGCACCTATTCGGTGCAGTTCACCGCTCCTGATGGTTATGAGGGTTTCGCTGACTCGAACCAGGGTGATGATGACACTGTCGATTCTGATGCAGACAAGGAGACTGGCAGGACCGGTTGGGTGACCATTGATGCTGATGACCCGAACGATCTGACTCTTGATGCTGGTTTGGTCAAGGAAGAGGTTGTGGAGCCGACCTGCCTGGGTTCGATTGGTGACCGGGTTTGGGAGGACACCAACCGCAACGGGATCCAGGATGCTGGTGAGCCCGGTGTTGGTGGTGTCACGGTGACGCTGCTGGGTCTTGAGGACGCGGTCATCGCCACGACCACGACCGACGGTAATGGCAACTATCTCTTCGGTGAGATCGAGTGCGGCACCTACTCGGTGCAGTTCACTGCCCCGGTTGGTTATGAGGGCTTCACCGAGCCCGAACAGGGTGAGGATGGTGATCGGGATTCCGATGCCGACAAGACCACTGGCAAGACTGGTTGGGTGACGATTGATTCGGAGATGCCGAACAATCTCAGCCTTGATGCCGGTTTGGTCAAGGCCGAGGTTGTGGAGCCCCCGGCGATCACTCCGCCGGCCCCCACCAAGCCGCACACGAAGGTTCCTCACAAGTTGCCTTCGACCGGTAGCGAGGTCAGCCTCGCGGTTGGCCTGACAGGTCTGCTGCTGCTGGCTGCTGGCGGTGGTCTGTTGATCGCCAGGAGGAAGATGCAGTCGAACTGATCGACACAATGATCATCGACTAAATGACAGTGCGGGGCGGGCGAGAAATCACCCGCCCCGCACTGTCGTACCAGGGCAATTCGAGATGGGCAGACCTGAAGGTGCCTCGGCGCGGAGGATGGCTCCCACCCGACCGAGTCGCGTAGCCTCGGAGCGTGCAAACCGATGAGATCCTCGAGCTGCTGAAACGGGTGGCTGAAGAGGTGATTACTCCTCGTTTTCGAGCCTTGTCCGACTCCCAGATCAAGGAAAAACGACCCGGTGACCTGGTCACCGTCGCTGATCAGGAAGCCGAAGAATTGATCACCCGGGCGCTGTTGCAGGGCTATCCCGACGCGGTGATCCTCGGCGAGGAGGCCCATTCCGTCGATCCGAGCCTGATGGAGCGATTCCGGGCTGCCGACCACGCCTTCACCGTGGATCCCGTCGACGGCACCAAGAATTTCGTCAATGGCTCCCCGGACCATGCCGTGATGGTCAGTGAAGTTCGCGATGGAATCACGCAACGGGCCTGGATCTGGCAACCAGAACACGAGGCCGGCTGGACCGCCGAGCTCGGCGGCGGCGTACGACGCAACGGGACGCCGGTGACCCGACCCCCGGCTGGCGATCCTCCAGTCGGCGCCACCTCGATCTGGTCTCGACGCGGGCGGATCCCCGACGGCCTTCCGGCCCTGATCGGCAGCTGGATCTGTTGTGGCGTCGACTACACCCACCTGATCGAGGGCGACTGCGACTACCTCGTCTACGGCCACACCAACCCGTGGGACCACCTCCCGGGCACGCTCATGGTCAGCGAGGCTGGTGGGGCCAGCGCCCACCGTGATGGCACGCCGTACGACGCCCGATCGAGCGGTCGCGGCCTGATTGTGGCGGCGGATCCGACCACCCTGGCTAGAGCAGTGACCGCCTGCGAGAGCATCTGGCCCGATCGACCCGTAGACTGATCGGGTGCCACACCATGCTCGCCGTCGTGGAGACGGACGCCTCACGCATGACATCGATCCACAAGATCGTGGACCCCAGGACGCCTGTGGAGTCTTTGGCGTCTGGGCTCCCGGTGAAGATGTCGCCAAGCTGTCCTATTACGGCATCTATGCCCTCCAGCACCGCGGTCAGGAGTCAGCCGGCATCGCGGTCAGCAATGGCCGCCAGATCCTCGTCTACAAGGACATGGGGCTGGTCTCGCAGGTCTTCGACGAGTCCACTCTGGAGACCCTGCAGGGGTACGTCGCCATCGGCCACGCCCGCTACTCCACCACCGGAGCCAGCACCTGGCACAACGCCCAGCCGACCTTCCGGCCCACGGCAGACGGTTCGATCGCCCTGGCCCACAACGGCAACCTGATCAACACCCGCGAACTCCTCGACCTGGTCAACGAACTGCCCAGCGAGCGCGGCGAACTCGACATTCACGCCCGCAATCTCGAGACCAGCACCAACGACACTTCGTTGGTGACCCAGTTGCTGGCTCACCACCCCGACATCTCCCTGGAGGAGAGAGCGGTGGAGGTGCTGCAGGAGGTCAAGGGCGCCTTCTCCTTCGTCTGGATGGACGAAACCACCCTGTACGCCGCCCGCGACCCCCAGGGCATCCGCCCGCTGGTGTTGGGCCGTCTGGAGCGCGGGTGGGTGGTCGCGAGTGAAACCGCGGCCCTCGACATCGTCGGCGCTTCCTTTATCCGGGAGATCGAGCCCGGTGAGCTCATCGCGATCGACTACGACGGGCTGCGCAGCCGCAGGTTCGCCGAACCCGCCCCCAAGGGGTGCCTGTTCGAGTTCGTCTACCTCGCCCGTCCAGACACCGTGATCTCCGACCAGCGGGTCCACAGCGTGCGGGTCGAGATCGGGCGCCGCCTGGCCCACGACTTCCCCGCAGAAGCCGACCTGGTCATCCCGGTTCCCGAGTCCGGCACCCCCGCTGCGATCGGTTACGCCGAGGCCAGCGGCATCCCCTACGGCACCGGCTTGGTGAAGAACTCCTACGTCGGGCGCACTTTCATCCAGCCCAGCCAGACCATCCGGCAGTTGGGTATTCGGCTCAAGCTCAACCCACTTCGCGACGTGATCGAAGGCAAGCGTCTCGTAGTCGTGGATGACTCAATCGTGCGCGGCAACACCCAACGTGCTCTTGTTCGGATGCTCCGCGAAGCGGGCGCCAAGGAGGTCCACGTGCGGATCTCGAGCCCGCCGGTCAAGTGGCCCTGCTTCTATGGCATCGACTTCGCCACTCGGGCCGAGTTGATCGCAAATGGCTTGAGCACCGACGAGATCTGCAACTCGATCGGCGCCGACTCCTTGGCATATATCTCCTTGGAGGAGCTCATCGAGGCAACGGGTGTGGCTCAGGATCGGCTCTGCATGGCCTGTTTCAGCGGCGAATACCCGATCGCCTTGCCCGAGCCGCAAGACCTTGGCAAACACCTACTCGAGGCCCATTCGCCTCGGCCCACGGATGTCGATGGCTTGGCTACCTCGCTTGCCGGAGGCATGGCCACCGATGCCCTCGACCGCCCCTGACGACCTGAGCGGAGAAGCACACATGAATGGCGCAACCTACGAGGCTGCCGGCGTTTCGATCGAGGCCGGAGACAAGGCCGTCGAGTTGATGAAGGTCTGGATAGACAAGGCCAAACGCCCCGAGATGATCGGCGGGATCGGCGGCTTCGCAGGCCTCTTCGACGCCAGTGCGCTCAAGGCCTATGAGCGCCCACTCCTGGCCAGTTCGGCCGATGGGGTCGGCACCAAGGTCGCGATCGCTCAGGCCCTGGACAAGCACGACACGATCGGCTTCGACCTCGTTGGCATGCTCGTCGACGACCTGGTTGTCTGTGGGGCCGAGCCGTTGTTCCTCACCGACTACATCGCGACCGGCCGCGTCGTACCCGAGCGGATTGCCGCGATCGTCAAGGGCATCGCCGAGGCCTGTGTGGCGGCTGGCTGTGCGTTGATTGGTGGCGAGACAGCTGAGCACCCCGGACTCCTTGAGCCAGATGAGTACGACGTTGCCGGCTCGACCACCGGAGTGGTTGAGGCCAGTCAAGTGCTCGGGCCGGGGAGAGTTCGCCCGGGTGACGTCGTGATCGCGATGGCTTCGAGCGGACTGCACTCCAATGGCTATTCCTTGGTGCGCCACGTCTTGCTCAATGCCGCTCAGATGAGCCTTGATGCCCATGTCGAGGAGTTGGGTCGCACCTTGGGTGAGGAGCTCCTCGAGCCCACGATGATCTACGCCAAGCCCTGCCTTGAGCTGGCCAGGCAGACCCAGACCCACGCGATGTCGCACATCACCGGCGGTGGCCTGGCTGCCAATCTCGAGCGCGTGATGCCCGTCGAGCTGACGGCGACCATCGACCGGTCGACCTGGCAGTTGCCGCCGGTCTTCGACCTCGTACGCCGCACCGGCGATGTAGCTACTGCCGATCTGGAGGCCACCCTGAACTGTGGGGTTGGCATGGTGGCCCTGACCGACCCAGCAGACGCTGACAAGGCGGTCGAGGCGTTGGCGAGTCATGGGGTGCGGGCTTGGGTGGCTGGCGAGGTGGCCACTGCTGCTGCTGAAGACGGCGGCAAGGTGCGTTTGGTTGGCTCCCACGCTGGTTGAGTGGGTGCCTAGGGGGCGTGGCCCGCATGGGTTGCCGCTTTTAGACACACCGGCATCGGCAAAATGCCGACCTGAGTGTCGCCAAGTTGTTCGACCGGTTAGAGTTGTCCTCACGAACAGTTGACTACCGACCGGCAGCCATAGAGCGCCGGCCAGACGTGCGAGGGGGTCGACCCATATGGGGCGCGGCCGTGCAAAGGCGAAGCAGACCAAGGTTGCCCGCGATCTGAAGTACCGCAGTCACGATACGGACTTCAATGCGCTGGCTAGAGAGCTCCACGGAGATGATGTCCAAGGTGACGTCGATCCCGAGGAGTTGGACAAATGGGCGGATTACGCTGATCCGCCCAATCAAGACTGATCGGCTCCTTCGCAGCCCTTCCCTTGAGGGTGCCACACCCGAGATCCACGTCGTGTCAGTAAATTCTTGACCACAAATGCGCGTTAGTCTCGTATTTGCCCGATTTTTCTGATACACATGGTTTCGTAACTTCTGAACGAATAGCAAGCATTGTCCGAGTGGTCTAGGGCGCAACTGTCAATAATCCACAAGATGGACATTTCAGGTTTGCTGCTCGTTGACGAAGTGGCAAGATGCTTCTCACTGGGGAAACCAGGGGGAAGTTCCCGAAGTAGCACGAGGATGAAGGTGATTGCAGTGGTTTCGCGACCGACTGAATCAGAAGCACTGTTGACTCCGGCAGAAGTTGCCGCGATGTTCCGAGTAGATCCCAAGACGGTGACTCGCTGGGCCAAGGCCGGCAAGTTGAGCGCGATCCGCACGCTCGGTGGCCACCGCCGCTATCGCGAGTCTGAAGTCAAGGAGCTCTTGGGAGACATCATTCCCTCCCAACGCATGTCTGACGACTGATCGCGACCCAAACTGGGTTTGGCTCCCGACCAGGTGACCTCCGGCTAGGGGCAGCCCACAAACACGACTGAGACAACCCGGTCTCGCCGATGGCGCGGCCGGGTTGTGTTGTCCGTGAATACGCTGCCCACGGGGACTCTTTGGCCCCCTGATAGACAAGACCAATGAGCAGTCTGCGACAGCGCCCCAAGTTTCTGGAAACCAACACCTTCCACACGGCGATGAAGCAATTGTCGAGGGCCCACGTGGGCCTTTATCGGCGTACTCGAGGCAAGTTGGGGGCCACGATGCCCGTCTCCGCGCGACTGTGGCTCCCCGTTTGCCTGTTGACTCACGCAGGCCGCAAATCCGGGATTCCTCGAGTGACGCCACTGCTGTTCATGCCCGACGCAGAGCGCGTCGTACTCTTTGCAGCCCAAGGGGGCTTGCCGCAGCATCCGCAGTGGTATCTCAACCTCAAAGCCGATCCTGACTGCACGATCCAGGTCGGGTCGCAAGTCCGGCGTTTGAAGGCGCGGACGGCATCGGCTGCAGAGCGGGAGGCCTTGTGGCCACGGATGAAGCAGCACTATCCGGGTTGGGGCGCCTATCAGTCTTGGTGCGAGCGAGAGATCCCGGTGGTGATCTGCGAGCCGTGATCGGCGTACGTCGGGCCGCTGCCCGCTGACTGGATGCCACCCAGATGACAAACGCCCCGCCTGAGTGAGACGGGGCGCTGCCCAGGTCAAGCCTGGGAGTGGTGGGCAGGGGCGGGGTCGAACCGCCGACCTTCCACTTTTCAGGCGGACGCTCGTACCAACTGAGCTACCTGCCCACTGAGGTGGTGAAACCTCAGCGACCCCGACGGGACTCGAACCCGCGACCTCCGCCGTGACAGGGCGGCGCGCTAACCAACTGCGCCACGGGGCCTGGCTTTGACTCACGTTTTTGTGAGCCACGGAATGGTATCCCACTGCTGGGCTACTGCACCAATCCGCACCCCCAACGGGATTCGAACCCGTGCTACCGCCGTGAAAGGGCGGCGTCCTAGGCCACTAGACGATGGGGGCCTGTCGCTGTTGCGACTGCACAATCATAGGGGTTGAGCCACCTTCCACAAATCTGGGGGCTAGGCTCTGGCCCACGCCCAGCGACGCGG
>WBZL01004237.1_pt1 | contig 12567 bp, 9 predicted proteins | sample 5204291 | NCBI WGS metagenome assembly WBZL01 (sample SAMN12344345, study PRJNA552823) | activated sludge metagenome | biome: Activated sludge suspended growth; feature: Nitrification reactor; material: Wastewater; isolation source: activated sludge from nitrification reactor of wastewater treatment...
CTGCGCGAGGCCGCCGCGATCGACGGCTGCAACGAGTGGCAGTCGTTCCGTCAGGTGATCTTCCCCGCCCTCAAGCCGATCAACGTCGTCGTCGCGGTCATCACCGTGATCGAGGCGCTGCGTGCGTACGACATCGTCGCCGCCCTCAGCGAACCTCGTGGCACGGAGGTGATGGGCACGCTCGTCACCAACAGCCTCACCGGCGAAGGCGGCGGTCGCGTGGGCATCGGCTCCGCCTACGGCATGGTGCTGTTCGTCCTCTGCATCGGCTTCATCATCTGGTACGTCATCAACAACTTCCGGGAGAACGAGTCATGAACGGCACCGGGACCCCGATGGTCGGCGTCCGTCGCAGTCGCCGCATGGTGCTGCAGGGCGTGCTGATCGCGATCGCCGTGCTGTGGCTGCTGCCGATGGTGGCCGCGTTCTACGCGTCGTTCCGCTACTTCGAGAGCGACAGCAACGTCAACGGCGTGTTCTCGCTGCCGAAGACGCTCACCCTCGACAACTACCGCGAAGCCTGGGACGTGGGCGGCATCCCGCGGCACTTCTGGAACACCATGTTCGTCACCGTGCCCGCGCTGGTGCTCATCCTGCTGCTGTCGAGCATGGTGGCGTTCGCGTGCAGCCGGTTCTCGTGGCGGTTCAACGTGTTCTTCCTCGTGCTGTTCACCGCCGGCAACCTCATGCCGCAGCAGGTGATCTTCCAGCCGCTGTTCCAGATCTACAAGAACGTCCCGTGGCCCGACTTCCTGAGCGACACCGACACCGGGAGCCTGCTCGGCACGAAGATCGCGGTGATCCTCATCCACGTCGCGTTCCAGACGGGCTTCTGCACCTTCGTGTTGTCGAACTACATGAAGACGATCCCGAAAGAGCTCGGCGAGGCGGCGCTCGTCGACGGTGCGAGCGTGCCCCGCCAGTACTTCCAGATCATCCTGCCGCTGTGCCGGCCGGCGTTCGCCGCGCTCGCGACGCTCGAGTTCACCTGGCTGTACAACGACTTCTTCTGGGGCAACGTGCTGCTCAACCAGGGCGACCAGAAGCCGATCACGTCGTCGATCGCCGTGCTGAACGGTCAGTACGCGAGCGACTACAACCTGATCGCCGCGGCCTCGATGATGATCGCCCTGCCGACCCTCGTCGTGTACCTGATCCTGCAGAAGCAGTTCATCAGCGGGCTGACGCTCGGCGCGAACAAGGGGTGACCTCCGCACGATGAACCTCCTCCACCTGCGCGGCGCCGGGGCAGACGTCGTGCTCGACACCTCGACCGGTGTGCCTGCGATCGTGCACTGGGGCGCGCCGCTCGGCGACGTCGACCCGGCCAGCGTGGTCACGGCGGCGGCCCGCACGGTCACCCACGGTTCGCTCGACGTGATCGCGCCGGTGACCGTGGTGCCCGAGCACGGCAGCGGCTGGCAGGGCCGGCCCGGTCTGGCCGGCAACCGTCCGGGAGGTCGAGCGTGGTCGCCCCGCTTCACCACCGAGTCGGTGCGCCACGACGGCACCGCCGTCGAGGTGGTCGGCATCGACCGCGTCGCCGAGCTGCGGCTCGTCACCCGCCTCGAGCTCGACGAGGTGCTCGTCGCTCGGTGCACGCTCACCAACACGGGCTCGTCGCGCTATCTGCTCGACGCGCTGACGATCACGCTGCCGGTCCCGGTGCACGCGAGCGACCTGATGTCGTTCACCGGACGCTGGACGCGCGAGTTGCATCCCGTGCGCACCACGTGGGCGACCGGCGCGCACGTCGTCGAGAACCGGCGCGGCCGGACGTCGCACGAGCACCCCCCGCTCGTGTACGCCGGCGCGCCGGGTTTCGGCGAGTGGCAGGGCGAGGTGTGGGGTGCGCACCTGGCGTGGAGCGGCGATCACGCACTGCTCGCCGAGTGCCTGCCCGACGGTCGGCGCTACCTGCAGCTCGGCGAGCTGCTGCACCCGGGCGAGGTGGCGCTCGAGCCGGGTGCCTCGTACACGACCCCCGAGGTGATCGCCACCTACGACGAGCACGGCCTCACGCCCGCGAGCTGGCACCACCACCGCTCCGTGCGCGGCCGTGCGAGCCACCCGACCACCCCGCGTCCGGTGCTCGTCAACACGTGGGAGGCCGTGTACTTCGACCACGACACCGCGCGCCTGCAGCAGTTGGCCACGGCGGCCGCCGACCTCGGGATCGAGCGGTTCGTGCTCGACGACGGCTGGTTCGGCTCGCGCCGCGACGACCGCCGTGGCCTCGGCGACTGGGTGGTGTCGCGCGACGTGTACCCCGACGGCCTCGCGCCGCTGATCTCGCACGTCCGCTCGCTCGGCATGGAGTTCGGCATCTGGGTCGAGCCCGAGATGGTCAACCCCGACAGCGACCTGTACCGGGCCCACCCCGAGTGGGCGCTGGTCACCGAGGGCTACGAGCCGGTGCTCGGCCGCCACCAACTGGTGCTCGACCTCGCCGACCCCGGCGCCTATGCACACGTGTTCGGTCAGCTCGACGCGCTGCTGCGCGACCACGACATCTCGTACCTCAAGTGGGACATGAACCGCGATCACGTGCAGGGCAGCGGCGCCGACGGTGCGGCCGGCACCCACGCACAGACGCTCGCCGTGTACCGGCTGCTCGACGAGTTGCAGGCGCGGCATCCCGGCGTCGAGATCGAGAGCTGCTCGAGCGGCGGTGCGCGCATCGACCTCGAGATCCTGCGCCGCACGCAGCGGGTGTGGACCAGCGACTGCAACGACGCGCTCGAACGCCAGACCATCCAACGCGGCGCGTCGCTGTTCGTGCCACCCGAGCTGATGGGCGCCCACATCGGGCCACCCCGCTCGCACACCACCGGTCGCACGCACACCCTCGCGTTCCGGGCGATCACCGCGATGTTCGGTCACCTCGGCGTCGAATGGAACGTGCTCGACCTCGACGAGGGCGATCGCGAGCAACTGCGCTCGTTCATCGCGTTGCACCGTCGGTTCCGGCCGCTGTTGCACAGCGGCGACGTCGTGCGCTTCGACCCGGTGCTCAACGGCACCGAGGTCGCCTCGCACGCACACGGCGTGTACGCACCCGATCGCAGCGAGGCGCTCGTGGCGTTGGTGCAGTTGCGCACGGGCATGAGCCTGGCGCCGCCGCCGGTGCGCCTGCCGGGCCTCGACGCCGACCGTCGGTACCGGGTGTCGGTCGTCGACACCGGGACGCGCCACTGGGGGCCCAGTCGGACGATGCCGTCGTGGGTGACCGACGGCGTGGTGCTGACCGGCCGCCAGCTGGCGGTGCACGGGCTGCAGCCGCCGGCGATGCACCCGGAGACCGCGTTGCTCGTGCACCTCGTCGCCGAGGGCTGACCCGCCCGGCGCCCCTCGGGAGCCGCAGCGGCGGGCGCCCTAGAGTGGCTCCCGGTCGCCCCCGGTCCGCCCGGCGGGTGATGCTCGACCACGTCGAGCGACCGTCGAGCAGGAGGGGAGTGGTCGCATGCGTCAGCGCGGATGGGGCTGGTTGCTGCTCGTCCCGGCGGCGATGGCCGTGGTGGTCTCGCTGCGCTCCCCGTTCGGATCGTTCCATCAACACCTCGCGCTGGCCGGCACCCCCGACCGCTTCGCCGCCACCGTGGTGCGCGCCGGGCGATCCGACGCCCGTGGATCGCTCTGGCTCGACAACCTGTTCGTGCTGTCGTGGGTGGCCACCGTGCCACGGTTGTTGCGTGCCGGGCTCGACCGCTGGGCTCCCGAGCGCCGACGGATGGTCGCACGCTGGCGTCACGCGCCGCGCGTGGCGTTGTTCGCCGCTGCCGCCGATCTGGTGCAGAACGCGCTGGCACTGGCCCTGGTCGGCAAGCGGCAGCCACCGACCGGGCTGACGCTCACGCTCGTGTGCGTCACGTGGATCGAGTGGATGCTGTTCGCCTGGGCGCTGGTCGCGGTGGCAGCACTCGTGGTCGGACCGCTGCTGGCACCGATCGCGCGGCCGGCGATGCGCGAGTTGCTCGCACCGCTCGACCGGGCGGCCGGCACGCATCCGCCGCTGTCGTCCGGCGAGCCCGTCGACGCGGCGTCGGCCACCGGTGACGACCGCGCCCTCGACGACCGCGCCGGTGACGACCTGACCCGTGACGCCGGGCCGACGATCGGGGTGTGCGTGTCGGGCGGTGGCATCCGAGCGGCGAGCGTGGCGCTCGGCGCACTGCGCGGGCTCGACGCGCCCCGCGACGACGGACCGTCGCTGTTCCAGCGCAGCCGATGGCTCGTGGCCGTGTCCGGCGGATCGTACGTCGCGGGCGGGTGGCGGATCAGCCGCCGACCAGGTGGTGTGATCGCGCCGCCGGCGACCGACGCACGCGACGGCGCGTTCGACGCCGAGCACCCGTGGGCGCAGACCGTGCTCGCACGTCGACGGTTCCTCGACAACGGCCGGCTGTCGATCGTCGGGGGCGTGATCGGTGTGGTGGCGCGCAGCGCCTTCGTCCTCGGCGGCATCGCGTCGGCGCTGTACCTGATCGGCAGGTTCGCCGGTCGCGCGGTGCGCACCAGGGCGCTGCACCCGTGGTTCCCCGCGGCGGATCCCGCCGGCGAGTCGTTGCTCGGCTGGCGCCAGCTCGTGCCGGCGCGACTGGTGCTGCCCGGGCTGGTGCTGGTGGTGGCAGCAGCGGCGATGGCGATCGTCGCCCTCACCCGCGTCGACCCCGATCGTCGGGCTCGGCTCACGCGCCCGGCCGCGCTGGCCGGCGCCGCCGGCGGCCTGCTGCTCGTGGTGCTGGTGGCGATCCCGATCGGTGTGGTCGAGGGGCGTCGCCTGCTGACGAACCTGCCGATCGGCGGGACCGCCGAGGCCAGCGCAGGTCTGCTCGGCGCGCTGTCGAGCCTCGGGATCGTCGCCGCGGTGTCGGGTGTGTTGGTCGCCCAGTTGAAGCGACGCTGGCTGCGGCTGGGTGGTGTGCTGCTCGCCGTGGTGGCCCTGTTGTTCGCCGGCAAGGTGGCCGACACGTTCGCCTACGGCTACGACGGCGTGTGGCGCCGCGAGGCGTTCGTCGTGATCGCTGTGCTCTGGCTCGTGGCACTCGATCTGGTCGCCTCGCACCGACTGACGCTCGGCGGCCTGTACCGCAAGCGCCTCGCGGCCACGTTCGCGCTCGGCGACGGCTCGAGCGCGCCGTTGCCACCGCTGCCGTACCGGGCCGAGCCGCACTGGTCGAGCTACGAGGGTGCGAGCGGACCCGAGCTCGTCGTCGCCGTGACCGCGCACACCTCGTCGCCCACCTTCTGCGGGCTCAACGGGTACGGGTTCACGTTCCGGCCCGGTGCCTTCACGCTGCACGACCGCACCGACGGCACGTCGGCCTCGGTGTCCGCACGCGCGTATCCGCGGGGCTCGTGGTGGGACGGCTATCCGCGCGGGTGGATCGTGAGCCGGTCGATGGCGCTCAGCGGCGCGGCCTTCGCGTCGGCGATGGGCCGTCAGGCGCTCGGCACCACGAACTCGCTGCTCGTGGCGCTCGATCTCCGCCTCGGCGCCTGGGTGCCCAATCCGCGGTTCGCCCACTGGTTCGCCGACGCCACCACCGCCCCGCGGGTGCATCTCGGGTACCTCGTGAAGGAGCTGTTCGGCCGGTATCACCCCGATCGCGACGCGTTCGTGTACGTCGCCGACGGGGGTCACCGCGAGAACCTGGGACTGGTCGAGCTGCTGCGCGAGCGACCCGACGTGGTGTGTTGTGTCGACGCGAGCGGCGACGCACCCGGGTCGTTCACGACCCTGCGCGAGGCGATCGAGCTCGCGCGGATCGAGCTCGGCATCGACGTCGACGTCTCGCTCGACGACCTGTGCCCGGCCGCCGGCGCGAGCGTGCCGGTCGAGTGCACCGTCGAGGGCGTCGTGACATACCCGGCAGACCTGGGCGGCGGGACCGGGCGCCTGATCTACGGCCGGGCGCAGCTCAGCGAGGCCGCGATGCCCGATCTGCATCGATACGGCGCCGTCGACGAGCGCTTCCCCGACTACTCGACGCTCGATCAGTTCCTCACCGAGGCCGAGCACCTGCAGCTCGTCGCCCTCGGGCACCACGTGGCGGAACGGATGGTCGCCCGCCACGACGGGGGCAATAGCATCCAACCTCGTGTCTGACCGGATCTCCACCGCAGATGTCGTGAAGGTGGCCAAGTTGGCCCGCCTCGACCTCACCCCCCACGAGATCGAGCGGATGACGGCGCAGCTCGACGGCATGCTCGAGCACTTCGCCGACATGGATGCCCTCGACCTCTCGCACGTCGCACCGATGACCCAGCCCTACCCGTTGCGCAACGTGCTGCGCGACGACGTCGTGCAGTCGGGGCTCGACCGCGACGAGGTGCTGGCCGCGGCGCCGAAGGTCGAGGACGGGCGCTTCCACGTGCCGCCGATCATCGGACTCGACTCGTGAGCGGCGCGTCGATCCCGACGAGCGCAGCCGGCATCGCCGCCGCGGTGCGAACCGGCGACGTGCGCGCCGTCGACGTCGTCGAGGCCCACCTCGCTCGCATCGCCGCGCGAGACGCCGACATCCATGCGTTCAACCACGTGATGGCCGACGAGGCCCGCGCCGCCGCGGTCGCGGTCGACGAGGCCGTCGCCGCGGGCCGGCCGGTCGGGCCGCTCGCGGGCGTGCCCGTCGCGCTGAAGGACAACATGTGCACGCGGGGCGTGCCCACCACCTGCTCGTCGAAGATCCTCGAGGGCTGGCGGCCGCCGTACGACGCGACCGTCGTCACCAAGCTGGCCGAGGCCGGCGCCGTGGTGATCGGCAAGACCAACCTCGACGAGTTCGCGATGGGGTCGAGCACCGAGAACAGCGGCTTCGGTCCCACCCGCAACCCGCACGACACCAGCCGTGTCCCCGGCGGGTCGAGCGGTGGGAGCGCCGCCGCGGTGGCCGCCGGATTCTCGTCGGTGGCGCTCGGCAGCGACACCGGCGGGTCGATCCGCCAGCCCGCCGCCCTGTGCGGTGTGGTCGGCGTCAAGCCGACGTACGGCTACGTCAGCCGGTACGGCCTGATCGCCTTCGCGAGCTCGCTCGACCAGATCGGGCCCTTCGCCTCGAGCGTCGAGGACGCTGCCCTGGTGCTCGACGCCATCGGCGGCCACGACGCACACGACTCGACGTCGATCCCGGAACAGCACCCGCGGCTCGTCGACGTGCTCGACCGAGGCGTCGAGGGTCTGCGCGTGGGTCGCATCACCGACCTGCCCGAGGGCGCCGATCCCGACGTGACCGAGCGGCTCGAGGTGGCCTTCGACGAACTGCGCGCCGCAGGCGCCGAGATCGTCGACGTGCAGGTGCCGGCCTTCGGCTACGCGCTCACGGCGTACTACCTGATCGCCCCCGCCGAGGCGAGCAGCAACCTGGCGCGCTTCGACGGCGTGCGCTTCGGTCTGCGGGTCGACGCGCCCGACACCAACTCGATGTACTCGTCCACGCGTGCAGCGGGGTTCGGCGACGAGGTGAAGCGGCGCATCATGCTCGGCACCTACGCCCTGTCGGCCGGCTACTACGACGCCTACTACGGCAGGGCGCTCAAGGTGCGCCGCCTCATCCACGACGACTTCGCCCGTGCGTATCAGCAGGCCGACGTGCTGCTCACCCCGACGTCGCCGACCGTGGCGTTCCCGTTCGGCGCCAAGGGCGACAACCCGCTCGCGATGTACCTCTGCGATCTGTACACGATCCCCACCAACCTGGCCGGCCACCCGGGCATGAGCGTGCCGTTCGGCACCGGCGCCGACGGGCTTCCCGTCGGAGTGCAGGTGTTGGCGGGCACGCTCGACGAGGTCACCATGTTCCGTGTGGGCGCGGCGCTCGAACGAGCCGCCGGCGCCTCGACGAAGGGAGCCGCGTGATGAGCGACCAGGACCACCTGCTCGAGGGCGGCTGGGAGCTCGTGGTCGGGCTCGAGGTGCACGTCGAGCTCGACACCACGACCAAGCTGTTCAGCGCGAGCCCGAACCGGTTCGGCGACGACCCGAACACCAACATCGACCCGGTCACGCTCGGCCTGCCCGGTGCACTGCCGGTGCTCAACAAGCACGCGGTCGAACTCGCGATGCGCATCGGCGCGGCCCTCGACTGCACCATCCAGGCGTGCACCTTCCACCGGAAGAACTACTTCTACCCGGACATGCCGAAGGCGTACCAGATCAGCCAGTACGACCAGCCGCTCAACGTCGACGGCCACCTCGACCTGCCCGACGGCACCCGCATCGGTGTCGAGCGGGCGCACCTCGAGGAGGACACCGGCAAGAGCACGCACATCGGCGGCACCGGCGGGCGCATCCACGGCAGCGACTACTCGCTCATCGACTTCAACCGCGCCGGCGTGCCGCTGGTCGAGATCGTCAGCCGCCCCGACATCCGCACCAGCGAGCAGGCCAAGCAGTACCTGGCCGAGCTGCGGGCGATCCTCGTGGCGGTCGGTGCGAGCGACGCGAAGATGGAAGAGGGCAGCATGCGCTGCGACGCGAACGTGAGCGTGCACCGGCCCGGCACCCCGTTCGGTACGCGCTGCGAGATCAAGAACGTCAACAGCATCCGGTCGGTCGGCCGGGCGATCGACTACGAGGCTCGCCGCCAGATCGCGATGATCGAGGCCGGCGAGACCGTGCGTCAGGAGACGCGTCACTGGGACGAGAACGACGGCCGCACGCACACGTTGCGCACCAAGGAGGACGCGGACGACTACCGCTACTTCCTCGAGCCCGACCTGGTGCCGCTCGAACCGTCGGCGCAGTGGATCGAGCAGGTGCGCGAGTCGTTGCCACTGCTGCCGAGCCAGCGCCGTGCGCGCCTCGCGGAGCTCACGGGTCAGCCGGTCACGAGCGAGGCGATCGCGGTGGTGGTCGAGCGCGGCCAGGACCAGTACGTCGAGGCCGTCGGCCACGTGGGCGGCGACATCGGCCGCGCGCTGGTGCACGTCAAGGAGGCCTTCGCCGAGCAAGGCGCGGAGCCCGCGGTGCCGTCGACCGACCTCGCGCTGCTCACCAAACTCGAGGTGCAGGGCAAGCTCACGGCCACGCAGGCCAAGGCCGTGCTGGCCGAGCTGGTGGCCAACGGCGGAGGTGACGCCGAGGCGATCGCCACGGCCAAGGGCTTCGAGGCGATGGACACCTCGGCGCTCGAGGCACTCGTCGATCAGGCGATCGCCGCGCAGCCCGACGCGTGGGCGAAGTACTGCGCCGGTGAGGGCAAGGCGATGGGTGCGCTCGTCGGCGCGGTCATGAAGGCCAGCCAGGGCAAGGCCGACGGCAAGCTCGTCACGGCGCTGCTCGAACAGAAGAAGGGCTGACCTCGGGCACCGCCAGGTGCCGACGGACCTGACGCCGCCAGCGGTTCGCGGAGAGCTCCGGACGGCTGGCGGCCATCGCGAGGCCGAACTTGCTCACCGATTCCGGACGAGCGCCCTCCTCTCGGAGCACCCGGTCGAACCACGACGAGCCCGTCGGGCTCTTCACTTCGACGATCACCAGCTGCGCGGCCTCGGCCCCGCCGAGCGCGACGGAGGTGTCGATGGTGGCGCGCGTGGTCGAGTCGAGGTCGACCAGGGTGGTGCGCTGGTAGGTCGTGGTGCACACCGGGTCGAGGGTGGCGGCGAGTCCTGGCCGCCCGAGCACCGCGTCGATCCAGTCGCGGCTGACCGGTCCGAGGCGCTCGGGGGTCGAGTCGAGGGGCAGCGCGATGCGTTGCTTCTCGGTGACCCCCCGGGTGCCGCGCTGCTTCACCTCGACGTAGGTGGCGCCGCTCTCGACGTACGAGCGGGTGCGCACCTTCCAGCGCAGGCGGCGCTTCGTGGCGGCACGTCGGTACGACTCGAGGTCGGGGGTGTCGAAGTAGACCGAGCGGTACCAGAAGGTGTGGCGTCCGTCGATCGTCATCACGGCCGAGCGGGGCGCCAGCCGACCGACGACCGCCTCGGCGGTGGCCGGGTCGAGGGCGTATTTGCGGTCGACCCGGGTGAGCAGCGCGGCATGCTCCTCGACGTCGGCGAGGTCGATCGTGTCCGCGGCGGCGAACAGGTCGGTGAGCGCGGCGGTGGCGACGTCGGTCATGTCACACACCTGCCAGCTCGTGACGGGGCTCGCCGGTGTGGGCTGCCGGCGTGGGATCGAGCCGGTAGCGCACCTCGACGGTGGTGAGCTCGTGGACGAGGTCGACCTTCTTCAACTCGAGCCGCATCACGCGGGCACCCAGCCGGCGCTCCAGCTCGGCGAGCAGCACGCTCTCGTCGGTGATCGCCCGGTCGAGGGTGACCTGCTGCACCCGGTAGCCGTGGTGGAGGCGTGGGTGGTCGCCGAGGAACATGACCGCGAGGATCGCGGTCGGAAGCGCTGCCGCCACCCAGGCCGGCTCGACGTGGATGCCGCCGAGCAACCCGAGCGCCAAGGCGGCGAAGTAGTACGCCACCTCCTGCTGCGACAGCTCGGACGAACGCAGGCGGATGATGCTGAGCGCACCGAACAGGCCGAGCCCGAACCCGGTGCCGATGCTGGTGTTCAGCGACAGCGCCACGGCCACGGTGAGCACCCCGACGTTGAGTCCGAGATAGGCGACCACCATGTCGACGCGCCGATGGCGTGGGAAGTAGAGGCCGAAGGTGAGGATCGAGATCGCCACGAGGTCGATCGCGAGGACGGCGGCGCGAGGCATGGGTGCTCCGAGATGTCGAGGCGTCGGTGACGCCGGGGTGAACGGTCGAGGAACACTCGACCACCCGGAGGTGTGAGCACGACGTGAACCGGCCCGGAATCGTTCGTGAGCGTTCACAACGAACTCACAACGAACCGGCAGACGACTCCGACCCGGCGTGGGTTGGATGTGAGGATGACCAACGACGCGAACGCGGAGCCGACCGGCACGGTGCTCGTGGTGGACGACGAGGAGAACATCGTGTTCCTCGTCGAGTCGGCCCTCCAGCTGCACGGGTTCACCACCGTCGCCGCGTCGAACGGACGCGACGCGCTGAAGCTGGCGGAGCGGCAGGCCGTCGACGCGGTGGTGCTCGACGTGATGCTGCCCGACCTCGACGGGTTCACCGTCCTGCGGCGCTTGCGCGAGGCCGGCATCCAGGCCCCGGTGCTGTTCCTGACCGCGCGCGACAGCACCGACGACCGGGTGCACGGATTGACGATCGGTGGCGACGACTACATGGTCAAGCCCTTCGCGGTCGCCGAGCTCGTCGCGCGGGTGAAGCTGTCGCTGCGCCGACGCGGCGACGGGCGTCACGGCGCAGGCGGCCGCGACGGCCGACGCCTCGCGTGCGCCGATCTCGAACTCGACGACGACGCCCACCGCGTCACGCGTGCCGGCCGGGTCGTGTCGCTGTCGCCGACCGAGTACGCATTGCTGCGCTTCCTGCTGGTGAACCAGGGCAGGGTGCTGAGCCGCGCTCAGATCCTCGACCACGTGTGGCAGTACGACTTCGACGGCGATTCGTCCGTCGTCGACACGTTCATCAGCTATGTGCGACGAAAGGTCGACACCAGCGACCCGAAGCTCATCCAGACGGTTCGTGGCATCGGCTACTGCCTGCGTGAGGACTGAGCCGTGTCGTTGCGGGCGCGCCTGATCGTGGCCTACCTGGCGGTGGTGGTGGTGCTCGGCACCGCGCTCGTCGTGGTCGCTCGCACGCAGCACGACCACCTCGTCGACCAGCTCGACCGGCAGCTCACCGCGGCGCGCCCGTTCCTCGAACCCGGCCGCTTCACGCCGTCGAGCGACGTGCCGGTGCCGGGAACCGGCCAGGGCGGTTCGACCGCGAGCGGTGGCGCCGACGAGGCACCGATCCCGCCCGACGGCGATCAGCCCGATCGGCCGCAACCCACCGACGGGCCCATCTCCGACCTCTTCGTCGGCTACCTCGACGACACCGGCGCGCTCGTGCCGGTGTTGACGGGCGTGTTGCTCGACGACGCACCGGTGATCGGTGCCGACGTCGTGGCCGACCTGCCGGCGGACGGCGAGCGCGTGATCGTGACCGTGCCCGGGACAGCCGGCTCGGAGTTCCGTGCAGCCGTGCAGGGCGGCTTCGACGGGATGCGAGTGGTGGTGGCACTGCCCCTCGACGAGGTGAACGACGCGGTCCGCCGTCTCGTGCTCGCGCTGTCCATCGCCGCGGCGCTGGTGTTGCTGGCGATGGCGCTCACCATGTGGTGGGTGTTCCGTCTGGGTCTGCGGCCCGTGGCTCGCATGACGGAGGCCGCGACCGAGATCGCGTCCGGTCGTCGAGACCGACGGGTGGAGGACACCGATGCCGCCACCGAGGTCGGTCGGCTGGGTCGGGCGCTCAACGACATGCTCGACGAGCGCGACCGCAACGAGGACAAGTTGCGTCAATTCGTCGCGGACGCCTCGCACGAGCTGCGCACGCCGCTCACCTCGATCCGCGGAGGCCTCGACCTCGCGCTCGAGGACGCGCTGCCGCCCGAACGGCGCCACGAGGTGCTGCGCCGTGTGCGCGCCGAGTCGCGTCGGATGCACGATCTGGTCGAGGAGCTGTTGTTGCTCGCCAGCCTCGACAGCGGGCGCCCGCTGCGCTCGGAACCCGTCGATCTGGTGG
>WBZL01004238.1_pt1 | contig 12567 bp, 13 predicted proteins | sample 5204291 | NCBI WGS metagenome assembly WBZL01 (sample SAMN12344345, study PRJNA552823) | activated sludge metagenome | biome: Activated sludge suspended growth; feature: Nitrification reactor; material: Wastewater; isolation source: activated sludge from nitrification reactor of wastewater...
ACTGGGTATGGAAGCCGAGGATGCTGCTGCCCAGCAGCCCGGCCAGAATTTCCTCCCGCCAGGGGCAGATGGCGAACGCCTCCGGATTGGGCCAGGGAATGTGCCAGAAGGCGATCACCGTCGCATCGGGCAGCTCGTCGCGGATCATTCTCGGCAGCAGCGCGAAATGGTAGTCCTGCACCAGCACGATCGGGTTCCTGGTCTTCGCCTCGCTCGCCACCGCCCGGGCGAACTTGCGATTCACTTCGACATACTGGATCCAGTCGCTGGAACGGAAGGTCGGCCGCACATGCGCAATGTGGCACAGGGGCCAGAGCCCCTCGTTGGCGAAGCCGAGATAGTAGCCGGCCTCCTCCTCCGGCGTCAGCCAGACCCGGCGCAGCTGATAGGCACCCAGCCCGGGAGGCACCGCCACGCGATCATGGCGGTCGACCACGGCACGATCGGCGGAGCCGCTGCCATGGGCGATCCAGGTGCCCGAACAGGCGCGCATGATCGGCTCCAGCGCCGTCACCAGGCCGCTGGCCGGCCGTTGTACCTCGATATGGTCGCCGCGCTGCTGGTGGATATAGGGCTCGCGGTTGGAGACGACGATGATGTCGTCGCCGCGCAGCTCGCCGCGGAGGATGGCGCGCAGGCTCTCGGCGGTCCAGGTGATCTGGCTTTCGTCGCGCGCGCGGTATTCGGATTCCAGTTCGCGGATCAGGCGGCGCAGATCCGGCGCGATAGGCTTGAACTCGGGCGCGCCGACGGTGGGCACCGGATCCCGCAGCAGCCCTTCGCCGCGCAGCAGGGAACGCAGGCCCGCCACCCAGCCGCGCCATGACAACTGGGCGATGATGACCGTGATCAGCGCCACCGCCGCCGCCAGGCCCATGAAGAAGTAGAAAACGTAGCGCTGCGTTTCCTTGCTGCGGCGCTCGACGAAACTCATGTCATGGACGAGTACCAGTTGTCCCGCCGGCGCCGCCTCGGTTTCCATCGGCCGCACGGCCACGTGCAGCAGACCGTGCGGACTGGGCAACTGGTGCGCGCCGGGACCATTCCAGCGCTCGAGATCGCGGCAACGTATTTCCGCCGGCAGGGGACGGCCGATCACCGGCTCGCTCTGCGGCGTCGCGCAGTAACCGATCGCGTACAGGCGCTCATCCTGACTGATGCGCAGGAAGAAGTCGCTGATCTTGGCCTTCTTGCCGGCCGCCAGTTGCTCCTTCAGCGGATCCTGGATCGTGTTGGCGATCAGGTCGGCCCGGATGTCCATGTCGCGCAGAAACCAGCTCAGGGTCATGCGATCCACCAGCGGCGCCACCGCGTAGGCGAACGCCGCCAGCACCAGCATCAAAGGCAGGACAAAGCGTAGCGAAAGCCGCATCGTTGACCCCTCTGAAGTCGAAGCGCACCGGAGCAACCCCGACCGCTCGGCGCGGGCCAGGCTGCTGGCGCTCGGATCACTTTACTATACGGAAGCCATCGGGACCGCTATCCGTGTCGTCGGAAGGAGACTCATGGCGACGAACGGCGGAAAGAACCGATACCCGCCACTCGTGCGTTGCAGCCGAACGACTGCTCGGTGCCCATTCCGGCCACCCAGCTTTCTCCAGAGCGGCCAATCAGCCAAACTCGGGTTTCTCGAACTTGAATGCTCCAAAGCTGACGTTGGCGACCTCGCGCAGCCGGCCACAAGCGGAAGTCCATTCTTCCCATATAGCTGACCTTCAAAGGGCTGTTTCACTCTGAAGCCTGCCTGAAAGCCAAGACGTACTCGTCGGCTCTGCATCAATGCCGGTGCTGGCAAGACGGCTAGGCCTTGGATACACGCCGCCGGCGAACATTATTTTTCTGGCACTGGGTCGAGTTGCAAATCAATCAGCGCACTGCGACTTTGCAAATGCAGGTAATAGGACTTGTTGCCTGCCTCAAATTTTCCCCTCAGGCTTTGGCCCCTGCAGAATTTTTCCTCGGCAACAATCTCGAAGTCTTCATCGATGACACGCCACTGTCCCTGCACATCTTCGGCCATGGTCATTCGTAATTCGTAAGTGCCAAGCTTGAGCGCACCCAGTGGAATGAAGTAGCGGTCATTGTCGGGGTTGCGCCAGCGGATAAGTGCATCCTGTCGGCGATTCCAGTCCCATATGTCGGTTGCCTTGACCGGATAGACATGGCAATGCTCTTTAGTGAAGCGCAGAACGGCATACAGCGCATCAAGTTGTTTTTCCGACACGTTGTCGAGATAACGCCGCACATGGTTGGCTGCCGCAGAGGCACCCGAGTTAAAACTCAATCGACCGCTACACTCACCCTCGTGGCAATTGGCACACACGGTATTGAACCTGACTACCGTAGCGGGATCGATTTCCCTTCCACAAGTCGGATCAGCCAGCAACGATAATAAAAAATATGCCAGATGTCGCATAGCACGGTAGTGTAGTCGGTACTTCACACGCGCTGATTGATGTTGCTCATGTCCACCATCCAGATATTTTGGTGCCCTTGAGAAGGTGTCTCGAGTGGCCGTAGCACTCAGTTACCTGTCTTTGTACGGAGAGAACGACGTACAGCTGCTTCGGGTCGGGTGCGGAGATTGGGCCCAGCAAATTCATCGCCGTAAAGCAGCCCTTGACGTTTCGCTTCCCCGAACCGGCCGTTCGTTACTGGGTACCGGCGCCCCGTTGCCGATATCGCTGCTTCATGAGGCTGTGGCCGGATCCGCCTCAAAGCCGTCTGTCACCGTTTCTGCAATGCGGAGTCATCTATTAGGTGCGTATCTGTCATCTGGTTTAGCCCCTCAGTAAGTCTGATCTGTTATTTTCTGAACACCCTCAGGTAGTGGCCTTCGAAGTAGCGCTTGGCCCAGTGGAAAAGCTTGCTCGGCGGCAGCAGCCAGGCGCGCTTCAGGTCGCGGTACACCAGGATTCCGGAATCGACGGTATCGACGATGCAAATCAGTTCGGGCTTCGGCGTCGCCACCGGCGCGCGGCCCTCAAGCGCCAACAGCAGGTTTTGCGAGGCTGCCCTGGCTTGCAGGTCGGCCATGTGGGCCTGCTTGGGCAGCCAATCCGGGCCGGGGAAGCTGCCCGCGTCGCCGGCCACGAACACCTTGTCCATGCCTTCGACGCGGCAGTGCGCGTCGGCCTTGAAAAAGCCGCCTGACGACAGGGGCAGACCGCTGTCCGCCGCCCAGACCGGTCCGGTGAGGCCGGGCATGAACAGGATCAGGTCGGCATTGACGTAGCCGCCTTCGGTGTCCACACCCTTTTCGGAAAAGCCCAGCGGCTTGGGGCCCAGGTGGGTGTCGATACGGCGTTTCGCCATCTCGGCCAGTAGGCCGCTCACCGCCTTCTCGCCCAGGCGCTTGCCCGGCTCGACGGCGGCGTTGAAAAAGGTCGGTTCGATCTTGTCGCGCTTGCCCTGCTGGCGCAGCCAGGTGTCGATGCCGAACAGCAGCTCGAACATCGGCCCGCCGCGCATGGCGGTGGGCTCGTTCGGGTTGCCGCATAGGCGAAAACCTAGCCGGCAATGAAACCGCCGGACTCGTTGCCATAGGTCTCCTTCACGACATGGCAATTGTTGGTGTCTGACATGGTGTTTCCTTTCGATTCGGGTTGGATATTTATCAGCGGTTGCTAATGGAGTTCATCGTACGCGCTGGTCGGAAATCAATCCGATTGAATGGCCAAAACATCTCGATACACATTAGCTATCAGCTTTTGCGCAGGCCCTTGACCCAGGCCTCCATGGCCAGGTTGGCGGGTTGCATCGGGGCTTCCATGAAGCTGACCACGTACTTGTCGCCCATGTCGGCAACACCGATCGAGCGCGGACGCACGGCCAGCACCTGCGGGTTGGGCAGGGCGAAGCCGAAGCAGAAGATCACGTCCACGGCACCCTTGATGTCCGGGTTGATCTCGCCACCGATGCCCCGGGTGTGGGCATAGTGGTCGAACACGCCGATGAAGACCACTTTTTCCTTCTCTTCGATTTTTTGCTTCAGGTAGGCGACCACGGCGTCGATGTCCTGGCAGTCGGTCTCGTCCTTGCCGATCTCGGCAACGAAGACGGGGTACTTTTCTTGCAGCAGGGTCTGTTTCATGTCGGTTCCTTTATCTTTTGCTGTTGGAGGTAATGTTTGCGAAGCCGACCGCGACGGGTCCGGCGTGATGGTGGTGATGATCGTGGTGGTGGTCATGGCCATAGTCGTGCGCTTCCGGCGCACCCAGCGGCAGCGTGCCTTTCAGGTAGGCGTCCACGGCGCAGTCGGGATCAGTCTCGGTGGTGACCAGTCCCTCGATGCCTTTCGCCTTCAGGCGCTGCACCAGGCCTTGGCCCATGCCGCCGCAGATCAGCACATTGGCGTCGTCGAGCGGGTGCGGCTGGCCGTGGCTTTCATGGAATGACTGCTCAAGCGGCAGTTCCAGCAGCGACCTGGCGATCACTGTGTGGCCGACCACGTCGTAGATCCAGAACTTGCGGCACTTGCCGGCATGGCCGGTGATGGTCTTGCGATTCTGGCTGGTGACGGCGATTTTCATGTCAGTCGTCCTCATCGGGGTTTTGCAGGGCGCATTCCTTCGCCTCGCACATCATGGCGTTGACCACGGCCAGCATAACGGCGAGGGAGGCGCCGAGAATCCAGGTGAAATACCACATGGTCGTTTCCTTTCAGTAAGCGGATTTGTCGTGGCTTTCGACGAAGGCGACGGTGACCTTGCCGGCCATCACCTTGTAAGCCCAGAAGGTGTAGAAAATGATCAGGGGCATGAAGATCATCGTGGCCCAGAACATGATGCCCAGCGTCAGGTGGCTGGAGGTGCTGTCCCATACCGTCAGGCTGGAGCGCGGGTCGCTGCTCGACGGCATGATGAAGGGGAACAGCGCCACGCCCGCCGTGCCGATGATGCCGGCCATGCTCAACCCGGAGGCGATGAAGGCGCCCAGCGTCCGTCCGCGCATGGCCAGGCCGATGCCGGCTAGGCCGGCCAGCACGCCCAGGCTGGGCACCAGCCAGAGCGCCGGCAGCTGGCGGAAGTTGTTCAGCCACGCACCCGCCGTCACCATGACCGTCTTGGCCAGCGGGTCGGGCAGGGCGTTCGGGGCCACCGGCGAGGTGATGACAAAGCCGGGCAGGTTGCCCACGAACAGGCCGGCCAGCAGGAATGCCGCGACCATCGCCATGCCTGCAGCCACGGACCAGTTGCGGGCGCGCATCTGGATCGCCCCTTCGGTGCGGTGCATCAGGTAGTTGGCGCCGTGGAAGGTGATCATGGCGGAACTGACCACGCCGGCAAGCAGGGCGAACGGATTGAGCAACGCCCAGAAAGTGCCGGTGTAGGTAGACATCAGGGTGTCGTCGAAATGAAACGGCACGCCTTGCAGCAGGTTGCCGAACGCCACGCCGAAAATCAGCGGCGGCACCGCACCACCGATGAACAGACCCCAGTCCCAGGTCTTGCGCCAGGTCGTGTTCTTGATCTTGGAACGGTAGTCGAAGCCGACCGGACGGAAGAACAGCGCCCACAAGACCGCCAGCATGGCCCAGTAAAAGCCCGAGAAGGCGGTGGCGTAGACCAGCGGCCAGGCGGCGAAGATGGCGCCGCCGCCGGTGATGAACCAGACCTGGTTGCCGTCCCAGTGCGGGCCGACGGTATTGATGATGACGCGGCGTTCAGTGTCGGTCCTGCCGACGAAGGGCAGCAGGGTGCCGACGCCCATGTCGTGGCCGTCCATGACGGCAAAGCCGAGCAGCAGCACGCCGACCAGCAGCCACCAGATCAGTTTCAGGGTTTCATAGTCGAGCATGTCAGTCTCCGGTTCAGGCAGTGTTGCGTTCGAAGTGGTACTTGCCGGTGCCCAACGAACTGGGGCCGAGGCGCGCGAACTTGAACATCAAGTACATCTCCACGATCAGCAGCAGGGTGTAGAAGCCGACGAAGCCAGCCAGGGAGCCATACACGCTGTTCACCGACAGGGTGGAGGCGGACAGGTGCGTGGGCAGCACGCCGAAGATGCTCCAGGGCTGGCGACCGTATTCCGCCACCACCCAGCCCACCTCGGCCGCCACCCAGGGCATGGGGATGAACAGCACCGCCCAGCGCAGCAGCCATTTCTTGTCGGCGAACTGGCCTTTCAGCGAGTACCAGAACGACAGGGTGAAAAGCAGGGCGAAGCTGAAGCCCAGCACCACCATCAGGCGGAAGCTCCAGAACAGCGGCGCGACGTGCGGCACGGTGTCATGTGCGGCCTGGTCGATCTGCTCGGGCGTCGCCTGCGCCACGTCGGCGACATATTTCTTTAACAGCAGGCCGTAGCCGAGGTCGGCCTTGCGCGCCTCGAATTCAGGCTTGGCGCTCAGGTCGCCCTTGCGCAGGCGCTCCAGCGCCTTCACCGCGAGGATGCCGGATTCCACCCGCACCCGGTTAGCGGCACGGATGTCCTTGATGCCCGGGATGGTCTTGCTGGTCGAGCGGGTGGCGATCAGGCCGAGCGCGTAAGGCAGCTTGATCTCCCAGTCGTTGGCTTGTTTCGCTTCGTTGGGCCAGGCCAGCAGGTTGAAGTCGGCGGGCGCCGGCTGGGTCTCCCACATGGCCTCGACGGCGGCCAGCTTGGATTGCTGTGATTCGGTCACCGCATAGCCGGACTCGTCACCCAGGACGATCACCGACAGGGCCGAGGCAAAACCAAAAGCGGCGGCGATGCGGAAGGAACGGCGCGCGAACTCGACATCGCGGCCCTTGAGCAGGTACCAGGCCGAGATGCCCAGCACGAACATCGAGCCGGTGACGTAGCCGGCCGACACGGTATGCACGAACTTGGCCTGGGCAGTGGGGTTGAACATCACTTCCCACATGCTGACCAGCTCCATGCGCATGGTGGTGTAGCTGAATTCGGCGCCGACCGGGTCCTGCATCCAGCCGTTGGCAATCAGGATCCACAGCGCCGAGAGGTTGGAGCCGACCGCCATCAACACGGTGATCAAGAGGTGCTTGTGCCGGGACAGCCGCTCCCAGCCGAAGAAGAACAGGCCGATGAAGGTGGACTCCAGGAAGAAGGCCATGAGGCCCTCGATGGCCAGCGGCACGCCGAAGATGTCGCCCACGTAGTGCGAGTAGTAGGCCCAGTTGGTGCCGAACTGGAACTCCATGGTGATGCCGGTGGTGACGCCGAGCGCGAAGTTGATGCCGAACAGCTTGCCCCAGTATTTGGTCATGTCCCGGTAGATGGACTTGCCGGTCAGGACATAGGTCGTTTCCATGATCACCAGCAGGAACGACAACCCTAGGGTGAGGGGCACGAACAGGAAGTGATACAGGGCCGTGGCCGCGAATTGCAGTCGCGACAGGTCGATCAGGGTTTCATTCATGGCGGGGACTCCGGGCTGGTACAGAAGGGCTTGCAGGGGTGGATGCGGATATCAGCGCTGCCGAGACCGCCTCGCTATCCGGTTTTTTCGCGTCGCTGAAGAAGGCCAGCTTGATGGCGACAATCAGGATCAGCTTGACGATCAGGATCGCGACGATTTCACGACGGTAGGAAACAGGCTTGGAGGTGGGCATGGCGTGCCTCGGCTAAACGACAACGTCCTATCTGCACATACCGTGCCAGCCTGCCGAAATTCGCATAATTACCCGACTATCAAATAGTTACGTATTTTCTGGTGGTCTGCGCTTGCCAATCCGGCCCGGATTGGGTCAATATTGACCTGACACCCCGTCAATATGAGTCAAATATGTCCAACCTCGATCAATCCAGCCTGCCGCCCGAACTGGTTTCCCTGCTGGGCGCCTTGCCGGGACCGCGCATCCTGGTCGATACGGAATTCCGCATCCTCGCCGCCAACGGCGCCTACTACGAGGAATACGGCGACCACGAAGGCCTGATCGGCCGCACCTGCTACGAGGTCTCGCACCACTTCGCGTTGCCCTGCGACCAGTGCGGCGAATCCTGCCCGCGCGCCATGGCCACCCAGAGCGGCCGCATCAGCCGCGTCCTGCACCTGCACCACACGCCGAAAGGCGAGGAATATGTCGATGTCGAGCTGATGCCGCTGCGCGGCGAGGACGGCAAGATCCGCTATTTCATCGAAGGCATGACGCCACTGAGGGATCGCGCCGGCGAGCGGCCCCTGTCCGGCATGGTCGGCCGCTCGCCGGCCTTCAACCAGATGCTCGAACTCATCCATCGCGTAGCGCCACGCACCACCCCCGTCCTCCTCCTGGGCGAGTCAGGAACCGGCAAGGAGCTGGCCGCCCAGACGCTGCACAACCTCAGCCCCCGGGCTGGCAAACCCTTCGTGCCTGTGGACTGCTCGGGCATGACCGAGAGCCTGTTCGAATCGGAGGTGTTCGGCCATGAGAAAGGCGCTTTCACTGGAGCCAGCCAACGCAAGAGCGGGCTGGTGGAGGCCGCCTCCGGCGGCACCCTGTTTCTCGACGAACTGGGCGATATCCCCCTCAATCTGCAGGTGAAGTTGTTGCGGCTTCTGGAGACCAACAGCTTTCGCCGGGTTGGCGGCGTCGAGATCCTGCGCACGGACTTCCGCCTCGTCGCAGCGACCCACCGCGACCTGGTGGATATGGTGGCGGACGGCCGATTCCGCCAGGATCTGTACTACCGGATTGCCGCCTTCCCCATCGAGGTTCCGCCCCTGCGCGACCGGCAGGAGGACCTACCCCTACTGGCTGAAAGCCTGCTGGAGCGGCTGTCGCCAGACAAGCGCTACAGCCTCACCCCGGCCGCCTTGGACTGGCTGACGGACCTGCCGTTTCCCGGAAACATCCGGGAACTGCGCAACCTGCTCGAGCGCGCCATTATCCTCACAGACTCGGACGAGCTTTGCCCGGATCACTTCCCACGCATGTCAGACAGGGGCTCGGCTACCAATGAATCGAGCCCCTCGGCGGAAATCCAGCCCTTGGACTTGGTAGAGCGACGCTATCTGGAAAGCGCCCTGGCCCGACTGGGTGGCGACAAGGACGCCCTGGCAATACGTCTGGGGATAAGTCGTCGCACCATTAACCGCAAGCTCTACAAAAAATAGAACACATGATTGGTGGCTTCGGGCAGGTATCGAGTGAAGACATGTCTTCCAAAGGAGCGGTCTATCGCAAACCTGAAGGTCTCATCTAGGTTCAATGCAGACCGCGATGCCTGAACGTCGTCCCCAATTACACGCAGTGCTTTTGGCAACGCGGGCTGCAACTTGCTCGCCGAAAACCTGACGTTCGTCGAGTCCTCGGAACCAGAATTTCGAGCGCGTCGGCAAGGACCGCTTATGGCCGGCAACCGCCCGCCATCAAATCAAACGCACCGACCGCAATCGCAACTATGCCGCCATTGGACTTTGGCATTCCGGCCACGTATTGGACGCGAAACGGGCCTTCGGACTCCTGAGCGGGGCAACCCGGTGTTGCGCTGCGATGCGCAATACCGGGTTGGCCCGGTCAAAGCCTTCAACCTCGGATTGCGGATTGCTGGAATTCGCAATGCCACGGCACGCAAGGGTCGAAGGCCATGACCGCGCGCGCCGCCCTGGCTTCCGCCGGTTCCTTCGCCATGCCGTGCAGGCAAGTCAGCCAGGCTGCCACCGGGCCGGCGGCGGCAAAATGGAGATCGGTCGGCGCGGTGATGACGTAGCCGGCCACCCGGTCGGCGTCCAGGGCCAGTTCATGCACCAGCGGCCCGCGCGCCGTCGCCACGGTGGCGCGGCCGACGCCGGCGGCGATCGGGTTGGCGGACACCGTGCCCAGGGCTTGCGGGCGACTGGCGAGAAAATCCCGCACCTCGGCCAGCCGCGCTTCGACTCGCGCCAGGAGCAGGGTGTCGCCCGCCGCCTCGAGGCGGCCGCGCAAGGCCGCCAGCCCCGGGTGGGAGAGCAACTCGCCGGCCAGAGCGGCGCGCTCCAGCACCGGACCGCGCGCCAGACGAACGAAGAAGGGTTCGTCCGGATCGAGGCCGAGCTGCCGAGGCCAATGGACCAGCAGTTGCCAGGCATGCTCGCGCGCGGCCTCGTTCAACGCCTCGGCATCGACATGCGCGGCCATCGTCTCGCCGCGGGCCGCCGCCAGCGCCGCCCGCGCCGCGATGCCCTGCGCCTTGCCGCATAGCGAATAGATCAGTGGCACCAGTGCCACCGCCTGTTCCGCCGCCTGGCCGCGCAGCAGACGCGCGACGTCGGGCCGCGCGCAGCGAACGCCGGTCGCGGCGACGCGGCCAGCGGCGATGGTGAGCTGAACGACAACCTGTCCGGGATCGAAGGTTTGAGCCATGCCGCATTATCGCCCCGGCAATCAGTATGATCTTTTTGTGTTTCGTATGATACGCTGTCGGCCATCCAACTTCTTACCGCCACGAGACTCGCCCGCATGCGCCCCTTGCTCACCCTGCTGCCGCTCCTTACGGCCCTGCCCGCCGTCGCGCACGATCTCTGGCTGGAGAAGGAAGGCAATGCGCTGATCTTATTGCAAGGGCACAAGCACTCCGCCCACGCGGGGGCCGAGACCTTGCCCTACGAGCCGGGCTTCGTTCAGTCGGCATTGTGTGTCGACGCCGGCGGCACGGCCAGACCGCTGCCGCCGGCCAGGACGACGCCCCTGAAGGTCGCCGCCGAGTGCGGCACCCTGCTGGTCGCGGTCTCGTCCGGCTACTGGACCAAGACGCCCTGGGAAACGAAGAATGTGGCCAAGACCGGCGTCGCCGGCGCCTTGAAGAGCTGGCTGTCGGAGGAATCGATCAAACGTGTCGACAAGTGGACGCCGGCCAGCGCCCAGCCGGTCGGCGATCGACTGGAGATCGTGCCGCTGGCCAATCCATTGCTGCTCAAACCCGACGACAAACTGACGGTGCGCGTCACCGAGAACCGCAAACCGAAAGCCGGGGTGCCGGTCGCCTACGGCGGCGACGTGCGCGGCGCCACCGGCGACGATGGCACCATCGCCATCCGTATCCGTCATGGCGGCGTGCAACTGATCACCACCAGCGTCGAAGCGCCGCTCGCCGACGGCAAGGCCGACCTGCGCATCCAGGCCGCGACGCTGCAATTCGATCTGCCGAAATGAAGACACTGGCCCTTGTCCTCCTGCTGTGGACGATCGGCGCAAGCAGTTCAATTGCCCACGAGGTCCATCACGACATCGCCGCCACCGGCGCCGTGCTGGTTCGCCTGACCTACGCCGACGGCAGCCCCTTCGCCTACGAGAAGTACGAACTATTTCCCGAGGGCCGGGAAGTGCCTGTCCAGGTGGGCAATTCCGACGCCCAAGGCCGGGTCGTCTTCGTTCCCGGCGACGTGGCCAACTGGCGACTGAAGGCCTATTCGGCCGACGGTCACGGTGTCGACCTCAAGTTCGCTGCCCCGGCCACCGGGACGGTCTCGGCGCCGGCGGCTTCGGCCGGTCCCGATCGGGCGACCCAGGTACTGATCGGTCTGGCCATCCTGTTCGGCCTGTTCGGCCTCGTGCAACTCTTCGTGCATCGGAGACGTAAACCATGAAGCGCACCGCCCTACCCCTCTTGCTGGCCAGCCTCGCCGCACCAGCGTTCGCCCACCACGGCGTCGCCGGCGTTGGCGCCGCCGCCCTCGAAGGCCCCGGCGCGCCGGTCGAATCGGCCAGTTCGGCCACGCTGCCGGCGGGCAAGACGCTGCTCTATCTCAAGGTGGATCACGCCCCGTTCAAGACCTATGATCCGGACCCCACCGCGCCGGAAAGCCACCACAGCCAGTTCTGGATGGCCGGGGTGGGCTACGGCTTCACCCCCTGGCTCTCCGCCTATGTCTTTGCGCCCTACAACATCAAGAAGGACGAGGCCGGCGGCCTGGACAGCCAGGGCTGGGCCGATCTGTCCTTCATGGGCCAAATCGGCTTCAAGTATGACAACGGGTTCCGACTGGTGCCCGCCAACGAAAGCCTCGACGATCTGGAGGACTGGCATTTCACCGTCTTCGGCGGCGGCAGCCTGCCGACCGGCAGCGCCAATCATCGCCTGGCCGACGGCAGCATCGATCCTGGCAAGTCGCTCGGCTTCGGCAAGCCTTCGTACTCGCTGGGCCTGACCGCCACCAAGGTGCTCGGTCGCAAGCTGACCTTCAACCTGGAAACATCGATCATCCGTTTTCAGGAATACACCTATGGCGACGGCAACCGCGTCAAGTTCGGCGCCGAGGATCGCGTCAACGGCAGTCTGGCCTATCGGCTGATCACCGACGCCGACCGCCGCCTCCGCCTCGACGGTGTCGTCGAGGCGCAATATCTGGCGCTCGGCCGCGACATCGAGAACGGCGTAGGGGCCGCGGCCACCGGCGGCAAGGTGCTCTACCTGATGCCCGGCATCCGCCTCTACAAGGACAACATGAGCCTGGCCATCGGCGTCAAGAAGCCGGCCTGGACGCGGCTCAACGAATCCGACCGGCAACAGGGCGCCGAGGGCAAGGAAAAGTACCGCCTGATCGTCTCCGGCTCGATCCTGTTCTGATGCACATCCCCGACGGCTTCCTGTCGCCGCAGACCTACCTGCCCGCCTACGCCGTCGCCGCCGGCGCCTGGGCGTGGGCCGCGCGCGGCCTGCGCGAGC
>WBZL01004239.1_pt1 | contig 12565 bp, 8 predicted proteins | sample 5204291 | NCBI WGS metagenome assembly WBZL01 (sample SAMN12344345, study PRJNA552823) | activated sludge metagenome | biome: Activated sludge suspended growth; feature: Nitrification reactor; material: Wastewater; isolation source: activated sludge from nitrification reactor of wastewater treatment...
GTGAACGGGAACACGAGGAAGATCGTGAGCCCGAGCGCGATGTGCATCTGGTAGACCCAGGGCACGCCGACGAGGAGCTGCGAGTTTCCGGCCCGGAAGATCACGATGCCCTGCACGTACTCGACCAGCCGCAGGAACATCGCGCCGTCGAGGTGCTGCGCGGACTCGTAGATCGTCCACAGGCCGAGCGCGAGCTGGATCCACAGGAGCGACAGGATCGCCACGTCCCACGGGCGCGTGTTCGCGCTGATGCGCGGCTCGACGAGCCTGCGGTGGATGAGCAGCGTCAGGCCCACGATGGCGGCGAGTCCGGCGACGCCGCCGAAGACCATCGCCGCCAGCGCGTGCTGGGTCGGCGTCATGAACACTTCCGCGATCGGCTCGGGCACCAGGAAGCCCACCAGGTGACCGAAGAACACGACGAGGATGCCGAAGTGGAACAGGTTCGAGCCCCAGCGTAGCTGCCGCCGCAGGAGGAGCTGCGACGAATCGCTCTTCCACGTGTACTGGTCGCGGTCGAAGCGCACGAGGCTCCCGAGGAAGAACACGGCGAGGGCGACGTATGGGTAGATGCCGAACACGAGCTGGTGGAGGAAGGAGAGCGTCGTCATGGTCGTTCTCGCTGGGAGTGGGGTGGCGCTCGCTGCGGGCTTCGGGTCTCGGCCGGCGCGGTTCAGGAACCCGCCGCGCGGCGGCGCGGCACGAAGCGGACTTCGGCGACCTGCGGCGCCCCGGCGTCGGCGGCCGGAGACGCGAAGGCGGGGACCTCCGCCCAGTCCTCGTCGATCGACGCTTCGGGCTTGCCGGCGTCCGGCTCCTCGACGGGCGCGTCGAAGTCGATGCCGGGCTCGCCGGCGACCGCGAGCAGCGCGTCGAACACGGCGGCATACGCGCTGTCACGCCGCCTCAGCGTCTCGCCGACATTGCGCAGCACGTGCGCGCAGTCGCCCAGCATCGCGCGGGCCTCGTCGCGCCCACGGCACGACAGGTACTCGAGGACCACCGGCAGGAAGTCGGGAAGCTCCCGCGTCGCGAGGCCGAACCCGGCGCGCGCGTAGATCTCCTTCAGTTCGACCATCGCCGGGCCGCGGTCCCGCGTGTCGCCGTGCACGTGCTCGAACAGGTTGAGCGAGGTGGCGCGGCCGCGGTCGAACTGCGCGACGTAGGCGCCCTCGAGGTCGAGGCCGTCGGTCGCGAGCATCCAGGCGACGAGGCGCGCGAGGCGCTCGCGCGAAGCGCGCGGCAGGTGACGCGCGCCGGCGAGCCCGGACCCGATCTCCGGCAGAGCGGCGCGAAGCTCGGGTCCCGGGTAGGTGAGGAGCGCGCCCAGGGCGCGCAGCGTGGTCGGCTCGTCCATCGGGCGTCGTGCTTCAGTAGTCCGCGACCTTCTCGCGCCCGTCCTCGCCGCGCACGCGGATCGGGAACACGCGCTTGCCGCCCATCTTGCCGCCGAAGAGGCTCGCGTCGCTCTCGCCGGGCGAACAGCCGTTGCCGAACGAGAAGCCGCACTCGCCGCGCAGGTAGTAGGCGGTCTCGGCGTACTCGCGATGCGTCGTCGGGATGACGAACCGGTCCTCGTAGTTGGCGATCGCGAGGTAGCGGTGCATGTCCTCGACGGCGGCGACCGAGAGGCCGACCTTCGCGAGCACCGCGGTGTCGTCGCGCCGCTCGAGTTCGCGGGTGCGGTAGAACGCGCGCATGGCGAGCATGCGTTCGAGCGCGAGGACCACCGGCTCCTCCTTGCCCGCGGTGAGCAGGTTCGCGAGGTAGCGCACCGGAATGCGCAGGCTCCGGACGTCGGGCAGGCCGCCGGCCTCGCCGACCTGGCCCGCGTGGGCGCGCGAGGTGATCGGCGACAGCGGCGGCACGTACCAGACCATCGGCAGCGTCCGGTACTCCGGGTGCAGCGGGAACGCGATCTTCCAGTCGATCGCCATCTTGTACGCGGGACTCGCGCGCGCGGCCTCGAGCCAGTTCTCCGGCACACCGTCGGCGCGCGCCTGCGCCTGCACGGCGGGGTCGTGCGGATCGAGGAACAGCTTGAGCTGCTCTTCGTAGAGGTCCTGCGGATCGGCGGCCGCGGCGGCGCGCTCGATGCCGTCGGCGTCGTAGAGCAGCACGCCCAGGTAGCGGATGCGGCCCACGCAGGTCTCGGAGCAGACGGTCGGCTGGCCCGCCTCGATGCGCGGATAGCAGAAGATGCACTTCTCGGCCTTGCCGGAGGTCCAGTTGTAGTAGATCTTCTTGTACGGGCAGCCCGACACGCACATGCGCCAGCCGCGGCACTTGTCCTGGTCGATCAGCACGATGCCGTCCTCCTCGCGCTTGTAGATCGACCCCGACGGGCACGACGCCACGCACGCCGGATTGAGGCAGTGCTCGCACAGGCGCGGCAGGTACATCATGAAGGTGTTCTCGAACTCGCCGTAGATGTCCTTCTGCACCTCGGCGAAGTTGTAGTCCTTCGAGCGCTTGGCGAACTCGCCGCCGAGGATCTCCTCCCAGTTCGGGCCCCACTCGATCTTCTGCATCCTCTGGCGGGTGATCACCGAGATCGGGCGCGCGGCCGGCGGCGTCGGCATCTCCGGCGCCGTCTGCAGAAACTCGTAGTCGTAGGTGAACGGCTCGTAGTAGTCGTCGATCTCGGGCAGGTGCGGATTGGCGAAGATCTTCATCAGCACGCCCAGCCGGCTGCCCTGCTTGAGCCGGATCCCGCCGTCCGCCTTGCGCTCCCAGCCGCCCTTCCAGCGCTCCTGGTTCTCCCAGTCCTTCGGATAGCCGATGCCCGGCTTGGTCTCGACGTTGTTGAACCACGCGTATTCCATGCCGACGCGCGAAGTCCACACGTTCTTGCAGGTGACCGAGCAGGTGTGGCACCCGATGCACTTGTCGAGGTTCAGCACCATCGCGATCTGCGCCCTGATCTTCATCGCCTCATCCTCCCGTCGCCGGGTTGCCGCGGCCCGTCTGCCCGGCGCCCGGCGGGAGCGGCACGTCCATCCAGTCGGCCTTCGCCATCTTGCGCAGGACCACGAACTCGTCGCGGTTCGAGCCGACCGTGCCGTAGTAGTTGAATCCGTACGCGAGCTGCGCGTAGCCGCCGATCATGTGCGTGGGCTTCAGCACCGCGCGCGTGACCGAGTTGTGGATGCCGCCGCGATGCCCGGTGACCTCGGAGCCGGGCACGTTCACGATCTTCTCCTGCGCGTGGTACATGAGGCACATCCCCTGGTTCACGCGCTGGCTCACGACCGCGCGCGCGGTGAGCGCGCCGTTTGCGTTGAACAGCTCGATCCAGTCGTTGTCCTCGATGTCCGCACTCTTCGCATCGACCTCGGAGATCCAGACGATCGGCCCGCCGCGCGAGAGCGTCAGCATGAGCAGGTTGTCGGTGTAGGTCGAGTGGATGCCCCACTTCTGGTGCGGCGTGATGAAGTTCAGCACGATCTCGCGGTTGCCGTTCGACGGCCGCTTCGAGAGCGCCTCGACGCTCCTCGTGTCGACCGGCGGCTTGTAGACGCACAGCGCCTCGCCGAAGTCGCGCATCCAGCGGTGGTCCTGGTAGAACTGCTGGCGGCCGGTCAGCGTCCGCCACGGGATCAGCTCGTTGACGTTGGTGTAGCCCGCCGTATAGCTCACGTGCTCGCTCTCGATGCCCGACCAGGTCGGCGAAGTGATGATCTTGCGCGGCTGGGCCTGGATGTCGCGGTAGCGGATCTTCTCGTCCTCGCGCGTCAGCGCGAGATGCCGGTGCTCGCGCCCGGTCTGCTTCGACAGGGCGTCCCAGGCGGCGACGGCGACCTGGCCGTTGGTCTCCGGCGCGAGGTAGAGGATCATCTCGGCCGCGTCGGTGTCCTTCTCGAGCCGCGGCATTCCCCTGGTCGGGCCATCCTCGGTGACGAGGTGGTTGAGGGCGCCCAGGCCCGCGACCGCCTTGTCCATCGGCCAGCTGATGCCCTTGCCGCCGTTGCCGAGCTTCGCGACGAGCGGACCGAGCGCGGTGAAACGCTTGTAGGTGTTGGGATAGTCGCGTTCGACGACGACGACGCCCGGCGCGGTCTTGCCGGGAATGAGCTCGCACTCGCCGCGCTTCCAGTCGTGGACGTCGAAAGGTTGCGCGATCTCGCCCGGCGTGTCGTGCAGGATCGGCTGCAGCACGACGTCCTGCTCGACGCCGAGGTGGCCCTGGCACAGTTCGGAGAACCTGCGCGCGATGCCCTTGTAGATCTCCCAGTCGCTCTTCGCCTCCCACGCCGGGTCCACCGCCGCCGAAAGCGGGTGGATGAACGGGTGCATGTCGGTGGTGTTCAGGTCGTTCTTCTCGTACCACGTTGCCGTAGGCAGCACGATGTCGCCGTAGAGGCAGGTGGTCGACATCCGGAAGTCGAGCACGGTGAGGAGGTCGAGCTTGCCTTCGGGTGCCGGGTCGCGCCACACCACTTCCTCGGGCTTCGCGCCGCCCGTCTCGCCGAGATCCGCGCCGAGCACGCTGTGCTGCGCGCCCATCAGGTGGCGCAGCAGGTATTCGTGCCCCTTGCCCGACGAGCCCAGCAGGTTCGAGCGCCAGATGAACAGGTTGCGCGGGAAGTTGTCGGGGTTGTCCGGATCCTCGCAGGAGAGCCTGAGCGACCCGTCCTCGAGTCCGCGCGCGACATACGCCTTTGCGTCCATCCCGGCTGCCGCGGCGTCCTTCGCCACGCGCAGCGGGTTGGTCTGCAGCTGCGGCGCCGACGGCAGCCATCCCATCCGCTCCGCGCGCACGTTGTGATCGATCATCGATCCGGAATAGCGCGCCGGGTCGGCGAGCGGGGACAGGAGCGAGCGCACGTCGATCTTCTCGTAGCGCCACTGGTTCGAGTGCGCGTAGAAGAACGAGGTGCCGTTCATCTGCCGCGGCGGCCGCACCCAGTCGGTCGCGAACGCGAGCACCTGCCAGCCGGTCTGCGGGCGGAGCTTCTCCTGCCCGACGTAGTGCGCCCAGCCGCCCCCCGACACGCCGACGGTGCCGCACAGCATCGCGATGTCGATCACCGCGCGGTAGTTCATGTCCTGGTGGTACCAGTGGTTCATGCCCGCGCCGATGATGATCTGGGCGCGGCCGCGGGTCTTCTCGGCGGTCTCGCCGAACTCGCGCGCCACACGGATCGCGAGCGCGGCGTCGACGCCGGTGATCTTCTGCTGCCACGCCGGCGTGTAGGGCACGTCGTCGGCGTAGGATTTCGCGCAGCCGTCGCCGAGGCCCCGGTCGACGCCGTAGTGCGCGCAGGTGAGGTCGAAGACGGTGGCGACCATGACATCGCCTTCGGCGCAGGCGAGGCGCTTCGCCGGGATGTTGCGCACCAGCACGTCGCCGCCCTGGTCGTTGGCCGGGAAGTGCGTGTGCGGCGTGCCGCCGAAGTACGGGAACGCCACCGGCAGCGTCTCGTCCTGCCGCCCCAGCATCGTGAGCGCGAGCTTCACGTCGCGCCCGCTCGCGCCGTCCTTCTGCTCGAGGTTCCACTTGCCGAGGTCGGACTCGACCTTCGAGCCCCAGCGGAACCCGATCGAGCCCTGCGGCGCCACCGGCGCGCCGCTCGTCTCGTCGAGGGCCACGCACTTCCACTCCGGGCTGTTGGCCTGTCCGAGCGCGCCGGCGAAGTCGGACGCGCGCAGGTAACGGTCGGGCACGTACCGGTCCCCGCGCTTGACCAAGCGGACGAAGAGCGGCAGGTCGGTGTAGCGCCGCGCGTAGTCGTCGAAATAGGGCACCGTGCGGTCTACGTGGAACTCCCTGAGGATCACGTGGCCGAGCGCCATGCCGAGCGCCGCGTCGGTGCCCTGCTTCGGGTGCAGCCACAGGTCGCCGAACTTCGCGACCTCGGCGTAGTCGGGCGTGATCGAGACGACGCGGGTGCCGTTGTAGCGGGCCTCGACGAAGAAGTGGGCGTCGGGCGTGCGCGTCTGCGGCACGTTCGAGCCCCACGCGATGATGTACTGCGAGTTGTACCAGTCGGCCGACTCGGGGACGTCGGTCTGCTCGCCCCACACCTGCGGCGACGAGGGCGGGAGGTCGCAGTACCAGTCGTAGAACGAGAGCAAGGTGCCGCCGATCAGCGACAGGTAGCGCGCGCCCGACGCGTAGGAGACCATCGACATCGCCGGGATCGGCGAGAAACCGCAGACGCGGTCGGGGCCGTGCTTGCGGATCGTGTGCACGTTCGCCGCCGCCACGATCTCCTGCACCTCGTCCCAGGTCGTGCGCACGAATCCGCCGCGCCCGCGGATCGACTTGTACTGGCGCGCCTTCTCCGGCGACTCGACGATCGAGGCCCAGGCTTCCACTGGAGCGAGCGCCTTGCGCGCCTCGCGCCACAGGCGCACGAGCCGTCCGCGCACCATCGGGTACTTCAGGCGGTTGGCGCTGTAGAGGTACCAGCTGTAGGAGGCGCCGCGCGAGCATCCGCGCGGCTCGTGGTTGGGCATGCCCGGGCGCGTGCGCGGGTAGTCGGTCTGCTGCGTCTCCCAGGTGACGACGCCGCCCTTGACGTAGATCTTCCAGCTGCAGCCGCCGGTGCAGTTCACGCCGTGCGTCGAGCGGACGATCTTGTCATGCTGCCAGCGCAGCCGGTAGGCGTCCTCCCACTTGCGGTCCTCGGTGCGGGTCTCGCCGTGGCCGCCGGCGAAGGGTTCGCGCTCCCGCGCGAGGAACGTCAGGCGGTCGAGGAAATGGCTCATGCGAACTCTCCGTTTGGCGCGATGAGGAGTCTACACCGGCCGGCGGGCGGCAACCACGACGGGTGATTTGTTCGCGGCGGCACGCAAATGAGCGACGCGCCGCCGCCAACCCGGGCGACGCCACTCGCGCGAGGCGAAACGTCGCGCGCGCGAATCCGGTGACGTCACTGCTCCTGATGGTGCACGAGTTCCACCTTCCGCACCTCGGTCATGTAGATGACGATCAGCGAGACCCACACGATGCCGTAAAGGAACATGAAGCATGACGAGCGGATGCGCGTGAGGTCGAGCACCGCGCCCCACAGGATTGGGAGCAGGAAGCCGCCAAGGCCCCCTGCGAGACCGACGATGCCGCTCACGACGCCGAGGTTCTTCGGAAACTCGTCGCCCACGTACTTGAACGTGGACGCCATGCCGAACGCAAGCGCGACGCCCAGCAGGAACAGGAGCCCGGCGAACGGGACCAGCGACCATCCCAGGTGGAACGACGCCGTCCCGTCGATCGTGCTCACCGACACCTGCGTCGGCGGGTAGGAGATCAGGAACAGCACGATCCACGCGCACCACAGCACCCACCAGGTGACGTTGTGGGCGCCGTGGCGGTCGGCGACCCAGCCGCCGACCGCGCGCAGCGCGCCGGCGGGCAGCGAGAACGCGATGGCGAGGAGGCCCGCGGTTTCCACCGTGACGCCGTACTCGGTCACGAAGTACTGCGTCATCCACAGCGACAGCGCCGTGAACCCGCCGAACGTGAGCGAGTAGTACTGGCACAGCCGCCAGACGCGGCGGTCCTTCAGCACCGCGAACTGCTGGGCGAGCGTCGGGCCGCCGCTCCTGCCCGCGCCCGGATCCGGCGCGGCGACGAACCAGAAGACGACGGCGGTGACGAGGAGTGCGGCGGCATACGCCTTCGGGACGCTCGCCCAGCCCCAGGCGTCGATCAGGCGCGGAGCGACGAACATGTTGACCGCGGCACCCATCGTGCCCGCGCCGAAGAAGCCCATCGCGAAGCCGCGCTTCGATTGCGGGAAGAAGCGCGCGCAGTACGGCGTGCCGACGGCGAAGGCCGCGCCCACGATGCCCAGCACGAATCCGATGGCGAGGAACTGCCAGTAGGTGTGCGCGAAGCTCAGCAGGTACACCGGTGGCGCCGAACCAACGAGCAGCGCGGTCATGACCTTTCGGCCCCCGAACCGGTCGGTCCACACGCCGAACGGCAGGCGCATGATCGCGCCGAACAGCACCGGCGTCGACATCAGGAGGCCGAACTGCGTATTGTTGAGCTGCAGACTCTCGCGGATCGGAATGCCGATGACCCCGAACACCATCCACACCGCGAAGGTCACCATGAAGGCGAAGGTGCTGGCGAAGAGCACCGGGTACGCGCGCGGATGAAGGCTGTCGGCTGCGGATGCCGTCGTGGCGTCGGTCATAATCTCACCTGATGCGGGATAGCGGGAAAGGGACGGCCGGTCGGGCGGGCCGCGTGAAGGCGCGAGTGGAGCGGGAGCGGCTGCTCGCGCCCCGAGCGCAGGACGGTTCGTTCGGTGAGCTGCTCGCGGAGGTGCGGGCCTGCCGTGTCTGCGCGGCGCACCTGCCGCTCGGGCCGCGGCCGGTGCTGCAGGCGCATCCCGCGGCGCGCATCCTCGTCGTGGGGCAGGCGCCGGGCGCGCGCGTCCACGCGAGCGGCGTTCCCTGGGACGACGCGAGCGGCGCGCGCCTGCGCGATTGGATGGGCGTCGACGCCCGGACCTTCTACGACGCGACGCGCATCGCGATCGTGCCGATGGGATTCTGCTATCCGGGGCGCGGCGCGGACGGCGACCTGCCGCCGCGGCCCGAGTGCGCGCCGCTGTGGCTGCCGCGGTTGCTGCCGCGCCTGCCGCGTATCGAGCTCACGCTCCTCGTCGGACAGTACGCGCAGCGCCGATTCCTCGGACGCCTTCGCAAGCCCTCGCTCGCGGAAACGACCGCCGCATGGCGCGACTACGCGCCGCGGTTCATGCCGCTGCCGCACCCGTCGCCGCGCAACCAGCCGTGGCTCGCGCGCCATCGCTGGTTCGAGCGAGACGTGCTGCCGGCTCTGCGCGCGCGCATCGGGGAACTCGTCTGAACGGGCCGAGCCTGCGGGAGCGGATGGCGCCATCGTCGGAACGGGGGTGGCGTTCGCGCGCATGGTAGCGTATGCCCGAGGCGGTGCGCGGATCCGGTCCCGATCGCCGGTGACTCGCTGACCGGAACGGCAGGACAGGACGTCGCCGTGCCTGGACGACCGGCCGTCTGCGTCGTTGGTGTCCGGCAACCGCCTGTGCGATGCTTGACGCGCATCATGTTCCGGGGCGTTTGCGGATGCGAACGTGCCGCGTCGTTCGAACCCAGGGGAGGGACCATGTCGATTGTCGTTGCCGCCGCGGCGCGCGCCGCTCGCGCGCTTCTCGCTGCCTCTGCATTCACCGCCGTCGCGGCGACTGCGCAGGCGCAGGACGTCGTGTCCACGTTCGCCGGCGGTCAGCCGTCGGGGCGCTACGCGTTCGCGAGCTGGACGCCCAAGACGCTCGCCGAACTTGCCAAGGGCAACCAGGGCGGACCGACCGTCAACGTGGTCGGCAACCTCTTCCTGCCACCCGGCGCGGACAAGGTGCCCGCGGTCGTGCTCATCCACGGGTCGGGCGGCATCTACGACGCGATGCTCGACTTCTGGCCGAAGCAGTTCAACGCGGCCGGCTTCGCCGTGTTCTCGCTCGACATGTTTTCGCCTCGCGGCGTGCAGAGCACGGCGGACGACCAGTCGGCGGTGCCGTTCGCCTCCGACGTCGCCGATGCGTTCGCGGCATTGCGGCTTCTCGCGACGCATCCGCGCATCGACGCGCAGAAGATCGCGGTCATGGGCTTCTCGCGCGGCGGCACGGCGGCGCTGCGAACCGACATCTCGCGGGTCATCGCCGGCCAGAAGCTCCCCGACGACCTCCACTACGCGGCGGTGATCCCGGTCTACGGCGGCGGTTGCACCGGCATCTTCCGGCTGGTGGTGAAGCCGGGCGTGTTCGCGAAGGCGCCGATCCTGTTCATCCACGGCGACGCCGACGACTACACGCCGATCGCCCCCTGCCAGGACTACGCGGACAAGATCGGCAAGGCGGGCACGCCGGTGCAGTTCGTCGTGATCGAGGGCGCGCAGCACAAGTTCGACTCCGACGATCTCAAGCGGGTCTACGCGCGCAGTGCGTCAAAGACCAGGCCCGATTGCCCGATCGAGGTCGACATCGACACCGGCGCGGCCTACGACCGGACGAACGGCGCGCGTTTGCAGGGTGCCGCCTTCACCGACGCCATGAAGGCATGCCACGCCGTCGGGGCGACGGTCGAGGGCAACCGCGCGGCGCGCGACAAGGCGGCGCAGGCCGCGATCGGCTTCCTTAAGGCGACGTTCGGGCGCTGAGGGGGAACGCGGAGGCGGGTACCGGCGCGAAGCGTCCTTCACGCCGGCGAGCGCGGTCGCGCCGTGACGGCGGCCGCTCCGGCGCGACCTACTCCGCGTCCGGCTGATTCGCCGGCGCCGCCCTGCGGAAGGCGTCGAGGGCTTCGCAGGCTTCGACGATGCGCAGAAGGGTCGCGCGCAGCCAATCACGCCTGGGTCAACGACTTCGTTTTCGACGCCTGCGCCAACGGTCAGCAGCTCAAATGCCTGACGCTGGTCGACGAGTTCACGCAGGAATGCCTCGCCATTGACGTGGCCGGGGTGCCGCAGGGACCTCTGATCACCCCAGCTTCCCGTCGACGGGCCCGTCACGAAACGCTACACTGCTCACGACTGCGCGTCGGAGGGTTGGATTCACTACCCGTTCAGCACGGCGACGTCCATTGCCGACGACAATGGCGCGCTCGGTGCTGTTCGGGCAGAGCGCGACGACGGTGAGTCAAATCATGCAGCCCACAACCTTTGGTGCACGATTGTCAGATTGCTTGCTTTCAGGAATACCCAAGTGAAACCCGATCATTCGGTCGAGGATCGGATCCATCACGATGCGGTTGCCCCGCACTACGACGCGCTCGTGAACGTTCCACGGGATGTTCTGAGCTCCAGGATTTTCGCCCAGACGGCGAAGTATCTACCCAACGGTCGAAGCGCGATGCTCGATCTGGGTGCGGGGACAGGGCACATGTCGGCCCGGTTCGGGAGCTACTTCGACAGGGTACTTTTGGTCGACCATTCCGAAGGTATGCTTTTGCAGGCACGCTCCAATCTCCGATCGCTGGGTGCTCGCGCGGAATTCGTCCATAGCGACGTGATTGAGTTTGTAGAGAAATGTGAGATACGTTTCGATCTAGTGGCGTGCGTAGGCTTCTTGCACCATCTTGCATCGGACGAGTTGGCGCGCGTGCTATCAGGCGTTTCGCGTCGATTGCTGCCGGGCGGCGTGTTGCTCTTTGCGGAACCGATTGTTACCAAAACGGCGGAGCCTCCGCTTGTTCGATGGTGGAACGCACCTAGCCTCCCAGCCTTAAGCCGTTACCTGGAATTGGCACCTCCACCGGAGGAAGAGATGCTCGATCTTGCCAACACAAAAGCTGCATTGAAGGAGCGCGGTTTCAAGCTTGTGTATGAGCGCCGGGCATGGGAGCTATACACACGCCTCTCCGGCAATGTGGTCGATCGATTGGCAATAGCGGCCATCGATGCAATTTGCCATCGAGATGGGATGATCTGGTTTGGTGTTGCCAAGCACGAAGCGTAGGGTGCCGGTACTTGGCGGTACTGATTGACTCTTGCGCAGCCAAGTCACCAAACGCTCAATTGGCTAGCTGTGATTTCTACGAGCGTTGTTCAGCGAGCTGAGCAATTCGGCTGACTGGGGTTTGGCGATTGAGAGCGGCATGAGGTCGTTCCTCATTATAGAAGCGCAGCCAGTGGGGCAAGGCGGCGGCGCGGTCGGCGGAGTTGGCGTACGGTTTGGCATAGGCCCATTTGCGCAGCAGCGTTTGGATGGCCCGTTCGGCTTTGCCATTGGTTTGCGGTCGGTACGGACGGGTGCGTTTGGCGGCGATCTGGAGCCATCGGCAGGCCTTGCGGAATGGGCGCGAGCGATAGGCGCCACCGTTATCAGTCAGCACGCGTTTAACCTGGATGCCACGGCGGCGGAACTCACGCACGGCGCGCAGCAGGAAGCCGGTGGCGGTGTAGCGTTTCTCGTCCGGCAGGATCTCCACATACTTGAAGCGCGAGCAGTCATCGATGGCGACATGGGCGTATTCCCACCCTGCGCCATCGACGGAGTCGCGCCGATTGCCGGTGACGCGGTGACTGGGCCGTACGATGCGCCCCAGCTTCTTGGTATCCAGGTGCACCAGCTCGCCAGGCCGATCCCATTGGTAACGTTGCACCGGCGGTGGCGGATTCAAGTAGCGCAACCGAGCCAAACCCAACCGCACCAGCGCCGCGCTTACCGTCGAGCGCGCCACGGGCAACCGCGCGGCGATCTCCGCCGCCACCAGTCGCCCATGCCGCAAAACTCGGATCAGCGCCAACCAGACGGCGGGCAACGCGTGCGGTCGCCGATGGGCCGACGAGCGCCGATCCTGCAGACCTGCCGGGCCTTCAGTGCGGTACCTGGCCAGCCACTTATAGACCGTACGTTCGGAGATCCCGAACGCCACGGCCACCGCGCTGACCGGCCAACGCTCTTGCGTCACCCGCTGCACCAGCATGGCTCGACTCCGCGGCGTGGTACGGGCATTCTTGTGGATGTTCATCCGGCTGTCTCCTATGAAGTTGATCGGCTCGCACCAATCAGCTTCCGGGATTCAGCCCGGGTGAACAACCCTCATAGAAATCACACCTAGACCGCCTTGG
>WBZL01004240.1_pt1 | contig 12564 bp, 14 predicted proteins | sample 5204291 | NCBI WGS metagenome assembly WBZL01 (sample SAMN12344345, study PRJNA552823) | activated sludge metagenome | biome: Activated sludge suspended growth; feature: Nitrification reactor; material: Wastewater; isolation source: activated sludge from nitrification reactor of wastewater...
GGCAGGGCATTCTTCTCGCTCAACTGGAAACTCTAGCCGACATTGGGCCGCGTTGGCGCTGCTTGAACGACTACTTTGACGATCCTCGCATGAACTTCGCCCAAGTCGGTTTCACTTGGCGTTGACGCTCGCGGCATCCACGTCAATAAGGCCTGTGTGTGTTGAAAACGGGGGAACCGCGTGCCTGTCTGTCCCGAATCCATGATTGCCATTGACCCTGATGCACCTGGCGGGCCAGAGGTCTTGCAGCCGGTGTCGCGCCCGGTCCCGCATGCAGGACGGGATGAGGTGCTGATCAAGGTGGCTGCAGCAGGGGTTAACCGGCCTGACGTGCTTCAGCGGCGCGGCATGTATGCGCCACCTCCGGGGACTCCCAGCATTCCAGGGCTTGAAGTGGCGGGCGAAATTGTCGCCGTCGGTGAAGGCGTTGACCCGGGCCTGATCGGGCATCGGGTCTGTGCGCTCGTGGCTGGCGGCGGCTATGCCGAATATTGTGCTGCACCTGTTGGCCAATGTCTGCCGGTTCCCGATGCGCTTTCGATGATCGAGGCAGCCGCAATCCCGGAGACACTGTTCACTGTCTGGACCAATCTGTTCGAGCGCGCCTATGCTGTAGAGGGCGAAACGGTTCTTGTGCATGGCGGGACGAGCGGGATCGGCACGATGGCCATCGCTCTCGGCAAGCTTTTCGGACTCACAGTCATCGTTACATGCGGTTCCGAGGAAAAATGTGCACGGGCACTTGAACTGGGCGCTGACCATGCCATCAACTATGCCACACGGGACTTTGTCGAAGACGTGCGGTCGCTGACCGGTGGCGCGGGAGTCCAGGTTGTGCTCGACATGGTGGGTGGGGATTATCTGCCCCGCAATATCCAATGCCTCGCGGAGGATGGACGCCATGTGACGATTGCTGTCCAGCGGGGCGTTTCGGCGGAGATCAATGTCGCAGCTGTCATGATGAAGCGTTTGACCCTGACCGGATCGACCCTGCGGCCGAGGCCAGTATCCTTCAAGGCTGCGGTTGCCGAGGAAATCCGCCGCGTCGTTTGGCCATATGTCGAATCCGGAGCCCTGAAACCTGTGATCGACATGACCTATCCCCTTGCAGATGCTGCGGCCGCCCATGCCCGGATGGAGGCTGGTGACCATGTCGGGAAAATCGTTCTGACACCTTAGGCCATCAACCCACTTGCTCTGACAACAGACCGGGACTAAGCAATCAAGTCATACACGGCCGCTCCGCAAGGGGCGGCCCTTCTTTTGTCTGAAAGGTTTTTTCGAAATGGCCCAGCCACTTATGCCTCATGCGACCGCGTCATGGCTGGTCGACAATACGGCGCTTACCTTTGAACAGATCACCAAGTTCTGTGGTCTCCACATTCTCGAAGTCCAGGCCATTGCCGATGACATGGCGGCCACGAAATTGACGGGCCGCGACCCTGTCCGTGCTGGCGAACTCACGCTTGAAGAGATTGAGCGCGGGCAGGCGGATCCCAATTACGAGCTGAAAATGTTTCGGGAACCGGAACAGGCCACGAGAACCAAGGGCCCCCGCTATACGCCGGTGTCGAAGCGCCAGGACAAGCCCGACGGCATTGCCTGGATCATTCGCAACCATCCGGAGGTTTCCGACGGACAGATCGGCAAACTGATCGGCACGACGCGCAATACGATCCAGGCCATTCGTGACCGCACGCACTGGAACATCGTCGATATTTTCCCGAAAGATCCGGTAACACTCGGGCTGTGCACCCAGCGCGAACTGGATGCCGTGGTGAAGAAGGCTGCAAAACTGAAAGGCATCGAAGCGCAAGCGGATGGCAAGCTGGAAGGGGATCGTGCGGCCCTTATCGAAGAACTGCGCCATGAGCGGGAGGCCGCAGCACGTGCTGCGGAAGCAGCCGCAGGGGGTGTTGAGGAATCGGCTGCGCCGGTTGAACATAACGCCGAGACGCTGTTCAAGCGTTGAGCGAACGTCCGACATATGATGCGTCGCTGGTCCATGATGAAAGCTACCTTGCGACAAGCCACAAGGGGCTGACCTATCCATTCGGCGCCCGTGCGCCCGGTGCGGGTGAGACCATGCGGGTGGCAGACGGCATTTGCTGGGCCAGGATCCCGATGCCGGGATCGCTTGGCCATATCAACAGCTGGCTGCTCGATGATGACGGTGGTTGGGCCGTAGTTGACACCGGCATGCTGCTCACAACCTGCAGCGACGCATGGAAGGCCTTGTTTGGCGCTGCACTGGACGGAGCAAAGCTGACCCGCATCATGTGCACGCACATGCACCCGGATCATATTGGGCTGGCTGGCTGGCTTGCAAAAAGATCCGGCGCAGACGTCTGGATGACACGCGGTGAATGGCTCACGGCCCGCATGCTTGTCGCTGATGCACGGGACGACGTCCCGGAGGAAGTGCTTGCCAGCCAGCGAGGAGCGGGATGGACTGACGAAGAGCTGGACGAGACCCGCAGCAAGGGCTGGGGCCGTTTCAGCCGTATGGTCTATCCGATGCCTGTAGGTTTCCGGCGCTTGCAGGATGGGGACACGCTCCAGCTTGGGGCACATGTTTGGAAGATTGTGGTTGGATCCGGCCACAGCCCTGAACATGCGTGCTTTTACAATGAACGATCAGGTGTGCTGGTTTCAGGAGATCAGGTCCTGCCCAGAATCAGTTCGAACGTCTCGGTCAACAGCAGTGAACCAATGGCTGATCCGCTGGGGGAATGGCTTGAATCGATCGACAAGTTGATTGCGCTCTTGCCGGCTGATCTCCTTGTCTGCCCAGCGCACGGCGAACCCTTCAAGGGGTTGCATGTCCGGCTGAAGGCGCTGCGCGACGAACATCTTGCCAGGCTCGAAGCACTGTTGGTGCATCTTCAACAGCCCCGCAGGGTGGTTGATTGTTTCGGGCAGCTTTTCAATCGCGAGATTGGCTCCGAGCATCGGGACCTGGCAACCGGTGAGGCGCTTGCCCATCTGAGGCGGCTGGAACTTGAAGGGCAAGTGCGGCGGGAAACGCGAGACGGCATATGGTGGTTTCATGCGTGCTGAGGTGAATGCCGTCATTTGGGATTTTGGCGGAGTGGTGACTTCTTCGCCGTTCGATGCCTTTTTGCGCTTTGAAGCTGAACAAGGGATCCCGGCAAACACGATCCGCAAGATCAATGCGACCAATCCGGACATAAATGCCTGGGCGCGTTTTGAACGGGCGGAAATCGGCGCAGCGGATTTTGATGCCCTGTTCGCGGCCGAAGCCAAGGATGCAGGCTTCCACATCCGGGGCGCAGATGTCCTTGCGCTGCTTTCCGGAGATGTCCGCCCTGCAATGGTTGCGGCCATTGATGCCATCAAGGCCGTCGGGCTCCGCACCGGGTGCATCACCAACAATGTCCCGGCCGGTCATGGTGCCGGGATGGCCCGGACCCGCTCAAAGGCGGAGTCGATTGCGACCATAATGGCGCGCTTCGATCACGTGATTGAAAGCTCCAAGGTCGGCATCCGCAAGCCGGATCCGAGAATCTACAAGATGATGTGCGATTATCTTGGCGTCACGCCCGCCCAATGCGTCTATCTTGATGACCTTGGGGTCAACTGCAAGCCCGCGGCCGCATTGGGAATGCATGCCATCAAGGTTGTCAGCGAGGCACAGGCCCTTGCCGACCTCGAAGCTGCGGTTGGTTTTCCGCTATCCGCTTGACCGGGCAAGGCAGCAAGGCCAGAGATACCGTCAATGGTTGACGACATTTCCACCCTGTCCTTCGAAGACGCACTCAAGCAACTCGAATCGATCGTTGCACGCCTCGAATCGGGCGAGGCGAGCCTGGACGAATCGATCGAACTCTATACGCGCGGCGATCTTCTGCGCGCTCAATGCGAAGCGCGATTGAAGGATGCGCAGGCGCGAATTGAGAAAATCAGCCTTGGGCCTGATGGCCGACCTGCTGGAACAGAATCATTCGATGGCGGGTAATCGATCCATGGTCGTACCATCGCCCGGCCTTGTCGCTGCAATGGATGGCATTGGCCAGGCAATGGATCGCCAGTTCGACCTTTTGCTTCCGGTTCCCGAAGATCCGCGGCGGCGGCTGTTCGAAGCCATGCGCCATGCGACGATCGGCGGCGGGAAAAGATTGCGGCCATTGTTGGTGACGGCTTCATGTGCGCTGTTCCATGTGGATCCAGATGCAGCCATCCGCGTTGCAACGGCGATCGAGTGCATCCACGTCTATTCTCTGGTCCATGATGATCTTCCCGCAATGGACAACGACGATTTGCGGCGGGGGAAGCCAACGGTTCACAAGGCGTTTGATGAGGCGACGGCCATTCTGGCCGGCGATTCCCTGCATGCTCTGGCGTTTGAACTGCTTGCCGATGAAGCGACACACAGTGACCCGTTCGTGCGGTGTGAACTGGTGCTCGAACTGGCGCGAGCAAGCGGCCCCGACGGCATGGCAGGCGGCCAGATGATGGATCTCGAGGCGGAACACATGTCCTTTGATCTCCAGACAGTCACGCGCCTCCAGCAACTGAAAACAGGAGCGTTGATCAGTTTCTGCATAGAGGCCGGAGCGATCATGGGGCGGCTGCCCCACGAAGGGCGAGTGCCGTTGCGTGGCTATGCGCGCGATATTGGCCTTGCCTTCCAGATTGCCGACGATCTGCTCGACGTGGAAGGAAGCGAGGCTATGGCCGGCAAGGCGGTCGGCAAGGATGCCGACCAGGGCAAGGCAACGTTTCTTTCGATACTTGGCAAAGAACGCGCCAGAGTGCAGGCGGAAGCGCTGGTTGATCAGGCAATTGCGCATCTCGGCCATTTTGGCAGCGAAGCAGACCTGCTGCGCGATATCGCGCGGTTTACAATTGAAAGGGACAGGTAATGGAACGGATCGGTGTGTATCCAGGTACCTTTGATCCGATCACGCTCGGGCATATGGACATTATCAGGCGTGGCGCCAAACTTGTTGACCGGCTTGTTATCGGAGTGACCACAAACCCATCCAAGTCGCCCATGTTTTCCGTGTCTGAACGCATGGCCATGGTCCGGCGGGAAGTCTCGGACGTGGGGGGAACGATTGAGGTTGTCGCTTTTGATGCCCTGCTCATGAAGTTCGCGCGTGACCAGAAGGCATCTGTGATTGTCCGCGGGCTGCGTGCCGTGGCCGACTTTGAATATGAATATCAGATGGCCGGGATGAATCAGCAGCTGGATGCGGAAATCGAAACAGTTTTCCTGATGGCCGATGTGGCGTTGCAGCCAATTGCTTCGAAACTGGTCAAGGAAATCGCCATTTATGGCGGGGACATCCGAAAATTCGTCGCGCCGGCCGTTGAAAAAGATGTCAGGGCACGAGTTGAACAGATTGGCCGCAAGGGTGATTAGTTCGGGTCACATTCATCTGCTGGATGATAGTATTCCAGAAAATTGAGATTAGGGGTGCCGATGCGTCTGCTGAAACTGTTTGTCATCTGGTGGGGCATGGTGGCCGGGATGGCTATCGCCCAAGGGCTTACACCGCCGGCTGCTGTTGCAGCCGATCCCCAGAACATCCTCCATCTTGAGCTTTCGACAGGCGGCGAAGTGGTCATCCTGATGCGGCCGGACAAGGCCCCTGGGAGCGTGGAACGCATCCGCACTCTTGCGCGGGCCGGCTTCTATGACGGCATCGTTTTTCACCGTGTCATTGAAGGCTTCATGGCTCAGACCGGCGATCCGCAGGGAACTGGCGAAGGAGGATCCCCGCTGCCGGATCTCAAGGCCGAATTCAATGACTTGCCGCATCTGCGTGGGGCGGTTTCGCTGGCCCGAACGGATCAGCCGGATTCGGCCAACAGCCAGTTCTTCATCTGTTTCCAGCCCACCGTCCGGCTTGACGGGAAATATACGGTCTTCGGTCGAGTCACCGCAGGGATGCAATATGTGGATGCGATCAGGCGCGGAGACCCTGTGGATGGCCGTGTCGCGAATGACCCTTCAAGGATCGTACGGGCCTGGATCGAAGCAGATGGCCCCCAGGCGCCAAGAGTTCCGCTTGTTATTCCGGCTCCCGAGGCGGCCCCGGCGCCAGCTGCTGCTCCTGCTCCGGAGACACCGCAGCCCAATCCCTGATGCGCGTCGACCTGTTCGACTTTGACCTTCCGCAGGACAGGATCGCGCTGAGGCCCGTGAGCCCGCGCGATTCGGCGCGGATGCTTGTCCTCGACGGGGACAAGACGCGTGACATGCGCGTTTCTGATTTGCCGTCTCTGTTGCGGGCGGGGGATTGCCTTGTCTTCAATGACACGCGGGTCATCCCTGCGCAGCTGGAAGGGCGCAGGGGCGAAGCCCGCATCGGAGCGACGCTCCACAAGCGCGAAGGCATGCGCGACTGGCGCGCATTCGTTCGCAACGCAAAGCGTGTGCGCGAAGGGGACAGAATCGATTTTGGAGCAGATGTCTTCGCAATCGCCTCACAGCGCGGCGAAGATGGCAGCTGGCTTTTGTCATTCGAGGGAGAGGAACCGGTTGAAGTCCTGCTGACGCGGGCAGGAACAATGCCGCTGCCGCCCTATATCGCGGGCAAGCGACCAGCGGACGCCCGCGATGCGACGGACTATCAGACCATGTTCGCTCAGGAACCTGGCGCTGTCGCCGCACCAACGGCCGCGCTGCATTTCACACCTGGCCTGCTCGAGGCTTTGGGCAACGCAGGGATCGTGCATGAAACCCTCACGCTCCATGTCGGGGCCGGAACCTTCCTTCCCGTCAAGGTCGATGATACCGAACAGCATCGCATGCATGCCGAATGGGGGCGGATCGACGCGGAAACGGCGGCGCGCCTCAATGCCGTTCGCGCTTCGGGCGGACGACTCATCGCTGTTGGCACGACATCGCTTCGCCTGATCGAAAGCGCCTGCGATGACATCGGCCAGATTCGGCCCTTTGCAGGCGATACGTCAATCTTCATCACCCCAGGCTACCGATTCAGGGCTATCGACGGCCTGATCACCAATTTCCATTTGCCGCGTTCAACGCTGTTCATGCTGGTCAGTGCGCTGATGGGCAGGGAACGCATGCAAGCGGCCTACGGCCATGCCATCACGTCCGGATACCGGTTCTACAGCTATGGAGATGCAAGCCTTTTGCTTCCCGGCCCTTGAGGCAGCCATTGCTGCCTGACTCCATGGCTGAAGAGACCAAACCGTCCCACCGTGTCACCCTGATGCCGACTATGCCCCGTTTGTCGGATGGTCCGCGGCAAAGATGGTGACGGTCAACGGAGCGCGAATTGCAAAGCCGAGCCGCTCATAAAGCGCAATGGCGCCCGTGTTTGCGGCATAGCTGTGCAGGAAGGGTGTTTCACCTCTGTCAAGAATTCGCGCTGCCACGACACTCATCATGGCGCCTGCAAGACCCTGTCCTCGATATTCGGGGAGTGTGCAGACGCCACTGACTTCACAAAATCCCTCGAGCCGCATCCGCTCTCCGGCCATGGCAACCAGCTTCCCCTCTTTCCGGACACCCACGAAATTGCCGAGCCGATGCGTCTTGGCAGAAAACGGGCCGGGCTGCGTCTGGTGCGCGAGGGCGCGCATCTCTTCAGCGTCGCGATCCTCCAGGTCGACAATTGTCTCGCCACTTGCCATCGCCTTAAAGCGTTCGGCGACCATCTGGACCAGTGCTGCGGATCGTATTCTGCGCGCGCCAGAGATGTCCGGCATTTCGAACGTTTCCGTTGTCCAGAGTTCACCCCCCGGCGGGATAAGCTCCGCAAGGGCGCAAAGCGCAGGCTCCGTGAAATCGGCTGACGCCCCAAAGGGGCCATGGTCCGGTTCAAGCCGAAGGGCCTTTTCACCGCCTTCGGCAAGCGACGCCCAGCCGGAATTGAGTGCGTTCCAGGCTGGCCTGTCGAGTGGGTGAGTACCGTTCATTCAAGGGCCCTGCGATTCGAATGACGTGCCCCGCCTAACCCCAATTGGCCAAAGTTGAAACCTTGGGCAAAGTGCCGCTATAGCCCGCCGCCCATGGCCGATCGCTTTTCTTTCACCATAGCTGCAACCGATGGCAAGGCGCGAACCGGCACCATCCGGATGAATCGTGGCGAGATCCGCACGCCAGCCTTCATGCCGGTGGGTACGGCTGCAACGGTCAAGGGGATCAAGCCTGCCACAGTGGAAGCTCAGGGCGCGGATATAATCCTTGGCAACACCTATCACCTGATGCTGCGGCCAGGGGCCGAACGCGTTGCGCGACTGGGCGGGCTCCACCAGTTCATGCAGTGGAAACGCCCGATCCTCACGGACAGTGGCGGCTATCAGGTCATGTCGCTTTCCGCCCTCGCGAAGATCAGTGAGGATGGCGTGGCATTTTCCTCTCATTTGGACGGATCGAAGCATCTCATCACTCCGGAACGGTCCATGGAAATCCAGCGCCAGTTGGGGTCCGACATTGTGATGGCCTTTGACGAATGCACCCGAAACGGGGCCAGCCGTGAAGAGGCTGCCCTGTCCATGGAACGATCCATGCGCTGGGCAAAGCGCTCACGCCAGGCGTTTGACGACGGAGCTGACCACGCCGCGAGCGCGGCCCTTTTCGGGATCCAGCAAGGATCGCTTGACGAAGGTCTGCGAAAGATATCGGCCGATGCCCTTCAGCATATCGGATTCGACGGATACGCGATTGGCGGTCTGGCGGTCGGGGAGGGGCAGGACGCCATGTTCCACTGCCTTGATTATGCTCCAGGGCAGTTGCCGGTCGATCGCCCTCGCTACCTGATGGGCGTCGGCAAGCCGGACGATATTGTAGGTGCGGTCGAGCGCGGGGTCGACATGTTCGATTGCGTCTTGCCAACGCGGTCTGGCCGAAACGGACAGGCGTTTACATGGGATGGTCCAATAAACATCCGCAATGCCCGATTTGCCGAGGATGAAGCGCCGCTTGATCCGGACTCGCCCACTGCGGCATGGAGCAGGGCCTATCTGCACCACCTCGTCAGATCGGGTGAAATGCTGGGCGCCATGCTGATGACGGAACACAATCTCTGGTTTTATCAGCAACTGATGGCACAGCTTAGGCAGGCCATTGCCTCCGGCGCGCTTTCCGCCTTTGCCAGCAGCTTCCGGGCGCGGTATTGCCGCTGAATGTCCCAAACCATCTATCAGGCCGCAACCTGGATCATCCCATTGGTCATTGCGATTGTCTTTCATGAAGTCGCTCATGGCTGGGTCGCGCGCTTGTGCGGCGACCCGACGGCCGGTCGGCTGGGTCGGCTAAGCCTCAATCCGGTTCGACATGTCGATCCTGTCGGCACAATCGTTCTGCCGATGGCACTGGCGTTGGCCGGCGCCCCGATTTTCGGATGGGCCAAGCCGGTTCCGGTGGACAGTCGCAAGCTGCGCAATCCCCGGTTTCACATGATGCTGGTGGCGATGGCCGGTCCCGGAATGAACTTCCTGCTGGCCGGGCTGACGTTCGTGGTGCTTGGCAGCCTGATCGCGATTTTTGGCCAGGCGCCGGCCCGATTTGGTGAATTCGTCCATGCCAATCTGGTCAATTTCGCGATCATCAACGTCATGCTTGGCGTATTCAACCTGTTGCCTTTGCCGCCATTTGATGGCGGGCACATCGTGGAAGGGCTGCTGCCGCCTTCGCTTGGCCGACGTTATGCACGCCTTGCTCGCTATGGCTTTCCAATCATGATTCTCCTGATTGTCGTCTTGCCGATGCTGTCTCCGCAGGCAGCGATTGTGCCCAAGCTGATCGGGCCTCCGGTTGAATGGATTCTGGGCCTGGGAACGCAGATCATCGCTCTTTTCACCTGACATGCTCCATGGCTGGATCATCCTGGACAAGCCACTGGGCCTTGGGTCGACGGCAGGAGTCAGCGCCGTCAAGCGTGCGTTGCGCGACGGCGGCTATCCCAAGATGAAAGTTGGCCATGGCGGAACACTTGATCCTCTGGCAACCGGAGTGCTGCCGATTGCCGTGGGGGAAGCGACCAAGCTCGCTGGACGGATGCTGGATGGCGACAAGGTGTACGACTTTACCATCCAGTTTGGGGTGGAAACCGACACGCTCGATGCTGAAGGGACGGTCGTTGCCAGATCGGATGCCCCAATTGATGGTACGGCTGTCGAACATGTCCTCAAGGATTTTCTTGGCGAGATTGATCAACGGCCTCCGGCCTATTCTGCGCTGAAGGTCAATGGTGAGCGCGCCTATGATCTCGCGCGTGCGGGTGGGGAAGTCTTGCTCGCAACGCGCCGCATTACAATTCATGATCTCCAGTATCTGGCATCGACGACAGAGGGCGATCACCATTTGGCCACCTTGCGCGCCCATGTGTCTAAAGGCACCTACATCCGCAGCCTTGCGCGCGACATCGCCCGGGCACTTGGAACGGTGGGTCACGTCACCTATCTCCGCCGGATCAAGGCAGGCCCCTTCACCCTGGATCAGGCGATTTCGCTGGACATTCTCATGGAAAAGGCTAAGGCCCGCGCCCTTGAAGACGTAACCTTGCCGATGAGGACGGCGCTGGACGACATCCCGGCACTCGCCCTCACCCCGGAACAGGCAAGGCTGCTCCATTTCGGGCAGGTCTTGACCGGGATTGCCGCACCTGGCGGCCTCCACCTTGCCATGAACGGTGAAACGCCGCTCGCGCTTGTGGAGGTTCTGGACGGAAACGTCCGCACAGTGCGTCGATTCAATCTGTAAAACGGATGTCGAAGGAAAAGTGATGACGATTACAGCAGAGCGCAAACAGGCGCTCATCAAGGAACATGCACGCCACGAAGGCGATACCGGCTCTCCCGAAGTCCAGATTTCGATCCTGACTGAGCGGATTTCCAACCTGACCGAACATTTCAAGACGCATGCGAAGGACAATCATTCGCGTCGCGGCTTGCTGATGCTTGTCAACAACCGGCGTTCGTTGCTCGATTATCTCAAGAGGATCGATCACGATCGCTATGCAGCGTTGATCGCGAAGCTTGGTCTTCGCAAGTAATGCCATCGCCCGGCCCCCGAAATCGGGGGCCGTTTGCGTTTGACATGATCCCCGCAAAGCCGGGATCCTGGCCCAGTTGCAAGCAATTCGGGCCATTCTCCTGCACTCCTGCAGGAGCGACAGACGGAGCCATCCCGCCGCAATTCGGCGGCGTGATGGTGAAGGCGCCAAGTTCGGCGCCGCACTAAGAGGAAGCCAGCGCGCATAGGGCGGCTGGTCTGAAGGAAATAAGATGTTCAACACGAAAACCGTAACAATCGAGTGGGGCGGACAAACCCTGACACTCGAAACGGGCAAGGTTGCCCGCCAGGCCGATGGCGCTGTTATTGCAACGCTCGGCGAAACTGTTGTGCTGTGTGCCGTCACAGCCGCAAAATCTGTGAAGGAAGGGCAGGACTTTTTCCCGCTGACCGTTCACTATCAGGAAAAATACTCTGCAGCCGGCCGGATTCCCGGGGGCTTTTTCAAGCGTGAGCGCGGTGCCACGGAAAAGGAAACGCTGGTTTCCCGTCTGATCGACCGCCCAATCCGCCCGCTTTTCCCGGAAGGCTTCTACAACGAAATCAATGCCATCGCTCAGGTGCTTTCCTATGATGGCGAGAATGAGCCTGATATCCTGGCAATGGTTGCAGCGTCAGCGGCGCTCACCCTCTCTGGCGTGCCATTCATGGGGCCGATCGGCGCAGCACGTGTCGGGTATGTGAACGGTGAGTATATTCTCAATCCAACCGACGAACAGGTTGCAGAAGGCGACCTCGATCTTGTGGTTGCGGCAACCTATGACGCAGTCATGATGGTCGAATCCGAAGCGCGCGAGCTTTCGGAAGAGGTCATGCTGGGCGCGGTCCTGTTTGCCCATGATGCCTGCCGCGAAGTCATCAAGGCGATTGTCAAGCTGGCTGAACAGGCTGCCAAGGACCCTTGGGAGCTCCCCGCACAGGACGATCTGGGCGGCCTCAAGAAGAAGCTCAAGGACCTGATCGGTGGCGATATCGCTGCGGCCTACAAGCTGATGGACAAGTCCGCCCGGTCAAACGCTCTCAATGCGGCGCGTGACAAGGCGAAGGACATGTTTGTCGCGGACGGCCTCGATCCGCAGACCGTCATGGCCGGAATCAAGCTGACCAAGAAGCTGGAGGCGGAAATCGTTCGCGGCGCCATTTTGAAGGACGGCTCCCGCATTGATGGCCGCACGACCACACAGATCCGTCCGATCGTGGCGGAAACGCACTTCCTGCCGCGTGCGCATGGCTCGGCCCTGTTCACGCGCGGCGAAACGCAGACCATTGCAACCTGCACGCTTGGAACCAAGGATGCAGAACAGATGATCGATGGCCTGACTGGCCTTCATTATGAGCATTTCATGCTGCACTACAATTTCCCGCCCTATTCGGTCGGTGAAGTTGGCCGCTTTGGTGCCCCCGGGCGCCGCGAAGTCGGGCATGGCAAGCTGGCATGGCGCGCTCTGCACCCGGTTCTGCCGACCAAGGAAGAGTTTCCTTATACAATCCGGCTGACAAGCGACATTACGGAGTCAAACGGCTCATCGTCGATGGCGTCGGTTTGC
>WBZL01004242.1_pt1 | contig 12560 bp, 9 predicted proteins | sample 5204291 | NCBI WGS metagenome assembly WBZL01 (sample SAMN12344345, study PRJNA552823) | activated sludge metagenome | biome: Activated sludge suspended growth; feature: Nitrification reactor; material: Wastewater; isolation source: activated sludge from nitrification reactor of wastewater treatment...
GGCGAGCGCGGTCAGGACGACGGCGAGGGCCACGATCGCCACGTTAGCGACCACCGTCGAGCCGAAGGGCCCGAGCACCGCCGCCACCGGCTGCAGCAGGCGGCCCTCGGGCTCCCGGCGGACCAGGTTCCAGGCCAGCGGCGGCGACCAGTCCTCGGCGAGCACCGTAGCCCGTGCCACCAGCTGCGCGCCGCTCGCCTCCACCAGCGGGGGCTCGCCGACCCCCAACCACAGGCGATCGCCGAAGCCAGGGGCAACACCGGCGAGAAGACCATGGGGGTCGATCACCGCCTCCAAGGCAGCCGCCTCGTCGCCTCGGCGCAGCGGCCAGCGGGCGGCGACGGTCTCCGGCCCCGGCAGCGAGCTCGCCGCCGGGTCACGCAGCAGCAGCGTGGGTTCGCCACCGCTGCGGCCGGCGACCACCTCCAGGGCGCCGCCGGCGCGCACCGTCAGACGCTCGACGCCCGGGTGAGCGGCGAGGAAGGTGAGTAGGGCGCCCTCGCGATCGAGCCGGCTCCAGCGTTGGCTCTGGGGATCGGCGTTCGGCGCCTCCGCCAGGGACGGCGACTGTGCCAGCAGGAGCAGGTCGCCACGCAGGCCGGAGAGCGCCGCTTCGAGGGCGCGGGCCTGCGCCCGGGTCTGCCATTCGAGGTCGTCGACGGCCAGCTGGCGGGCGCTACGCCGGGCTCCCAGCAGGCTCCACACCGCGGCGCCGTTGATCGCCAGCAACAGCAGGAGCAGAACGAGGGTGAGCCGGCTGCCGACCGCCACCGGCCGTCGGGGGATCGTGGCCATCGCCGCGATGCTAGCAGTGGCAGCCAGCCCTCTTGCTCAGGACGCCGCGATCTGCCGGGCGTAGAGCTCCTCGCGCTGCCGCACGTTCATCTCACACATCGGCACCGCCACCCAGTCATCCCCTTGGCGAACGGCGCCGCGGAACGAGCAGGCCCGCAGGCGCTTCTCGACCTCCTCGCCGCCGGCCGCCAGCTGGCGCTCGCTCATGAAGTTGTGGAGCACGACGTTGAAGCCCCCCACGCGGCCACGGGCGGCCTGCCAGAGGAGGCCCGCACCGAGCCCTTCCGCGCGCAGGCGGTGGCGGGCGTAGGCGGCGAGACGGCGGAGAAAGCCCGGGTGGCGGGCGAGCACGGCGAGCTTGCGCAGCAGCGCCTCGCCGGAGCTTTCACCCCGCCCGCCGACCCCGCCCAGGACCTGCAGGAGCTCGGCCCACAGGGCCCGGCTGCGCGGGTCGGCAGGGATGAGGTCGATCACCCGCCCTTCCGGGAACGTCACCAGCAGGCTCGTCATGTTCGAGCACGCAGGGTCGCCGAACCAGAGGTTGTCGCGGGAGAGGTCGAGCCCGACCCCGGCGCAGACCTCCGCCCAGACCTCCTCGGCGGTCACCGGCCGCGACGAGAAGCGCGTGCGGCCGACCTCGGCCTCGGTCTGGAAGCTCACCAAGCGGAAGGCCTCCAGGTGGCGGCGGTCGGCCTTGAACCAGTGCAGGATGTCGCGCAGGCTGGCGCGGTTGCGCTCGCTCACCGTCACTGTCTGGGCGGCGAAGAAGCGCACGCCAGTCCGGCGGCGCACCCCCAGGATGAGCTCGACGAAGTCCTCCCGCAGGGGGTCGAGGTCGGCCTCGCGGCGCAGCGCGCTGAGCGGGTAGCCCCGGCGGCCGGCCATCGTGATGTCGATGTGGATCGCCAGCTTGCGCAGCCCGCCGTGCCGGACGAGGGCGGCCAGGAAGCCCGGGTGCTCGAGGAGGAGCTGGCCGTGGGTCATCACCATCGGCACCAGGCCGACGTCGTTGGCGTAGCGGACCACCGCCACCAGCTCGTCGGAACGGCCGGCGCGGAAGTAGGCGTCCACCACGTCACCGCCGGTGATCTGCAGCCCGCCTCCCGGCCCCTGCAGCCGCCGGTTGGCGTCGATCTGGGCCTTCATCTCCTCAAGGCTCGGCAGCGGCGCCTGGTTGGCGTTGGTCGGCAGATAGCAGTGGGTGCAGCCGAAGGAGCAGTAGGCCGGTCCCATCGTGTAGCCGCAGTGGGTGAGGTGGCGGCCCACCACCTGCCAGTCGGTGCGCAGCTCGGCTGGCAGCTCCTGCCAGCGCGCCGCCAGCAGCGCCCGCATCTCGGCCGAGACCGGCTCCCGCACGATGTCCCACAGCTTGCTCATGGGCTGGTCTCCCCTCTCCCCGCTCGCCGAGCGTGGTGCTGGCACGGCTCTTGGATCTAGCAGCAACGGCGCCGCGGACGCTTTGCTGCTCAGTACGGCACCCGGATCGCCGCGGATGAGCGCCGGCCTCATCCGCTCGCCGCCGCGAGCCGTACTTGCCGGTACCACGCCGCTGGCCTCAAGGCTGGGAAGCGGCAGCATACGAGAGAATGGAGGACGCTTCGTGCTTCGACGCTCTGCATCGACCCGCTGGGGCTGGGCCACCGCCGCCCTGCTGCTGATGACCCTGCCCACCTTCGACCTCGCCGCGGACGGTGGCTTCTCGCACGCCGACTGGGCGGCCGTGCTCGCCAAGTACGTCGACGCCCGCGGGCGCGTCGACTACGCGGGCCTCGCCCAGGACCGCGCCCTTCTCGATCGCTACCTCGCCGCCGTCGAGAAGGACAGCCCGCAGTCGAACCCGGCCCTCTTCCCCAGCCGGGACGACGCCCTCGCCTACTACCTCAACGCCTACAACGCGATGGTCTTCAAGGGCGTCCTCGCCCGGGGCCCGGAAAAGAAGACGGTGTGGACGCCCTTCGGCACCGGCTACAGCTTCTTCGTCGGCATGGACATCGTGATCGGTGGCCGCAAGACGAGCCTCAAGAGCCTGGAAGACGACGTGGTGCGCGCCGAGTTTCAGGACCCGCGCGTCCACGCCGCCCTCAACTGTGCCTCGGTCGGCTGCCCACGCCTGCCGCAGACAGCCTTCGAGGGCGACGAGCTGCAAGCCCAGCTCGACGCCGGCATGCGCGAGTTCGTCTCCGAGGCCCGCAACTGCAGCGTCGACGCCGCCCACCGCGCAGTCAAGCTGTCGAAGATCTTCGACTGGTTCAGCGGTGATTTCCTCGCCTACGAGAAGGGCCACGGCAACCCCAACCCGAGCATCCTCGACTACGTGAACCGTTACCGCGCCGACGGGCAGAAGGTGCCGCGCGACTTCAGCGTCTCCTTCTTCGACTACGACAAGGCCATCAACGCCCGGTAAGGGTCGGTTTCAAACCCGCCCGGCCCCCCTCGCCGCCCCCCTGCCCGAACGCGCCGTCCTTTCGCGCGTCTCTCGCTGCACAGCCATGGTGAGAGGCGCGCCCATGCCACGAAATCGCATCTGTACCCTCCTCCCCGTCCTCGCCGTCGCCCTGCCGGCGGTTGCGGCGACGGTGGTGGTGCTGACCAACGGGGACGACACCTACTTCGGCGGACCGGCCGCAGAGGAGGTCTCGGGCCTCGCCGGTGACGACCGCCTCTACGGCGACGGTGGGGACGACGCGCTCGACGGCGGCGACGGCGCCGACTGGCTGCACGGCGGCGGCGGCTGGGACACCCTCTCCGGTGGTCGCGGGGCCGACCACCTCTACGGCGACCTCGCCCACGACACCCTGCTCGGCAGCTACGGTAACGACCGTTTGGAAGGCGGCGTGGGTTTCGATGCCCTGCTGGGTGGGCCGGGTGCAGACGTCCTCGTGGGCGGCGCCGGGGGGGACCTCCTTGCCGGCGGCGCCGGGGACGACACCTACCTCTACCGCCCCGGTGACGGCGACGACACCGTCGTCGACCGCGCCGGTCATGACCGTCTGGTGCTGCAGCGCATCCGGCCCGAGCAGCTGCGCGAGGAGGTGCGCGGCAACGATCGCCTGCTGACCATCGACGCGGCCGGCACGTTGGCGACGATCACGATCCAGGACGGTGCCCTGCCCTGCGGAGCCTGCACGCTCACCGTCGAGCACGACCTGCGGCCCAACGTGGTGCTCGTCGTCGCCGACGACCTCGGCTGGGGAGATCTCGGCAGCTACGGCCAGGCGAAGATCCACACCCCCGAGCTGGACGCCATGGCGGCCGAGGGCGTGCGGATGACGAGCTTCTACGCCGGCGCGCCTCATTGCACGCCGTCGCGGGCGGCCCTCCTGACCGGCCTTACCACCGGCCACACCCAGGTGCGCCTCGAGGGTGCCCTGGTGGCGGACGGCCCCACCCTCCCCGAGCTTTTCCAGCAGGCGGGCTACGCCACCGGCATGTTCGGCAAGTGGGGCCTCGCCGAGGTCAGCGGGGCGAGCATGGTCACGGCGGCCGACCCGGCGGCCGGGGGCTTCGACGAGTGGGCCGGCCAGCTCACCAACCGAGACGCCCAGGTCTACTACCTCGACAGCCCGGCGCAGCCGCCGGGAACGCCCCAGCATCCCTTCTACCTGGACGTCCGCCCGTTCCTGTTCACCGCCCGCGACGGCCGCAGCGAGCCGCTGCCCTTGCCGCCCGAGCGCTACATTCACGGCGAGCTCTTCGCGCGTGCGCTCAGCTTCGTCGAGCGCCATCAGGGCGAGCCCTTCTTCCTCTACCTCCCCGTCGCCATCCCCCACGCCGAGTTGGTGGCCGAGGCCGCCGACCTCGCTGAGTACCAAGACGCACACGGTCGCAGCCTCTTCCCGGAGACGCCCTGGCACCCTGCCCAGGACGGCCGGGACTTCGATCGCTGGAACGAGGCGCCGCGGGCGACCTACGCGGCGATGGTCTCCCGCCTGTCCCGCGACGTCGGCCAGCTGCTCGACCGCCTGCGCGCGCTGGGCCTGGACGAGGACACGCTGGTGCTCTTCAGCAGCGACAACGGCCCGCACGACGCCGGTGGCATCGGCAGCCCCGCCTTCTTCCGCTCGGCCGGGCCGTTCTCGGGGATGAAGTGGTCCCTCCGCGAAGGCGGGTTGCGGGTGCCGCTCCTCGCCTGGTGGCCGGGGCACATCCAGCCGACCCTCGAGGACACACCGGCCGCCTTCTGGGACCTGCTGCCCACCCTCACTGACCTCGCCGGCCTCCCGCCGCCGGCGAGCGACGGAGCTTCTCTCCTTCCCTTGTGGACGCGCGGGGACGCGCCGGCGCAACGCAGCCTCTACTGGGAGACCTTCGCACCCCGCGCGGACTCCCGCCAGGCCCTCCGCCTGGGGCGCTACAAGCTCCTCCGCCGCCTGGGCGGCGCTGCCGAGCTCTACGACCTCTCAACCGACCCCGCCGAGGCCCACGACCTCGCCGCCGACCCGGCCTACTGCGCCACCCTGCGCGACCTCGCCACCCGCCTCAACGCCTCGCGCACCAACCCCCACCAGAACCCCGGTGGGGCGTTCACCATCCCGCCGCTGGCGGTGAGCTGCCCTTGAGCTTCCAACCCACCGCCCTCACCCGCCTTCGATAGGCCGCGTACTCCTCCCCGAAACGGGCGGCGAGGTCGCGCTCTTCGAGACGGGCGCCGAGGAGGGCGTAGGCCGTCATCACGGCGGCGAAGAGGGCGTGGCCGGCGGTCATCGAGGGAGTGACCCAGCAGCCGACGAGGAAACCCAGGTACATGGGATGCCGGAGACGGGCGTAGAGCCCGGTGGTGCGCAGGCGGGGCGTCGCCGCCGGCTGGCCCCGGGCCTCACGCCAGGCGGCGCGGACGCCGAAGAGCCGAAAGTGGCCGTGGGTCTTCGTCGCCGCCAGGCCGAGCAACCAACCAGAGGCGAAGAGTGTCCACAGAAGCCAACAGAGGGCCGGGGCCTCGACCTGCCAGAGGACGCGGGGCCAGGGCTGCCAGAGGGCGATCAAGGCGGCGAGGGAGAGCGCCGAGACGAGGACGTAAGTGCTGCGCTCGGCGGCGGGTGGCACTGGCCCCCAGAGCCGCTGTTTGACGTCGGGACGGGCGAGGAGGCTGTGCGGCACGGCGAAAGCGACGAGGAGGGTGAGGTCCACCAGCAGGGCCCGCGGCCACGGGCCGGCACCGCCGTCGATGGTCTTTGCAACGCGCCAGCCAGCGAGAAAGCCGATCAGGTAGAGGAGGCTGCGAGCGTAGAGGAAGTAGGCCAGCCAGGCGTAGGCGACGAGCAGCCAGCGCCACGCCGGACGGCCTGCGACGGCGGCGCTCAAGCCGGCACCGCCGCGGACCAGGCCCGCCTCGGGAGCGTGGTTGGCACTGGCATAGGATGAGCAATGGCACCAGGCCGTTGCAACGGGAGAACGAGATGAGCACGTGGAAATCGTGGCGGCAGCTCGCCGCCCTGAGCCTGATCGCAGTGCTGTTGGCCGGCTGCCTTTCGGTGCGCACCACCGGAACGCACAAGATCGCCGGCGAGGTGGGTGGCATCGAGGTGGCCGTCTTCGCCGACGACGCCGCCCGGCGCGCCGGCCAGGTGGGGCCCCGCTTCGTGGTGGGCGAGCTCGAGCGCAAGGAGGGCAAGGGCTGGGCGCCCATCTTCCGCTCCCTCGACCCGCGCTGGAGCGTCGTCAACCTGCCGCCGGGCAAGTACCGGGTGCGCTTCACCGGCGTCCTCGACGAGAGCGGCAACGCGGAGCAGCTCGACGATCCCGGCCGTGTGCTGCGCATCGAGCGCGGCAAGGTGTCCGAGGTCCAGGTCACCATCGACCACTTCCCCACCGCCCTGGTGGTCGCCGGGGTGGTGACGGCAGTGGTCGCAGCCGTGGTCCTCGCCGATTGGTTGGGCGACCACGACCTGCCCGACATCATCCCGCCGCCGCCGGTGGTGGCGGACGCCGTCTTCCACCTCACCCTCGACCTCGCCACCCTGCCAGGGGAGTGCTGCCCCGGAGGCGTCGACCTCGACCCGGTGATGACCTCGCACTTCCCGGAGGAAGGGGCGCTGGTCGCCGGCAGCCGGGTGCGGGTGATCTTCGCCGCCTCCGAGCCCCTCAACCCGCGGGACGTCGAGGCCGGTGGCGTCACCGTGCTGGCCGAGACGGCCGGCCTGGTGGCGGGTACGATGAGCTACGACCCGGAGCATTGGTGGGTGGTGTGGACGCCGAACCAGGACTTGCCGCGCGACGACGTGCTGCACGTCACCCTCGCCGCCGACGCCATCGAGGACCTCTCCGGCAACGAGCTCGACGGGCCGGTGAGCTTCACGTTCCGCACCACCCCGTAGGCGGCCGCCGCGCCGCTCAGGCCGCGGCCGAGGCGATGGCGGCATCGAGCTCGTCGAGGACGAAGGCGAGGTCGTGGCCGACGTGCAGGGTCTGGCGCTGCTCGGGGCTGAGGAAGCCATGGGCGGTGGCGGCGTCAAGGAAGTCGAGCAGGGGGCGGAAGAAACCCCCGAAGTCCAGCAGGGCGATCGGCTTGCGGCTCAACCCCAGCTGGTACCAGGTCCACACCTCGAAGAGCTCGTCGAGGGTGCCGAGGCCCCCGGGCAAGGTGAGGTAGCCGTCCGAGAGCTCGCCCATCAGGGCCTTGCGCTCTTGCATCGTGGTGACGACGCGCAGGTCAGTGAGGCCCCGGTGCCCCACCTCGCGGGCCAGCAGGTGGCCCGGGATCACCCCGACCACCTCGCCGCCGTGGGCGAGCACACTGTCGGCCAAGGCACCCATCAGGCCCACGCTGCCGCCGCCGTAGACGAGGCGCAGCCCGCGCGCGGCGAGCAGACGGCCGCACTCGCTCGCCAGCTCGAGGTAGGCCGGGCTGTCACCGGGCCGCGAGCCACAGAAGACGCAGATCGAACGCATCGACGGTCCCTCAGGGTAGGAAAGGCGGGCCGGGGAGCCAGCGCCCCACTTGCTGGCGGTAGGAGAGGTAGGCGGCGCCGAAGCGACGGACGAGGCCGGGCTCCTCGACCAGCACGACGAAGCCGTGGATGAAGGCGGTGACGAAGGCGCCGTAGGCGAGGATCTCGGCCGAACGGTACCAGAGCGCCCAGCCGAGGATGGCGGCGAAGACCCCCAGGTACATCGGGTTGCGCACCCGCCGGTAGAGGCCGCGCACCACCAGGTGGCGGGGCGGGTCGAGGGGAAACGGCGTGGCGCGGCCCACGGCGACCAGGTCGTAGAGGCAGCGCAGGTAGATCACGGTGCCGAGGGCCAGCAGCGGTACCGCCAACCAGGAGCCGAGATCGCGCTCGAACTCCTCGCCGACCGTCCGGCGGGCGATGGCAAGCGGACCGTAGACCGCCACGCCGGCCGGCACCACGAGGGTGAAGAGCAGGTTCTTGAGCAGCAGCACCATCGTTACGGCGACCCTCCCGGCGTCACCACCACCGGACCGATCCCTTGCTCATAGAGAGTGCGGTTGAGCGCCGCGACGGCGCCGTCGTGGAGCGCGCTGACCCGCGCCTCGGCGGCCGCCACCTCGCCCTCAAGCTGTGCCGTGAGCTCGCTCTGCGACGCGGTGGGCGCGTAGTCGCCGTTGTCGACGTAGCCGAAGAGGTAGGCGGTGCGGCCATAGAGGCGGCGGGGCCAGCGCAGAAAGTCCTGCCCACCGTCGCCCATGCGGAGGTCGAAGAACAGGCCCTCGACCTCGCGCGCCTGGGCCGCCACCGCGGCCAGGGCCCGCCGCGGCTCGGCGCTGCCGTCGAGGCTCGCCAGGCGGGCGTCGAGGTCAGCGAGCTGCTTGCGGGTCCACTCCAGGCGGTTGATCGCCCCGGCGAGCCGCGACAGCAGCCCGGCGAGCCGCGACAGCAGCGCGTGCTGGGCCACGAGATCGGCCTCGGCCGGGGCGACCCGCGGGTCCACCACCACCTCGAGGGGCTGCGTGAGCACCGTGTCGCCGCTCTTCAGGCGGACGATGTAGGTCCCGGGCAGGGCCGGCACCGAGACGCGCCCGGCTTCGATCAGCTCGCGCGTGCCCCGGGGGCCGAGGTCGAGATGGGGGTTGCCGAGCGGCGGCGTGCGCAGCTCGACCTCCGTCGAGGTCTCGCCCCGCAGGTCCCAGGCGACCCGATGCAGGCCGGCTGAGGTCGGCAGGTCCGCCAGCCGGCGGACCGGGGCGCCGGCGCGGTCGAGGACCTCGATCTCCACCTTCTTGTCTGCCGGCAGGTCCGCCGGCAGCCAGTAGCTCAGCAGGGCGCCATAGGGCGGGTTGCTGCCGCTCGACACCTGGCGACCCACCATGCCGACCAGGCGCCGCTCGCTCTGCAAGCGGTAGGCACGCTGCGGCGCGAAGAGTTGCGGCTCGCTGCGGGCCGCGGCGTCGCCCAGGGTGCGCAGCGGTGAGACGTCGTCGAGCACCCAGAAACCGCGTCCGTAGGTTGCGACGACGAGGTCCTGGAACCGCTCCTGGACGGTGATCCAGGACACCGGCGCCGGCGGCAGGTTGAGCTGCAACGGCTGCCAGTGCTCGCCGTCGTCGAAGGAGAGGTAGAGGCCCCGCTCCGTCCCCAGGTAGAGCATGCCGCGGCGCACGGGGTCCTCGCGCACGCAGTGGGCGTAGCCGAGAGGCCCGCCGGGCAGGCCGTTTGTGATCCGCTGCCAGTGGGCGCCGAAGTCGCGGCTACGCAGGACGTAGGGCGCCGGGTCGCCGAGCTGGTGGCGGTCGATCGTCGCGTAGACGGTCCCGTCGTCGAAGCGCGACGGCTCGAGGTTCGCCACCGTGCCCTCGCCGGGCAGGCTGGGCAAGGCCGCCGTGACGTTCTTCCAGGTGGCGCCGTCGTCCCGGGTGAGCTGCACCTGGCCGTCATTGGTGCCGACCCAGATCAGGCCCGCCGCGAGTGGCGACTCGGCGATCGCGAAGAGGGTCGGGTAGACCGTCGGCGAGGAGTCGTCGAAGGTGAGGCCGCCGCTCCTCACCTGCCTGGCGGCCTCGTTCTTCGTCAGGTCGGGGCTGATCTCCCGCCAGGTGCGGCCGCGGTCGTCGCTCGCATGGAGGTGTTGGCTGCCGGCATAGACCCGACCGGGGTGGTGCGGCGAGAGGGCGACGGGGAAGGTCCACTGGAAGCGGTAGCGCATGTCAGCCGCCGCCGAGCCCTCGATCGCCTCGGGCCACACCATGATGTTCTGCACACTGCCGGTCGCATCGTCGTAGCGGTCGAGGACGCCGTCGTAGCAGCCCGTGTAGACGGTGTCGCCGGCGGGCTCGGGCACGGTCCAGCCCGATTCGCAGCCACCGACGTCACGCCACAGGGCGGGTGAGATCTCGAAGCCGGACCACGAGCGGCTGGGGCCGCGGTAGGAGGAGCCGTCCTGGCGGTTGCCGTAGAGGTTGTAGGGCACCCGGTCGTCGGTCGCCACGTGGTACATCTGCGCCACCGGCAGCGCGACGCGCAGCCAGCTGGCACCGCGGGTCGTCGAGATGGCGAGGCCGCCGTCGTGGCCGACGATCATGCGGTTGGGCAGCAAGGGGTCGATCCAGATGTCGTGGTGATCACCGCCCGTGGGCACTCGCTTGATCGTCCGCCCGCCGTCGATCGAGAGGCTGTGATCGACGGCCATGAAGTGGATCTCGTCGGCGTCGTCCGGTGCCACGGCGGCGCGGCTGTAGTAGAGCGGCCGCTGGTTGAGGTTGTGGTCGCGGCTCACCAGCTGCCAGTTGGCCCCGCCATCGTCCGAGCGCCAGAGCACGCCGGCTTCCTCGCTGCTGCCCTGGCCGTCCTCCGGCCAGCCGGCGACCCCCGAATCGGTCTCGATCAGAGCGTAGATGCGCGCCGAGCTCGCCTTCGACATCGCAAGCCCCACCTTGCCCCAGGGTGGCGGCGGCAGGCCGTGTCCTGAGAGGCGCGTCCAGGTGTCGCCGCCGTCGCGAGAGGCGTAGATGCCGCTCCCCGGCCCGCCGCTCTGCCGCCCCCACGGCCGGATCTCGATCTGCCAGGTGGCGGCAAACAAGATCCGCGGGTTGTTGGGGTCCATCACCAGGTCGATGGCGCCGGTCTGCTCGTCGACGAAGAGCGCCTGCCGCCAGCTCTTGCCGCCGTCCGTGGTGCGGTAGATGCCGCGCTCTTTCTGCGGCCCGTAGGCGTGGCCGAGAGCGGCAGCGAAGACGATGTCCGAGTTGCTCGGGTGGATCACGATGCGGCCGATGCGGCCCGTGGCCTCGAGCCCCATCGCCTGCCAGCTGCGGCCGGCGTCGGTCGAGCGGTAGATGCCGGTGCCGATCGAGACGTTGCTGCGGATAAACGTCTCGCCGGTGCCCGCCCAGACGACGTTGGGATCCGACGGCGCGATGGCCAGGCTACCGATCGAAGAGACGGCCTGGCGATCGAAGATCGGTTGCCAGCTGAGGCCGCCGTCCTCGCTCTTCCAGATGCCGCCGGAGGCTGCCCCGGCGTAGTAGACGTTGGGGTCTCCCGGCACGCCGACGACGGCCGGAACGCGGTTGCCCACCGGCCCCACGAAGCGCAACTGGAGCTCGCCGAGGCGCTGGGCCGCGAGCTCCTGCGGGGCGATGGCGGGTGCGGCGGCGGCTGGCAGTGCGGCACCGGCCCAGGCGGCGACAACGAGCCAGACGGTGAGAACGAGCCAGACCAAGGCGGCGAACGCCTGCCGGCGGTTGCTGTCGCGGCTCACGGGACCTCCCTCCTTGTGCCCGCTGCCCCGAGCGCTGGCCGCGGGCACCGGCGCGAACGATCGCCGGAGCATAGCAGCCGCCCCATCAGGTGGCTTCCCAGGCGGCGCGAGAGCAGAGAATGCGGGTCGGCGGTAGGGGCTCTGCTATGCTGCCGCGCGGTCTCAAAAAGTGAAAAAGGCTGGCTGAAACGCAGAAAGGAGAGGGGCTTTGGAGCTCGATCTGTGGTCCATGCTCTTCGTGTTCATGCTCGCGACCTTCATCGGCTTCGAGGTGATCCGCAGCGTCTCGCGGCTCCTCCACACGCCGCTGATGTCGCTGACCAACGCCATCTCGGCGATCGCCATCGTGGGCTCGATCATCATCGCCGGCGAGCAGCGCAGCACGCTGACGACGGCCCTCGGCGCCATCGCCGTCGCCGCCTCGATGACCAACATCGTGAGCGGCTTCCTGATCACCGATCGGATGCTCAAAATGTTCAAGAAGCGCGAGGGGGGTAAGGCGTGAGAGAGCATCTGATCCAGGCCAGTTACTTCCTCGCCGCCGGCCTCTTCATCTTCTCGCTCAAGTGGCTGTCGCACCCCACGACGGCGCGCCGCGGCGTGATGGCCGGCGTGGCCGGCATGACGATGGCGATCGTCGGCACCCTGCTCAACCCGGAGATCATCGGCTACAACTGGATCGTCGTCGGCCTGGTGGTCGGCACGGTGATCGGCATCCCGCTCTCTTGGGTGCCGCTGACCGCGGTACCGCAACGAACGGCCCTTTCGCACGCCTTCGGCGGCCTCGCCGCCGGCCTGGTGGGCACCGCCAAGTACATGCTCTGGCTCGAGGAGGGCCACCTCACCACCTTCCGCATGACGGTGATCGCCATCGAGGTGATCCTCGGCTACCTCACCTTCACCGGCAGCCTGATGGCCGCGGGCAAGCTCCAAGAGGTGCTGCCCACCCGCCCGATCACCTACCGCGGCCAGAACTTCATCAACCTGTCGCTCCTCGGTGTGGCCATCCTCTGCGGCATCGCGCTGGTGGTGACCCCCGAGAAGTGGGTTCTCTTCCCGGCGATCGTCTTCTTCTCGCTGCTCTTCGGCGTCCTGCTGATCATCCCCAT
>WBZL01004243.1_pt1 | contig 12558 bp, 13 predicted proteins | sample 5204291 | NCBI WGS metagenome assembly WBZL01 (sample SAMN12344345, study PRJNA552823) | activated sludge metagenome | biome: Activated sludge suspended growth; feature: Nitrification reactor; material: Wastewater; isolation source: activated sludge from nitrification reactor of wastewater...
GGGCGATCTCGTCCCAGACCGGCAACCACCGGTTCTGGATCGCCTCGACGTCGTACTCGACCGCGTCCGACATGAACGTCCCTTCACAGATCTGTAGAGGATTCCCTATCAGGGTACCGAGGCGCGCTGAAGGGCTTCGGCGACCGTCCCGGCGATCTCCACGTGCGTCTGCCACCCCCAGTGCATCCCGTCGGGATTCACCCAGTTGTTGTCAAGGCCACGCTGCGCTGGCTCTTCGATGTCCACAAGGACCACGTCGTGGGCTGCTGCCCATCGCCTTGCCGCGGCCAGCGCGCCGGCGTGGAACCGGTCGGTCGGATAGGCCGCCGCGCTGTGCGGGCTCGGCGTCAGCAGCAGGATCGGAAGGTCCGGGTACCAGGTGCGCACGGCCTGCACCAGTCTCGACAGGTAGTGGTCGGTGGCAGCTTGCGGCAACTGGCGAAGTGGCCCACCGGTGACCGACATGATCCGCGGCGACAGTTCCAGATAGGCACCCCGCACCGTGCGGCGCACCCAGCCGGGGCGGATGTACGCGATCCCCTGCCGCAGGTAGGTCGGTATCGCCGCCGGGAGCGCATCCATGCCCCCGACGGCCAGGATCACGGCCCTCGCGCGCGGCAGGTACTCCCCCCACACCATCGGGTCCTTGGTCACGGCCCACCACGCGTCCCGGGCCGTCCAGCCGACACCGGCCGCGATGTCCACGGGCAGACCGGTGTGCTCTGCCACGATCGAGGGCCAGAGCCGGGGATCACGCGGCGGGTGGGCCTGATCCGGACCATGGAAGGTCAACGAATCGCCGACGACCAGCAGATGGGTTCCATTGGCCATGGCGTCAGGCTATTGCGCGCGCGATCCGGGCATGAGTAAACCCCCGAGGATCGCCCGGGGGTTTGTGGAGCTATGGGGACTCGAACCCCAGACCCCTTGCATGCCATGCAAGTGCTCTACCAACTGAGCTATAGCCCCTCGCTGCAACAACTGTACCGGACCCCACAGCGGCCATCACCACCCGGCTTCCGGCTCAACGGGGTGACATAGGGGACCATTTAACGGCACGATTGGCCCAACGGCATGGAAGGACCGCGCATGAAGATCTCGAGCATCTTGACCACCAAAGGCGATTTCGTGGCCACCGTCGCGCCGGACTCGTCCGTGACCGACCTCCTGGCCCTACTGGCAGAACATCGCATCGGCGCGGTGGTCGTCAGCGACGACGGCGAACAGGTCACTGGGATCGTGTCCGAGCGGGACATCGCCAGGGCTGTCCACACCCACGGCGCCACCGCCCTCGAACACCCCGTGCGCGACATCATGACAGCCGAGGTCGTCACCTGTGAACCGGACGCGACCACCGGCGACCTCATGGGGATGATGACCGAACGCCGCATCCGGCACATCCCCGTTCTTGTCGACGGCCGCCTCATCGGGATCGTCAGCATCGGCGACATCGTGAAGGCGCGGCTGGCTGAACTCGAGACCGAGCGCGACGCCCTCCAGGCCTACATCAGCAGCTGAGCCCCGCCGCTCGCGGCGGCCGCTCGCTGGCGTGACGCTCGCCGGCCGTTCGCTGGTGTGACGCTCGCCGGCCGTTCGCTGGTGTGACGCTCGCCGGCCGTTCGCTGGTGTGACGCTCGCCGGCCGTTCGCTGGTGTGACGCTCGCCGGCCGTTCGCTGGTGTGACGCTCTCCGTTGTGACGTTCGCTGTTGTGACGTTGTTGCGATGCCCCGAGGCACCGCTGTGACGTTGTTGCTGGGTTCCGCGCCGGCGAACCCCGCACCTTCGTCACAACCGGGGTCACAGAGGTCGCAACTTCGTCACAGCCGGTTCGGCCCGGGTCGATCAGAGACCAAGATGCGCCTGCCGCACGCCGAATGTGACTTTGTTGCGATGCCCCAAGGCACCGCTGTGACGTTGTTGCTGGGTTCCGCGCCGGCGAACCCCGCACCTTCGTCACAACCGGGGTCACAGAGGTCGCAACTTCGTCACAACCGGGTCGGCCCGGGTCGATCAGAGACCAGGAGTCGCCCTCCGCACGCCGAAGGTGACGTTGTTGCTGGGTCCACACCCGCGGCGCGGCGCCGGAGTCAGTCGTCGGCCTCCGCGGGCTCGGGCAGCGACCTCGCGTTGTACTCCAGGACGCTCCAGGGTGTCCCGACGTCCCCTGTCTCCAGGAACGCGCTCCACGCCGCGTTGCGCATGACCGCGAAGAAGCGCAACTGGTCGAAGGGACGGTTGAGAAGCGGCGCCAGGACCGCCCGCGCCGCTCCACCGTGGGTCACGACCACAACGGTCCGGCCAGGATCCGTGCGGGCGAGCGCATCGTCGATCGCCGCCATGACACGCTCTCCGACCTGAGTGCGGTCCTCGCCATCGCCACCGGGGCGCACATGCTCGCCAGCCAACCAGGCCCGATACGCCTGCGGATCCTCCACCAGCAGTTCCTCACGCCGGCGGCCCTCCCACGCGCCACCATCGGTCTCCCGCAGGCGCGGGTCCGTGGCGACGTCCAAGCCGCAGCGCTGGGCCAACGCCGACGCCGTGTCCCGGGCGCGACTGAGGTCGCTGCTCACGATCGACTGCGGGCGAAGGGCCATCAGCAGACCGGCCGCGGCCTCGGCCTGACGGACCCCGACCGCGTCGAGAGCCACGTCGGTCTGCCCCTGGAAGCGGTGCTCGAGGTTCCACGGCGTCCGGCCGTGGCGCCAGATCACCAGTCGGCGCGGGGACTCAAGCATCCGGCACCTCGATGCGTGGACAGTCCTTCCACAGCCGTTCCAAGTCGTAGAACGATCGCTCCTCGCTGTGCTGCACGTGGGCAACGAGATCGCCGAAGTCCAGCAGCACCCAGCGCCCGCGGCCCTTGCCCTCCCGGCGCACCGGCGGTTCCTCCAGCGCCTCCTCGATGGCGTCCACGATGGCGTCCACCTGCCGCTCGTTGGTACCCGAGCAGATCAGGAATGCGTCGGTCAGCGCCAGATGATCGCTGACGTCGAGGGCGACCACCTCCACGGCCTTCTTGTCCAGCGCCGCTTCGGCGGCACGTACCACTCGGCGCCGGGTCGGGTCATCGATCGTCACAGCATCACGATCCCACAGCGGTTTCGTCGTCGGCCGCGACGGCCACGCGGGCCTGGGCCAGAGCCACCTCACCGGACTGCGCAGGCACGCCCATCACTTCCTCGAGTGCGGCGACCTCAGTGGAGGGCACCGCCGGATCGACGGTCGCCGTCGTCGCGGTCGTCAGGGCCCTGCCGCCCCAGGACGACTGCCAGGACCGTTCGAGCAGATCCGCGCGCATCTGCTCCACCGCCTCGTCGCGCACCGTCACCGCCTGGAACCTGGCCACCGGTTCCTCGAGCGCCGGGTATCCGTCGAACAGCGCCTCGACGCGACGGCGCGTGGCGATCGGATCCAGCGCGTACGCCTCCCGCACGCCCTGCGGCGGGCGCACCCTCACCGCGTTCTGCCCATCAAGGCGAACGCGGGCCTCGGCATAGGCACCGCGGATCCGCAGGCCGTGGGCCTCCGAGAGGTACACCGCCAACTCCTCGGTGGGCATCGTCGCCTTGGACAGGGCCCCCAGCGAGACGACCAGGGTGCGCGCCTTGTCGACGTCGGTGGGGAACCTACGCAGGACCTGGTCCCACACGGCCTGGAAGCGGCCCAACCGCACGTCCTCGTCGGTCAACGACGCGTCCAGCACGAAGTCCGCGGCCTGCGCCCCGGATAGCGTCTGGATCCCCGCGGCGATCAACGCAGGTGTTCCGGCATCAGTGAGGTAGACGGTGGGCTGTTCGACGTCGATGCGCACTCCTCCGACCGCATCGACCAGGCCCGCGAAGGCCAACCTGTCCAGAACCCAGGCGTCGTCGACGGGCACACCGATCTGGTTCTGCACGGTCTGCATCACGTACGGCACCGGCTTGCGCCCCAACTCGGCCGCGCTCACCTCCTCGATTCCCACCTGGTCGATCCACCACTGCGCCGTCCACCACAACTGATCCAGTCGCTCCCCCTCGCGCACACCGAGCAGAACGGACCCAGCCGCGAGCAGCTTCGGGTCGCGCAGTTGGACGAGCAAGGTGCCGGGGATGGGCGCCGCCGTGGGACTGACCACCGGTGGATCCACCGGGTCCTGCTGTCGGGTCAGGAGGATCCCCACCGTGGCAGCGACCACGACGAGGAGCAACACCACCGAGGCGAGCGCGCGTTTGTGCATCAGCGGTACAACGCGTGCTTGTGGATGTATTCGACGACCGGGGCGGGCACCACGAAGTCGATGGGTTCACCGCGGGCCACCCGCTCCCGGCACATGGTGGACGAGACGTCGATGCCCGGGATCTCGAGGATCGTGGCCTGCTCGTGTGCGCCGCCGAGTTCATGACCCGGACGCGAGACCCCCACCAAGTGGGCCAATTCGCGCACGGCGCCGGGTTCGCGCCACGTGTCCACCCCGGCAAGAGCGTCCGCCCCGACGATGAAGAACAGGTCGGCCGGATCCAGCGCCGCGTGCAGGTCGCGCAGGGTGTCGACGGTGAAGGTCGGTCCGTCACGGTCGATGTCGACGCGGCTCACCCGGAAGCCCGTGCGATCGGTCGCGAGCACGGTCATGACGTACCGATGCTCGGCATCCGTGACCTCGCGGTCCTGCTTCTGCCACGGCACTCCGGTGGGAACGAAGAACATCTCGTCCAGCGACAGGCGGTGGGAGACCTCCGCTGCCGCGACCAGATGACCGAGATGGATCGGGTCGAACGTGCCGCCCATGACGCCGATCCTGCGGCGCACCGCCATGCTCAGCGGTCGATGTTGATGCGCGTCACGAGGAACAGCAGCAGGAGCAAGACGATGAGAGCGACCGCCCCATAGGCGTACGGGGAGGTGTGAGCAGCCTCGCCCTCGTCCGCCTCCATCGCCGCAAGAGTGTTCATGAGCACCAGGACGCTGTTAGCCATGCAGGCACTCTACCGACTGCCCGGGCTCAGGCACGGATGTGCCCGTCGCCTTCCACGAGAAACTTCGTGGAAGTGAGTTCCGCAAGACCCATCGGCCCACGCGCGTGCAACTTCTGGGTGGAGATCCCGATCTCCGCGCCGAAGCCCAACTGTTCCCCGTCGGTGAAACGGGTCGAGGCGTTGACCATCACCGCAGCCGAATCGACCTCCTGCGTGAAGCGGTCGGAGGCAGCCACCGAATCAGTGACGATCGCCTCGGTGTGGCCACTGCTCCACCGCCCGATGTGGGCGATCGCCGCATCGAGGTCGGGGACCACACCGACAGCCATGTCGAGGCTCAGGAACTCCTCGGCCCAGTCATGATCGGTCACCGGCCGGAACGCGATACCAGCCTTCTCTGCGTACTTGCCCGCAACCTCGTCCCCATGGACGGTCACACCCTTGTCCTTGAGCGCGGTGAACACCGCTGGGAGCAGCCGCTCGGCGGCACCTTGATGCACAAGCAGGGTCTCGGCGGCGTTGCAGACGCTGACCCTGTGGGTCTTGGAGTTCACGACGATCTCCACCGCCCGGTCCAACGGTGCGTCCTCGTGCAGGTACACGTGGCAGTTGCCGACACCGGTCTCGATCACGGGGACGAGGCTGGACGTGACGACGCTCTGGATGAGGCCTGCCCCACCGCGCGGGATGACCACATCGACGATGCCACGCGCACGGGTCAGATGGCCCACGCTGTCGTGGCTCAGGCCCGGAACACCGCAGATCGCATCGACAGGCACATCGGTGCCGGCCAGGGCCGCGCGCATCGTGTCCACGAGCACGGTGTTGCTGTGGGCCGCACTGGCCGAGCCACGCAACAGCGCCGCGTTACCGCTCTTCAGGCACAGGACTGCTGCATCCACGGTGACGTTCGGGCGGGCTTCGTAGATCATGCCCACCACACCGAGTGGAACCCGTACCTGGCGCACTTTCAGGCCGTTGGGCAGGGTGTACCCGCGAAGGACGTCACCGACCGGATCCGGCAGTGCCGCCACCTGGCGCACGGCCGCCGCGATGTCGGACAGGCGTTGCTCGGTCAGCGTGAGCCGGTCGATGATGGCCGGGTCGGTCCCGGCCCGCTGTGCGGCCTGCACATCGAGGTCGTTGGCCGCGATGATCCCGGCGGTGTGCTCGATCAACGCATCCGCGATGGCGCGCAGTGCGGCGTCCTTCTGGTCCCTGTGAAGGGTGCGCAGAACCGCCGAGGCAACACGTGCCCGACGTCCGACGGCCTGGACTTCTTCTGCGGAGGCATGGGTCATGGGCCCAGTCTCTCAGGGGGGATGCCGGACCCGCCAGGGCGCCGGAATGCCGAATACCGATGCGTGCTGGCTCTACAGAACGACCAGGTCGTCGCGGTGCACGATCTCGCGTTCGTAGTCGGTGCCGAACTCCGCGCTCAGATCCGCGGTGGTTCGGCCCACAAGACGGTCGAACTCAGCGGCGTCGTAGGCAACCAGACCCCGCGCGACCGTGGCCCCATCGGGACCTACGATGTCCACCGGCTCACCGGCCAGGAAGGACCCCGACGCCCCCACGACGCCCGCGGCCAGTAGTGACGCCTTCCTCTGCCGCAACGCGCGTACGGCACCGTCGTCGATCTGCACGGATCCGCGTGCGGTGGTGGCGTGTGCCAACCACATCTGGCGCGGGGATCGTCGCCGCCCGGAGGGCTCGAAGACGGTCCCGGTGACCTCGCCGGCCAGCGCCTTGGAGACGTGATCGGCACGTGTGAGCACCACCGGTATGCCGGCTTCGCTGGCCATCAACGAGGCCTGCACCTTCGTCACCATTCCGCCGCGGCCGATGCCGGAACCACGTCCACCGAGTCCGACCTCCGCCAGGTCCGCCGCCGATCGCACCGTCTCGATATGCCGCGCCTGCCCCTGGGACGGCGGCCGGTCGTACAGGCCGTCGATGTCCGTGAGCAGGACCAGTCCGTCGGCCTGCACGACATGTGCCACAAGAGCGGCCAGCCGGTCGTTGTCACCGAACCGGATCTCGTCGGTGGCCACCGTGTCGTTCTCGTTGACGATGGGCAGCACGCCGAGTTCGAGCAGCCGGCCCAGCGTGCGCTGGGCATTGCGGTAGTGGGTGCGACGGATCAGGTCCTCGGCGGTGAGCAGGATCTGCCCGACGCGGATGTCGTGCTCCGCGAACTGCGCGGTGTAGTGGGCCAGCAGGATGCCCTGACCCACGCTGGCGGCGGCCTGTTGGGTGGCGAGGTCCCGTGGCGGTTTGCGCAGACCCAGCGCCGGTGTGCCCGCGGCTATCGAACCCGACGACACGAGGACCAACTGGACCCCGGCGCGGACATTGCGCACCAGTGCGCCCACCAGTTCGTCGAGATGCTCACCGTGCAGACCACCCTCGGCGTTCGTCAAGGATGACGAGCCGATCTTCACGACCAGTCGAGAAGCATGCGCGATCCGTTCCCGCGCGTCGCTCACTGCTCCTCCTCATCGGTCGGCAGATCCTGTTCCACCGACGGCACCCAGTCGAACACCACCGCATCGTCCTCGGGCCCGATGATCACCGTGGAGCCCTCGACGGCGCCGAGTTCGGCGAGCCTGTCCTCGACACCGAGCTTGGCCAGCCGGTCGGCGAGGTAGCGCACAGCCTCCTCGTTGCTGAAGTCCGTCTGGCGGACCCAGCGCTGCGGGCGTGTGCCCACCACCCGGAACGCGTCACCCTGCCTGCGGACGTCGAAGTCCGGCCCCTTGACCGGCTTGGGACGCAGGACCACTCGGGCCTCGGGAGCGGGCCGTTGCTCACGGTCGGCCCGCACGAGGCGCAGCATCGCGTAGGTCAGCTCGGGCAGGCCCTCATGAGTCACCGCGGAGATGAGGTGGACCTCGTAGCCCCGTTCCCGAAGCGAGTCCGCGACCATCTCGGCCATCTCGCGACCATCCGGGATGTCCACCTTGTTCAGGGCGATCAGTCGTGGCCGTTCGGCCAGTTCCGGGTCGAAGGCCACCAGCTCCCCCTCGATCACCTCCAGATCCGCGATCGGATCGCGCTGCGTTTCGAAGGTGGCGCAGTCGATCACGTGGACCAGGGCGCTGCAGCGCTGGACATGGCGCAGGAACTCATGGCCCAGACCCTTGCCCTGGCTGGCACCGGGGATCAGACCCGGCACGTCGGCCACGGTGAACGTAGTGCCCGCGATGGACACCACGCCGAGGTGCGGCGTGAGCGTCGTGAAGGGGTAGTCGGCCACTTTCGGCTTGGCCGCCGACAGTGCCGAGACGAGGCTGGACTTGCCTGCACTCGGATACCCGATCAGGCCGACGTCGGCGACGGTCTTGAGTTCGAGCACGGCATCGACCTGGTCGCCGGGCTCTCCCAGCAGCGCGAAGCCGGGCGCCTTGCGGCGTCTGGTCGCCAGGGCGGCGTTACCGAGTCCCCCGTGACCACCCTGGGCGAGCACGTACTGCTCTCCGACGACGAGCAGGTCTGCGAGCACCTCACCGCCTGGGTCCTGCACCACCGTGCCAGGCGGCACGGGGATGATCAGGTCCGCGGCAGCCGCTCCACTGCGATTCCCGCCCTGCCCGGGCTGGCCGCTGCCGGCGCGCTGATGCGGGTGGTAGTGCAGATCCAGAAGGCTGTTGACGTCCGGGTCCACGACGAGGATCACATCCCCGCCACGCCCGCCGTTCCCCCCATCGGGGCCCCCGAGGGGTTTGAACTTCTCGCGATGGATCGAGGCACATCCGTTGCCGCCGTCGCCGGCCTGGGCATGCACGAGGACGCGGTCAACGAAAGTCGTCACCGCGAAGGATTTCAGGCGAGAACGTTGACGACCCGGCGACCACGCTTGGTGCCGAAGTCCACGGTGCCCGCGCTGAGGGCGAACAGCGTGTCGTCCTTGCCGATGCCGACGTTGGCACCGGGGTGGAAGTGCGTGCCACGCTGGCGCACGATGATCTCGCCAGCGTTGACCTGCTGTCCACCGAAGCGCTTCACGCCGAGTCGCTGGGCGTTGGAGTCACGACCGTTCTTGGTGCTCGCAGCACCCTTCTTGTGTGCCATGAGGTCAGGCTCCCAACTCGATACCGGTGACCTTCACCACGGTCTGGTCCTGACGGTGACCCTGGCGACGGCGGTAGCCGGTCTTGTTCTTGTACTTCTGGATGTCGATCTTCGGCCCACGGGTGTGCGCGAGGACCTCGACGGTCACCTTGGCACCGGACAGGGCACTGGGGTCGGAGGTGACGGTCTCACCATCGACGACGAGCAGCACCGGCGCCAGGTCCACCGAGGTACCCGGCTCTTCGGACACCCGGTTCAACACCAGTTCGTCACCCACGGAAACCTTCTCCTGGTGACCACTGGTCCGCACGATCGCGTACACGCCTTGCTCCTTCAACGTTCATGACGACCCACCGGCACGTGGCACGGGGGAACTGCGCGCATTACAGGCGCACCTCTCAAGGGTACGCGATGACCCGCCCGACCGGCAACGCGCCCCCCGGGGGCAGCCACCGCGGCCCTACGCCGGCTGTGTCGTCTCCTCGGGCTGGGGTTCGGCCGCCTCGCCACCGGGGGCCTCGTCGGGTTCCGCGGTCTTGACCGGGGCACCCGGGATCGGTCCCGGCGGGCGACGCCGACGCGACCCGACCGGCTCGGTCTGCACCCGCACGCCACGGCCGTTGCAGTGCTCGCAGGGCTCGCTGAACGTCTCGAGCAGGCCCTGGCCGATGCGCTTGCGCGTCATCTGCACCAGCCCCAAAGACGTGATCTCGGCGACCTGGTGCTTGGTGCGGTCCCGGCCCAGGCATTCCACGAGCCTGCGCACGACCAGGTCCCGGTTGGACTCCAGAACCATGTCGATGAAGTCGATGACGATGATCCCGCCCACGTCACGCAGGCGCAGTTGCCGGACGATCTCCTCGGCGGCCTCGAGGTTGTTGCGCGTCACGGTCTCCTCGAGGTTCCCGCCCTGGCCCACGAAGCGTCCGGTGTTGACGTCCACCACGGTCATGGCCTCGGTCCGGTCGATGACCAGTGAACCGCCGCTGGGCAGCAGCACCTTGCGATCGAGTGCCTTGGTGATCTGCTCGTCGATGCGGTGCGCGGCGAACACGTCCTGGGTATCGGTCCAGCGCCGCACCCGGTCCTTGAGTTCGGGCGCCACCCAGCTGACGTACTCCTCGATGGTGTCCTGTGCCTGCGTCCCGGCGACGACGAGTTCTGCGAAATCCTCGTTGAAGATGTCGCGCACGACCCTGATGGCGAGGTCCGGTTCTGAGTACAGCAGCGAAGGCGCCTTGGCGCTCTGCGTCTTCTCCGAGATGCTCTCCCACTGCGCGGCGAGGCGGGCGACGTCAGCGGCCAGTTGCTCCTCCGTGGCGCCTTCGGCCGCCGTGCGCACGATGACCCCTGCGTCATCGGGGAGTGCAGCACGCAGCGCCTTCTTCAGGCGGGTGCGCTCCTTGTCGGGGAGTTTGCGGCTGATCCCGGTCATGCGCCCGTTCGGGACGTAGACCAGATACCGACCCGGAAGCGAGATCTGGCTGGTGAGCCGCGCACCCTTGTGGCCGACAGGGTCCTTGGTCACCTGCACCAGCACGCTGTCGCCGGGCTGCAGGGCGAGCTCGATGCGCTTGGGCTGACCTTCGAGGCCGGCTTCCTCCCAGTTCACCTCACCGGCGTACAGGACGGCGTTGCGACCACGGCCGATGTCGACGAACGCGGCTTCCATCGAAGGAAGGACGTTCTGCACCTTGCCGAGGTAAACGTTGCCGATCATGCTCGCATTGCGCTCACGGGTGACGTAGTGCTCGACGAGGATCTTGTCCTCCAGCACAGCGATCTGGGTGCGGTCCTCCATCCCGCGGACCACCATGACCCGTTCGACGCTTTCGCGGCGGGCGAGGAACTCCGCTTCGGTGACGATCGGCGAGCGCCGCCGGCCGGCATCGCGGCCTTCCCGCCGTCGCTGCCGCTTGGCCTCCAGTCGTGTCGAGCCCTTGACCGAGGTCACCTCGTCCTTGCTGGCCTCATCCTCGCCGTCGTCCGATCCACCACCACGGCGGCGGCGGCGCCGGCGCCGTTTGCTGCTCGAGGACTCGGAGTCCGCACCCGGCTGCTCGGCCTCCGGCTCTGCAGCCGAATCGCCGCTGCTCTCGTCGGCGGCCTCCGCCTCGTCCTTGGCCGGCTGCTGCTTCTTCTTGCCTCGCTGACGATTGCGCGCCGGGGCCGGCTCCGTGTCGACCTCCTCGAGGTCGATCTCGGGTGCCAGGAAGAACGCCGTGGCGGTGATCGCCTCGTCTTCCTCGAGTTCGAACTCCGCTTCCTCCTCGGAGACTGAGGGCGTCTCGGGGGCCATGAAGCCCACGTGGAAGGGGTCCGTCGCGCTCACCTCGGGGACGGCCAACTCGCGCGGGGGTTCGGACGGGTCCGGGGCCTCGATGGCGGCCACAGTGTCCGACTCCTCCTCGGGGGATTCCTCGACGGAGGTCGGCTCGTGCTCACCCTCGTGTGGCTGCGGGGGGCCCGCCGGTCGGCCTGCCGCACGTCGCCGACGCTTCTGGGGGCGCTCGCCGTCGCTGAACTGCGTGTCCTGGACCTCATCGTCCATCGGGTACTCCCGATCCGGGTCGTCATGATCCACACGCAGGCGCCCGCAGGGCCGTACACGTGAGGATCTTCAGACCCACTCGTGGGTGTTCGGCCGCAACCGAACACAAAGCTTCCAATTCGGCGGTGACTGTGTGCCGCACACTCGAAGGCGGGTAGCGCCCGGGCAGCGAAGTCACCGGTCGGGCTCCGATCGGCTCCCAACCACGGCCAGTATCGCACATCGCGCGCCGTAGATCATCGATTACGCACAGTCACGCCCCGAGAAGGTTCTCCAGGACGGGTGCCCACAACTGGGCCAGATCGGAGGTGGCCACTGTCCTCAGCGCTCGAATAATGACCATCAAAGGGACTAATCGGACGCCAGACCCGACACATCCAGTCGACGGCGACGATATCCGGCCCAGTTGTGGGGACCGTGGTCAGAACGGCGCAGTGAGTTCCCCGCTGTCCGGCACTCCCTGTGCCAGCCGGGTGGCCAGCACCGGCACATCGGGCAGATCCGGGAAGACGGTCCGGACAGCCACCACGACCTCGGCCGGGCGCGGCGTGGGTTCGGCGTGTGCCACCGTCAGTTCCACGACCTGAGGCGTAGGCATCTCGATGGCCGAACACAAGGCCCGCACATCGAGGATCCGCCGACCCGCCTTGGTGATCCGCTCGACCTCGACGGAGTCGGCAGCCGCGAATGCCGCGATCGCCTCTGTCACGTCGAACGGCCACTCCATTCGCCAGCGACTGGCGCGCAATTGGTCGACGAGCGGGGCGGTGGCCTCCACCACAGCGACGATGTCGAGACCCTCCGGCAGCGCGGCGTTCAGAGCCTGCCTGACAGCCCGCGGGTCGATCTGCTGCACCACGCTGAACTCAAGGAACTCGGCTTCACTCGCGGCCCCCGTCGGAGCGGCCCCTGCGTACGAGACCTTCGGATGCGGCGAGAAACCGGCCGAGTAGGCCATCGGAACACCGACTCGT
>WBZL01004244.1_pt1 | contig 12558 bp, 12 predicted proteins | sample 5204291 | NCBI WGS metagenome assembly WBZL01 (sample SAMN12344345, study PRJNA552823) | activated sludge metagenome | biome: Activated sludge suspended growth; feature: Nitrification reactor; material: Wastewater; isolation source: activated sludge from nitrification reactor of wastewater...
GAGTTTAGCAACAGGCCGTGCGCGAATTCGGACCTGGCGTGCGCTTGCTCCCGCTCATGGGCTTTGAGGCCACTGTGGCTGTCGACGCCTGCATCCGGCAGTTGTGCCTGGGTGGAACCATCGTGACCCTGGGCGACCCTAGCGTCGATGCGCTGTTGCAGACAGTAGCCCGAACGGCCACGACCCACATCCTCAGCACGCCCGGGATCATCGAACGCTACCTCCGTGAACTACCTGGAGAGGGGGTCCACTTTCCTGACCTCAGATCGTTGCGGATCACGGGCGGGCCCGTGCCGGCCGAGCTCAGGCGGAAGGTCCGTGCACTGATGTGCAGCCACATCCACATCGACTACGGGGCGACTGAAGCGGGATCCATTGCCGCAGGTGATCAATTCACCTTCGAGACTTCGGACCGGTGTGCGGGCCGACTGGTGCCGTGGATCGAGGCACAAGCCATCGACCAGTCCGGCACGCCCTTGTCGGTCGGACAGACAGGGCGACTGCGCTTCCGCCACCAAGACATGCCCACGCACTATGGCGACGGATCGGAAATCCTGTCCGATGGGTGGTTCAGCCCCGGAGACGTCGGGTCGATCGGACCGGGCCGCATGCTGTTCATCGACGCCCGCAGCGACGACGTCATGAACATCGGAGGAGTAAAGGTCCTGCCGGCGGACATCGAGGAGCAGGTCCGCGCTCTGCCTGGCATCGTCGATGCAGCCGCCTACGCCGTGAAGTCTCAGCTGGGCAAAGTCATCTTGGTCGTCGCAGTACAGGTCACCGACGAATTCGACAAGGCCGGATCGCTATCCCAACTGCGATCCAGGCTCGGTGCGAAGGCACCCGCGCATCTGCTGCCAGTACCCCGCATTCCCCGAAACGAAATGGGCAAGGTCCTCCGAAACGAACTTGTCCGGAACACGGTCGTCAGATGAAGACTCAGCTCCGAAAGATTTCCCTTGCCTTCGCGCTCGTCCTTCCCGCGCTCCCCGTCACGCCATCGGTCGCGGCGGACGCCTGGCCCACCAAGCCCTTGAGAATGATCGTACCGCTGGGCGCCGGTGGCAACGCTGACGCCGTGGCGCGTGCCGTGGCGCAGCGACTGGAGGCCCGCCTGCAGTCACCCGTCATCGTCGAAAATCGACCCGGTGCTGCAGGCAATCTGGGGATCGAGCATGCCGCGCGGTCCCCTGCAGATGGGCACACCATCCTCTTTGCGGTGACCGGCATCACCATCAACCCGAGCCTGTACCGCGTCAGCTTCGACCCCATCCGGGACTTCGCCCCGGTCATCCAACTCAACCGTGTGTACCTCGCGCTCTTCGCGCGCCAGGGACTGCCAGCCACCTCGGCGGCAGACGTGGTGGCTCTGGCCCGCACCCGACCTCGGGCAATCAGCTGCGCTTCGACAGGCGGTGCTACGCAACTAGGCTGTGCCTTGCTTGAAGTCACAGCGGGTGTCCCGATCGTCCAGGTCACCTACAAAGGTCCAGTACAGGCCTTGACCGACCTGGCCTCCGGCAACGTCGATGTCCTGGTGGACACGCCCCAGGCTGCCCGGGCAATGGTTGAGGCAGGCAAGATCAAGCCCATTGGCACCAGCGCGCCCATCGCCACCGACACCGTCGTCGGCAGGCTCAAACCCATCTCCGATGCGGTCAAAGACTTCGTGCTGCCGGGATGGCACGGCATCTTTGCGCCGGCCGGCACGCCGCCGGCCATCGTGGAGACACTCAACCGAGAGATCAACCAAGTCTTGTCCGCGACCGACATGCGGGCCCTGTTCGAGTCCGTTGGAATGGATGTGGCGGGCGGCACGGCCGCAGACTTCGCGGCCCTGGTCAAGGCGGACACCGAGCGTTACCGTGCCATGGCCATCTCCACTGGATTGCTGCAAAGGCCTTGAATCGGTGTGACCTTCGCCGACGGGCGTTGCCGAGGGGGGCGGACCAGGTGATGGCGGTCACAGGCGTGGATCGCGATGCAGATCAAACTGCGTCCATGATTGCAGCGACCTCCTACCTTCGCCTCCTCACGCGCCGCAAGGTCGCCCGAATACGCGATGGTGCGGACCACATGCCGCGCCAGATGCATCGTCAAGTCGAATCGCCGGCGCTGTCGCTCGTGCCCGCTGGCACGATCGCCACAGGTCCGGAGGTAGACGCTGACCCAGATCGCACGGCGCGAAGCCGCATGACACGTACGACCTCCGTTGCCTCGACGGAGGATGACGACCTGCTCCGGCGCCTCCGCGAGGCCGGGCTTTGACGGAAAAACTAGAATGACGTCGGGGCTGCATGTCGCGGCACCGATCGCCAAAACGTTGAACCCATGACCACCAAACAGCACATCTATGCCGACCGCGTTGTCGGCCTTCGCGTTCACAACGGCATGGTCCGCCTGGACCTGGCCGTCATCGCCGGAGCGGCCAAGACCAAGGACGACAAGCCAGCGGTCAAGATGGAAATCACACACCAAATCGTGATCCCCCTCGAAGCATTCGCTGCGGGCGTCAAAGTCCAGCAAGACCTGCTGAAGCAAGTCGTCGAGAGTCGCAAGAAGGGCAAAACCAAGGCCGAACCGGCCGCAACACAGGTGCCTTCTGCCGGTTGATCGCCGCGCGGCGGGGCCGCAGTCCATCTGCAGTCCCGCCACCGAACCACTTCCATCGCGATGCTTCGCAGCCTTCGCATCCGCTATGACCCAACCCAGGATCGCTTGATCCTGGGACTGGACTTGGAACGCGACGGCGTAGCCTTCCGACATGCCCTGTCGTTGACGCGGCGCTTGTGGCGGCGCGCAAGGCTGGACCTGCAGGCCATGCTGGACCTGTCGGCGGCGGTACCCGCCATGGTAGATGGCGCGGCACGTCAGGCCTTGTCGGCTGCCAATCACCAGACGATGGCAGCCCTGACGCCAACCCGTGTTGCCCGAAGCGGACGAAGCGATGCGCCGGCCCAGCAGCCTGACCTCGTTGTTGGACTGACCTGCGGTCGTCGCCGCCGTGACAGCCGTTGGGCGCTGACATTCAAGCTCGAAGGTAAGGATGACCTGACCCTTGTGCTCGGAGATCGAGGATTGCATGCCATGGCGGGCGCCCTCATCGACCGCGAATCTGCCACCGGTTGGGATCTACCCGCGTTGCCCGCATCGAAGCCGGCCACTCAAGAGCCGAACCGCGCGTTGCACTGAGCCTACACCTTGCTGTTCAGGTGAGATCGCGTTGACAAGAATTCATATAGGACATGTGTAGAATGATCCTATATGAAGTCGAGGCTTCGCCTTCCCTTGAATGCCGACCACGCCCAGCTGAAGCGGCTTGAGGCGCTTCAGCAGCGGTTTGCGGAAGCGTGTAACGCGCTCGCGCCGACGGCGCAACGCACGCGATGCTGGAACCGCGTCGCCCTGCACCACATGGCCTACAAGGCGCTGCGCGAAGCATTCCCAGACCTAGGATCGCAGATGGTCTGCAATGCGATCTACGCGGTATCGAGGGCTTGCCGTCTCATCTACCAGCACCCTACCAGCCCGTTCCACCTGAACCGCGTGGGTGAGCGCCCGCTGCCTCTGCTGCAATTCGCCGCTTCGGCGCCGGTCTACTTCGATCGGCATACCTTGAGCTTGCGCACCGGAGAGGCGTCGATCTACACGCTGGACGGGCGCATGCGGTTCCGGCTCGACCTAACCGCCGCGCAGGAACGCCGCTTCCGAGAAGAGCGGCTGCGCGAATTGGTACTGACTCGCGAGCACGGTCGATTCGGCCTTACCCTGACATTCGCCTCTCCCGACGAATCCGAGGCCCCCACCGCGCCAGCACGCGGCCACGCCGCCAAGCACGAACTGCCGGAGTACCTGGTAGTCATCGAAGATCCCACCCGCACCCCGGCGCCAGCCGGGCAACCCATGACACGCGTGGCCGCCCCATGACGACTCCAGCCAAGACACCCGCAGGGGAATCACCACTGAAGCGCGCGGTATTGGCACAGAGGCCCCTGTACTGGCGCGCGGCCTGGTTCAGTCTGATCAGCGGGCTGATGATGCTGACCCCCTCGTGGTACATGTTCGAGATCTACGGGCGCGTGCTCAACAGCCGCAACGAGCGCACCATGTGGATGCTGCTGCTGGCCGTAGTGGGCATGTACGTGGTGATGGAGGCGGTCGACTACGTGCGCACGCGCTTGTTGCATCGCGCAGCCGAAGCAATCGACGCCACGCTGCGCGAGCCGCTCTTCAACCAGGTGTTCCAGCTCAATTTGCGCAGGCCATCCGGCGTCTCCACGCAGGCCTTCACCGACCTCAGAACTGTGCGCGACTTTGTCTCGTCGCCACCAGTGGTCTCCGCGCTCGACATCCCAGCGGCCGTGGTCTTCCTGGTGCTCTTGTTCTTCATCGGTCCCTGGCTCGGCGTGGCGGCCATGTTCGGAGCTCTGATGCAACTGGCCGTAGCGTATTCGACCGAGCGCAAGACCATGCCACTGTTGACCGAGGCCACACAAGCCTCGATCGCGGCCCAGTCCTTTGCCGGCAGCACGATGCGAAACGCCCCCGTCATCGAGGCAATGGGAATGATGCGGGACGTGCACCACAGATGGTCCATGCGACAGCGCAGATTCCTGTCACTGCAGACCCACGCCTCGGACGTCGGCGGCGTCAATGCAGTCATCGCGAAGGTCATACAGCAAATGCAAGGCTCCATCTTGCTGGGTGGAGCCGCATGGCTGGGCCTGAACAACCAGCTCGTCGGCGGCATGGGCATGATGATCGTGGCGTCGATCGTCGGCGCTCGGGCCTTGCAGCCGCTGACCCAGTTGGTTGCGCAGTGGCGCACGGTAGTGACAGCGCGAGATGCCTACAAGCGTCTCGATGCGCTGTTCGGCGGCGCGAGCGTACCCGAGCCCGGTATGCCGCTGCCACCACCACAAGGTCTGCTGACGGTGGAGCAGGTCGTCGCATCGCCGCCGCTGGGCGGACCACCGATCCTGCGCGGCGTCAGTTTCGTTGCCAGACCGGGCGAGGTGATCGCGGTTATCGGGCCATCTGCCTCTGGGAAAACCACGCTTGCGCGCATGCTCACGGGCATCTGGCCGGCCACGTCCGGCAAAGTGCGCCTTGACGGTGTCGACGTCCACGGCTGGAACAAGTCGGAGCTCGGCCCCCACGTGGGGTATCTGCCGCAGACCGTGGAACTCTTCGACGGGACTGTGGCCGAAAACATCGCACGCTTCGGACCCGTCGACCAAGAGCGCGTGAGGCGCGCCGCCGAGGGTGCGGGCCTGATCGAGGCCATCGAAGCCATGCCACAGGGCTACGACACGCGCATCGGCGACGATGGTGCCGTCTTGTCGGGCGGACAGCGACAACGGGTCGCATTGGCACGTGCACTCTATGGCGACCCGCAGTTTCTGGTGCTCGACGAACCCAATGCGAGCCTGGACGAAGCCGGTGAGAAAGCCCTCCTCCAGCAACTGTCCGAGCTGAAGTCCAGGGGTGCAACCGTGGTGGTGATCACGCACCGAACTACCTTGCTGCCGGTTGCGGACAAGCTGGTGGTACTGGCTGACGGCCAGGTGGCCATGTTCGGCCCGCGAGACGAGGTGCTGGCTGCGTTGAAGAAGGCCAACGACCAAGCCAGAGCCCGGGCATCCGCGGTTGCGAGTACGACTACCTCCCAAGGGGGAACCCGGTGACCAACGCTGCAAGCCAGGTTTCTCCCGAGGTCGTCAGCGTGCAGACGCTGCCAGCGGTCACACCACGGCGCAAACCCTCACCTGCCGGACTCGCCCGCCTGCTCTTCTCGTTCCGCCGGGAAGTGCTGTGGGTAGCCGTATTCAGCTTCTTTGCCAATTTGCTGATGCTAACGCCGACCCTGTACATGCTGCAGGTGTACGACCGCGTGCTCGTCAGCGGCAGCGAACTGACGCTGCTGGCACTGACGATCCTCACGATTCTGTTCTTCGGCGTGATGGCATTCGCAGAGTGGGTGCGCTCGCGGCTCCTCGTTCGCGCCAGTGCCCGGCTGGACGAGGCGTTGAGCCGTCGGGTCTTCCATGCCAGCTTCGAAGCTCGGCTGAATGCAACAAGTTCGCGCAGCCCGCTGCAGCCATTGACCGATCTCGTCACCGTCCGCCAGTACCTCACGGGCAATGGCGCGTTCGCGTTCTTCGATCTGCCCTGGACCTTGATCTACCTCGCGGTGCTGTTCGTGATGCACCGCTGGCTCGGATGGGCGGCTGTCTGCTTCGCGATCATTCTGGGTGCCCTCGCGTTGATCGGGCACAGACTCACGTCAAAGGCACAAAAGAAGGCCAGCGATGCGGTCGTCGACACCCTTGCGTTCCTCTATGCCAAGTCGCGCAACGCCGAAACGGTGGAGGCGCTGGGGATGCTTGGAAACCTGCGGCGCATGTGGTTGCACCTGCACCTACGTGGACTTGCCGAGGCAGCCGACGCATCCGAGCGAGCATCACGCCTCCAGGCCATGACCAAGTTCGTCCAGTACGCGCAACAGTCACTCATCTTGTCGGTCGGTGCCTTGTTGGTGCTGAAAGGCGAGATTGGCGTTGGCGCGATGATCGCCTCGAACGCATTGCTGGCCAACACCTTGCGGCCCATTGGCACGCTGGTTGCGACCTGGCGGCAGTTCGTCGATGCTCGGCAGGCCTATGGCAGATTGGATGCAGTGCTGTCGGCGCATCCCGAGCGCATGCCGCTGCGCACCGTCGACTCCATCGAGGGGCGGGTCTCCGTGCAGTCGCTGAAGGCTGATGCGCCGGGCCGCGCGCAACCCATCCTGCAGGACCTGACCGCAGACTTCTCGCCGGGAGAGGTCGTGGCGATCGTCGGGCCGTCCGGCGCCGGCAAGTCAACACTCGCACGCTGCTTGGTCGGCATCTGGCCAGACGCCAAGGGTCAGATCCTGATCGACGGTCACCCAATCGACGAGTGGTCGCGCGAAGGCCTCGGTCCCCAGATCGGGTACCTGCCGCAGGACATCGAAATGCTCGACGGCACGATCGCGGAGAACATCTCCCGCTTCGGTGCCGTGGACTCGGAGCGTGTTATCGACGCAGCCAAGCGCACGGGCCTTCACGAGATGATCCTGCGTCTACCCAAAGGCTACGACACAGCGATGGGGGAAGCGGGGGCCATGCTTTCTGGTGGGCAGCGCCAGCGCGTTGCTCTGGCACGAGCGCTGTATGGTGACCCACGTCTCGTCGTACTCGACGAGCCGAACGCCAGCCTCGACGACGCTGGAGAGGCTGCCTTGATCAAAGCCGTGCGCGACCTCAAGAGCAGAGGCTGCACGGTCTTTCTGATCGTGCATCAGCCGCACATGCTGGCGATCGCAGACAGGGCCCTGGTTCTGGATCAGGGGCGCATCCGACACCTGGGTCCGATCGTCGTGCAGACAAAACCCGCAACCCTCGAGGCCAAGTCATGAGTTCCGTTCTCTCTTCAAGGGGCACACAGGTGGCCGACCCTACCGGCAGTCGAGATGTCACCGACGTCAATGCAATCGAAGTCCCCTCCGACACGCGTGCACCGATCAGACTGGGCTTCTGGGTGCTGGTGGTGGGATTCGGCCTATTCGTGGCGTGGGCGGCTTGGGCCCCTCTCGACGAAGGCGTGTCGGCGCCGGCCACGGTGTCGGTCGAAATGCGGCGCAAGACCATTCAGCACCTCCAGGGTGGAGTGATCAAGACGGTACCGGTACAGGAAGGTCAGAGTGTCAAGGCAGGGGACCCGTTGGTCGTTCTTGACGACGCGACCGTCAAGGCGCAGTTCGAAGCCATACGCCAAAACTACCTTAGTCAGCGTGCACTCGAGAGCCGGCTGCTCGCCGAGGCCACGGATCAGCGCCAGATCTCGTTTCACGCTGACTTGATCGCGCAAGCGGGTGACCCTGTGGCGCAACAACTGATGACCGTACAACGGCAGGTGATGGCAGCAAGACGAGCAGCCCAGGCCGCGGAGATCTCGGCAGCAGAGCAATCCATCATCGGGTATGAAGCACAGGTCGCGGGGCTGCGCCAAGTCCTGGAGAGTCGCCGCTCCCAGGCCGGGCTGCAGTTGCGCCAGCTCGGCAATGTCAAGGCTCTGGCGGAAGAGGGGTTCGCCCCGCGCAATCAGGCGTTGCAGCTCGAGCAGCAGCAGGCCGAACTGCGCAGCGGGCTCTCGGAACTGGAGACCAACATCGAGCGAACGAAAAACGCGATTGCCGAGACGCGTCTGCGGATCGCACAGCGCAAGCAGGAGTACCTGAAAGAGGTGTCGGGCTCTCTGGCTGAAGTGCGGCGCGAAGTGGCGGCCAACGAGGAACGCCTGGGCGCTATCACCGCGGATCTCGGGCGCATGGTCATCAAGGCGCCGGTCGATGGCCAGGTGGTTGCACTGGCCGTGGCACCGCGTGGCGGCGGCGTGGTCACGCCCGGACAGCGACTCATGGACCTTACACCGGTGGGCGAGCCGCTGCTTCTCGATGCCAAGGTGCCCCCGCAGGTGATCGACCGTGTCAAGGCCGGGGACCTCGCCGAGGTGAGGTTCAACTCGTTTGCCAACTCACCGACGCTTGTCGTGCACGGAAAGCTCAAGTCGCTGTCTGGTGACGCCATTGCCGAGGGCAGCGGTTCCACCAACCAGACCTTCTACCTGGCAAGAGTTGAAATCACACCTGAGGGGATGAAGTCCCTGGGCAACCGATCGCTGACGCCAGGCATGCCGGCTGAGGTGCTGATCAAGACCGGCGAGCGCAGCCTATTGACCTATTTGCTGCATCCGCTCACCAAGCGCATTGCCGCAGCGATGACCGAGGAATGAACATGAGGCGGGCGTTGACAAGGCGTGTGATGACCTACATGGCGGCAGCATCCCTGCTGACCACCCCGCCGCTTTGGGCGCAGCATCGCGAGCCAGTCACCCTCAAGGCCGCGTACGAGGCTGCCCTGGGCTTCGACGCCACTTTTCTGGCATCCAGGCATGAATTGGAGTCCACTCGTCAGCAGATTCCACAGGCTCGTGCAGCGCTGTTGCCCAATGTAGGCATCAGTGCGTCGGTGTCGCGGGTTGACGGCTACCGAGAGTTTGCGAACGGCCTGTCGCAGGAGGTGCGCGTGCCGATCGATTACACGTCGCCACAAGCCAGCTTGACGATGCGGGCGCCGCTATTCAATGCGGAGTCGAGAAGCCGACTCAAGCAGGCCATCAGTTCGGTCGATGCGGCGGAGGAGTTGTTCAGAGCCCGGCACGACGACCTTGTCAATCGCCTGGTCGACGCGTATCTCCAGGTCTTGAGCGCTATCGAGGCACACCGCCTGACCCTTACCGAAATCGACTCGCTGACCGGACAAGCGTTGCGCTCGCGCCAGAGGTTCCAGCGCGGGGAGGGCACGCTCACGGAAGTAGCTCGAGCCGAGTCGGCGCTCGAACTGGCCAAGGCTCGAGTGCTTGAAGCGACGGACGCGCTGGCCGTGTCGAGGCAAGCGCTGAAACGAGTGACCGGTGTGGACGCCACACTGCTGACTCGCCCGCCGCGCGACTTTGTCGTGCCCCCACTTCTACCCGATCGGCAGCAGGATTGGATGGAGCTGGCGTTGCGCCAGAACCCGGTGGTACGTTCGCGCGAGCATGAGTTGACCATCTCCCGCTTCGGTATCGAGCGCGCTCGCGCGGGGCACCTGCCACGCATGGATATGGTCGCCAGCATCAGTCAGGGCAGAAACGAGTCACCGACGAATGTCAACCAAACCACCTCGCAGCGCAGTTTGGGTGTGCAATTCAGCGTGCCCCTGTATGCCGGTGGAGCGGTCCAGGCCTCCATAAGGCAAGCCACCGCCGACCGCGACCGTGCCGAGCAGGCCTTGAGGAACGAGCGGGAGTCCGTCTTGCTGGACGTAGAGAGGTATTACCGGCTGGTCAGCACCGCACCGTCACGCATCGAAGCGTTACAGCGAGTCGTGAAGTCCAGTGAGATCGAACTCATGGGAGCCACGCGTTCACAAGAGAACGGCGTCGGCACACTGGCGGACGTTCTTGACGCTCGCACACGTCTGAGCAGTGCGCTGCGTGAACTGTATCAGGCGCAGCTCGACGTGTTGGCGGGCCGCCTCCGTTTGATGATCAGTGCAGGTATGCAAGCCTCGACGGTCATCGACGAGCTGTCGCGAATGCTGGCCGAAACGGCCGAGACTCCAGGAGTCAGCCAGTCATGAACACCCGGGTAGTGTTGTGGGCAGGAGCCATTGCCTTGCTCTTGGTGGCCTGCGGCGGTGGTGGCAGCGGCCCGCAGATCTCGAGCATGCAGATCTCGGGGGCCCGCTATGCCGGCACGGCGACGATCACCCTGTCGGGCATCCGGCTCGACGAAGGCGTGTCCGTGTCGCTCAGCGGACCCTGCGAGACCCTGACCACGGTGACCGGCGGGACCACCGAGAGCCGCCAGTACACCTGCGACGTCACCGACCTCGGCGCCATCGTGGCCGTGGCCCGCAATGGCCTGGGCGCGCAGATCGGGCAGGTGACGGCCAACGTGCCGATGCCGCGGGTGGACGTGACCACCTCGCTGGGGACGTTCTCGATGGAGTTGCGTGCCGACCTGGCGCCGAAGACCGTTCGCAACTTCCTGGGCTACACCCGGGCCGGCTTCTACGACGCCGTTCTCGTCCACTGGGCGCAGCCGGACCGCGGCATCATGTCGGGCGGCTATCGCACGGGCTTGCGCGTCAAGGCGCCGTCGGCCCCCGCGATCGAGCTGGAGTCCAACAACGGCCTGAAGAATCTGCGAGGCAGCGTGGCGATGTACCGCGACGCCGAGCCCAATTCGGCGCGGGCACGCTGGTTCGTCAACGTGGCCGACAACGCCGACCTCGACTTCGTCGACGAAGCGTCGCCCGGCTACGCGGTGTTCGGCAGCGTGATCAGCGGCCTCGCCGTCGTCGACACGATCTCGGCCGTTCCGACCCAGGCGGATGCGACCACCGGCCTGCCCTTCGTGCCGGTGACCGAGGTGCTGGTCACCGACATCACGCAGACCCGCTGATGCCCGGATGCGCAGCGGCATGAGCCCGCCCGGCCGCCCGAAGGGCGAATGCCGGAGGCGCAGCCCGAAGGTGCTCCAGTGAGCGGGCTGCGGGCATCGCTGCAGCTCGCGTGGCCGCTGGCCAAGCGCGACCTGCTCGCGCGCTACCGCGGCAGCGTCATCGGCGTGCTGTGGGCGCTGCTGGCGCCGCTGGTCATGGTGTCCGTGTACACGCTGGTCTTCCAGGGGGTGTTCAACGCACGCTGGTCGGCACAGGCCACCGGTGGAGCCGACTATGCGTTGCGCCTGTTCTCCGGGCTGATCGTGTTCTCGGCAGTGTCCGAGGCGGCCTCTCGCGCCACGCGGCTGATGGCCGACAACGCCAACCTCGTCAAGCGGGTCGTCTTTCCGCTCGAGCTGCTGTCCGTGGCGCTGGTGATGCAGGTGGGCGTGCACGTGCTGCTGCAGTCGGCGGTGCTGATGGCGATGTCGCTGGTCGTCGGGCCGGGCATCGGCTGGGGGTGGCTGTGGCTGCCGCTGGCCTGGGGCTGGCTGGCCGTGCTGCTGTTCGCGGTGACCATGGGCCTGGCGGCGCTGGGCTGCTACCTGCGCGACCTGCAACACGTCGTGCCGGTGGCCACCACGGGGCTGCTGTTTCTGTCGCCCGTGTTCTATGCCGCCGACACGGCGCCGCAGGCCCTGCGCTGGGTCTTGCAGGTCAACCCCGTCTCCGCGCCGATCGAACTGGCGCGGGCGGCGTGGTTCGGCGATGCCTTGCACCTGGCCAGCCTGTGGCCGCAGGCCGTGGCCCTGCCGCTGCTGGCCTACGGGGCGCTGCGCCTCTTCCGGCGCCTGCGTCCCGGCTTCGCCGATCTCGTCTGAGAGCCGCCATGGACGACGTCGTCATCGAGCTCGCCGGCGTGACCAAGAGCTACTCGCTCGAGCCGCGCCCTTGGCGCCGGCTCTGGCAGCAGCTGCGGGGCCACCCGGAGGCCGGGCCGATGCACCACGCCCTGCGCGGCGTCGATCTGCGTGTGCAGCGCGGCGAAGTGGTGGGACTGATCGGCCGCAACGGGGCCGGCAAGTCGACGCTGCTGCAGGTCGTCTGCGGGGTGCTGCAACCGAGCTCCGGCACGCGGCGCGTGCGCGGCCGCATCGCCGCGCTGCTGGAGCTGGGCGCCGGCTTCAACCCCGAGCTGACCGGACGCGAGAACGTGCGGCTGAACGGCCCGCTGCTCGGCCTGACCCCGACGCAGATCGAAGCCCGCCTGCCGGAGATCGTCGAGTTCGCCGGCATCGGCGAGTTCATCGATCAGCCGGTGCGCAGCTATTCCAGCGGCATGTTCATGCGGCTGGCGTTCTCGATGGCCACGGCGGTGGAGCCGGACATCCTGGTCATCGACGAGGCGCTGTCGGTGGGCGACGGCAACTTCGCGCGCAAGTCGTTCGAGCGCATCATGCGACTGAAGGACCGGGGTGCCACGATCGTGTTCTGCTCGCACTCGCTGTTCCAGGTGGAGTCGCTGTGCGCGCGGGCGATCTGG
>WBZL01004245.1_pt1 | contig 12558 bp, 11 predicted proteins | sample 5204291 | NCBI WGS metagenome assembly WBZL01 (sample SAMN12344345, study PRJNA552823) | activated sludge metagenome | biome: Activated sludge suspended growth; feature: Nitrification reactor; material: Wastewater; isolation source: activated sludge from nitrification reactor of wastewater...
CGTCGATAGCCCTGTTGCGGTGGCATGGCCAAAGGTGCTGAGCAGATAATCGGTATATAGTTCTAAGCGTTCTTTGTTCATCTGCAAATCTTACTCAGTTTTTACGTAATCGGTGCGTAACATCAGTGATGTCAATTAAAGGCGTGCCATCCAGCACGTCCACGTCCTCGATGTGCAGGATCAGCCCCTCGACCTTTAAGAGGCGGACGACGGAAAGCCCAATCGGGTTGGGGCGTTTGGGCGACCGGGTGGCGAAAATGCCGTGGGATTGGTGATCCAGAAAGGGGGTGACGGTCAGGCTCGCCCCTTCGATCCGGTGCAGATGATACAGCAGGATGAGGTACTCAAATTCTTCAATATCCTGCAACCCGGCGTGGTATTCGGGCGCAAGCTCGATCCGCCCCGGCACGCCCCGCGCCGCCACGGCCTGAATCGGCATCCCTACCGTTTGCTGAAATGGGGAGTGAACGTAACCGATGGGGGTGTAAGAAATCATTGAAAACGCTCCGGTCCGGCGTACACGCGCAGGGTGTTGCGGCGCACGTAGCCGATCAAGGTGATGTTCCAGGCTTCCGCCAACGTCACGGATAAACTGGTGGGGGAAGTGCGTGATGCGACGATGGGGACTTCCATTTTCGCGGCTTTGTTCAACATCTCTGAACTGATGCGCCCGGTGGAAAGCAGAATCCGCCCGGCAGTAGGAATATTTTGTTTCATCGCTTTGCCCCAAATCCGATCCACGGCGTTGTGACGCCCAATGTCTTCGGCCACGAGCAAGATCTGTTCATTGTCGGCAAGGGCCGCGGTGTGAATGCCTTGCGTGGCCTCGTAAAGTTCTGCGGCTTGATAGAGTTCGTGCATCCGGGCGAAGATTTGTTCCGGTTGGATGGCGGTCATCCATTCTAAAGGGGGACGCTGGCCCTTCATATCGTCGAAGGTCACGCCGCCCCCACATCCCGAAGTGCGAATGTGACGTTTGGGCGGCTCAAAAGAGATGTTCTTTTTCAACCAAACGTCCACACACGTTTGATGTGCCGCAATGGTCAACACCTCCACCTCCGCCGAAGATTGGATGATCCCTTCGGCTCGCAAAAACCCCAAAGCCAATTCATCCAGGTCGCGCGGGGTACACATCAGCGTCGCGATTTCCTGCCCGTTGACGTGGAGACAGACTTGCGCTTCCTCGGTGACGTTTCCATCAATGGGGGTCCAGGCCCCGTTTTCGTAGGTTCGGTAGGGTGAAGAGTGAATGCCGTTCATAAAATGATGCGTAAAGTAGCGGTTGGAATTGATAAAGATGAAGAGGAGTGATATAAGAAAGATAAATCACGTTGTGATTTTACATCATATCCCTTCTTCGGAATGACAACAATTCTCGATCTGGACACCGACGAACGGCGTTCCTTAATACGCCCTCGCTGAAACCAAATGACGCTTGTTAAGGAACGCCGTTCGTGTAAACTGAGAATTGCTGTTGGAAAGATGTCGGAGGATAACAGGAGTTCATATGGATATTCCACCTAAATTATCGTTTTTCAATCCCGCCACAGGGGACACCTTTGGGGAAATCGCGATGACGCCGCTCGATCAGGTGCCAAAAGTGATGTGCGATATGCGCCAGGCCGCCACCGTGTGGGCGAATAAACCCATTCAAGAAAGGATTCGGATTTTACGTCAGCTTCAACACCTGCTGATCGAATCCCAAGACGAAATCACCGCGTTGATCAACCAGGATTGTGGCAAAAGCCGCCAGGACGCCTTGATCGAACTGCTCGTCACGGTGGACATTCTCAACGAATATTGCCGCCGCGCCCCACAATGGCTGAGGCGGGAACGGGTTTCGTCCGGGCTGTATTTTTCCAAATCCTGTTATGTCGAACATCGTCCGCACGGAGTGGTTTTGGTTCTCTCCCCGTGGAATTATCCCCTGGCATTATCGTTGCCGCAGGTGTTGGCCGCGGTCCTGGCCGGGAATACGGTCATCCTCAAACCCTCCGAAGTGACCGCCGCGACGGGGGTGTTGATCGAAACCCTGCTCCAACGGGTCCCGGAATTGGCCCCGTACATCCGCGTGGTGCATGGCGACGGGCGGGTGGGTGCGGCCCTGATCGCGGCCTGCCCGGACTACATCCACCTCACCGGGTCCACCGCCACCGGTCGCAAAGTGATGCAAGCCGCCGCCGAACATCTGATCCCCGTCGCCTGTGAATTGGGTGGGAAGGACGCGATGCTGGTTTTGGATGATGCCGACGTGGACGCGGCCGCGCGGTGGGGCGTGTGGGGGGCATATTTTAACGCCGGGCAAACGTGCATGTCCGTCGAGCGGGTATATGTTGCGGAATCGCTGTACGACGAATTTGTCCGGTTAGCCAGTCACTATACCGAACAATTCAAAATGGGTTACACCACCGACCTCAACAGCCCATTTTCTGTCGGCCCGGTCACGGATCCCCGGCAGGTGAAAATTATCGAGCGTCATCTCGCCGACGCGCTGGCAAAAGGGGCGCGGATTGTGACGGGCGGTCAGCAAGACGGCATGTTTTTCTCCCCGACGGTTTTGGTAGACGTAGACCACTCCATGCTCATCATGCAAGACGAAACTTTTGGCCCGCTGATGCCGATCATGAAAGTGAAAGACGAGGCGGAGGCGATCCGCATGGCGAATGACAACAGTTTTGGATTGGCTGGTTCGATTTGGAGCCGGGATGTCAAACGGGCCGAACGGGTGGCGAAACAAATCCAGGCCTCCTCCTTCATCATCAACGACACCATCGCCCAATTTGGGATTCCGATGCTCCCGTTTGGGGGCGTCAAAGATTCGGGCGCGGGCCGCACACACGGGAAGGAAGGGATCATGCAGTTTACCCGCCCATACAGTTACGCGCTTGGGACTCCCCCGCTCAAGTGGGACATTGCCACCGTCGCCCGCAAACCCGGTCATTATGCGTTAGTCGGCGCGATTTTGGGTGTGGCTTTTGGCGTGACCCTACACCAGCGGTGGAAAACCATCGAGAAATTTACACAAAAAAACTGATGGAACCAAAATACAATTTCTGGCTCGAACGCAATAATGAGGTCGTGGTTTCCGTTTGGCGGATAAAACTGCTGGACGCAATTGCCCAAACTGGCTCCATCAGCGCGGGGGCGGAGAAAATGGGCGTGCCCTATCGCGTCGCGTGGCAAAAAATTCGTGAGATGGAAGAGCGTTTGGGGCAAAAACTATTGGAAACCCAAACCGGTGGTCGTGATGGGGGCGGGGCGAAATTAACCCCTTTGGCGGTGGACTATGTCGAAAAATTTACCCAATTCAACGAAGAGGCCCATCAATATTTGCAAACGCGTTATGAAGCCATGTTTGGGGAAACCAGCTTGAATGAAACTACGCACCCAAAGTAGGAAGTTCCGAAAAAAAAGGATGAAAAGGAGATACCCTTTTCATCCTTTTTTTCTCGAGTTTTCCTCATGAAGCGGGAGTAATTACGCCCGAATTGATAATTCCTAGAATTTTTAAGATTGACAGCTTATCTTTTGGTCGCTAAAATCGCATCGTTATGAATTATTATCATAACGATATTCCCTTTTGGAGGCTCTTTATGCGATTACGCAACCTGTTTTTCCTCTTTTTTGCCTTTTTGTTTGCGGCGTGCCAATCCGCCACACCCACCGTGGCCCCGACGGCAGTCGTGGAACCCACCGCGGTGATCGAACCGACCACCGCGCCCGAACCCCAGGTTTTACGCCTGGCCACCACCACCAGCACCGCCGACTCCGGCCTGCTCGATGCCATCCTCCCCGATTTTGAAGCGAAGTACAACGCCCGCGTGGATGTCGTCGCTGTCGGAACCGGGCAGGCGATTGAACTCGGGGTCGCCGGGGACGCGGATGTCATCCTTGTCCACGCCCGCGCCCGTGAAGATGCGTTCATCACCGATGGACATGGCACGGAACGTCTTGACGTGATGTACAACGACTTCATTATCGTTGGCCCGAAGGATGATCCCGCCGGGATTCGCGGCATGGCAACTGCCGCCGAAGCCCTGACCGCCATTTCCGGAGCCGAAGCTGTGTTTGCCTCTCGTGGGGATGACAGTGGCACCCATTCCAAAGAAAAATCCCTGTGGGAAGCCGCGACCATTACCCCCGACCCGAACGGGGCGTGGTACAAATCCCTCGGGCAGGGGATGGGCGAAACGCTGACGTTTGCGAACGAATCGGGCGCGTACACCCTGACCGACCGGGGCACCTTCCTCGCCCAACAGGCGAACCTGCCCAATCTCGAAGTCCTCGTCGGGGGCGCATCCATCGCCGAAAATCAGGATAAAAAACTGCTCAATCCCTACGGCGTCATTCCCGTCAACCCGGACAAAGGCAACATCAACAACGCTCTCGCCGTCCAATTTGTCGAATGGCTGACCAGCGTAGATGTGCAACAAATGATCGGCGATTTTGGCGTGGATACCTTCGGCCAACCGCTGTTTTACCCCGATTCCGAGGCGTGGCGGAACAAATAATCTGGATTGGTAACGAGATAATTTCAGACTCGTATTGCGTATTCCGTATTTCGTAAGAACAAATACGGAATACGCAATACGGTTTATTTTTCATGCAAACCCTCCTCGACGCTTTCACGAACGCCCTCCGCTTGCTGGTCGCCCTTGATCCGGCATTGTTGGATATTGTGGGGTTGACGTTGCAGGTGTCGGGGGGGGCGTTGTTTTTTGCGGTCGTGTTGGGGATTCCGGTCGGGGTGGGGTTGGGGTTGTCGAAGCGCATTCCCGCGGCGGGGTGTGTGGTTCCGCTCATTTATACGGGGATGGGCTTGCCGCCGGTGTTGGTGGGGCTGTTTGTGTATTTATTCGTGTCCAATCAAGGGCCGTTGGGGGATTTTCGCTGGCTGTTTACCCCTACGGCGATGATTCTCGCTCAAACTGTGATCGCCTTGCCCCTCATCATCGGGCTGACGCTGACGGCTGTGCAAGCGGTTGATCCGCTCCTGCCCCTGCAAGTCCGGGCGTTGGGGGCCACGCGCGGGCAGTTGGCATGGACGATTTTGGCGGAGGCTCGCGCGGGGATGTTTGCGGCCATTGTGGCCGCGTTCGGCAGTATTATTTCGGAAGTCGGGGCGGTGATGTTGGTGGGGGGAAATATTGAAGGGGAGACGCGGGTGCTGACGACGGCGATTGTGCTGGAAACGCGCAAAGGCAATTTTGCGCTGGCGTTGGCGTTGGGGATCATTTTGTTGGCGCTGGCGTTTGTGGCGAATTTTGCGATGTACCGGTTACAGGTATACAGGGTAGACAAGTAAACAGGTAGATAAGGTAGCGGAAAATGACGGAACTCATTTATACATTAGATAAAGTGCGGCAAAACTACAATGGACGGGATGTGTTGAATGTGGATACTATGGAGATTAAACGGGGCGAGATTCTCGCTCTGGTAGGGCCGAGCGGCGCGGGGAAAAGTACCCTGCTTCGGCTATTGAACTTCCTCGAACCTCCCGCGGGGGGGCAGATCACTTTCGATGACCATCCCGTGCGGGAGGCGCTTCCCCTCGCGTTTCGCCGCCGGGTGACGACCGTTTTTCAGCGTCCGGTGCTACTCCAGCGGAGTGTGGTGGCCAATTTGCGGTACGGGTTGGAATTGCGCGGGGAAAAATTATCCCTAGAAAGGCAGGCGTACTGGCTGGAAAAACTGGGCTTGACCAAACTCGCGAACCAAATGGCTGTTAAACTGTCGGCGGGGGAAGCCCAACGCGTGGCGCTGGCGCGGGCATTGCTCGTGCGCCCGGACGTGCTTCTGCTCGACGAACCGACTGCGAACCTGGACCCCTACAACGTGAGCCTGATCGAGGAGATTGTGCGCGAGGAAAACGCTCAACGCGGGGTCACGGTGGTGCTGGTGACGCACAACGTCTTCCAGGCGCGACGGTTGGCGCACCGGACGGGGCTTTTGTTAAACGGGGAATTGATTGAGTTGGGGGAGACGACGGGGTTTTTCACCCAGCCGAAACGGGCGGAAACGGGGGCGTTTGTCCGTGGGGAATTGGTCTATTAGCCTTCCATCACCCGTTTGAGTTCATCCAACATACCCTGAGAATTGTCTTCGTTGATTTTTTCCAGCCCCATTTTGTCGGCGAGGTTGCCTAACATGGCCCCGCCTGGGACGGTGTAATCGACGGTGAAAGAGACATTGGTGCCTTCCCCGCGCGGGATCAGGCGGATTTCGCCGGAATTTTCCAGCCCTTTGGTGCTTTTCCACGCCACGCGCAGATCGGGTTCGTAAACGGTGACCTCGTTTGAGCCTTTGATCTTGAACCCAAGCATGTCAATGATCATGTCAAAGGTGGTTCCGACGCCATGTGCGCCGTTGGAAGTAATTTTTGCCTCAACGACGGCTGGGCTGAGAGGGGCAATATTTTCGACATTGGAGATGAGGGGCCAGATTTTGGTGGGGGGGGCGTTGACGAGAACCGCTTTTCGAATTTTAGCCATGATGTCCTTCCGTATTTAACAGGGTGAGTGGTGATCCGCAAAAGGGAACATGGGGGGAAATCATAAAATGGAAGGGCGAAAATTGCAAGAAAATGAATGGCGCATTACAATTTGCAATGAAATTCTCATTTTTCCTGTTGACAGCCCAATCGTTCTTAAATATACTTGATACATCAAATATTGATACATCAAGTATATTTCAGGTTTTCCCTTGTTACTCGAAGGATACGAATTGGTCAAACAAGCTTATTTGTTGCTGGATGATGGCGATAATCGCTTTCTGAGCCAGTATGATTTGACGCAGGTGCAGTATTTTGCTTTGGCTCGGCTTCAGGAAGGCCCAAAGCCCCTGAGTCAGTTGAGCAAAGAGTTGTTGTGTGATCCGAGTAACATCACCCGTGTGGCAGGGATTTTGGAGCGGAAGGGGTTGATCACCCGTGAACGCGACGAACTTGACCGACGAGTGGTTCGGGCCGAATTGACCCCAGAGGGCGCTGAATTGATTTCCCGGTTAGAACAGACCCACAATGACTATATTCAACTGAGAATGGGGGCCTTGGATGCCGAAGAACGCGCGAGCCTGGTGAGCCTTTTGAACAAACTGAGCAATGGCTTGCGCGAACAACTTCAACCTCAATCGGTTTCCTAAGAGCGTGTTTCAAACACGCTCTTTTTATTCTTTTCAGGAGTATCCATGAAGACCAAAACCCAATTTCGTATCCGTTTTTTGACTGTGGTGACAGTGATTTTTGTGCTGTCCGCCTTTTTTATTCCGTTTCACGCTTCCGCGGGAAGCACAGACAATGATGCTTCCTACAAAAGTGATGTTTGTTACCAAATCATCACGGACCGTTTTTATGATGGCAATTCGGGAAATAACAATCCTGCACAATCTTCCGGATTGTACGATTCAACAAAAAATAACTGGAAACTGTATTGGGGAGGGGATTGGGCCGGGATCCAGGCGCAGATGACGTACTTGAAGAACATGGGCATCACCGCGATTTGGGTCTCCCCGCCGGTCGATAACATCAATGTTGCCGCCACGTATGGGGGCACACCCAACGCGGGGTATCATGGGTATTGGGCGCGCGATTTCAAAACTCCTGAAGAACATTTCGGTTCCTGGACGGATTTTAATAACTTGGTGACGGCGGCCCACGCGAACGGCATCAAAGTGATCGTGGACTGGGCACCCAACCACACCAGCCCGGCGGATGTCAATAACCCCAGTTTTGCCGAAGACGGCGCGCTCTACAATGCCGGAGCATATGTGGCGAAATACAGCAGTGATCCGAACGGCTACTTCCATCACAATGGCGGCATCACGAATTGGGATGATCGGTACCAGACTCAATATCTAAATCTCGCCGACCTGGCCGATTTTGAGCAAACCAGTTCATACGTCAACACCTACATGCGGGATGCCCTCAAAATTTGGATGGATACCGGGATTGATGGCTTGCGCATGGATGCGGTCAAGCATATGACGTTCGGGTGGCAACGTGCGTACAACGATTACATTCTCAACTACAAAAGCATGTATCTCTTTGGCGAATGGTATTTGGGAAGCACCAGTGATCCCCTTTACCGGGATAATGTCCGCTTCTCGGATGAGAGTGGAACGGCAGTTTTGGATTTCTATCTGAACAGTGCGATCCGCAATGTGTTTGGTAGCAACCAAAATATGTCCACCCTGAATGCCGCGATTGGAGCCACCGGAGCCGATTACAAATACAAAGAGAATCTCGTCACCTTCATTGACAACCACGACATGTCCCGGTTCCTCTCGCTCAATAACAACAACACCCAACTTCATCTGGCTTTGTCGTTTCTGATGACCGTGCGCGGAACCCCCTGTATTTATTACGGAACCGAACAATATCTCCACAACGATACGAGCGGCGGGGGTGATCCCTACAATCGCCCGATGATGAACACCTTCAACCAATCCAGCACGGCGTACCAGGTCATCAACAAACTGTCCACACTCAAACAAACCCAGCCCGCCTTGCAATACGGCGACCACGAACAACGCTGGGTCAACAACGATGTCTACATTTACGAACGACAATATTACAACGACGTCGTACTCATCGCCATCAACAAAAATCCATCTACCTGGTATGAAATCACCGGGTTGAACACCGCTCTGCCCGCGGGGACCTATAACGATCAATTGACCGGTCTGCTCGGAGGGCACAACATCACCGTCAACGCTGGGAGTGGGGGAAACAACCCCATCGGAACGTGGTGGCTTGGCCCAGGCCGCGCCATGGTCTGGTCGTACAAATCCGGGGAACCGACCGTGCCGCAACTCGGCAGTGTAGCGCCAGTCATGACCCGCGCCACCAACAAGATCACGCTCGAAGGGCGCGGTTTCGGGACGCAAAATGCCAGCAGTAAAGTTTACTTTGTAAATGGTGGTTCGCAGTATCAGGCCACGGTAACGACATGGACCGCAAACCGGATCGTCGCCACCGTTCCCGCCGGAGTTCCGGCTGGGGTGCGACAGGTCAAAGTGGTCACCAGTGGAGGGACGAGTAACCTGTACGATGTCATGATGCTGACCAAACAACAAGTTCCCGTGACTTTCCAGATCAACAACGCGACGACCAACCTGGGCGATCAAGTGTATCTGACAGGAAGTGTGTATGAACTGTCGAACTGGTCCACTGCCACCGTTGCCGGAACCAATCTCCCCATTTTTGGCGGGGCGCAAGGCCCGGCAGTGACATACACCGGTTTTTATCCGAGTTGGAAACTGACCGCCAGTGTCCCCTGTGGCACAGCGATCCAGTTCAAATTCATCAAAATCACCTCAACCGGGACAGTCACCTGGGAGGGAGGCAGTAATCACACTTACACCACCCCGGCTTGTGGCTCGAATCCGACGCCGGGTTCGGTCACGGTGAGTTGGCAAAACTAATTCGAACTGTGAAATTTAAATAGTTCTGGCTCTACCGAGATTAACGGGATGGAAACCCGAAATGTTGAAGGTGTGGGTGATCTACATTCCCCGTACTTTCAACATTTCGGCACTTTTCCCGCAACGAAAAAGGAGCGTGGGCGGTGTACACCGCCCACGCTCCTTTTTTCGTTGCGGGATTTTACAATCAATGGTCAAACGAAAAAAAGGCCTCTATGACCAATGTGTTATTTGATAATTTCTCCCGGTATGCTTTAAATCAATAGCCCATTTGAACGTACCGGGATGGGAACGCGCAAATTTGAAGGTGGGGAGGGATGTATATCCCTCCCCACCTTCAAATTTGCGACTTTTGATCCGCTTACATCTTTCTCACCCTTCCACATTTTGGTGAGTACGTCCCCCCTCTTCCATGAGAAAAAGGAAAATTTATGAAACCACGGCCCTCTTCTCTGGTCATTTCCCGCCAAAAACGGAAGAGCCTCAATGAATTTGTAAAAATGGGCTTTTGGATTCCGCTCGCGGTTTTGTCGATTTTACTCACCTTCGTGCTCACTCTACGTGTCCAGGCCTGTGACACCTGCTACAACGGGCACCGCACAAAATTTTGACGTGCCCGGAGTTGGCACCCCTTTCTCAATTTTCAGCGTCGTTGTCCAAAACCCTCCAGTTTATCCCGCAGGCGGTCCGACCGGCACAGGGAAATTCGCCAGATTAGCCTTCCAAACCTCGCCACAAGCGCACAACAGCCTCGCCTTTGATCGTACCGATGCGGGAGCCTTTGACCTTGTCGTAGCTGATTTCGATTTCAGAATTAAAGTCCCCATGACGACGGAACGGGGACAGGGCATGAGTTTTGCGCTCCTCAACACAAGCAATTACGGAATAACTGGGGCTGTAGCTCCCAACCTCCTGACGCCAAAGTTTGCCGAGGAGCCTAACTTTCTCAATTCTCTCGGCATCGGCTTTGATTTGTACGAACCCACGCCGATTTTGAACAGCAATCGTATTTCCGTTCACTTCAACGGGCAACTGATGCAGGATTTTGATGCCACCCCGGCGATGAACCTGGGCGATGGAGTCTGGACCCACGCGCGGATCATCCTACGCCCGGGCGGGGGGTATTCGGATGTGACCGTGATCTTGACCCCCCGCGGAGGTCCACCGGTGACGGTGATCGATCAATTTCCGGTCCCCGGCTTTTTGCCCTACGAGGGCCGTGGCTATTTTGCCGCACGGTCACAAAATCAATATGCCGATCACGAGATCGATAACGTCCACCTTCAATTTCTCGACCCCTCTCAAAGCGTCGTGGGATTTCAGACCGGGTGCGGTTCGGTCGTGGAAACGGAAGAGGACATTCAGTTAACGGTCCAACGCTTGGGGAATATCAATCAAACCGTGACGGTGAACTACGCCATGACGAATATCACCGCCCAAAACGGGGTAGATTACACGGGGATGTCCAGTTCCCTGACGTTTTCTGCCGGAGAAGTGACGCAAACCCTCACCATCCCCATTCTTGATGATCCCGATACCGAAGGGGATGAAAATTTTCAGGCTTCCCTGACTGGGCTGATCGGCCAGGGCGTGGTGGGCGGCCCGGAAACGGTCCAGGTGAAAATTGTTGACGATGAAGCGCATGCCGCACAAGGTTACTGGAGTGATCCCCTCCCGTTGCCAGTGATTCCAATTCATGCCAGCCTTCTGCCGACGGGCAACATCATGATCTGGGATCGGGGGGATTACGCCTACGGGTATGATCGCCAACCGCGTCTGTTGGATATCGCAACCGGCCTTGTCACGGAGACGGCTCCGATTGATTATGAACTGTTTTGTTCCGGGCATTCGTTTTTGGAAGATGGGCGTTTATTCATCGCTGGCGGGCATATTGCCGACAGTATCGGAGAGGATAAAGCCCGAATCTACGATCCGTTCACCGATTCTTGGGAAATTTTGCCGTTGATGAATCAGGGGCGCTGGTATCCCTCTGTGGTGACTCTGGCGACGGGAGATGTGTTGGTGGATGCGGGGACGTATGCTCCCGGCCTCGTCAACCGGATTCCGCAAGTTTGGGAAGTGGATAATCAACAATGGAGAACCCTGACCGAGGCGGATCACGGAGGATACGATGAATATGCGGAGTTTTACCCCTTTTTGTATCAGGCTCCGAATTCGCAGGTGTTTGTCGCCGGGCCGCAGAAAATGTCCCGGTATCTGGACCCCGATGGGGCGGGTACGTGGACGGATGTGGTCGAAAGTGCGTTGGATTTTCGCTATTATGGTTCTTCGGTGATGTACGATGATGGGAAAGTGCTTATCGCAGGGGGCAGTATCCGTGGGATTTTTCTACCTTCGCCCAGCACGCAGGTGATCAATTTGTACGATGCGACGCCTGCGTGGCGAGAAGTGGACCCCATGGATTTCCCGCGTCACCAACTCAATCTCACTTTACTTCCCGATGGCACGGTGCTGGCGACAGGAGGCAATAGCGGCCCGGGCTTTGACAATGCCTTTGCCGCCGTGCTTAACGCTGAAAGTTGGGACCCCACGACTGAACAATGGACATTAATGGCGGCAGAGGCGCGCTATCGGGGGTATCACTCGACCGCGTTGCTGTTACCGGATGGGCGGGTGTTTGTCGGGGGCGGAGGGCATATCGATCCGGCGGGAGGGCCCCAGTACAATTATGAGATTTATTCGCCCCCGTATCTTTTCAAAGGCCCGCGCCCCACGATTTCTGCCGCGCCGGATGTGGTGACGTATGGACAGACGTTCGCGTTGGAAACCCCCGATGGCGCAGATATTCAAACTGTCAACTGGATTCGGCTCGGTTCGGTGACTCATGCGTTTAATGAAAACCAGCGTATTAATGCCCTTGAGTTTTCGCCAAACGGGAGTGGGTTAAATGTGACAACGCCCCTCGATCCGAACCTGGCCTCTCCTGGGCATTATATGGTGTTCATCTTGAATGAAAACGGAGTGCCCTCGGTGGCGCACCTCGTCCAACTGACGTTTGAATTGCCACCTCCAACCCCCACGCCCACAATAACCGAAACCGGAACGCCGACTTCGACGCCCACCATCACGCCTACCCCAACACAAACCTTGCCGCCGACGATGACAGAAACGGCCCCC
>WBZL01004246.1_pt1 | contig 12556 bp, 11 predicted proteins | sample 5204291 | NCBI WGS metagenome assembly WBZL01 (sample SAMN12344345, study PRJNA552823) | activated sludge metagenome | biome: Activated sludge suspended growth; feature: Nitrification reactor; material: Wastewater; isolation source: activated sludge from nitrification reactor of wastewater...
CCTGCGCGGAGGCGGCCGTGCAGAACAGCACGCTCGCCGCCGCGATCCCGATCGCCGCCGCCGCGCGCGCGCGACGCGCAGCCCCATCGGCAGAAAACGAACTCATCGGAGCTTCCCTCTGGCCGAGCCCTGCGATCTCGGCCGCTTCGCCGCCGGCCTGCCCGCGGGCCTTCCGCCTCGCTCCTTCCTCGGATCGCGCCCGCCCCGCTCGGACGAGCCCTCGTCCATGATCCGGAATTCGTGAACAAACTGAAATCCGGAAAGGTTCGGAAGTCGGCCTGCACAGCCTGCAATCGCTGCGTGACAATGATGTATACGCCTGGCGGGACCTCATGCGTTGAGGGAAAACCGGGCGACGCCAAACTGAACAAAATTCCTGCAGGAGCCGCAGCATGAGCAAGGATTTGACCGGAAAGGTCGCAATTGTAACGGGCGGAAGCGATGGCATTGGCCTTGCAACGGCCAAACTGCTTGCCAGCCGCGGCGCGACGGTCATGATCTGCGCACGGCGGCCGGACAAGCTGGAAACCGCGCGTCAGGAAGTGGCACAACTCGGGACAGTCGAGGCATTCCCGCTGGACGTGGCCGATGAAGCCGCGTTCACGCATCTGGTTGAAGATGTAGCGAAGAGGCACGGCAGACTCGACATGATGGTCAACAATGCCATGTCGGTCCACTATGCGCCGGTCACCCACCTGTCGATGGAGCATTGGCGCAAGGACTTCGCAGTCAATGCTGAAGCGGTTTTCACGGGCACCAAGGCGGCCCTGAAAGTCATGACGCCGCAAAAGTCTGGTTCGATTGTCAATATCTCGTCGACGACGGCAATCCGTGCTGCACCGTACATGTCAAGCTATTCGGCATCCAAGGCTGCCCTCATCCAGTTCAGTGCTGTCGCAGCGATGGAAGCTGCTCCGGCCAACGTCCGGGTCAATGTGATTATTCCAGGACAGGTCATGACAGCGGCGACCGAGGAATGGGCCGCCAAGACACCGGAGACGGCCGCAAAAACAGCAGGGGCCATTCCGATGTTGCGCGGCGGAAAGCCGGACGAACTTGCGCAGGCGATTGTATTCCTTCTGTCGGACGCGGCGAGCTATATCACCGGAGTCGCACTGCCCGTCGATGGGGGCAAGGCAGCCCAACTCTACTTGCCATCCTAGGTTCGGATTGATGCTCGACTTCACTGGCAAAAGGGTCGTGGTTACCGGCGGAGGCGTGGGTATTGGTCGCGCAATCGTCGAGGCGTTTCACGCTGCCGGCGCGAAGGTCTTGACGATCGAGCACAACGCCGATCGCGCAGCGGCATTGCGCGCCGACAACCCGGAGATCATTGTGATCGATGGCGATGTCACATGTGCAGATGACCTCAAATCGCTGACAAGTGCGGTCGACGCCGAATTCGGAGCTCTGGACGTCCTCGTGAACAATGTCGGTGACTTTCTGGTGATTGGACCGTTCGAAGCCATGAGCGCAGCCGATATGGATCGGGTCCTGTCAACGAATCTCGGGCAGGTGATGCGCGTCACGCAAACGATGCTCCCCGCAATGAAGCGGGCTGGAGCCGGATCGAGCATTATCAACATTTCTTCTATTGAAGCATTTCGGGGCGTTCCGAATTGCGTTGTCTATGGTGCTGCAAAAGCCGGGCTCAACGGATTCGCGATGAGCCTGTCACTTGAACTTGCGCCGCTTGGCATTCGGGTCAATTGCATTGCGCCCGAGACGACAGACACACCGCAACTTGCCATAGACTATGTGATTCCGCAGAAAAACCGCGCGCACATGGACAAATGGATACCGCTCGGTCGTTTTGGCAAGCCTTACGATTGCGCGGGCGCCGCTCTCTATCTGGCCAGCGATCTTGCAGCATGGGTGACGGGGACAACGCTGCACGTTGATGGCGGCGCCCTTGCGGCGGCTGGCTGGACACGCACCCCCGACGGCCAGTGGACAAACACGCCTCTTGTCAGCGGCAATGCAATTGAATTGCCAGGAGCATAGACGAATGAAAGTCCTCGTTGTCGGCGGCACGGGTGCGTTGGGAGGGCATTGTGCCATCCACCTGGCCTCAAAGGGTCACGCCGTCACCATCGGCGGACGCAAGCCAGCGCACGCAGCAACGCCAATGGCTGGAATGCCGTTTCTGCAGGGCGACTATATCAACGGAGAGTATACGCCGGAGCGATTGAAGGCGTTTGACTGGGTCGTCTTCGCTGCTGGAAATGACCCGCGCCACGTCCCCCAGGGCACAGATTTTGCCGAGTTCCTCTATCAAGCCAACCATATTGGAGTCCCGGCCTTCTTCGCGGCATGCCGTGAGGCAGGAGTGAAGCGCGCAATACAGCTAGGCAGCTATTATCATCAGGCTGCGCCTCAACTGCTTGATGGCAATGGCTATATTCGATCGCGAAAGGCCGCCTGTGAAGGCGCCAGGGCCCAGGCCAGCTCCGAATTCGACGTGATCAGTGTCAATGCGCCCTTCATGGTCGGGAGTGTCCCCGGACTGCCGAGCGCGATTTTCGAACCCTATACGCATTGGGCAGAAGGCAAGATCCCGATCCCCCATTTCGGGCCAGCCGGCGGCACCAACTTCATGTCGTTCCAATCTCTTTCAGAAGCAATTGATGGTGCCCTCAATCGCGGAGAGGCTGGCAAGGCCTACCTCGTTGGAGACGAGAACCTGAGCTTTACCGCATATTTCCAGCTCTTTTTCGACGCTGCTTCAAGTGATGCAAGGCTGGAAGAACGCAACGCGGAACACCCGCTCTTGCCCGATGTCGCCATCCCGCAAGGTCGCGGCAATTGGGTAAGCTTTGAGCCTGACCCGGGCGACGTTGAACTCCTCGGCTATCGGCGGGGCGATGTGAAAAATGCCGTCGCCGATGTTGTGGCGCAGTTCCGCTCATGAGCGTTGCTGTTGTCACTGGTGCGGCCTCGGGCATTGGCGCAGGTCTGGCCCGAGAGGCCGCGCGACGTGGCATGGATGTTGTCCTTGCTGATCGCGATGCGGCTGCGCTTGAAGCAGTAGCAACAGAAATCGGCAGGAAGGCCATTGCACAAGTGTGCGATGTAACGAGCCTTGAGGACGTGCAATCGCTCGCGGAAGAGACGTTCAGAGCATTTGGCGAGGTTGACCTTCTTTTCAACAATGCGGGCATTTTGCGCACTGGACTGACCTGGGAAATCGACCCTGATGACTGGAATGACGTCCTCAATGTCAACATCATGGGGATCGTGAACTCCCTCCATGCCTTTGTGCCGAGAATGCTCGCCACAGATATTTCGTCGCGCATCATCAACACGGCATCCGTGGGCGGGTTCCTGCCCTCCCCGCTCATGGGACCCTATTCGGCCACCAAGTTCGCGGTGGTCGCGCTCACGGAGGCGCTTGCCGGGGAACTCAAGGCGAGCAACTCGAAAATCAATGTGTCGCTGCTGGCACCGGGACCGGTGAAGTCCCGCATATTCAGCGCCAAGCCGCACGTGTCATCGCAAGAATTCCACTCCGCGATGACAACCCTGCTGGACACCAATGGTCTGACCCCAGACGAATTTTCGCCACTCGTATTCGACGCTATTGATCGCGGAGACTATTGGATCATTCCACAACCCGAAATGTTCGATGAGGCCTTTCGGAGTCGAAATCGCATGATCGAAGAACGATCAATGCCCAATTTTAACGGTGCCGAACGAGAATGAGCATGGACTGGGACAAGGAAGTTGACGTCATTGTTGTCGGCTCGGGCGCTGGAGGCCTGTTATCGGCATTGGTCGCCTCGCATCATCACGCCGATGTTCTGGTCGTGGAGAAGGAAAAACTGTGGGGCGGGACCTCGGCGACGTCGGGCGCGGGCATCTGGATTCCCGCGAGCGACCAGGCCCGGGCTGCGGGCTTCGAAGACGATACTGCCGAAGCATTCAAATATGTCCGCAAGCTCTCTGCGGACAATGTGCCTGACGCAAATATCAAGGCGTATGTCGAAAACGCGTCCTCCATGCTGCGGTGGGTTACTGCAAACACCGAAATCGAATATCAGGCTTTTCCCTATCCCGACTATCACGCCGAAGAACCCGGTGGATCTCCTTCGGGGTTTCGCACACATATGCCGCTTCCAATCGACGGTCGAAAACTCGGCAGGGACGTTGAGACGCTCCGGTTCGCATCGCCGGCTGCAAGCCTGTTCGGCTATCTCAACTGGCATTTCGACGAAACCTATATCATGCTTTTTCGCGCGCGCGGCTGGCAGTGGCATCTGGCGAAAAGCCTTGCGCGATATTGGTTCGACTGGCCTTTTCGCTTCAAGAGCCGAAAGGATCGCCGACTGACCCTCGGGAACGCCCTGCTTGGCGGGCTCAGGCTTGCACTGAATGAGAGAGATGTTCCCGTTTGGCTTGAAGCCCCGCTTATCGAGCTTGTCAGCGAAAAGGGTCAGGTCACTGGTGCTCGCATTCGTCGCAAAGGCAAGGAAATCCGGATCCGCGCGCGCAAGGGCGTGATCCTTGCAGCAGGCGGTTTCGACAAGAATCAGGAGATGCGCGACGCGAATGCTCCGCTCTACCGGAACGCCGAGCTTTCGGGCGGAACAGCAGGCAATACAGGCGACGGCATCCGCGCTGCGATGAAAGCGGGCGCCGACACCATGAATATGCATTCCGCTTGGGCTGCTCCGGTTTTCTATGTTCCTGGTGAAGACCGCGGCAGGCTCTGCACGATCGAGCGTGCACTTCCGGGTTGCCTCATGGTCAATCAATCCGGCGATCGATACCTGAACGAAGCGGCTTCCTATCATGTCGTTGGTCAGCAGATGGCCCGGCGGCAGGCAGAACACGGCGATGCAAGCCCAAGCTGGTTCGTCTTCGATTATCGCTACCGCCACAGCTATCCTGTTGGGCCACTGCTGCCGCTGATGCCAGACTGGTTGCAGAGGGGCGAAGTGCGCTCGATCCTGAAGAAGGGTCGGACAATCGAAGAACTCGCCGCTGCGATGGGCGTTGATGCTGCCCGACTTTCGGCGACTGTATCGCGCTACAATGAATTCGCTGCGAAGGGCGAAGATCCGGACTTTCGACGCGGTGAAGCGGCGTATGACAAGATGTATGGCGATCCGTCGGTCACACCCAACCCCTGCTTGCGACCGCTCAGCGAAGCTCCCTTTTTCGCAATGCCAATTTATCCGGGTGACATTGGCACCAATGGCGGTCTCAAGACCAACCAAAATGCCCAAGTCATCGACAGTGCAGGCAAGCCAATCCAAGGGCTCTATGCCATTGGCAACAATGCTGCTTCGGCAATGGGCGAAAGTTATCCAGGCGCCGGTGTCACAATCGGCCCTGCCCTGACATTTGGCTACATTGCCGCCAGGCAAATCACAGGAAGCAATGCATGAACAGACGTTTGGAAGGCCGTTGTGCGATCGTGACGGGCGCTGGGCGCGGCATTGGTCGCGCCATCGTGCAGCGATTGACCGAAGAGGGGGCCAAGGTCGCTGCGCTGGACATCAATTCGTCTGATGCCCAGGCAAGCGGTGGTGCACTAGCGCTTGAATGCGATGTGACTGATCCTGACTCCGTCAGGTCTGCTGTTGCTGAGGCACGCAAGGCATTTGGACGGCTGGATATCGCCGTGGCCAATGCGGGCATCGGTTCCGCAGCCCACGATGGCTCTGAACAGTTCTATGGAGCGATGGCAAAGCGCAATTCGGAACTCGCCGATACGGGACAGTCCGACACCTTCGTAGATCAACTGATTCACATGGAAGACTCTGGCTGGGCTGGGGTCATGGCGGTCAACATTGACGGCACGTTTCGCCTTGCGCGCGAATTCGTGAGGGTTCTTGCCCAAGACGGCAATCCCGGAAGCTTCATTGCCATCAGTTCGACCAGTGCGCAGTCCGGCGAAGGATCACCGCATTATTGCGCTTCAAAAGCGGCGATTATCGGGCTGACGCGACAATTGGCGCGCGAGCTTGCTCCGCGCAAGATCCGCGTCAACGCGGTAGCTCCCGGACCGACCAACACCCCGATCATGCAGGGCATACCCGATGACTGGATCAAATCGATGGAGGCGAGCATCCCCTTGGGCCGTATGGCAGATCCGGCAGAAATCGCGGCGTCTGTGGCATTTCTTGCTTCGGATGACGCAAGTTTTGTCAACGGCTCAGTGCTCGTTGCCAACGGCGCTAGCTATTATTTCTGACGCCGCCTGACCTGAACCAGCCCTCCGAGCATCCCGGCGTAGAAGTCTCCATTCGGCGCAATGGACATGGACGCCCAGTTGTTGTCGAACGCCTTTCCGCGCCCTGTAGGAATCTTGATGATCTGTCGGCCAGTTCGGAAGTCCAGGCCAACGATTGACCAGTTCTGGTCTGGCCGCCCATCGGGATCAGGTGCAGGGTCGAAGGTGTAGAAATAGGCGATACCGCTTGCTGCCGACAGCTTGGGCACGACAGAGGGCACCTTGAGTTGCGACGTCCACACAGTATCGCAGCCACTTTCGTCTTCCCGCACGTCTACCCGAACAACACCTCCCGCCACGGCATCCCAATCCGTTTGCTCATGCGCGCTTTTGAAGCCTGCGTTGTTTTCCAGAATGATTGAACGACCCCAGCCAATCATGCTGTTGTCGGTTGCGCTTGCACCCTCCTTGAAAACCGGGACCGAGCAGATCGCCACCCCGTCAGCGCGGCGAAGGACAATAATGTTGATGCGACCATCCGCATTGTCAGCGAAGGTCAGCCATTTGGAACCAAGCAAAGTTGGTGTCGTTCCGCTGCCTTGATTGATCGACCCGATTTTGCGGCTGGATCCCCGATCATAGGCAGACCGCCAGAGTTGCCGTGGCATGCCCTTTGCGTCTGCCGCAAAAGCATATTGGGCGTGGTCCGAGAGTACATAGACAGCCGAAGTGTCCATCGCGAGGGCATTCTGGATTTCCTCATCCTTCAGAGCAAGGCTCGCAACACGGCCGCTCGCGGGGTCCAGCGTGCCCAGTCGGCCGTTTCTCGTCGTCCACCAGTAACGCCCCTGATAATCGGGCATGACCGTTGTAATCTTGTCGCATTCGCCCGTAGGGAACCAATTGTTCCAATTGAGACAGTCATGCGGAACATGCGGCTTCAGGTTCCACTGACGTTCGACTTCGAACCTCCATTTCCCATGAGACTGCGACGCAACGAGCCGCTGAACAACCCATTGGCTGTTGGCAAAGACGAGGCGATCCTGATTATCAAGGAACATGTATGCGCCCCCCGAACTGTCATTCATCATGATCCCCATGTCCCGCCGGACCAGCGCTTCGAAGGAACTTGGCCGCATGGGCAAATTGTAGCTGGCCAGGGCTCGGAGCGAGTTCGGTTCCAGCAGGACCATTCGAAAGCCGAAGATGCCTCCGCACATCACAATCGGCTTGCCATCCGACCTGTGGACAAATGTCGAGCACTGGCGTGGCAGGCCATTGCCTGATCTGCGGCTGCGCACCTCCAATTCCCGTCCAAATGGCCCTGCCGCCAAATGGGTATCAGACTGCCCGCCGTCCCCGTGCATGGTGCCATTGGTTCCTGCAGCCAGGAATGGATTGTGAGCGATGGTGCCCGCAACGGGAGCGGGCACAAAGGCCGCGTCCAAGGTGATACCGCCCCTTGATCCGCCCGCAATGGCCTTGGCCTCCGTTACTTCCCGATCGGCGAACGTCCAAAGGGCCGCCCCGAGTACCGCCGTAAAAATCAGAAGCGCGAGAAGACACCCGCATCCTCGTGGCTTCCAGCGGCCCTGTCTCTTCGCGGCTGAAACAGGTGAAACGCTCGTCAATCCGCTCTGACCTTGACCTTGGGAGCGCCCTGCCCGCGGCGCATAGTTTCGATGAACTTTTCGAGCGGTGCGGGCTCCGCGACCGGGGGCCCGCTGTCACCCTGGCGGGCCCAGAACTCATCGAAACTCGGAAAGAGCTTGTGAAAATTGCCCTCAACCCACTCTGTCCCAGGCCAACGCATCTTCCTTGGACCGATTGGAGGTTTGTTCTGGTCAGTAGCGTACCAGTAAAGAGGCAGCCGCCGCGCAAAATACCACCGGCCCGACTCTCGCACATAGTCATCGGCATACATCATCTGCATGAGCACCCACTCGTCGCCGGTCTCATGTTCGTTCTTTGAATAAACGATCCCGTGCGCATGATCGGGATCGTCAAATTCGATGATGTGTCCGCCTATGTGGTGGGAGGTGCCTGTAAAGGGCGACCGCAATGTCCTGTCCATATAGGCCCGCAGGGCAAGTCGCCCCGACGAGTCTCTTCCAACGCGCACATCCTCTGGAAAGAGCGAAACCATTGCGTCCATGTCCCGCATGTCCAGCGCGAGTGCATATTTGGCCGGGAGCTGGCGGATCGCATCGAGCGATTCCAGCCGATCAATCCTCGCTTCCAGACTGGCCACAGCACACTCCATATTTGCGTAATTACAAAAGCATCATGCTACGATTATCATTCTTGTGTTGTTGATATATTCCATATATCGTAGTGGCAACAATAATAAATTACGCATATCGCGATTGTTCGGCTGAGATTGGGAGAGCCTGCCATGAGAAATGCCCTCGTAAAATCCCTCTTGCTGTCCGCCGCATTTATCGGGGCTTCGCCTTCCTTTGCGCAGGAAGAAGGAACGTCTGCCGACGGCTTGGGCGATATCATCGTCACGGCCCAGAAACGCGCGGAAAACATTCAAGACGTCCCCATCGCAATTTCGGCGGTAGGTTCGGAGTATCTCGAATCTCGCGGCATCAGTTCCATCGACGGCCTCGGAACGATTGCTCCTAACGTCAAGATCGAACGCGCGCCATCGAGCAAGACAATCACCCAGATTGCCATTCGTGGATCAGTGACGATCAATCCTGCAATTACATGGGAACCGGCCGTTGGCCTTTACCTGGACGGTGTTTACATCGCCAAGGCCCAGGGCTCGATCTTCGATATTGCAGATCTCGAAAGAGTTGAGGTTCTACGTGGCCCGCAAGGAACGCTTTATGGCCGCAATGCGCTTGCCGGCGCGATCAACCTGATCTCCAAGAAGCCGTCGGGGGAAGCGGGCGGATCGATGGAACTGACCTATGGCAACTATGACTACAAGAAGATCAAAGGCGTCATCGATTTGCCGCAGATGGGGATCTTTTCGGCCAAGTTGTCAGGCCAATATGTAAAGCGCGACGGCCTGGTCGATATTGTTCCCAACCCGGTTGCAGGTGTGCTCACCGCCCTTCCAAACCTTGTGAACCAAACCGACACAATCGACAGCGGCAGCTTCATGGCACAGGTGCGAGCGGAATTGAGCGACAGCGTCACGCTCGATTACACCTATGATTACAACAAGCAGAAGCAGCGACCGCCGTTTGCTCAGCTTTTACGCGTGAACCGGAATGGCGATCCGCGCGATATCTTCGATCCGGGCTCGCCAAGTTTTGCGTTCGGCGGGGCTTTTTTCCCGTTGCACCTTTATGCCAATCCCAAAAGGCAGAGCGTGGCAAGCATTGACGGCAACGTCTATGAACGTTCGCGCGCTTATGGCCACGCGCTCACTCTGACCGCAGACCTGGGCAATGCCACGTTGAAGTCAATTACAGCCTATCGCGACTTGGCTTGGTCTGAGACGGGCTTGACCTCGATGGATCGCCAACCCCGGTCGCCTATACTCAGCGTATTACAGACTACCATGCCCTGAGTCAGGAACTCCAGCTGACAGGCACAGCGCTTTCAGACCGACTGAACTATGTGCTTGGGGCCTTCTACTTCAAGGAAAAGGCAGAAACGCTTGGCCCCCAAGTCTTCTTTGCCGGCGGAGCAGATTTCCAGTCTGACTATGGGTCACATACCAAAGCAATCGCGCTTTACGCGCAGCTGGACTACAAGCTTACAGACGCATTGAAACTCTCGCTCGGCGGTCGATACACGCACGAAACCAAGGATGTCCGACGCTACCTCAGAGTCAATTTCGATGCAGCGAACGGGATCTTCTCCCCTCTCGTCGTTGCCAATATTCCCTATGGCGGCGTGCCCGACGCCAAATACAATAACTTCTCGCCTGCCGCCACTTTGAGCTATGCCGCAAGCGCCAATGTCAATGTCTATGCTCGCTTTGCGCGGGGTTTCAAATCCGGCGGCTTCAACGGCGAAACCAATGATTTCGCGGCACCGACGGCGGCCTGCCCCACCGGGGCTCTGGAACTGTGCGATCCCTACAACCCCGAGAAGGTTGACAGTTACGAACTCGGGATCAAGTCCAAATTGGCGGACGGACGACTGATTCTGAATGTTGCGGCCTTCCGAGACCAGCACAAGGATATTCAGCTTTCCATCTTCCGTGCCACAGGCGCTGCATCCTCAATTGTCCGGAATGCCGCATCTGCCCGGATCCAGGGACTGGAATTCGAAGCAGTCGCTCGCCCGGTTGATTCGCTTGCGATCAATGCAACGCTCGCCTTGCTTGATGCGAAGTACAACAAGTACCTTGATGCTGGTCTGGACGTGTCCAACAATCGCGCTTTCCCGCATACGCCCAAGAGAAGTGCCTCGCTTGGCGTGGACTGGGCTGTTCTCAAAGGCGATTGGGGCAAGCTCAACCTTTACGGAGATGTCAACTACGTCTCGGCCTACTTTACATTCCCCTATCCGCTGGTCACGCCGACACCGTCTGACCAGAACGCATATACGACCCGTTCCAAAGGTCGCACGATCGTCAACCTGCGCGCAGCCGTGTCAGACATCAAAATTGGTGGTGTAAAAACGGAAATCGCAGCTTTCGTGCGCAATCTGACGAAAGAGGACAATCCAAGCAACTTTATCGATTTCGGACCTGGATTTGGCGGGCTGACGCTCGGCTATTTCCCTGACCCACGTACATGGGGCATCTCGGCAGCGGTGCGCTTCTAGGAGAATTGAGTGAGCACCTCGGAAAAGCGTTTCGCGATTGTCGGCGCCGGAATGTCCGGCATACTTTGTGCGATCAAGCTGAAGGAAGCCGGGCACAGGCACGTCACTGTCTATGAGAAGGCGGGCCGTATTGGCGGAACCTGGCGGGACAATCGCTACCCGGGACTCACCTGTGACGTGCCGGCGCATGCTTACACCTATGAATTCGCTCCCAATCCCGAATGGTCAGCCTATCTGGTCGGGGGCGACGAGATTCAGGCCTATTTCGAAAAGGTTTTGGATGATTACGGCATCCGCCCGCTCATTCGGTTCAACAGCGAAATAGCCAGCATGACCTGGGCCGACGATCACTGGCAGATCGAGACCTCTGATGGCCAGACTGACGTCGCTCATGTCGCCATCATGGCGACAGGGGTGCTGCATCATCCCAAATTTCCAGACATACCGGGCTTGGATCGATTTTCGGGAAAGACCATGCACAGCGCTCAGTGGGACGTCGACTTCCCGCTGGCCGGAAAGCGCGTGGGGGTCATCGGAAACGGGTCCACAGGGGTCCAGATTGTGACGCACCTGGGCAAGGCAGGACAGGATATTGTCCACTTCCAGCGCTCTCCGCAATGGATGATGCCCTATCCGAATTTTGCCTATACCGAGGAAGACAAAGCCCGTTTTCGGGAGAGTGTGGAGGCCATCGACGCCATTCGCTATGATGAAACCTATTGGTCGAACGTTCGCCGGTTTACGACCGGTATTACCGATATTGACGGCCCCCAAATGCAACAGATCGAAGACGCATGCCGGTCGTTCCTTGAAACGGCAGTCACGGATCCGGTGCTTCGCGAAAAGCTCACCCCAAATTACCGGGCAGCATGTAAGCGCCTGATTTATTCCTACGACTATTATGGTGTTGCCCAACAGCCAAACGTCGAGACCATTGTCTGCGGCATCCGGGAGGTTGTGCCTGAAGGCGTTGTCGACAACGACGGCACCCTTCACAAGCTTGACGTGCTTGCCCTTGCCACTGGGTTCAGAACCGATCGGTTTGTCCGGCCGATTTCGGTCAAGGGGTTGGGTGGGCGCGATATCGAAGATGCCTGGGCGGAGCGATGCTGTGCCTATTTGGCAATCTCCATTCCAGACTTTCCAAACTTCTTTCTGTTCAATGGGCCGAGTTCGCCGGTCGGAAACTTTTCGCTTATTGATGTCGCCGAGCGGCAATGGGGCTATGTCTCGCAACTGCTTGAGCGCCTCTCATCCAGCAATGCGAGTGGAATTGTGGCCAGCAAGGCGGCATTCGATAGTTATGAAGCGCGCCGCATAGCCGCCGCAAAGGCCACGATCTTTGGCTCGGGCTGCACCAGTTGGTATCTTGACCAGACTGGCGTTCCGATCACGTGGCCTTGGGACTATGACGCATTCGCCCAAGCCATGGAAAAGCCGGAATTCGACGCATTCGATATGGTCTAGGGCCTAGTCCTGATCATACCATTCAAGCCATTGTGTAGTATCGACGCGATCCGCTGGCTTGCGGCCAGTCTGGCCCAGCAGGTGATAGGTCAGGCGTTCCGCCGCAGGGATCGGGCGGGCGATCTCGTAGACACGGTCATATTCGCTATGCGCAATCGGACGCCTCGAAGAACC
>WBZL01004248.1_pt1 | contig 12553 bp, 11 predicted proteins | sample 5204291 | NCBI WGS metagenome assembly WBZL01 (sample SAMN12344345, study PRJNA552823) | activated sludge metagenome | biome: Activated sludge suspended growth; feature: Nitrification reactor; material: Wastewater; isolation source: activated sludge from nitrification reactor of wastewater...
GGTACGCACCGGATTGATGGAGACGAAACGGCCACCATCGCGCTTGAACTTGGCCAAAGCCATCTTCATCGGGTTGGAATGGTGATCCTCGGCCGTGCCGATCATCACGAACAGCTTGGCACGATCCAGATCGGGGCCACCGAATTCCCAGAACGAGCCACCGATGGTGTAAATCATCCCGGCCGCCATATTGACCGAGCACAAACCGCCATGCGCGGCGTAATTGGGAGTACCGAACTGGCGGGCAAACAAACCGGTCAAAGCCTGCATCTGGTCGCGGCCGGTGAACAACGCGAAACGCTTGGGGTCGGTCGCACGAATCTTGCCTAGCCGCTCGGCCAACGTGGTGAACGCCTCTTCCCAGGAGATCGCCTCGAATTGGCCGCTGCCGCGCTCCGCACCGCCCTTGCGCCGCAGCGGGCGGGTCAGCCGCGCCGGCGAATACTGCTTCATAATGCCCGAACTGCCCTTGGCGCAGATCACACCCTTGTTTAGGGGATGATCCGGATTGCCGTCGATGTAACGCACTACGCCGTCGCGCAAATGGACGCGGATCCCGCAGCGGCAGGCGCACATGTAGCAAGTGGTCTTCTTGATCTCCTGAACTGCCACCGACATCGGGTTTCAACCAAAGGTAAATTAGCAAACGCCGATATTGTGGCAAACTTGGTCCGGTTCACACAGCGAAAATTGCTTATCCACGAATAAACCCGAGAGCGACATGACCCAACCCGTACCAGATTTCACCGATAGCGAACGCCGGCTGGCTGATCAGACCCTACGAGAGCGTTACGGCAAACCCGTGCCGGTGCAAGCCGCCGACGCCGAACTCCAGCTCGATCTGCTCTCCAGCGATTTCTCGACTTGCCCAACGCTGTTTTGGGAAGAGCGCGGCGCCCACTTCGTAGTCTTCAAGGTCGCCGAGAAGCGCTTTCGCGCCCAGTTCTATTATTCCGAGGCCGAACAGTTCGGCGTCGGCAAGGACGAGTTCGACGAGCTGGGCGATTGCATGATCACCCTGCTGCAAGTGCAGTCCGACCATGAACGGCAGATGCGGGGCATACGCAGCGGCATGACCGCGGTCGATTTCGAACAGGCCAACGACGGCGAGGATCCCTTCGCGCCGATCATCATCTGATGGCGTGGAAGATTGATCAGGCCGTTTGCCGATGACACTGGAACGCGCCCGCGAGTTGCTTGGCATCCAGGTGGCCTTTGGCAGCGGCTACAACCGCAACAGTGCGCGACTGATCTTGGCGGAAGTGGCGCGCGGTCACGGCCAGGCCGGCGTCGATGGCCTGATTGTCGAATTGCGCCTTGACCAAGCGTTCGGCTTCCATCCAGGCGAAACCTTTACCACCCCCGGCTCATGAAGATCTGCATCGTTTCCGACAGCCACGACCGTGGCCCCTTACTGGCCAGAGCGATCGAAACAGCGATCGCCGCGGGTGCTCAGACCGTCATTCACTGCGGCGACATCATTGGTGGCAATACCCTCAAGGCCTCCCTCAAGCTCGGCGTACCGCTGCATGTGGTTCATGGCAACAATCTGGGTGACCCGGTGGCCATCTCGCGTATGGCTTGGCATTCCAATGGCCTGCTCAACTATCACGGACAGGACGCCATGATCACTCTTGGGCATCGGCGCGTCTTCGTGACCCACTATCCCCACTATGCCCACGCCATGGCCTGCACCGGCGACTACGATCTGGTCTGCTGCGGGCACAGTCATGTGCCGGAGGTGCGGCAGCAGGACAACGTCAAAGGCGGGCGAACCTGGCTGGTCAATCCCGGTACGGTCGCGGGGCTGGGCGCACCGGCGGCCACCTGGATATTCGGCGACCTGGAAGCGATGCACTTCGAGATTCGGCCGACACCGCCGTGATGCCGCGCGGTGAGATCGTCCGGCATTCTCTGTGTCTATCAATAAATAGAAAGATTTTTCCGGCGCGTTTGATATTTCGCAAGCCTAGCGCTTCCACGGCCAAGGTAGAATCGCGGCCGTTCGTCCGAACACTCTTTCCCGGAGGCTTGATGTGACGGCTTCAATCGCAACCAACCAGACTATCCTGGTCGTGGGCGGCGGCATCAGTGGCATGACCGCAGCCCTGGAAGCCGCCGAGTGCGGCAAGCAGGTCATTCTGGTAGAGAAGACCCCGACACTCGGTGGTCGTACCGCCCAGCTCTATCGCTATTTCCCCAAGATGTGCCATCCCACCTGCGGGATGGAGATCAACCTGAAACGCATCAAGGGCAATCCGAACGTGCGCGTGATGACCATGACCGAGGTCACCGCCGTCTCCGGCGAGCGGGGTAACTATGGTGTCACGCTCAAGGTGGCTCCACGTTACGTCAACGAGAACTGCACGGCCTGCGGCGATTGCGGCAAGGCCGTAACCGCGGAAGTGGCCGATGCCTTCAACTACGGCCTGGGGAAAGTCAAGGCGGCGTATCTGCCGCACGCCATGGCCTATCCGCAGCGCTTCGTCATCGACGCAGCGATCGTCGGCAAGCCAGACGGCGATGCCGCCAAAGCCGCCTGCAAGTACGGCGCCGTGGACCTGGACATGAAGGATGAAACGCTCCAGATCAATGTCGGCTCGGTCGTCTGGGCGACGGGCTGGCGGCCCTTCGATGCCAACAAGATTCAGCCCTACGGTTACGACCGTTACGCCAACGTCGTCACCAGCGTTGAATTCGAGCGTCTGGCCGACCCGCGCGGCCCGACCGGCGGTAAGCTCCTGCGTCCTTCCGATGGCCAGGAAGCAAAGAACATTGCTTTCATCCAGTGTGCCGGCTCGCGTGACGAGAATTATTTGCGCCACTGCTCACGCATCTGCTGTATGGCCACTTTGAAACAAACGCAGTACGTGCGCGAAGCCTATGGCGACGCCGGCAAATCGACGGTGTATTACATCGACATTCGTGCCATTGATCGATTCGAGGACTTCTACCAGAACGTCCAGCGAGACACGACCGTCAGCTTCGTCAAGTCCAAGGTCGCGCGTATTGCCGAAAACAAGGACAACGCCAATCCGATCCTGCATGGCGTCGATACCGAGGGCTACCACCGCTATGCCACCGAGCACGATTTGGTGGTGCTGGCGGTGGGCATGGAACCCGAAGTCACCGGCCTCAAGTTGCCTGCGGACATCGTCCAGGACTCCTCTAACTTCATCGAAGGCTCGAAGGATGGCGGCATGTTTGGCGCCGGCGCCGCGTCCAGCCCGCTGGATGTCAACCGGGCGGTGCAAAGTGCCACGGCGGCCAGCCTGAAGGCGATTCAAGTGATCCACAAATCTGCTTCGACGGAGGCCGCGTAATGGCCGACATTAAATACGCTGCTTATGTTTGTTCCGGCTGCGGCATCGGCGACGCTCTCGATGTCGGCGCCCTGGAAAAGATCGCCCAGAAGGAAGGCAAGATGGCGGTGGTCAAGAGCCATCCCTTCCTGTGCAACGCCGAAGGCGTACAAATGATTCGCGACGACATCGCGAACGATGGCGTTACCCACCTGTGCATCGCCGCTTGTTCGCGGCGCGCCAAGACCGAGGCTTTCAGCTTCCCCACGGTTGCCATGTCGCGCGCCAACTTGCGCGAAGGCGTCGTCTGGGTGGTTGCCGAAGGCGCCGATCACAACGAAGTCCGCCAGGAAATGGCCGAAGACTACGTCCGCATGGGCTGCGCCGAAGTCAAGAAGATGCAACTCCCCGGTGGCAACGTCAAGGCGACCTCCAGCAAGCGCATCTTGGTGGTCGGCGGCGGCATGTCCGGAATGACCGCGGCGCTGGCGGCAGCCGACGCCGGCTACGAAGTCGTCATCGTCGAGAAGTCGGGGAAACTGGGCGGCTTTGCCAACAACCTCGTCAAGCGCGTTCCCTTCAGCGCCCCCTATGCCGAGCCACAGGCCACCGGCGTCGAGGAAATGGCCGCCAAAGTGGGTGGTCATGCCCGGATCAAGGTACTGCTGAACTCCACGGTATCCGCAACCGCCGGCGCGCCCGGGCGATTTTCCATCAAGGTTGCCCAGGAGTCCGGCGCCATCACCGAAGAGTTGGTCGGCGCCATCGTCCAGGCAACCGGTTTCAGCACCTACGACATCAACAAGCTGCCCGAACTCGGCGGTGGTCAGGCCAACGTGGTCGACCAGGCCGGTCTCGAAGCCCTAGCCAAGTCCGCCAATGGCGGCGCGATCAAGCGCGCCGATGGCAGCCCGGTCAAGAGCGTCGTCTTCGTCCAGTGCGCGGGCCAGCGCGACAGCACTGGCACTCACTTGGCCTATTGCTCGGGCCATTGCTGTGCCACAAGCATCAAGCAGGCTATGTACTTCAAGGACAACAATCCGGACGTCGATACGGTCGTCATGTACCAGGATCTGCGCGTGCCGGGCATGGGCGAGGATTTCTATCGCAGCGCTCAGCAAAAGGGCGTGATTTTCACAAAGGGCAAGGCGAGCAAGGTGACTGGCGGTGCCAGTTGCAAGGTCGACTTCCAGGACCTGATTCTCGACGAAGCCACCTCGACCGAAGCCGATCTGGTTGTACTCGCCACCGGCCAGGTGCCGAACGCCGGGGTCAATCTCGACGAATGGACGGCCATCAACACCCTGGCCGAAGGTGGTGACGAGGCCGCCAAGCAGCAGCGCTCCTCGATGGAAGCCACCTCGGTGCTCAAACTGGCCTACCGCCAGGGCCCCGACATGCCGCAGTTCAAGTACGGCTTCGCCGATTCCCACTTCATCTGTTTCCCGTACGAGACGCGCCGCACCGGGATTTATGCGGCCGGCCCGGTACGTCGGCCAATGGACATGCTGCAAGCCCAGGAGGACGCCACTGGTGCCGCGCTGAAGGCGATCCAGGCGGTCGAAAACGTGGAAAAGGGCCGCGCCGCCCACCCACGCGCCTGGGACTTGTCGTTCCCGAAAGCCCGTCTGGAAGGGTGCACGCAGTGCAAGCGCTGTACCGTCGAATGCCCGTTCGGCGCCATCGACGAGGACGAGAAGCGCTTCCCGGTGTTCAACGAGGAACGCTGTCGCCGCTGTGGCACCTGCATGGGCGCTTGCCCGGTGCGGGTCATCTCCTTCGAAAACTATTCCTGCGATACCGTCGGCATGCAGGTCAAGGCCGTCAATGTCCCCGACGAGTTCGAGGAAAAACCGCGCATCCTGATCCTCGCCTGCGAGAACGACGCCTATCCGGCGCTCGACATGGCCGGCGTACAGCGCATCACCTACTCGGCTTTTGTTCGCGCCATTCCCGTGCGTTGCCTCGGCTCGGTCAACACCATCTGGATCACCGACGCGCTCAACTCCGGCTATGACGGCGTGATGATGATGGGCTGCAAGAAGGGCGACGACTATCAGTGCCATTTCGTCAAGGGCTCGGAGATGGCCTACTACCGGATGAGCAAGATCGGCGATACGCTGAAGCAGCTCGGCCTCGAGCCGGAGCGGGTACAGACCCAGGAAGTTGCGATCACCGATAGTGCCCGGGTTGCCAAGTTGATCGATGAGTATGTGGCACAGCTCAACGAAATGGGGCCGTCGCCAATGAAGGGCTTCGGCTAAGAAGGAGCGGAAGACAAATGAGCGATCTGAACAAGCAGGCCGTAGCGCGCTATAAGAATAACTTCCTCAAGGAAGTGGAGGAGCGCGTCGAGGACGGCCATTGGGTCAAGATGTGTATGCAGTGCGGTGTCTGCGCCGGTTCCTGTCCCCTCGGCCCGCATTGGGAACACTCGCCGCAAAAGATCTTCATGATGATCCGCGCCGGCAAGCGTGACGAGGTGCTGTCCTCGGATTCGATGTGGATGTGTACGTCCTGCTACAACTGCATCGTTCGTTGCCCGAGAAAGCTGCCCATCACCCACATCATGCACGGCCTGGCCAATTATGCGCACCGGCTGGATATGGCGCCCAAGGGCCAGCCAACTCGAGAAATCGCCAAGCTGTTCTGGAACAATCTGGTCAAGACCGGTCGCGTCAATGAGCTCAAGTTCTCCCTGGCCATGTACTTCAAGGATGGCTTCGGGCAGGGCGTGAAGAACGCCATGGCCATGCAGGGGATCGGCCTGGGCCTGGTCAAGGCGAAGCGGCTCAACCCGATGGAAATCATCGGCGGCCACAAGTGCAAGGACAGCAGCGGCATAAAGAAGATGATCGCCAAGGCGCGCGAAATCGAAGACCGCCGCCGTGGCCTCGCCTGACAGAGGAAACTGATCAATGGCCAAGAAACAATATGCGTTCTACCCGGGCTGCTCCTCGCAGAAGGGCGCCTCGGCGTCGAACTTCCCGACCTCGATGGAAGTCATGTGCCAGAAGCTCGACATCCAGTTGAACGAGATTCCGGACTGGAACTGCTGTGGCGCGTCAATCGGCTACGGCGAGGGTGGCGAACTGCCGCGCCTGGTGATCAATGCGCGAAATCTGGCACTGGCCGAGAAGGAACTGCCCGGCCAGGACATGGTATCCGGGTGCCCCGCCTGCTGGTTGGCCAGCCGCGAGACGCACGAGCGCCTTGCCGAACACAGCAGCCTGCTCGCCGAGACCAACGAGGCCCTCAAGGAAGCCGGCCTCAACCTGAAGAACACGGTACGCGCCCGCCATATGACCGAAGTGCTGATCGAGGACATCGGCTTTGAAGGCATGAAGGCACCGGTGGTCAAGCCGCTGGACGGTCTGAAGATCGCTGGCTACGTGGGCTGCCAGACCAACCGTCCCTTCGGCATCGCCGGCGAATCCTTCGAGAACCCGAAGTACCTCGACAAGATCATCGAGACCGTGGGCGCCGAGGCCGTCAAGTACGAGCAGAAGGTCACCTGCTGTGGCGGTGCGCTGGCCTTCTCCGAGCCGGAAAAGGCCCAGAAGCAGATTCGCGACATCGTCGAGTCCGCTTACGACAACGGCGCCAACATGATCGTGACACCCTGCCAACTGTGCCAGGCCAACGTCGAGATCTACCAGTCCGAAATCAACAAGAAGCACGGCACCAAGCTGACCATGCCCGTTGTCTATTACACGCAACTGATGTCCGTCGCCTATGGCGGCTCGGCCAAGCAGGCGGGCCTTGACGGCCAGTTGATCCGCGCCGAGAAGCTCGAAGGTATCGCCAACAAATAACAAGCACTTGCTCGGGGAAAGATGGCGGCGCCCTTCCGTAAGGAGCGGCGCCGCTGCCTTTTGGTGCGCGGCAGCGCGGAGTCAACCTTGTGACCAACCTGCTCGATCTGGAAGTTTCTCTCGCCTGGCAAAGCCGCCATGCCCGACACGTCGATCGCCAGGTGTTCACCGGCGTTGATGCCAACGATGATTGCGTCGCCGGGCAACCCCTACAACCACTCGCGCAACTGCCAGCCGGTATGTCGTTGCGCTGGGCGGAACATTTCTTCCTCGGTCAGCGCGACCCTGGTCAACTGCGGCAAGCAACACTGCAAGGCTGGCGGCACGCCCGCCCGCAGGTGGGCCGCCATTACCCGCGGGGACTACTGAACGAATTTCCGCGCTCGGATCTGCGTCCCTTTCGCGCCATCGAAGTTGCCGAGACCACCGTGCTCGCGGACTTCAACGCGCCTTTGCGCGGTATTGCGCTAGCCATCGACTGCAAGGTTATCACGGGGCGCAGTGACGGGCCGCCGCTGGCGCCTGGCGGCGATCTGCTGGAACAGGTGGCCAAGGATGGGCCCGGGATGCAGGCGGCCCTGGCGACCGCCGATACCGACTTCTATTTCGGAGCGCCCTGGACCCGGGGCGACGAGACAGACGACAGCCGCTTCTATGCTCGGGAACGACTGGTGGATCATCTGGATGCCACGACGCGTGACGAGATCATCCGACATTATCGGCGCTTTCTGCACCCCGGCATGGCGGTCCTCGATTTGATGTCCAGTTGGAATTCGCATCTACCGAACGACGTCGACCTCACCGTGACCGGCCTCGGCATGAACACAACCGAACTTGCCCAGAACCCCCGCCTGTCGGCCCGGCTGGTGCGCGATTTGAATCAAGCGCCGGACCTACCCTGGCCGGAGGCGACTTTCGACGCCGCGCTGTGCGCCCTGTCGATCGAGTATCTGACCCAGCCGCTGGCGGTGGTCGGCGAGGTCGGACGTGTCCTGAAGCCCGGCGCACCCTTCGTCATCAGTTTTTCCGACCGCTGGTTTCCGCCCAAGGCGATCCGTCTGTGGGGCGAGCTGCATCCGTTCGAACGCCTGGCGCTGGTGGCCGACTATCTGCGCCTGTCCGGACAGTTCGAGAACATCCAGACGGAATCGCTACGCGGACTGCCCGCGCCGGCCGGCGAATGGCGGCCCAAGAACCGGCCCTTTGCCGACCCGCTGTTTGCGGTCTGGGGCTATCGGGTCAGCCGCCGGTAGATGTCGGCCAGCTTGAGCGGCAGCTTGTGCACCTCGTCGAGCACCGTGTAGCTGGCCGGACCATACATGTGCTTGAGATAGTCGGCGCCCTGGCGGTCAATCGTCACGCAGTAGCTGCGCACACCCTTTTCGCGGGCTTCGAGCAGCGCGTGGCGCGTGTCTTCGATGCCATAGTTGCCGCGGTATTCGTCACCAAAGTCGTCTGGCCGCCCATCGGAAAGCGTCACCAGGAGTTTGTGGCGAGCCGGCCGGGCCGCCAGCAGTTTGGTCAGGTGTCGAATCGCCACGCCCATGCGCGTGTAGTCCTTGGCCTCGACACCGGCGATGCGTGCCCTGACTGTCTCGTCGTAGGCATCGTCGAAACCCTTGATCCGGTAGATGTCGCAGCGGGTGCGCGTCCAGCCTGAAAACCCATAGATTGCGTAGGAATCGCCTAGGGCCTCGATGCCCTCGCTGAGCATGATCAGCGCCTCGCGCTCGGCGTCGTTGATCCAACCCTTGGTACTGCCGCTCATGTCGACCATGAATAGCGCGGCCAGACTGCGCTCGTTGCGCACACGACGACAGAAAACCCGTTCGGACGGCTCGGCGCCGCCGCGCCGGTCCGCCAAAGCGTCGACCAGAGCGTCGAGATCGATCTCTTCGCCGTCGGGCTGGCGGCCAAGGATGCGGTCCTCGCCGCGGACTATCTCGAAGCGGCGGCGGATTTGCCGGATCAGCGGCGCGTAGCGGCTGCTCACCTCGCGCACGTAGGCGGGATCACCGGGATTCACATCCATATCGTACACGTGGCACCAGCCGCGTCGGTAAGCGCCGCGATGGTAGTCCCATTCGTCGTAGCGATGGTTGGCATCCCGGTCATTGACCAGCTCCGGCCCCGGGCCTTGTTTGTCGGTCGGCTGCCATTGGCCGTGACCGGCCGCCGTCAGTGCTTCCGGTGGCAGTTCGCCGAGATCCTGGAGGAGCGACTGGGCGGCGGCCTGTGCCTCCGGCGGCAGGGTCACCGCCTCGCCATCCAAGCGAAAGTCTTGTGGGGCACCATCGTCGTCCAGAGTGACGCTGAGCGACGCGTCGCTGGCCGGCCGTCGGCCGGCCATGCCCTTGAGATTGGCAATCGCCTGACGCAAGGCCTGCGTGTCCCGTTCGATCCGCTCGGCGCGCACGCGCCGCGCAGCCGATGGGTCGAGGGTACCGACAATGCTGATGCTCGGCGGCTGTTCGGCGGTATCCATGTAGTCAGCCAGTATCGCCAGGGTATCCGCGATCGTCGCCGCGGGGGTCGCCAGTCGCCTACCGGCGGCTTGCAGGCTAGCCGGCCACGGGCCGCGCATCTCAGCGATTTCTCCGGCCAGACCGGGCAACTCCGCCGCGATGCGGGCATCGAGCCGGACTGCTTCGAGCACCGCCAGCCAGTCCAGGGCCCGCTGGCGGTCCGGCCATTGCACCAGACGTTGCTCGAGATCAACACTGAAGGTGCCATAACGCGTCTGCGCCCAAAGCATTGTCGCCATCGCCTTGTAGAGCCGGCGATTGGCTTCCGCCTGAGGATGGCGTACCAACAATTCGGGCAGGAAGATGCTCTCTGTGTCGGTCCAGGCTTGTGCCGCCGCGCGTACGGCCAGAGGGCGCCCCGACAGACCCTGGAGAAAGCGGGCTAGTCTGGATTCCACGTCTACGAGACGAGTGACCGGCGTGCCCGCCCGCGCCGCACGGAAGGCGTCGATATTGCGCAGTTGGTCCATCGCCGGTCGCAATCCTTGGCGATCATAGGCATCCAGACCCGCCAGCACCCAGGCGTCGAAGCCTTCATCGTCGAGCAATTCCAAAGCCTTGGGGGCCAGTGTGGCAAGCAGGTAGCCGATTTCGGCGTAAGTCTTGGCGGCGACACCGGCCCAGTGCAACACCTTGTCCTGCTGGGCGCGGCTCAACGATTCCAGCGCCGAGGCGAGCCGGGTGATCGAGCGATGGGAGGGTGAGGCAAAGAGGACGGCATCGAGCCGTTCCTCCAACTCGTGCTCGAAGAGCTTTCTGGTGGTACTGGAACTAGAAGACAGCTCGGACAAGGTCGTTCAGCGTTTCGTTCATGTCCGGGTCATCAGTCAACGCGCGGGCGACGGCTGCCGTGCAGGCCGAAACGGGCGTCATCCCCGCGCTGACCAACTGCGCCGCATGAACCAGCAGGCGCGTGCTGGCTCCTTCGTCGAGCCCCTGCCCCTTCAGGTTACGGGTCAGCTCACCGAGCTTGACCAGCTTGCGTGCAAACCCCTCGTCGACACCGCCCTCCACCGCCACGATGCCTGTCTCCACATCCGCGGCGGGATAGGCGAACTCGAGCGCGACAAACCGTTGCCGGGTGCTGGGCTTGATTTCCTTCAGCACGCTCTGATAGCCGGGGTTGTACGAGATCACCAGCATGAAGTCGTCGGGCGCTGGCACCAACTCGCCGCGCTTGTCCACGGCCAACACGCGGCGACTGTCAGTGAGTGGATGTATCACCACGGTGGTGTCCTTGCGCGCCTCGACAATCTCGTCCAGATAGCAGATCGCACCCGCGCGCACGGCGGCGGTCAATGGGCCATCCATCCAGACCGTCTGCTCGCCAACAATCAGATAGCGGCCGACCAAGTCGGCGGTGGTCAGGTCGTCATGACAGGCGACGGTGACCAGCGGCCGCTTCAGACGCCAAGCCATATACTCGACGAAACGCGTCTTGCCACATCCGGTCGGCCCCTTGAGCAGTACCGGCAGCCGGCGGCGATACGCCGTTTCGAACAAGGCCAACTCTTCGCCAACCGCTTGGTAGTACGGCTCTTCGGCGACATTGGCGAGTTGCGGCGAGAGCAGATCCGGTGTGTTCATTCCCGACCGCAGCTCCCTCCCGTATCCACGCATTCGTCGTCATCCCGGTACATGTCTTCGTCGTCGCGGGCTAGCTTTTGCGCGGCTTCGCGCTCGATCTCGATCTGCCGGGCACGCCACTTCTCGAGACGTTCCTTGGCCAGCGTCTCGTCCATAGCGATGGTCTGCTCGCCGAACAGGACCTGCTTGAGGAAGCGGAAGGCGAACTGCATCAGTTCGACATCGTCGGCCATCAGCAGCGCCTTCTCGTCCGCACCCAGCTTGAACAGTTTGCCGAAGGCATCGCTGTCGACGAAGTTGTGGAACGTATCGACGTCGTAACAGGCCATGAAGAAGAGTTGCCGACTCTTCAGCGACGGCGCACCGATGGTCGGACCGGACGACTTCTTCTTCAGCACCAGCTGTCGCCAGCCACGCGCCAGTTCATCGTATTCCACGACCCCCTGCTCCGCGCGGTATTGGTCGATCGTCTGCGTGCGCATGACCTCGTGGCCCTTGCAATGATCCTCCTTGACCAGCGCGTAGGACTGGCTATCGACATATTCATCCTGCTTGCGCATCGACAACAGGGCGACCGGATAGTAGCGGCACGCAGTCGGCCGGTCTTCATACACCGAACAACCCTCGGGCCTCATGAAACGGCAGGCCGTGCCACCGTCCACCGGTCGGAACTTGACGCCGGCAATGCCCTCCTTTTCCATCTCGTAGGGTACGGTGTAGTCCTGCAGGAAAACTGTGGAACTGATGCCCAGTCGCTTTTTCAGCCGGATGATGTCGTAAGGCGTCAGCGAAATATCGATGTTGGAACAGCAGGCATTCCAGCAGCCGATGCCCTTGTGGCACGAAAACTGAAGTTGGTGGCCGCCCTCGATCAGCGTGGGCATGACGGGACTTTGCGGGAACGGTATCTCAATCTTGTTGGACATGGGCGACCTCATTGAATCGAACCTGGTGTGCAAAGGTGCCACGAAACGTGGCCTCTTTGCAAACAAGGCTTTCCAAACCCAGAAAAGAAAAACCGGGCGTCTTGCGACGCCCGGCTTCATGGTGCAAGAAAGACTGCTTAGTGCGGCGCGGCAGCCTTGAACAGCTTGGACTTGTCGACCAGATCGACGTGCTTGCGCTTGAAGCAGGTCCACTTCTTGGTCTTCTTGTCGTAGATGGAGTTCACGAAACAGTGCCAGTTGGTCTCATCGACGAAGTTCTTGTCGGTGCGATAGTAGAAGCCGGGGTAACGGCTCTCCTCGCGGAACTGGATGTGCTTCATGTGGGCTTCGGCCGTCAGGATGCGATGGTAGTTTTCCCAGGCGCGCAGCAGTTCGTG
>WBZL01003389.1_pt2 | contig 12547 bp, 15 predicted proteins | sample 5204291 | NCBI WGS metagenome assembly WBZL01 (sample SAMN12344345, study PRJNA552823) | activated sludge metagenome | biome: Activated sludge suspended growth; feature: Nitrification reactor; material: Wastewater; isolation source: activated sludge from nitrification reactor of wastewater...
ATCGAGTGCCAGCGCGGCGCCGGGCAGCAGGGCGTCATGAAGCGCGGCGCTACCGGCCCCGCCCGGTACGCGGCGGATGATGAACTGCCAGACGCCGTCACCGTTGGCCAGGTTGCTCATCGAGTAGGCACGGGCGCCCACCACGCCCGGCAACTGGAGCAGCGCATACTGTCCGGGCAGGAATTCGGCCGGCGCCGCGGTGCGCAAGGTGAACTCCGCCATGTCGACGGTCAACTGCCGACGGGCCAGCAGGGTGGCGGTGCTCTGCCGGGGTGGCACCGGTGGGCGGTACTCGTCGCCAGTGCGGACACGCACGGTACAGTCGGAGAGCGGACGGCTCTGGCAAGCCAGGCGCTTGCCACGCTTGCGATCACGCGCCGAGAGCCCGGGCGCGGCCTCCCAGAGCGTCGTCATTTCCCCCTCGATCAGCTCGAAACGGCAGCCGCCACAGCCGCCAACGCTGCATTCATGGGGAAAGCCCACCCCGGCGCGCAAGGCGCCACGCAGCAGATTGGGCTCATCGGCGGTGACGACAAAACTCTCGCCACCCTCGATCCGGATCGTATGTTCCATAGGGTATGACGGGCGGGGCAGTCGCCCCGCCCGCTCCGTCAGAGGCCGAGTCCCTGGCGGAAGGCGCGCACCGCCTCCCGGGCCTGGCTGGCCGCTTGCGGCGCATCGGGCAATGCGGTGCAATAGGCATCGATGGCGGCATCGCCCAGTGGCTGCCACTTCGCCACCCAGTCCGACAAGACCTGGCGGTTGGCCGGCGTTTCGAGCGCCATCTTGACCAGCGCCGCCGCCCAGCGGCGATGCCGTTGGGCGTCGTTCAGCTGGGTATCGGTGAGCAGGCCCAACAGGGTGTCGCCATTGTGGCGCGCGGCCTGGCCCAGGCCCCGCAGTACCGCCTCCTCGATCGCCGGGCGCAACACCAGATTGAAGGCCACGAAGCACTCGGCCCAGTCCCAGGCCACCAGTGCCTTCTCCGCAAGCTCCCGGAAGCCCTGCCAAGCGGGGTCCGTTTCCCAGTAGCGGCGCTCGTCGCTGCCCAGGCCGATATCGGCAAAAGTCTTGGCCAGCTCCGCCGTGCGATAGGCGGTATGCGTCAGCCAGCGCAGCGAGTCGGCCGACTGATAGGCGGCACAGTTGGAGATCGTTGAAGCCGGGGCGATCTGGGTCAGATAGGCGGCACCCATCTGCACCGCGTGGAACAGATAGCGGCCCGGCGTGTACAAGCGTGCCAGGCTGCCCGCCCAGGTCCGCTCGAGCATGGCGTCGTGGCCACGGGCGGAGAACTGGTCGAGGAGGCCCGACACATAGGTCTCCTGGCCGTCCTGCAGCATGTTGTAGGTACGATAGACAATCTCGTCCGGATCGCGAAAAGCGTTCCAGTCGGCATGCTGCAACGGGCTGGCGTTGCGGTTCTTCTTGAACCACTCGGCCATGGCCATGTTGGGATCCAGCTCGAAGGGCGCGTTGGGATTGTCGGTGGTGTAGTGCAGGTTGGTGGAGACGATTTCGTACTCGCTCGGCTTGCGACGGCGGCCGGCCAGATGGCTCCAGGTCTTGAGCGGCTTGAGGACTTCGGGTGCGTTCATGTTCGGGTTCGCTCCGGTCAGAGTGATTTTTCGTAGAAAAAGCGGACGTGGTCGGCCGTGGTCTCGATACGGCCCGCGAACGAACCGAGATTGACCTCCAGTTCCGACATCTTGAAGGGCCGGCCGAGGGTGCGCTCCAGCGTCTCGCGACGCAGGATCAGCTCACCTTCGGTATCGATGCGCACGTAGGCCACCTTGTCATCGACGCGGATGGTCTTGCCCGGGTTGTCCTCCTGCGCCGCTTCGATCACGCCTTCAGTAATGTCGCTGCTGCGCAGTACCGGACCCACGCGATTGTTGCGGTAGCCATCGGCGGTTCTTTGTTCAGTCACAATGTCTTCCTCCTGATCTTCATGCGTGGGCAAACAAGGGCGTGACGCCCTCGGTGTCCACATGGATATCGTCACCGTCGACCCTGACCGGATAGCGGGCCAGCTTGCAGTTGCCGGGGTTGATGCCGTCGCCGCTGTGGCCGTCGAAGGTCCACTGGTGGGCGCGGCACATCACCACCCGGCCATCGAACTTGCCTTCGATCAGCGGAATGTCCTGGTGCGGACAAACCGCCTGGTAGGCCTGGACAGCCCCGCCTTCAGGCCAGACGAGGAGGATCTCATGCCCATCCAGCTCCACTTCGGTCATGTCGCCTTCCCAGAGTTCGTCGAGGGTGCACACTTTTTGAAATGCCATGGCCGCCCTCAGGATGGATCCGTGAAAATGAACTCGATGCATTCCATGGGTTTGATGTCCGTCTCGCACAGCTTGCTCTGTCGCGGGAAGAACTCGCTGGCGCCCTGGCGCCGGACGCGCACCACCTTGCCCGGCTGAGCCTTGACGCGCCGGCCGACCGAATGATGCGCGGCGGCGGCGGCCACCTCGTCCATGGTGTTCTCGGTGTCAACCGGCAGCAACTGGAGGACGAAGTCATGCTGAAAATTGGAAATCAAGGGAAACAGTGCCATTTGTCTTGCTCCTCTCCGACCACCCCTCAGGCGGCCTTCTTTTGGTAGGGGTTGTTGCGATAGGCCTCGGCCCAAGCGTAGTTGTGGGCATCGTCGCCGATCTCGCCGGGGGCCAGGCCCATGTACTGCAGGGCACCCATCAGGTTGGGCGGCTGGATCTGGCCGGCCAGGAAGCGATCGACCAGCGTCAGGTGATCGCGATAGCGGGCGGGATCCTGCTCGAAGACCCAGCGGTCGATCTCGGAATTGAAGTGGTAGAGACGGCCCTGATACTCGAGCGGATAGTCGCGCACGTTCCAGCCGTCGCCCGGTATCGCGCAGATCGGAATCTGGCTCATGTTGCAGACGATCGGCAAGGTCTCCGGATAGGTCAATTCACGCTTGCCGGCGAGCAGATTGTCGATGATGACGTCCCAGGCCTTGCCGAAAGTGTCATTCCAGCCCGGGTACTTCTCTTCCAGCCAGTCGCGGCACTCGGGTGTCATGCCGGCGGCCTGGTTCCACCACAGCGTCGGGCGCCAGAACCAGAGCCCCATCTGGTAGGCATGGTGCTGGTAGTCGAACTCGGCGATCATCTTTTCCCAATACCAGGGGAGATCGAGACCCAAGTCGATCAAGGTGCGCTCGAACTGGCCGACGATCCACTCTTGCATGAATTCCTTGAACGACTGCTTGCGGTGGCTGAGCGGCGTGTTGTAGTCCATGGAGGTGCCGGTCAGCAGGCTGAACAGCCGCCAGGCGCGGGCGATGGCCACGTCCACCAGTTTTTGCGCTTCCGCCTTGCGCCCATTGCTGATCAGCACCTGGAGGGCCGGGCCACCGATCTGGGCATGGCGCGACTCGTCGGTCTGGATGCTCGAGATCAGGCTGGAGAAGGTGAAATCGCCCGCCTCGGCGGCATCGGCGGCGAGGCCGAGGAACTGCATGTTGGTGAAGCCGGTCTCGAAGGCGAAGGTCAGCATCACCGCGATGTCGGTGGCACTGCGGGCCATGAACAGGTCGTCGAAGGTGTGGCGCGCGGCAATGGCGCCCCACTCGTTGGTATGGTAGGCCTTGTGCGCCCAGTCGAACTGCCGGTCTTTGGAGCAATGCTCGTGCGGGAAGAACAGTTGCAGTTGCGCATGCCGGTTCTCGTCGAGCATGCCGAAAGTGGCCATGTTGCGCATGCCCGGCGCCTGACCGAAGCGCACCATGCGCGCCTCGGCGCTCATCGCGGCGTACTCGCCCACGGCGATGGCGCCGTAGTGCGCCTTGAGTATCGACAGCCAGCCGGGATCGGCATCCTCGAACAAGCGATTGCGCTCCAGGGCCGCCTTCACCGAATAGGCCCCGGCGTCCTTCTCGCGCTGGATGCGCACGTACTCGGGGTAGGACGTCTTGTACGGTTCGTCGTAGACTTCCCACTTGTCTCTCGCGACGCCCTGGGCGCCGGTCATCACGTCCGGAAAGAGCTCCGCCTCGGTGACATGGGTCGGGGTCCAGTTGGTACTGCGAGCGATGTCGTACCACTCGCTGCGTTCTAGCAAGGCCACGTGATTCCTCCTTTATCGATCTGTCTGAACACGGTCGCCGGGCGCGATTCCCGCCTGTTCCGGCCAGCGTATTCAGCAAGGGCTATGCCAGCAACCTTGGTGAAGGAGGATTGTGCGTCGCCACAAACCCGCCAACCGTGATTGATAAAGGTCGGCGGATGGCATTGGCAACTGGCGATGCCGCACCACAACATTCAAATGGCGACAGGCCGTTTCACCGCTTGATCAAATCCCGTAGATATTGAGATTGATCAATCTTGTTAGGATTTGGTAAAAATCTCGAGATATCGATATCCACCGATACCGGGGGGCAGGGGTGAGCCCATGGGCCCTACGACGCATTCGCCTCACGGCATCGGTGTCCCGGCGCGGCCGTTGTAGATCGGCCCGCCGGCGCTTCGATAGGCCGCCAGCACCGCCGCCGCTTCCGCGCGCAGCGGCCCCGCCGCCACGGCGACACCGCGTCGGCGCAGCTCACCGGCCCAATCGGAGTGTTTCGGGCCCTCGTCGAAACCGACGGCGCGCGCATCCGCCTCCTGGGCGGCGTAGACCAGCCGGCGCACGCCCGACCAGGCCACGGCGCCGATACACATCGCGCACGGCTCGCAGCTGCTCACCAACTCGCAGGCCGGCAGCCCGGCTGCGCCCAGGTCATGGCTACCCAGCGCCTGCTGGGCCAACGACAGCGCCAACACCTCGGCGTGCGCCGCCGAACAGCGGCTGGCCATGACGAGATTGGCGCCGGCCGCCAGCAACCGGCCGGTGTCCGCCTCGAACACCGCCGCCGCGAAGGGCCCGCCGCTACCGGTAACCACGTTGCGGCGCGACAGCTCGATGACGAAGGCCATGCGCTCGGCCTCCGCCGGCAGTGGCGGACAGGGCGTCGCCACCAGCCAGGCGGGCAGCGCGATGCGCAGCATGTCCGGCCGGACCGTGCTCACCTAGCAACGGTCCACATGCCGCTGCAGCCAGTACTCGAGCAGCGCCAGATGCCAGACCTTGGCACCCTGCAGACGGGTGTAGTGGTCCATCGGCGCGGCCAGCAGGCGCTCCACCATCTCGCGCCGGAACAGGCCGCGCTGTCGGCAGGCCGCGCTGTCGAGCGCGCCGCGCATGAAATCAAGGAAGGCCCCCCGGGGAAACTTGAAGGCGGGCACCGGGAAATAGCCTTTCGGCCGATCGATCACCGAGTCGGGGATCAGGCCGCGGGCGATGGCCTTGAGCGGCCACTTGCCGCCTTCCCGCAGCCGCAGTGCCGGAGGCATGCTCATCGCCAGTTCGACCAGCTCGTGATCGAGGAAGGGCACGCGCGCCTCCAGACCCCAAGCCATGGTCATGTTGTCGACACGCTTCACGGGGTCGTCGACGATCAGCGTCGTCGCATCGAGGCGCAGCACCTGGTCGAGAAAGCTGTCCGCGTCCGGCTCGGCCAGCCGTCCGGCGACGTACTCGGCGGTGACATCGGGCACGGCATACTCATCGCCGACGGTGGCCAGATATTCGTCATGATCACGGTCGAAGTAGTGGCGGCGGAAGCGGTCCAGCGGCGTACCGGGCTCGGCGTCCATGAGCGGATACCAGAAGTAGCCGCCGAACACCTCGTCGGCGCCCTGGCCCGACATCGCCACCTTGACCGACTGCGAGACGCGCTGCGCGAGCAGGTAGAAGGCGGCGACGTCCTGGCTCACCATGGGCTCGGCCATCTGGTCCACCACCTCGGGCAGCGCGGCCAACACCTCGGCGTCGGGAATCAGGTATCTGCGATGCGTGGTGCGGAAGTGGTTCGCCACCGCGTCGGAATACTGGAACTCGTTGCCGCTTTCATCGCCCCCGTCGCCAAAGCCGATGGAGAAGGTTTGCAGATCGCCGTGACCCAGCTGGGATAGCAGGCCGACCAGCAAGCTCGAATCGAGGCCACCCGACAGCAGCACGCCCACCGGCACATCGGCCGCCGTCTGCTGCCGCTCCACCGCCGCCAGCAGCGCGGCGCGCACGCGAACCAGCCAGGCCTGTTCGCTCAAGGGATGCGCCGGGCGCCGCGCCGTGAGCCGCCAGTACGGACGCGTCTCGCTCTTGCCGTCGGCGGCGACGGTCATGACCTGGCCGGGCGCCAGCTTGCGCACACCCTTGAGCAGCGTGCGTGGCGCCGGCACCACGGCATGCAGCGTCAGGTGATGATGGAGGGCGACCGCGTCGATCCCGGTATCCACCCCGCCGGCCGCCAGCAGCGCCGGCAGCGTCGAGGCAAAGCGGAAGCGCCGGTCATCCTGGCAGAAGTAGAGCGGCTTGATGCCGGCGCGGTCGCGGCCGAGAAACAGCGAATGCTCCGCCTCGCTCCAGATGGCAAAAGCGAACATGCCGTTGAAGCGCTCGACACAGTCCTCGCCCCAGGCGTGATAGGCCTTGAGGATGACTTCGCTGTCGCCCTCGGAAAAAAACCGATAGCCGAGCGCGGCCAGGTCGCGGCGCAACTCACGGTAGTTGTAGATGGTGCCGTTGAAGACCAGCGTCAGGCCGAGCGCCTTGTCGACCATCGGCTGGTGAGAATGCGCCGAGAGGTCGATGATCGACAGGCGGCGATGGCCGAGCAGCACCGGCCCGTCGGAGTAGCTGCCCTCGTGATCCGGCCCGCGTCGGGCCAGACGCGCCATCATGCGCGACAGGCCGCTCCAGTCCGGTTCGCCACGGTCGAAGCGCAGTTCGCCACAGATGCCGCACATGACGACCGGACTTACGCTACTTGATGGCGAGCAGTTCCACGTCGAACACCAGCTTCGCATTGGGCGGAATCACGCCGCCGGCGCCTCGCGCGCCATACCCGAGGTTGGGCGGAATGGTCAGCTTGCGCACGCCGCCGACCTTCATGCCCTGCACGCCCTCGTCCCAGCCGGCAATGACATGCCGCGCGGCCAGGGGAAACTCGAAGGGATCGTGACGATCCTTGCTGGAGTCGAACTTGGTGCCGTCGGTCAGCCAGCCAGTGTAGTGGACGGACACCGTCTGGCCGGCGCAAGCCTCGGCGCCGGAACCGACGGTGATGTCTTCGATGATGAGGCCGCTGGCCGTGGTGATGGCGGGCATGGTGTACCTTTCGTGGGTAGGAAATCAGAAATCGGGGTAAAGGCGGCCGGGGTTGAGCACGCCGCGCGGATCGAAGGCAATCTTCAGCCGGCGATGTATCTCCATCGCCGTTGCCGGCAGGGGCTGGAAAGTGCCGACCGATTTGTCGCCCCCGCGAAACAGCGTCGCATGTCCGCCCGCCGCGACCGCGGTCTCGCGCGGGCGCGCCGCGTCCGCGCCACCGCGCCACCAGCGCTGCGCGCCGCCCCACTCGATCAATTGCGGGACAGGCAGCGACAAGGGCGCCGCCACCGACGGCAGCGAGAACCGCCACAGCGGCTCCTCGCCGGCGAAGAAGTCGAGCCGCTGGTCGCGTAGCTCCCGCCAGAAGGCCAGTGCCGCGCCAGTCTCGACTGCCTCGCCGCCGAGGCTTTCCCGGGCAGCCGTCACCGCCGCGCCGGCACCGGAGAGACGCACGGTCAGCACGTCGTCATGCCAGCAGGTCGCCACCACGGGCAACGGCCTGCCGGCCCAGGCATTCATGGTGTCCAGCGCCTTCTGCTCGGGCATCTCGAAGCGCAGGCTCAATTCGGCCACCGGTCGCGGCAGCACCTTGAGGGAGACAGCCAGAATCACGCCCAGCGTGCCCAGGCTGCCCGCGACCAAGCGCGACACGTCATAGCCGGCAACGTTCTTCATGACCTGGCCGCCAAAGTTGAGCACGCGCGCCTCGCCGTCCATCAACCGCACGCCGAGCACGAAGTCGCGCGCCGCGCCCACGGCGGCGCGGCGCGGGCCGGACAAGCCGGCAGCGACCACACCGCCGATGGTGGCCGAACCAGCGAACGCGGGCGGCTCGAAGGCGAGAAACTGGCCTTCGGCGGCGAGCGCCGCCTCGATCTCCGCCAGCGCTGTGCCGGCGCGGGCGGTGATCACCAGTTCGGTCGGCTCGTAGGCGACGATCCCCGTGTGCTCCCGCGTATCGAGCACCGCGCCGATCGGTACGCCGCCGTAGAAGTCCTTGCTGCCGCCGCCACGCAGGCGGAGCGGCGCCTCCCGACTGGCGGCGCGGATGCGGGCGGCGAATTGTTCGGTCAGATCGCTGCTCATCAGAAACGCTCGATGTCCGGAAATTTCAGTTCGCCGCGATGGACATGCATGCGGCCGAATTCGGCGCAGCGGTGCAGCGTGGGCACCGCCTTGCCGGGATTGAGCAGCCCCGCCGGATCGAATGCGGCCTTGACGGCGTGAAACGCCACCAGTTCGTCGCGGGCGAACTGGGCGCACATGCCACCGATCTTTTCGATACCAACGCCATGCTCGCCGGTGATGGTGCCACCCAGCTGCACGGATCGTTCGAGAATCTCGGCACCGAAGGCCTCCGTGCGTTCCAGTTCACCCGGCAGGTTGGCATCGTAGAGGATCAGCGGATGCAGGTTGCCGTCACCGGCATGAAAGACATTGATACAGCGCAGGCCGTAGCGCCGCTCCATGTCGGCGATGGCGCGCAGCATGTCGCCGAGGCGCTTGCGCGGCAGGGTGCCATCCATGCAGTAATAGTCGGGCGAGATACGGCCGGCGGCCGGGAATGCGGCCTTCCGTCCGGCCCAGAATTTCAGTCGCTCCGCCTCGTTGCCGGAAATGCGGATGCCGGTCGCGCCGCTCGCCTCCAGCACCGACCGCATGCGGCCGATTTCCTCGGCGACTTCCTCGGCCGTGCCATCCGATTCGCAGAGCAGGATGGCGGCCGCGTCGAGATCGTAGCCGGCATTGACGAAGGGTTCGACGGCGGCGGTGGCCGCCTTGTCCATCATTTCCAGGCCGGCCGGAACAATGCCGGCGGCGATCACCGCCGCCACGGCCTCGCCGGCCCGGGTGACATCGGCGAAGGAGGCCATGATGACCCGCGCCGTCTCGGGTTTGGGGATCAGCCGCACCGTCACTTCGGTCACGACGGCCAGCAGCCCTTCCGAGCCGATCATCAGCGCTAGCAGGTCATAACCGGACGCATCCAGGGCATGGTTGCCGAACTCGACAATCTCGCCGGCCATGGTGACGCCACGAACGCGCAGCACGTTGTGCACCGTCAGTCCGTACTTGAGGCAATGCACGCCGCCGGCGTTCTCGGCCACATTGCCGCCGATGCTGCAGGCGATCTGCGAACTGGGGTCCGGCGCGTAATAGAGGCCATGTGGCGCGGCCGCTTCGGAAATGGCCAGATTGCGCACGCCCGGCTGAACCACGGCGACGCGCGCCACCGGATCCAGATGCAGCAGCCGTTTCATCTTCGCCAGGCTGAGCAGCACGCCGTGGCCGTGCGGCAACGCGCCGCCGGACAAGCCCGTGCCGGAACCACGTGCCACCACCGGTACACCGAGGCGATGGCAGGTCTTGAGCACCGCCACCACCTGGGCCTCGTTCTCGGCCAGCACCACCGCCAGCGGCACCTGGCGGAAGGCCGACAGTCCGTCGCACTCGTAAGGCCGCAGATCCTCGACATCGCCAAGCAGGTTGCCCGCCGGCACTGCGTGCCCCAGTTCGGCCAGCAGCCGGACACGGTCGACGTCGCTGAAATCCTGATCCTGTTCGGGAACGTGTTGTCGTGGCATGGTTTTGCGATCGCTCATGTCGGCAATTATTGCCCGAAAGTCCTCAGGCAGGCAGCCGGATCGCCACTACAGCGCCAAAGCGGCGGGATTGGAGGCCAAGGTGGCGAATTCCGCGTCGGCCGCTTCGCCGCGCAGTCGATATCCGGCCAGCAGCCGGTCGGCGACGCCATGCCAGTGCGTCCGCCCCTTGGCAACGGCATCCAGCAAAGCGGTCAAGCCATGTGACGCGACCCAAAGCTCGTAGCCAGCCACCAGTCCGGGGAACAGCTCCCGCCGCAAGCCGTCGAAATTGGCAAACCAGAAATGCAGTGAGCCCCACGCCTCGCGTTCGATCAGCGCCGGCAGGGTGGACAGGCAATCGGCCAGGTTGTCGCGCACTGCGCGGGCCAGCAGTTCCGGGCGGCGACTGGTGAAGCTGGCGATCATGGCCGCCCAGCCCGGCCCGAGCAGTCCGCCGGCGGCGTGCTCGCCGCGCTCGTGCAGGATGAGCGCTTCCGTCTCCTGGTCGGTCATGCGCGCCAGCGCGGCGGCCGGGTCGTCGTCGTAACGATAGGCGGCCAGCGCCCGCGCCATGGCACCCGGCTTCTGCTTGACGCCCCAGGCCTCGGCTTTCTCCCAGAGCCACTGTCGCAGCGACTCGCGGCGCACGATCACGGTGCCCCCCTGCAAGGCGGCGGGAATCGCCGTCAGGTCGCGAGCGTATTCGCAGTCGCAGACCAGCACCGTCAGGCCGTCGTGCCGCTCCTGGCGCGCCAAGCGACCGAGAAAGAAATGCGGTTTGTGGAAGCGGCCGATGCCCGCGCCATAAACCAGGCCGGCGGGTAACAACGCATCGTTGATGGCGGCGGCGGCGAAGGGGTCGTGCAGCGAGTCGGCCAGCGGCAGCGGCGCGAAATCGTGCTCGGCCATCCCCTCCCAAAGCGCCTCGCGCTCGCTGATCCAGCGGCCGACGTCGTCGCGCGGCGGCACGGCACCCGGGGGTAGATCGTGCTCCCAGCGGTAGAACTCGCGCATCTCCAGCAGATAGGTGCACAGCGTCATGTCGCGGGCGTGACGCGCGTCGGCGATGTGGCAGTTGCGCTGAACCGCGCCCAGCAGCGGTGCCATACCGGCGATCATGTCTTGTGCCGCTTGCGCAACTGGAAGGCGGCCACACCCTTGACGATCTCGGAGAAGGGTAGTGCGGCGAGGTCGCCAAATCGTTCACGGGCCAGCATCACCAGCCGATGGACCTCCGGTGCCGGCGCCTCGGCGTCCAGCACCTGCCGCAGTCCCTGCAGGCCACCGCACTCGATCTTCATCACCATCGCGTGCGGCAGGATACGTTGCGTGGTGGTCAATTTCAGCGCGAAGGCCGACTTCTCGCGCAGCAGACCGGCCAGCAGACCGCATTCGGCACGCGCCAGCGGCGAGGTGCAGGCGACTGTCTCGCGCTCGGCGAGGGCATGGCTGGTGGCCAACTGGCAGACGGCGCAGCGGGACAGCAGCGCCTTCTCGAAAACACAGGGCAGCCGGTTGATTTCGCCCCGGGCGGATCGGTAGGCCGCCTCGTCCATTTCGCCTACCAATCGTCCCCGGTGAGCGGCTCGCCTTCGCGCACCTGATTCAGCAACTCCTCTGCCATCAACTCGTTGTCGGCGAACATCACCTTGACCAGCGTGCCGCCCGGCAGATCCGCCTCCTTGCGCAGGCGTTTGGCCGCCGCAGAGGCGTCCTTGAAGACATCGAACTGAGTCACTTTTTCCAGTTGCTTGACGGGGCCGAGCTGGGTAACGCGATAGACGTAGTAGGGCATGGTTGGTTCCGGTTATTCGACGTAGCGCTTGGCGGCCTTCCGGCGGCCGGGTTTGCTTTTCTGGATGATCACACCCTTGACGCACGACAGGTCAGGAATAGTTGCGGACGAATAAGCCGGGTTCAAGGGGCGCAGTTGCCAGGCCGTGTCGAAGCGCGCCAATTGGCGAAAGATCCATTCGCCATCCAGCTGGGCGAGCACATAGGAACCGTCCTGGGCCAGGCCCTCGGGCTCGATGATGATGATCTCGCCCTCGAGAAATTCCGGCTCCATGCTGTCGCCGAGCACCATCAGGGCGAAAGCTTCGGCCTCGCCGCACGCGCTGTCGCCGCTGTCCGGCCCTTCCGGCGCAACGGCGATGGGAATGAATCGTTTTTCCTTCATGGCCTCAGTTCTCGTCCAGCCAACGTACCAGATAGTACAACCGCACACCCTCCGAAGACCGGGATGGCCCCACCACCAACGCGGGATGCCAGCCGGGCCGGGCCGAAGCCCGCGCCGCCGCCTCGTTGGCAACCACGTCGACGCAGGATTCCGGAAAGCGCTTGCGCTTGCCGGGCGTGGTGGCGATCAGGGCATGGCACTCCCTGACCAGCGGCGCTTCGACATCGATATAGACGCCTCCCTTCATTTGCGTTCACCTCCCCCGCAGTACGCGCAAGTGGCCAAGCAGCGGCGCCACCAGCGGATCGATCTTCTTTCGCAACAGCGCGCCGACCGCGGTCGTGCGCACCAGAATCTCCTCGGCGTCCTGGTTGCTGGTCACGGCAAGCGCCGCCAGGGCCTCGGCCTCGCGCTCATGGCCGACCAACTCGTGCCGTCCGGCGGCACCGCGCGCGGCGGCGAAGTAGCCGCCGATCAAGTCGAACAACAGATAGACGGCCTCGTGCGCCGGGGCCTTGTCGAGCGCCAGTTCCATCGCCTTCAGCCAGGCCTGGCCGGCCGGCGAACTGCAGCGGGCCAGCAGCGCGGCCCAGGGGTTGTCGGTCAGCTG
>WBZL01004254.1_pt1 | contig 12536 bp, 8 predicted proteins | sample 5204291 | NCBI WGS metagenome assembly WBZL01 (sample SAMN12344345, study PRJNA552823) | activated sludge metagenome | biome: Activated sludge suspended growth; feature: Nitrification reactor; material: Wastewater; isolation source: activated sludge from nitrification reactor of wastewater treatment...
GCGTGGCCGGACAGCAGTGACCGAATGGAATGAGTTTGCTGTCCTAGCGTTTTTTTGGTTCCTTTTTTGGGGCAATGCCAAAAAAGGGACAAAGACCAGAAGCAACAAACAGAAAATCAATATCTTATCAAGAAAAAACTAAACGCAACGCCTAACGGACGCCCGTCAATTACCCAAAACGCCCTTAACGAAGACGGCGCGGGCAGGCGGACAGCAGTGACCGAATGGAATGAGTTTGCTGTCCTAGCGCTTTTTTGGTTCCTTTTTTGGGGCAATGCCAAAAAAGGAACAAAGACCAGAAGCAACAAAAAGTTACCCCTTAACACCCTCACAAAAGCCCACTCACCAAATAAATCAACCCCGCACCAGCACCCGCGATCAGCGCATACGGCAATTGTGTCCGCACATGATCAATATGGTCGCTGGCCGAGGCCATAGACGACAGGATCGTCGTATCCGAGATCGGTGAACAGTGGTCCCCGAACACGCCGCCGCCGATCGCCGCAGCAATCGCCATGCTCACATCCGCGCCCATCTGTTGCGCCATCGGCACCGCGATCGGGATCATGATGCCGAACGTCCCCCAGGATGTACCCGTGGAAAAAGCCACAAAACAGCTGATCAGGAAAATGAGGAACGGCGCCATGCCCGGCGACAGCCACGATTGCGTGATCTCGGCTACATAGATCCCCGTACCCAGCTTCTTGCAGACCGCCCCGATGGCAAAGGCCATCAGCATCAGCAACGCCAGCGGCATCATCCCGGAAATCCCCTTCATCGTCAGGTCGAACATCTCCCGTATCCCCATGATCCGCTGCGTCTTGTACAGGATCATCGAAAAGATCAGCGAACTCAGCACCGCCGTCAACACCGCCGTTGAACCGGATCCCTGCCCGATGGCAAACACAAACCGGCTCCCCCAGCCGGCTTCCGGCATCGCCTCCGCAGCCGCTGACCAGCCGGTATAAGCCAGCATCAACGGCATCAGCAATACCATCACCAGAATGGGCAGCACCATGTTGAACGCCCGCGGTTTCACCCCCTCTTTCGTCGCCACTTCCGTCAATTCGTCCGATACCATCGGCGTCGCCCCGTCAGGCAGCAACTTGCCCTCTTCCCGCACCCGCTTTTCGGCTTTCCGCATGGGGCCGATATTCACATTCCAGTAAATGACCGCCAAAACGCTCAGCAAGGCGATCATCGGGTAGAAATTGTACCGCATGGCCGAGAACATGGTCTGAAACGGATCGGCGAAACCCTGTGCCGCCAATAACCCCATAATGAAGGCGCCCCACCCGTTGAATGGGATCAGAATGCTCGACGGCGCCGACGTGGAATCGGCAATATAGGCCAGCTTCTCCCGCGAAATCTTCATTTTGTCAAAAACCGGCCGGTATAACGCACCGACCGTCAGGACCGAAATGCTCGATTCCACAAAGATCAGGGCGCCCGTCAGCCACGCCAGAAACTGGACGGCAAATTTGTCCCGCCCGTTCCCCTTGCCCTCATACCGGAGCAAAAACCGGCTGACCCGCTGTATGAACCCCTCTACCCCACCCGACCGCTGGATGAAGATGATCAGCCCGCCTACGAGCGCGCAGAACATGATCGTTCGGGTATTGCCCGCATCCTGGAATACATCCACCAGGGCCTGCACCGTGTTGAGCGTCCCCGTAAACGGATTCCAACTGCTCAGGATCAACCAGCCGAGCCAGATCCCGAATAACAGGGAAAAGAATACCTGCCGGCTGGCAATGGCCAAAACAATGGCCAGCACCGGCGGCAGCAGGGAAAAAATGCCGTAATGCACGATCTCTGGTGTTGCCTCCATAAATGTCGCTTGTGAAAGGTTATGCTTTGCAAAAGTGCATTTTTTCCGCTGAAAACAAAAACAGGCCGCCCCCGGTATAGGAACGGCCCGCGCCTTTTGGCTTTCTGGAGCTTATAATTTTGTCTCGATTGAAGGATTGATTCTAAATAATCCGATTTTAATCGCCCTTTGGTCAGCGAAATCGAATCAATCGAATCAATTTCAAAGGCTCGAATCCGCCTTCTTCACCTTGCAGTTCGCCGGATTGCAGTCAGCAGGCTTGCAATTGGCCGGGTTGCAGTCAGCGGTGGGTTTGCAGTCAGCCGGGTTGCATTTCTTGTCAAGAGCAGCCGTGGTAGCGGCCGGGTTCAGGAAATTCACCTGTTGTACCGTACCGCCGGCCTGGCAGGATTTCAGGGGCATGGCCGTATTGCCGGTCGAAGGAGCCGGAGCCGCCGTAAGGGCAACCGTTTTCGCTTCCGCAGTGGAAGTCTGGCTAACAGCAGCTGACTTTTTAGCGGCGCAGGCTGCCTGGCATTGCGGGCTGGGCTGGCACGATTGGGCCTGAAGGCTCGTAAAAGCGGCAGCCGTCAAGAACAGGACGGAGAGGAAAAATAATTTCTTCATGGTAAAAAGACTGATTTAAGGGTTAACCCGGATCCGCCGGGTTGCGGCTTTGGAAATAACAAGAGCAAAAGTAGGCGCAATATCCGCCGGTACTTGCAACCCAGGTGTTACCCACTTGTTAAAGAGCTGTTAATCAGGCATGGCGATCTGGCGCAAATGCGTTATTTTGCACTGAAAACGAATATTCCGGAATAAGGCTGTTCCGGCCGGGAAGCGCGTTGGAAACCAGGGGCGCAAAATCATCCATCCGCCGCAATGACACCGCCGGCGTTGAACAGGCGGACGCCCCGTTACCTTCTCCCCTCCCGCACCAAAGATATAATCATCCATCATATGGTCAACCCCGAAACAATCGTGCAATTCCTGAAACGCCGCCAGATCAGCCTCCTGATCGGCGCCTGCGCCCTGGCCATGGTAGCGCTGATCGCCTTCCAGGTGAACTGGATGAAACATTCCAGCCGGCTGATCGAAGAACAGTTCAACAACCGGGTCAATATGGCCCTGTGCAGCGCAGTGGAATCGCTGGCAGCCGACCAGAACAGCTCAGCCAGTTTCCGCGCCTGCTGCGCCGAGGTCAACACCCAACCCGGCTGCATGCAATCCGTGGATGAACTCCCGACCGCCACCGGCATGAACCAGACGCTGGCCCAGTCCCTCAATTTCTACCAGATCTCCCTGCCCTACGAAGCCGTTATAGCGCCCAAGGACACCCTCAACGTCGAACAGGGTGAAATTCCGCCCTTTTCCTGCGCACTGACCCCTATCCTCCAGGACGATACCCATATGCTCCAGTTGCAGTTCAAGGGAAAAGCCGGCTATATCCTCGACAAAATGGGCTGGATGGTCGGCGCTTCCATTGTCATTTTGCTGTTCATCAGCGGGATCTTTACCCTGGCATCCTACTATTTGCTCCGCCAGAAAAAGATGAGCGACCTCAACCGCGATTTCTTCAACCATATGACGCATGAGTTCCGGACACCCCTGACCAATATCCGTCTGGCAAGCGGCTTGCTGAGCAAAAAAGACCAGGAGCTCCGGTCGAATCCCTACCTGGAGATCATCCGCAAGGAATCCGACCACCTCATGAAACAGGTGGAAAGCGTCCTGCACCTGGCCACCCTCGAAAAAGGGGATTACCTCTTGAAAAAATCGCCCGTCGACCTGCAAAAACTCATCGGGGAAGTGGTCGGCAGCATGGAATTGCAGATCCGGGAAAAAGAAGCCCAGGTCCACCTCGACGGCTCCCAAACGCCCTGCTCCGTCACCGGCGACGCTTTTCACCTCTCCAATGTATTCCGCAACCTCCTCGATAACGCCCTCAAATACAACCCGGGAAAGACCGCCATCCACATCGGTTTCCGGCCATCAGCCGAAGGGTGCACCGTGCTGTTCGAAGACAACGGCGTAGGCCTCAATGAAAAGGAGCAGGAAATGATTTTCAATAAGTATTACCGCGGCTCCGGCGACCAGAAAGGGTTCGGCCTGGGACTGGCTTACGCCAAAAAGATCGTTGAAATGCATATGGGCCGCATCCAGTTGAGCAGTACCCGCGGAGCAGGCGCTCATTTTGAATTGTTTTTCCCAAATTAAGCAACGGTCCAATCATTGCGCTAAGACCGAGTACTCAAGCCCATGGACAAAAAACAGATTCTCCTCGTTGAAGATGACATGAACCTCGGCATGCTGCTGATGGATTTCCTCGAATCGGAAGGTTTTATGGTGGTCTGGCGAAACGACGCCGTTTCAGGACTGCAGCAATTGAAACGCCAACCGTTCGACCTCGGCATCCTCGACATCATGATGCCCGGCATGGACGGCTTCAACCTGGCCCGCAATATCCGGGACCAATACCCGACCCTCCCTTTCATCTTCCTGACCGCGCGGTTGCTCAGGGAAGACAAGCTCAAAGGATACGCCATCGGCGCCGAAGACTACCTCACCAAACCCTTCGACGAGGAAGAACTCCTTTGCAAGGTCAAGGTCATCCTCCGGCGCAAACAAGCTTCAACTGCCCTGCAGGTCGACGCCGAATGCGCCATCGGCCGGTATCTGTTCGATTTTTCGCGCCAGGAACTCCGCCTCAACAACGATATCGCCCGGCTCACCGAAAAGGAAAGCGAAGTCCTCCACCTCCTTTGCAAATACCGCAACCGGATCCTCCGCCGCGAAGACGCCGTAAAGGCCATTTACGGCAAATACGACTATTTCCTCGGCCGCAGCTTCGACGTCTTCATCTCCCGCCTCCGCAAAAGACTCAAGGACGATCCCGATGTCAGCATCGATAACGTATTTAAGGTCGGCTTCATTTTCAATGCCCCCGAAGGTTAATTTTTTCGTTTAACCGGCTCTATTCCCTATCTTTAGGACGAGAGGTTTGGAGGAGGTGAGAGCGTCAGAGCGGGAGCGGGAGTTCGAAGCATTCTCCCCGCTCACTCTCTCACCCTATCACCCTCTCACCCTCTCACTCTCTCATTCTCTCACTCTCTTAATCTCTTATTCTCTCATTCTCTTCTTCAAACAAACCAATATCATGAAACTCAATTGGACCTCTTTATTACCGTTCGCGCTTATGCTCTGCTCTTTTCGGCCCCTGCCTGCCCAGCACTTTCTGGAAGGCCATTGGGAAGGCTCCATCACCTTCGGCGGCATTTATTCCGAACAATCCTATCCCTTTGAGCTTTTCCTGACCGTGAAGGGTGGCGTCAAAGTGGAAGGCCGTTCTTTCGTGTACCTCGGGCCGGATAATGTGATTGAAATGAAGGTGAGGGGATACATCTACAACGACCGGTCGGTAGCCCTGGTGGAAAGCGAATTCATGCCCCGGGAAGGCAAGGAAAATGAGCCGCCGTTTTTCAGGAAATACCAGTTCGTCTACTCCCGGGGATTCTGGGATACCGGCATCGACGGTTACTGGCAGCAGATCACCCCAGAGGTAATGGACGACAACCGGGAAATGGGCCGCATCAAGCTCAACAAGGCCAAATCTAAAAAAGCGTAGTATATTTGCAGGATATTAACGGATACGCCGCAACCCTTTCAACCTAAAAAAAGTAACCGTGAAACCTGCCGCCGCTACACTTTTTTTCCTGCATCTCGTATTATCCCTTTCCGCTCAACCGCCCGCCGACGTGGTTGAAGACGACCGCTTCAGGGCCCAGGTCAGAAAAGATACCGAGACCCTCTCGGAATTGCTGTCCGAAGACCTCGTCTACATCCACTCCAACGGTTTGGTGGAATCCAAATCCGATTTTCTCAAGAGCATCGCTACAGGCAAGATCGTCTATCAGGAAATGAAAGCCGCCGGGGAAAGATCCTTCCGCTACCTGGGCCGGGTCGCCATCGGCACCGGCATCGTCAATATCAAAGGTTTGTTCGATGGAACCCCGTTCGACATCCAGCTCCGGTATACCTCCGTATACCACAAACAAAAAAACCGCTGGTGGCTGGTATCCTGGCAATCGACCAAGATCCAGTGACCGGGCCGACCCCGGCCTCCTTATGCTGAGCGAAGCCGAAGCACCACTCCCATCCGCCATAGCCCCAGGCGAAGGCGGGCTCTCATCCGCCATAGCCTCACAGGCGAAGGCGGGCTCACCCTCTCACTCTCTCATCCTCTCACCCTCTTAAACCGCTCCCAATCCCCAATTTCATCAACATCAGAAAGCAGCGGCAACACCTCATAATCCGCGCCCGATTGCCGGATCCGCGCCACCGTTTCCCGGAAGACCGTATCCGTGCTCCATTCAATACCTTGAAAAACTTCCGGCGCAAACCGGTTCATGCCCAGCAGGTAATACCCGCCGTCGGTCGCCGGTCCGATCACAAAATCCGAATCGTCCAGCAGTTCGAAGGCCTCATCGAGCAACACAGGGCTCAGATACGGGCAATCGCTGCCGATGATGACCGCCTTGTCGTGATCGGCCAGTGCGGTTTCAAAGGCGTAGGCCATCCGGTCGCCCAGGTCTTCTCCTTGTTGCAGCATTTTCCGGAAATCGGATTCGGGCCAGCCGTCGGCTTTATCCACAAAATGGCTGTACCAAAGGTATTTTTCAGCTTCCGAACCAAGGGCGGCCCTGCGCGTGAGATCAAGCAACTCGCGATAGATCGCCAGCGCCCGCTCGGCTCCGACAGCGGCAGCAAGCCGGGTTTTGACCTTTCCGGGTTCCGGATTCCGGATGAATATGATCAGTGCGTTATCCATAGGCTTATAAAAAATGAACCCTCTCCTGAAAAGAAGAGGGTTCAAGTTGTTTATATGGCTAAGAAAAAGCAGGGAAAACCCTGTTAATCTTCTTCCACTTCTTCGAAATGCATGCGGCGTGCGGCCACATCTTCGTAAACCTCCTTCGTCATGACGATCAGGTCCTTGAAGCGACGTGATCCGGTTCCGGCAGGAATGCGCTTGCCGACGATGACGTTCTCCTTCAAACCGTTCAGGTTGTCCTTCACCGCGCCGATGGCTGCCGTGCTGAGCACCTTGGTCGTTTCCTGGAAGGAAGCCGCCGAGATCCAGCTGTCGGTACCCAACGAGGATTTGGTGATACCCTGCAACAGCGGACTGGAGGTCGCCGAAATGGCGTCCCGGTATTGAACCAGCTGCTTGTCGTTGCGCTTGAGGTACGAATTCTCATCGCGCAACTGGCGCAGGGTAACCAATTGCCCCGGCTTGAGGCGTGTGGATTCCCCGGCGTCGGTGACAAACTTCTTGTCAAAGATCCAGTCGTTCTTTTCAAGGAATTCGTACTTGTCCACCGCCTCGCCTTCCAGGAAGCTGGTATCGCCCGGATCCTGAATTTCAACGCGGCGCATCATCTGACGTACGATGACCTCGATATGCTTGTTGTTGATCGTAATGCCCTGTGAGCGGTACACTTCCTGAACGCCGTTGACCAGGTATTGCTGTACGGCAAAAGGCCCTTTGATGCTCAGGATATCCTTGGGTGCCACCGCGCCGTCGGACAGCGGCGTACCCGCCCGGACAAAGTCGCCCTCCTGCACCAGGATATGCTTCGACAGACCGATGAGGTATTTGCGGGTCTGGCCGTCTTTGGCCGTTACCGCCACCTCGCGGTTACCGCGCTTGATCTTGCCGAAGGAAACCACGCCGTCGATCTCGGAAACGATCGCCGGGTTGGACGGGTTCCGGGCTTCGAACAATTCCGTAACCCTGGGCAGACCGCCCGTGATATCCTGGATCTTGCCGAGTTTGCGCGGGATCTTCACGATCTTCTGACCGGCTTGTACCGCCGAGTTCGGATCGATGGAGATGTACGAGCCTACCGGCAGGTTATAGCTGCGCAATTCCTCGCCGTCGTTGGAAATGATCCGGATGGTCGGGATCTTGCGCTTGTTCTTCGGTTCGATGATGACCTTTTCCTCGTACCCCGTCTGGTCGTCGCGTTCGATCCGGTACGTAACGCCTTCTTCGACATCCTCGAATTTGGCAATACCGGTGAATTCGGAAACGATCACGGCGTTGAACGGATCCCAGTCGCAGATCAGATCGCCGCGGGAAACCGTGCCGCCTTCCTTGACGTGGAGGCTGGAACCGTAAGGAATATAGTGGTTGGAAAAGATCTTCTTGGTTTCGGGATCGACGATCCGGACCTCTCCCGTACGGGAAAGCACCACGTTCTGAACCTCGCCTTCGTCATTGGCGAACTCCGTCGTCCGCAAGCTGTCGAACTCGAGCACGCCGTTGAACTTGGCGTGGATCTCGGATTCGGTCTTGGACAACGAAGCCACACCGCCCACGTGGAAGGTCCGCAGGGTCAGCTGCGTACCCGGTTCACCGATCGACTGCGCGGCAATGATGCCCACCGCGTCGCCCATTTCGGCGATCCGGCCCGTAGCCAGGTTGCGGCCGTAGCACTTGGCGCATACGCCCTTCTTCGATTCGCACGTCAGTACCGAACGGATGGTAACCAGCTCGATCAGGGACTTTTCGATCTTTTCGGCCATGCGGGCATCGATGAACTCGCCGGCCTTCAGCAATACCTCATCCGTTTCCGGGTGAACGATATCGTGCAGCGTAAAGCGGCCTTCGATCCTGGACGCCAGCGGTTCGATGATCTTTTCGTTGTCCTTGAGGGCCGAGGTTTCAATACCGCGCAGCGTGTGGCAGTCGTCCTCCAGAATGACCACATCCTGGGCAACGTCCACCAGACGACGGGTAAGGTAACCGGCGTCGGCCGTTTTCAATGCCGTATCGGCCAGACCCTTCCGGGCGCCGTGCGTAGAAATGAAGTATTCCAAAACCGACAGACCGTCCACGAAGTTCGAAAGGATCGGGTTCTCGATTACAGCCCCGCCGGAGTCGCCTGACTTCTTCGGCTTGGCCATCAATCCCCGCAATCCGCACAACTGCTTGATCTGCTGCTTGGAGCCCCGGGCGCCGGAGTCCAGCATCATGAACACCGAGTTGAAGCCCTGCTTGTGCGAAGCCAGTTCGCGCATCAGGGTATCCGTGATCCGGTTATCCGCGTACGTCCACTTGTCGATGATCTGGTTGTAACGCTCGTTGTTCGTGATCAGACCCATGTTGTAGTTGTCCCAAACCTCATCTACTTCGGATTGGGCCTCTTCCAGCATGCGTTCCTTGATGGAAGGCGTGATCAGGTCGCCGAGGTTGAAGGACAGACCGCCTTTGAACGCCCACATGAAGCCCATTTCCTTGATGTTGTCCAGGAAGTCGGCCGTGACGGCAAAGTTGGTGCGCTCCAGTACGTCGCTGATGACCTTCTTGAGGTTCTTCTTGGTCAGCAGTTCATTGATATAGGGAACCCCCTCCGGAACAGCCTGGTTGAAAATAACCCGGCCGGTCGTGGTTTCGATCCGCTTGTATTCTAGCCCGCCGTTATCGCCGTCTGCTTTGGCGCGGACGGCAATATGCGCGTGAAGGTCCAGTTGGCCTTCGTTGTAGGCAATGATCACCTCCTCAGGCGAGTAGAACTTGCGTCCTTCCCCTTTCACCTTGATTTCGGCAGTGGATTTGCGCTCCTTCGTGATGTAGTACAAACCCAATACCATGTCCTGTGAAGGCAGGGTGATCGGCGTACCGTTCTGCGGGTTGAGCATGTTGTGCGAAGACAACATCAACACCTGCGCTTCCAGGATCGCGGCGTGGCTCAGGGGCACGTGCACCGCCATCTGGTCGCCGTCAAAGTCGGCGTTGAAGGCAGTACACACCAGCGGGTGAAGCTGGATAGCCTTACCTTCGACCAGTTTCGGCTGGAAGGCCTGGATCGAAAGCCGGTGCAGCGTCGGAGCCCGGTTGAGCATTACCGGGTGACCGCGAAGGATATTTTCGAGGATCTCCCAGATGATCGGGTCTTTCCGGTCGACCAGTTTCTTGGCCGATTTCACCGTTTTAACGATACCGCGCTCGATCAGTTTCCGGATAATGAACGGCTTGAACAATTCAGCAGCCATCCCTTTCGGCAAACCGCATTCGTGCAGTTTGAGCGTCGGGCCGACCACGATAACCGAACGACCGGAGTAATCCACACGCTTACCGAGCAGGTTCTGACGGAAACGGCCCTGCTTGCCTTTCAGGATATCGCTCAGCGATTTCAGGGCGCGGCCGCCTTCCGCTTTTACAGCGTTGGATTTGCGGGAGTTGTCGAACAAAGAGTCGACGGCTTCCTGCAGCATCCGCTTTTCGTTCCGGAGAATGACCTCAGGCGCTTTGATCTCCAGCAGCCGCTTCAGGCGGTTGTTCCGGATGATCACGCGGCGATACAGGTCGTTGAGGTCGGAGCTGGCGAAACGGCCGCCGTCCAAAGGTACGAGCGGGCGCAATTCCGGCGGCACCACCGGCAGGTACTGGATGATCATCCACTCGGGGCGGTTCTCCATATGGGTGAGCCCTTCGCGGAAGGATTCCACAACGCGCAGACGCTTGAGAGCCTCCGACTTCCGCTGTTGGGAAGATTCGTTGGCCGCCTGGTGCCGAAGGTCGTACGACAACTGGTCCAGGTCAAGGCGCATCAGCAGATCGCGGACCGCCTCGGCGCCCATCCTGGCGATGAATTTCCGGGAATCGGAGTCATCCAGCGTAGCATTCTCCGCCGGCAGGGTCTCCAGGATGTCCAGGTATTCCTCTTCCGTCAGCAGGTCCAGCTGATTGACGCCGTCCTCTCCCTTCACACCGGGTTGGATAACGACGTAGCGTTCGTAATAAATAACCGATTCCAGCTTCTTGGACGAAAGGCCCAGCAGGTAACCGATCTTGTTCGGCAATGATTTGAAAAACCAGATATGCACGATCGGAACGACGAGCTTGATATGCCCCATCCGCTCGCGGCGGACTTTCTTTTCCGTAACCTCAACGCCGCAACGATCGCAAACGATCCCTTTGTAACGGATCCGCTTGTATTTACCACAATAACATTCGTAGTCCTTTACCGGACCAAAAATGCGCTCGCAAAAAAGGCCATCGCGTTCAGGCTTGTAAGACCTGTAATTGATGGTTTCAGGCTTCAATACCTCACCATACGAACGCTCCAGGATCTCATCCGGGGACGCCAGGCTGATGGTGATGCTATCGAAGGCATGACTTTGAATATGACCCTTCTTTTTAAACGGCATATTATGACTTTTTTAAAAAATTAATCAAACTTCACATCAAGCGCCAGACCACGCAATTCGTGGATCAATACGTTGAACGATTCCGGAATGCCGGGCTCGGGCAGGTTGTCGCCTTTGACGATGGCCTCGTATGCCTTCGCACGCCCCGTGATATCGTCCGACTTGATCGTGAGCAGCTCCTGCAGGATATGGGATGCGCCGAACGCCTCAAGCGCCCACACTTCCATCTCGCCGAAGCGCTGACCGCCGAACTGCGCCTTACCGCCCAGCGGCTGCTGGGTGATGAGGGAGTACGGACCGATCGAACGGGCGTGCATCTTGTCGTCGACCATGTGCGACAACTTGAGCATGTAGATCACCCCGACCGTGGCCTGCTGGTGGAAGCGGTCGCCCGTTTCACCGTCCGACAGGTAGGTCTGCCCCAGATATGGCAGGTTCGCATCGACCATGTACTGTGCGATCTCTTCCTGGCTCGCCCCGTCGAAGATCGGCGTTGCGAATTTGACGCCCATTTTCTCACCGGCCCATCCGAGTACGGTTTCGAAGATCTGGCCGAGGTTCATCCTCGAAGGTACGCCCAGCGGGTTCAGTACGATGTCCACCGGCGTGCCGTCTTCCAGGAACGGCATATCTTCGGAACGAACGATCCGGGAAACGATCCCCTTGTTGCCGTGGCGGCCGGCCAGCTTGTCGCCTACGCGCAGCTTCCGTTTTTTGGCCATGTAAACCTTGGCCAGTTTCAGCACGCCTGCGGGCAGCTCGTCACCGATGCTGATGTTGAATTTCTCGCGCTTGTAACGGCCGACTTCCTCGTTGACCTTGATGCTGAAGTTGTGCAACAACCTCGCGATCAGCTCATTGGTCTTGCCTTCCGTCGTCCAGTTGCTGTAATCGACCGTGGAATAGTCAATCTCGCGCAGCAGGTCCTGCGTAAACTTGACGCCTTTCGGAGCAACCGGTTCACCGTAAACGGTCTTGATGCCCTGAGAGGTCTTGTCGCGCAGGAGGACCATCAGCTTGTCGATCAGGATGGTTTTGAGCTCGTTGATCGCGATCTTGTGCTGGTCGTCCAGCTTGGCGATAACGTCCTTCTCCTGGTTCTTCTGCTGTTTGTCCTTTTTGGCGCGGGCGAACAACTGCTTGTCGATCACAACGCCGGTCGTGGAGGGGGGCGCTTTCAGGGAAGCGTCCTTCACGTCGCCGGCCTTGTCGCCGAAGATGGCGCGCAGCAGTTTTTCTTCCGGTGTCGGGTCGGATTCGCCTTTGGGCGTGATCTTGCCGATCAGGATATCGCCTTCGCGCACCCAGGCGCCGACCCGGATGATCCCGTTTTCGTCGAGGTCCTTGGTGGCTTCCTCGCTGACGTTGGGGATATCGTTGGTCAGTTCTTCCTCACCCAGTTTGGTGTCGCGCACATCCAGTTCGAAGTGTTCGATGTGGAGCGAAGTGAAGATGTCTTCCTGTACGACCCGCTCCGAAATCACGATGGCATCCTCGAAGTTGTAACCTT
>WBZL01004256.1_pt1 | contig 12531 bp, 7 predicted proteins | sample 5204291 | NCBI WGS metagenome assembly WBZL01 (sample SAMN12344345, study PRJNA552823) | activated sludge metagenome | biome: Activated sludge suspended growth; feature: Nitrification reactor; material: Wastewater; isolation source: activated sludge from nitrification reactor of wastewater treatment...
TGGGAATGAGTCCCGGCAATCTCTACTATCACTACCGGAACAAGGCCGAGATCGTGCGCGGCCTCTTCGCACGCATCATGGCCGCCTGGGCGAGGAACTACGCCCTCCCCGCCGGCAAATCCCCCACAAAAACCTCGGCAAAGGCCGATTGCCGGTCGAGCGATACGTCACACCGGAGGAGTTTGCCGAATGGAAACGTATCGGGCTTGACCTCGGCTTTAAGCACGTTGAGTCGTCGCCTTTGACTCGGAGTTCGTATCATGCAAGAGAGCAAGCAGAATAGGATCAAAAAGTTATGAATGAGACAGAAAAACAACATGCGATCGAGGTCTTGAACAAGATACTTGAGTTGGAATTGGCGGGTGTTGTGCGTTACACGCACTACGCACTAATGGTATTTGGCTATAACCGGATTCCTATCGTGTCTTGGTTGCAAGGCAACGGCGATGAGAGCCTTGCTCATGCGCGTAAAGCGGGCGAGTTTGTGACCATGCTCGGCGGGCATCCGAGCTTAAAGATCGGGCCATTGCTAGAAACTGAAAAGCACGACATTGGGGACATCCTGCGTGAAAGCTTAGAGCAAGAAAGCACAACGCTGGCCGCATATTACGAGCTGATGAGACTAACCGAAGGCAAATCCGTTGCTTTGGAGGAATATGCGCGGGAAATGATCCTGCTCGAGGAAATGCACCTTGATGAGGTCAACAAGATGCTGCGTAAACCCGGGGAAATTGAGCCGTTCAAGGAATAGGCTGGCATTCGTGAAAGTACTTGAAACCGAGCGTCTGACCGTACGGGAGCTAAGCGCAGCTACCGATGCGGGTTTTATTTGCGCTCTGCTAAATTCACCCAAATTTCTGAAATACATCGGTGACCGCGGCGTGCGCAGCCCCGAAGCCGCGGCTGAGTTCATCGAAACGCGGTATCGCCAAAGCTATCGCGACCACGGATTCGGGCTCTACACGGTCGAGCTGCTTCCTGATGGCCCCCAGATCGGGATCTGCGGGTTCGTACGGCGGGACACTCTGCCGGAACCGGACATTGGATTTGCGTACTTGCCGGAGTTCGAAGGAAAAGGCTTCGGATTTGAAGCTGCGTCGGCAATGATGGAATATGGCCGCACCAAACTAGGAATGCGGCGCATACTGGCGATCACGTCACCGGAAAATGACGCTTCGGGCGGCCTGCTCATCAAACTCGGGTTTTCTTTCGACCGAATGCTTGTGTCCGGGACCGAAACGCTGAAATTGTATTACTCGGAACCCGCGGCTTGAACTTTGTTCCGCAAAAATTCGTTCTTTCATGCGTCTGTAGATATCGGTGACTCGTTTGCCGTTTATTTTTTTGGAGGCTATCAATGGACAGTTTCAAACACGCCGTCCCGACTTCCGGTAACGGGCAAAAGACCCACCAGCAATGCTGGCTTGCGTCATTCGGGATGCTGTACAAGTACTACAAGCTCAACGCAAATTCGATCGAAGAAAAGCTGAGTGCCGCCGGGATCGACGTCGCAACCGCCAAATCGGACGGTATGCTCGACACCGATTACAAGACCGCGGCGACGGCACTCGGACTTACCGCACTCTCGGTTCCACCGTTCAAGGAAACAAGCTTTTTCGATTTTGACGTTTCGTCAGGCGCATATAAGTTCCTCGACGAGTTAAAGAAAGGCCCGCTTTGGGTCTCACGATACATCAAACCGGGGTTGTATCACGCGATCGTCGCCACAGGCTACAACGACGACGGCAAAGGATACATTATTTTCAATAATCCATATCCGGGGCCGACCAATGCGATCGAGGACACGTCGGTACCGGCGACGCTGTTCGTCCGCGACCTTACCAACGCAAAAGGTTCCGTCATGGCATACCGTTAGGCGTCGGCTTAAGATTAGCCGCAAAATGAAATAGAATGCAGAGTTTGAGGTATCAGACTCTGCATTCTTTTTTATGAAATACGGACTCATCGCCGGCAATGGACAGTTCCCCTTTCTCGTGATCGAAGGCGCTCGCCGTCAGGGGGCCGAACTCTCTGTCGTCGCGATCAACGAGGAAACGGATACGCGGATCGATCGCGAAGCGTCGGACGTCCGCTGGGTCGGGATCGGCCAACTTGGCAAAATGATCTCCTTTTTCAAAGATCGCGGCGTTGAGCGTGTGATGATGGCCGGCCAGGTGAAGCACGTACAGATATTTTCCGGGGCGATGCCGGATATGCGGATGGTAAAAATGCTCTGGAATCTGCCGCGCCGCAATACCGACTCACTCATCGGGGGCATTGCCGCGGAACTTGCCAAGGACGGGATCGAGTTGATCGACTCGACGTTCTTTGTCGGTGACCATCTCGCCGCTGACGGCGTAATGACCAAACGGCGGCCAAGCGATCTCGAACTCGAAAATATTGAATACGGCCTGCAGATAGCCCGCGAGATCGCACGTCTCGACCTCGGTCAGACGATCGTCGTCCGCGGCAAAGCCTGCGTCGCCGTCGAGGCGATGGAGGGCACCGACGCGGCGATCAAGCGTGCCGGCGAACTTGCCAACGGCAAACTGACCGTGGTCAAGGTCGCTAAACCGCATCAGGACATGCGTTTCGACGTGCCAGTCGTCGGTATTTCGACAATCGAGACGATGATCGCGGCGGGTGCGACGTGCCTTTCGATCTCGGCCGGAAAAACGCTGATCTTTGACCGCCAGGTCATGCTCGCCCTCGCCGACCGACACAACATATGCGTGATCGGGTCGCCGATTGAAACCTTTTCGGATAATGAAGCGTAAATAGCGCCATTGTTCGTACCAAATCCAGGAGAAATAATGAGAAGAAATCTATTTGCGTTTTTACTGCTCTCGGCATTCGTTTTTCAGAGCTCCGCTCTGGCTCAAACGGCGGTCAAGATCACGCCGGCCGAAAAAAAGGCTGCTGAAGGCGTTACTGCCGCACAGTTAAAGGACTATCTCTATTTTGTCGCTTCAGACGAAATGGAAGGCCGCGATACGCCCTCGCGGGGCCTCGATACCACCGCTAAATTCATCGGGATGAATCTATCGCGATGGGGATTCAAACCGGCCGGCGATAACGGCACATTCTATCAAAAGATCGCCCTTAAAAAGGACGCCATCGATTCGGCAGGAACGTCGGTTGAGGTCGGCGGACAGAAGTTCTCGTACGGCGACGACATCGTTCGCGTATCGGGCAATTCGACCGCCGCGATGTCGGCCCCGATCGTTTATGCGGGCGACGGATGGATGATCAAGTCCAAAGGCCTCGACCCGTACAAGAATATCGACGTCAAGGGCAAGCTGATCGCTGTTTACAGTGACGGGCCGTCGTCGGGACGAAATATCGTCGCTCTCCCCCAGGGAGTCACACAGGCTGATCTGACCGGTGAGCGCGGCAAGGACTGGGCCGATGTAACCACTTACGCCCGTGCGAACGGTGCGGCGGGTGTCCTCGTTTTGCCGTCAAAATTCCTATCGGACAATTGGGGAATGGTCAGCCAGATGTTTGGCCGCAGCCGCATGGTGGTCGAAAAGCTCGCTCCGGCTGTTCCGGCTCAGGCCGCGGGTGCTCCGTCAGTGTTTATCGCTTCCCAGAAGCTTGCGGCGGCGATCTTTGCCGGCGAAGCCAACAACCCGATGACCGGTTCGAAGACCTCGTTTGACCTGAGCGCTGACAAAAAATTCAATTTCACGATCGCGACCAAGACCGAAACTGCTTGGACGCAAAACGTCGTCGCCCTTTGGGAGGGCAGCGACCCGACGCTCAAGAGCGAAATGGTTGCGATCGGTGCCCACTATGACCACGTCGGGATCAACCCGAACGCACCGGGACCGGACAAGATCTTTAACGGTGCTGACGATGACGGTTCGGGAACGGTCGCGGTCCTCTCGATCGCCGAGGCGTTGGCAAAATCGCCGAAGCGTCCCAAGCGCTCGATCCTCTTCGTTTGGCATTGCGGCGAAGAAAAGGGCCTGTGGGGCAGCGACTATTTCAACAAATTCCCGACCGTCGACATTAAGAAGGTCGTCGCTCAGCTAAATATCGATATGATCGGCCGCAGCCGAAAGGCCGATGACACCAATCCGAAAAACAAGGAACTGTCGGGCGAAAATACGATCTACGTCATCGGTGCCGATATGATGAGTTCGACCCTCGGGTCTGTCGTCAAGGGCACAAATGCCGGCTACCTGAATATGACCTATGATTTTCGTTATGATGATCCGAAAGATCCCAACCGGTTCTTCTTCCGCTCGGACCATTTCAATTATGCCGTCAATGGCATTCCGATCGCGTTCTGGTTTGACGGTGTCCACGAGGACTATCACCAGGCCGGCGACCACGCCGACAAGATCGACTATGTCAGAATGGAAAAGATCACTCGAACGATCTTCCTGACGATGTGGGAATTGGGTGAACTGAAAGATCGGCCGAAGGTCGATAAGCAGTTGCCGGCTGAATTGACACAGCGTTGATCGATCTAGGATAGAAATGCCCCGAGGCCGTTTCAAATCGATGAACGGCTCCGGGGCATTTTTCCATTTGTGCGGCTATTGACCGGCAGCGATCAGCGTTTCGGCCCGTCTAACGAACTCGTCGATCGTCGCCTCTTTAAGCTCCCCGTAGGTTCGTTTGGGCCGCTCAGCCTTGCGTGTGCCATCTGTCGTAACCGCTTCCCTGGCCGGAGCGGACGCCGTTGAGAAAGAATGCCGCTAAGCGATGGCCGCCTGAATTCGGCTTTGAAGCCGTTCCCGGCGATATGTTCCGTTATTTTTTGCTCGACAGCAGCAATCGGTAGGCCTCGGATCTGTTCAAGCCAAGTTCTTTGGCGGCTTTTTTGAGCGCGGCCCGATTGTCCAATCCCTCGGATTCGAGGGTCGCGACGCGCTCGGCAATAGTCGATAAAGGCCGGTCGACGACCGCATCGCTCATTCGGTCGATAACAAGAACGATCTCACCGCGCGTCGCGCTGTCCGCAAATTCCGCTGCCAATTCGGAGAGGCTTCCGCGGCTGAATGATTCGTGAAGTTTTGTGATCTCACGGGCGACGACCGCCCGCCGGTCGCCGAGTATCTCGAGGCAGTCGGCAAGAGAACGGGCGATGCGATGAGGCGTTTCGTACAGAACGAGCGTTGCGGGTATGGCTCGTATCTCCTCGAGTCGTTTCCGGCGGTCGCCGCTCTTCGACGGCAGAAATCCGCCGAAAAAGATCGAATCTGTCGGCAGGCCCGAGGCAACAGCAGCAGCAGCGAAGGCAACGCACCCCGGGACCGGCACGACCGGGATCCCGGCCGCAATAGCAAGTTCGACGATCCTGAAACTTGGGTCAGCTATGCCCGGAGTTCCGGCGTCAGAAACGACCGCTACCGAAGTGCCTGATCTAAGATCTTCGATCAGGCTGACCGCCCGCTCCGATTCGTTATGCTCATGATAACTCACGAGTTTGCCCGATATCTCAAAATGGTTCAGTAATTTGCGGGTATGCCGTGTATCCTCGCACGCGATCACGCCGACCGAACGCAGCGTATCGAGTGCCCGCAGAGTCGTATCCCGGAGATTGCCGATCGGCGTCGCAACGAGGTAAAGAGTTCCCGGCATAGGGTGAATATAGCGAAGTTGTGCTGAAAAATAAAAAAGCCCGGGCCCTTTCAGGCCCGGAACTTCAGGTAGAGTGAAAATGATCTGCTTAGAAGGGCAGTCGGATCGGCATACGGTCACGCCAGTTGCCATTGTTGTTTCCGCGGTTGTTGCGGTTGTTTCGGTTGTAGCGGCCGCGGTTGTTATAGTAATTGAAACCGTAGGTGTTCGCAATGATCTGAAGGTCATTGCTGATCTCATTCCACTGGTTCTGCAGGGCACTGTTGCCGCGCGAACGATACATTTCCTGCTCGATCCGCGAACCGATGTCCACTACCCGACGAGCTTCGTCCGCATTATTGTCCAGATTGCGGCCCCGGCCATATTTGTCCTCCAGGCGATCCGCCGCTCTCGCGAACTCATCGGCAAGATCCTCGATATTGCTATTGCGTCCATTGCCATAACCGCCATATCCGCCGTAGCCACCGTAACCGCCATATCCGCCGCCGCCGTAGCGTCCGCTCTGATCGGTCAGACGTTCAAAGTTCTTTGCGCGGATCTTAAGGTTCTGCACAGTTGAACGGATATTGCCGTAGTAGTTATTGTTACCATAACCGCCATTGCCATAACCGCCGTTTCCGTAGCCGCCGCGGTTGTAGTCGTCGTCGCGATCACGCCATTGAGCCGAAGCGATGGCCGGTAAACCCAGAACCAATAACGAAAATGCTGCGACAGCCAAATATGTTTTAATACGAGTCATTGTTTTTTCCCCTTATCGTTTTCTATGGCAATGTGTTGGCCATTGCTCGATATGGCTAAGGGCAAAAGGCGTGCCAAACTTCGGCGGGCGAGGGCAGATCGACTGCAAGTCCATCATTTGCAACAATTACACGGCTACGGTCACTGCCACACCAGATCTCTGCGACGGTTGCGGCCCGGCCGATGTCGCAAATGGTCAGTTTGGTGACGCATTACGTATCAGTGCCCTGCGGTTGGTATTTAACGCGCCGGCCAGGCCGCGGCCTGACAAGAAAAAGCCGGTCGAACTAATGCTCGTCCGGCTTTAACTTCGTGTTTAGGCTCCCCGCCGAGATCACGGTTCCGGCCCGATCTCAATTCCGGTCACATCTTCGGTGACGGTGATCAGACGCGGCCGGAACACCAATCCTTTGGCCCGTACATCGATCGTGTATGTTTCGCCGACGGCGACGTCGTCAAATCTGAATCTGCCGAAACCATTGGTCAAAACCGATCTGCGAGCTCCGGCAGCTCCGCTGAGCACTACGGTCGCCCGCGAGAGTCCGGCACCGTTGGCCCGTGTTACGGTGCCTTCGATCGTTGCTCCGGCCGACGTTGGGACCAGGAGTGAGACATTTGCGGCGGTAAACGCCGTCGCCAGTGTCGAGGCGGAACCATCGACGACCTCGCTGACTACCGGATCGCTTGTAAAGCTGATATTGGTCGTTGGCGGATGCACGGGAGCCACATCAAACGCAATATACAGCAAACGACGTGAACCGGCCGCAAATGGCGACGTCGGAGCCCGATCAATAGCGATCCCCAATTTTCCGGCGGCGGCTTGGGAATCGTTTATCGTGAGCGTTGCCCCCGCAGCGTCCGGCCCGAGTTCGATCGACGACGGCGAGCTAAGCACCGCCGGGTCGAAGTTTAGCGCGAATCCGGCTGCCACCTCATCGCCCTGGGCCTCAAGGTCAACTGCGACTATTACCTTGTTGCCCGCCCGATACAGGCTGACCGGTTTGATCTCACGCGGAAGCAGGCTGGAGCTTCGCCCCAAAACAGTCTTCGGTGAAAACGCCAGAATCTCATTTGGGCCTAGTGCATCGGGGACTGGATCCAGTCCGCTCGCGAATCGTCGGGCCTGGATCACGTCGGCTATGGTCAATGCGCCGTTGCCGCCGTCATTCCGCGGCGCGGTATCGGCCCGCTGCAGCTCATTGTACTGAAAGTTGCCATCGAGTGCGGCGACAAACCGACGAACCTGAGTGATGTCGTCAGCGGTCAAGCTGCCGTCGCTGCCATTTGGTCGTGGAGCTACGTCGCCCTCAGTATCGCCGCCGAGCACTTTGATCACCGCGTCGGGTTGCGCAGGGGCCAACTCGACATTGCCGGCGTTGTCACGGCCCAAGGAATAGAAGCGATAGGATTTGCCCCAATTCCCCACGAACGTAGTGTTCGTCGTCGCTCCCGAGTTCAAGAACGGAGTGTAAGTGCCGCCATCTTCGGAGGAATAGAGTGTTGTGCTGGCAAAGCCTGATCCGTCATTATCGTCGATGGTCGTCCAATTGATCGGGATCTCCGGAACGGATGATGTCGGAGACAAAGTCGCGACCTGACTCGTAGGTATCACACTATCGAGCAGATTCGAGGTCGCGTTTGTCACGATCGGCTCATTCTGATCAAAGGTGATAGTTGCTGAATTGCTGATCATTGTTCGATTCGGGAAATTGGACCGAGCTTCGACCGTGAAGATCACATAACCCTCGCCGTCCTTGTTCGCGTTATTTGGCGGCAGGATGCCCGCGAATGGATCGAGCGGAGCTTCGCCCGTATTCGGATCGATCGCCTGAATATTCCAGAAGACACGGTTGTTGACCAGATCGACTCCGGCCAGGATATCTGCCTGCAGATTGCCCAGATCTTCACCGAGTTGGACACGGCTCTGATAATAAGATTGGCCGTCCGGAATAACGTAACGGTTTTGTTTGAAACCGATCTCCTTCAGCCTGACCGTTCTGAGATCAAGCGGCGGCGGCAGCTCGTCAGTAATTCGGACCAGCTGCGCAGGTGCAGTCGCACTCGAGAGGTTCTCAAAGTTGATCCGATATTCGAGTGGTTGCCCGACAGGCACGAATTTTTCACCTCCATAGCCTTCAGGCCCGATCTTCTCGTTCGGGTCGATGGATATCGGGAATGAAGTGAAATGCTCCTCGGGTGGTGGGGGAAGGCAATCGTAGTATGCGGTGACGCAATTTAGCCAATCCATAAAGCCCTTGAAGCACGTCAGGGCGATCGACACTATTTTCAGCCAAGGGATGACCTGGCCGGCACATTCGGTGCCGACCCCTCCGAGTGTCGAGGCTATCAGGTTTGATACGGTCCCCAACTTATTCCATGCGTCGCCGGGACCGCCATTCAGCCAAACACCCATGACTGTATCAACGGCCGTAACGACGCCGCCAAATACCGCACCGATACATCCGCTGGGCAAAAATTCTTGCAAAGCCGCAAACAATAGTCCAACGACAAATGTCCGCATGCAATTCTTGAGATTCTCGTTACATTGCTCTTCTGTGCCGTTGCCTAAAAGAGCAGCCTTACGGTTAAGGAGGTTTGTCTGATCGGATCGCGACATTTCGTACCAATCCGTCATCGGCGGGAATGCGGCGGCCTTAATACTGAAGCCTGAAAACCCAAACGGAAGTACGACGTCAATGTTGACGGTCACTGTGCGTCTGCTGCCCAAAACAGGAGTAAATAGCGGAATGATCCGGATGCCGTCAGCCTCATAATGGGCGGGCAGCTGCGACGGTATCGCGTCGGGCTGCATATACTCGCGCATATCTCCGACGTGATTGCTCATGTCGAGTTGATACGCGAATCTACTCGGCATCGCGATCATTATGGGAACGAGATACTGATCATTTAGGCCATCATTCGATACGGAGATCGAGTAGCGAACACGTCCGCCTCTGCTAGCGTTAGGTCCTTTTATTGAGACGCGCGGCTCTGACGCGCCGCCGCCGCTTATGACCTTAAATCCGTTAGGCAGGGTTGCCGTCTGATTATCCGGATTGCGAACAACTATGTCGTAGTCGCCCGCAGGCTTGCCTTTAAGATCAAAGATCGCGGCAACCGACGATGTGAAAACCGTTGTTCGCAACGGCGTTATCTCAGTTCCGCCCGAACCGACGAGTTTCAATGTTGCTCCCGCCTGGAATTTTGCACCTTCGACGATCATCGAAGCATATCCGGCATTTCCAGCTTCTTCGGGGGACACTGATCGGACCGAGAACGGCAGGATCTTGGCCTGGACCGTAATGTTCTGATCTGGTACCGTAACGCGGTTCTTTGCGGCGGCCTTTTTCGGTTCCTTATCGAAATTACCTGCAAAGCTCTCGGGTATCAGGTCCGTTCGGACCATCGAATAATATTTGCCTTCCTGCGTCTGGGAAATGACGTTCTCCTGATCGCCTTCGCCGGGACGGCTGCTCTGAAAATCGTAATCCGCTCTGCTGACGACCGTTCCAAAATTGGTCAGAGCCTCATTCGATCGCGACGGAGTGTCGGTGTCGAGCGAGAAAAGAAGCGTTTCGGCGGGCTCGGTCACATACTTGAAGAAAAGCGATGCTACGTTGCCGAGTGTGGTATTGAAAGGCGTATTGAGCTGCAGCTCAGTGATCGTGACCGTAGTCGTATTGACCGAGGTCGAGACATTGTTGGCTTCATTGCTTTCGCGAATGCGGTTCTGCGCATCGGTGCGAACGATGACATAGTAGGTTCCTTCTTCGACCGGAGGCAAAGCTCCGCTCCAGGACCCCGTATATGTTCCACCGCCGGCAGGAACGCTTGTCGTCTGGCTATTAAAGTCTCGAACGCCGACGAGTTGGTCACTCGCATCCCAGAACTGGTCACGCGAAAGGTAGAACGTGTCACGCCACTGGCCCTCTACCGGATTCACGCCGGTATTCTGCACCGTCCAGCTGAACGACGCGACGCCCCCGACATTCACCGATGCGGGCGGCGTGATATTTGTGATATTCAGTTCTGCCGGCGGCGGGACTGTCAGGTTTATCGCGACCGGTGCACTCGTGTTATTTACATTATTGCTCTCGACGACACCGTTATTCTTGTCTGTAACTACAAAGATCGTGTAGGTTCCGGTCAGTCCGACCGGTACAAAGAATGAAGCGGTGCCTACATAATTCGCTCCGCCCGCCAAAGCACCGGTGCGAGTGCGATATCCGAGTGTTGTGTCGGTCGGATCTAATATCGAATCCCGCGATAGGATGACGTAGTCGGTCCAGCTGGATGCGAGCGTAGGCGAAGTGCCCACATTTGTCACCGTCCAAGAAAAATCTCGATACGTTCCGGAATATTGCGGTGCAGACATGGAAACTGAACCGACGGTCAGATCCACTGCGGGAGCCGTGAAGGTTATCGCGGCGGATGCCCGAACGTTGTTCGATTCAAAACCGGAGTTTGTGGTGCCTTCGTAGATGTTTCGGCCGGTATCGGCCGCGACGAGAATGTAGTAAGTTCCGGGGGCGACATTGCCTATCGATACGTTCGACTGTTGAAGATATGTCTGTCCGTAGCCGAGGATCACGTTATTCAATGCGCTGCCAATGGCGATATCGCCGCTGCTCAGGCTCGTGTCCGACGAAAGATAGACAGTGTCTCGGAAAGTCGATGAATTGGGCGGCATTGGCTGATTAGCATTGCGCCCGATCCATGACACGTTGAATGTATCGCCAACGGTCGCCGACGTCGGAGCCGTGACAGAATCGATCACGAGATCAGGTAGGTTGTTCTGAACAGTGAAGTTAGCCGACTGGGCCGAATTGTTGCTTTCGGAGGAGCCGCATTCCGGGACATTGCTGGTTCCATCGGTGACGACCGAAAGGTAATAGTCGCCCTGCATATACGCGGGCAATCCGACGGATCGGGTCTCAGTGTAGCTGCCTCCGGCGGCTAGGCCGCCTGTTCGTTCGAACGAGCCGATCAATACAGAACCAACGCCCGGCGTAAGTGAATTCAAATAGACGCGGTCAAACCAACGTAACACCGTAGAGCTACCTGTGTTCGTGACGGTCCAGCTTACGGGGACGGTTCCACCCGGCGTCGTGATCGGCGGTACTGTAAAGTTTGTTATCTGAAGATCCGGCGGGACCGTTGAAAGCGTAATTTGCTTAGCCGGGCTCGCATTGTTTGCCTCGGCATCAAACCCGGGATCGAATTCGAATTGTCGCCCATTGTGATCGGCGACGGCAAACAAATAATACGTGCCGTTCGGCAAACAGTAAGGCGTAGCAACGTTTAAAGTAACGGGATGCTCAGCTCCGGGTGGGAACGGATCTTGATCATAATACGTCCCGAGCAGCGTGTCAGTTGATGCCTCGAATGTTGCATCTGTCGACAAATAGACCGCGTGATACAAGAATGCGTTCGCGCCAAATGCACCCTGATTGCGCACCGTGAACTCGACAGAGAATAGACCTCCGCTGTCGACCGTCGCCGGTGCCGTTGGTTGATTCGGAATAACGAGATCCGGCGGCGTTACGAGAATGTTCATCGGAGCGCCGGGCTCGGCAATATCGCGTCCGGTATTGTTGTTTTCGCCGGTATATTCATACACGGTGTTTTGATAATCAGTAACGACAAAGACGTACCAGAGGCCTTCGAGATCTGATGGCAGGTATGCAAGTTGATATGTTGGCGGGTTCTGAGTTCCAACTCGATTTTGCGAGGTGTGCGTGGCCGCATTTCCTGCAGTCGGCCCATATAACTCATCACTTGTGAAGATCAGCCTGTCTTGGCTTGTGTTAAGTGTGGTATCTCGAGACAGATAGATCCTATCCTTTCGTGCGATCGCGTCGTCGGTGCCGATATTTCGGATCGTGTAGCTGATCGATATTGGTTGTCCGGCGAATACTTCGTCGGGCGCCTGAACCGTCTCGACCGTTAGGTCCGGCAACGGCGGAACGTTTACCGCAACGGCGCGCGAAAGCAGATTGTTCGATGTGTTGGTCTCGTTTACCGCTGAATTCGAGTTCGTACGGACATGGAAATAATAAGCTCCGCTGATGCCGCGGGGGATCTTGACGGTTGCCGTCGCCGTGTAGCTTTCGCCCGGGTTGAGCGCGGTTATGCTGGACGGCTCAGCGAGTTTGGTGGCTCCGCTTGTGCTTGTCGGGCTTGTACCGATGTAAACCG
>WBZL01004257.1_pt1 | contig 12530 bp, 17 predicted proteins | sample 5204291 | NCBI WGS metagenome assembly WBZL01 (sample SAMN12344345, study PRJNA552823) | activated sludge metagenome | biome: Activated sludge suspended growth; feature: Nitrification reactor; material: Wastewater; isolation source: activated sludge from nitrification reactor of wastewater...
GGGAAATCTTCGGCATGGCTTCTCTCCATCGATGGGAACGCTACTCTATCGCAGACTCTCCGCTAATTTGCTGACGTCGCTAACAATGATCAGCGCGGGATCCGCCCAACACTTTCGATCGCACCCCCGGAAAGCACCTACGTTGACAGCTCTCAGGCCCTTCCCTATACTCTCGAGTTTCCCAGGGTTGGTAGCTCAGTCGGTAGAGCACTGGACTTTTAATCCATTGGTCGTGGGTTCGAATCCCACCCAACCCACCAAGCCAGAACAATTCCTGAGTCAGAATTCGATGCTGGCCCGGGGCGTTAGCTCAGTTGGTAGAGCAGCGGACTCTTAATCCGTAGGTCCAGAGTTCGAGTCTCTGACGCCCCACCAAAGAATCAAGCACTTAGGCGACTTTCAAAGTTGGTCTTTTTGTTTTCTGGCCTTCGTGTAGCCACCATGTAGCCAGATTCGGGCAATCCGAATCAACACGCTTGATACGAGAGAGCGAGGAACCGATGGTCAAGACAGGGTTTGCTGCGGCATATCTCCTTGCTTGCTGCACTGCGCACGCAAGCCTGATCACCACTTCGGCGTCTGGCGATCTGATGTTCGCGTATCTCGGGGGTGAAGCGGGGCCATCGCTGCAGGAGTTTGGCATCGGCACCCCTGCGGAATCGTCCTCGCTCGCTGACAGAAATGCGGTCTTCGTGATCGATTACCGTCTGCCGCCTGTTCTTGTACCGATCGTCAGCAAGGGGTACTTCTGGTCAGGCACTGAACTCGACTTCTACAACCTGTCGGACTACAACGGCAACCTGTTCGCGTTCAGCAGCCGTCTGACTTCCGGTGCGTTGCAGCCAGACCTTGCGGTTTTCACGGACCGGGACAACAGCTTGCACCTCGGCGGGAGTGTTGTTCAGCCTGTGGGTGACAATGCCTGGATTCTCCACCTCGATGACGCTTGGTCCTACGCCTACGACGATGACGACAACGAATTGCTCATCAAGGTTTGGGTCGATCAATCCGCCGTGCCCCCGTTGGTGATCCCAGAACCCGGCAGCTTGGCGCTACTCGGCGTCGGGGTGGTGGCACTGTTGGCTGGCAGAGGTAGACGCCGGGTGGTTTGACAAGCGTCAAGCGGGCAGGGCCAGGCTTCACCCTCACCTGTAGCGCCCCTCAACACGTCGCGCTCCACGAATGTCTTCGTGCACGATCGGGTTCAGCCACGCCGGCAGGTCGAGGGGGATCTTCGGGCAGGGTCGGTAGATCACACGTTGGCGCGGTCGATAGTTGGTGTCCTTGAACTCGACGACTTCACGCGACACTTCGCCGGCAGTGGCCAAGCGCAATAGCACCCGTGCCGCCCGTTGGGGGCTCCAGCCCAGCGCCAGCGCCACCTCCCTTAGCGAAATGGGCGCACCGTGGTTCTCGACAACGGCCAGGGCCAAGCGCTCCGCCCGCCGCCGAACGGCTTGGCTGCGTTGCCGGGGTGGGGGGTTCAATCGCATGGCTTTCCTCCGGGGTGTCGGTGCCGGGGTTTTGTCCGGCTGTGCGAGTGCAGCATGAAACGGTCAAGCAAATTGCACGCCAGGCTGCGGCCAGTTGGTATTCTAGCCCTTGCACAGCAAGATGTGGCACGATCCGTGCTTATGGTTGCTGATGGGATTCGCGGTTGCAGCAGAGGGTGTGGTCCCGCTTGATCGAGCACCGCAGGAGGTTTAGTATTGAACTTCTCCGACGAGTACCCCTGCCCTGGCGTACCGGCAAGCGACGAATTTGAGCCGGTAAAGTGCGCGGGGTCAGCAGAGGTCGCATCTGCTGGGACAGGGAAGGTTAGGCGCCCTGTCCAGTCGGAGACACCCCTCAGAGTGCCGGGTGTGTGGCGCCACTTGATCTAGCCCCCCTCGGGGCGTAGCCTTGATGGGTCTCCGACGAGTACCCTATCCCTTTTAGCCCCGCTTGCGACGATTCTGCGGGTGCCGGAGCCAAGGGGTCAGCCGTAGTCGCAACGGTTGGGACTGGGAAGGTTAGGCGCCCTGTCCAGTCGGAGACATTCCAAAGCGCCCAGCCGCAAAAGAAAAACCCCGCAGGAGCGGGGTCTTGATTCGTTGCCTGTTTGGTTGCCCCCCGGATGCGCTCCGCTTCTTGGGACTTGGCACCGGTTCCCTTGCCGAAATAGACCCCCGACAGCCACGTGCGGGGCTCTTTGGAGAAGTGAACCCCGGCTAGATCAACCCGTCCCTGCGGTTCATTTCGTCGATCGCTTGGTCCACCCGGTCCTGGATCCGCCCGGCCACTTTCAGATCCGACATATCCCCCTCTGGGGGTGTCTGCGCGTCGGTCGGGGCTGTACTTGATGCCTCGCTCGTCGAGCCAGCCGGCCGCTGCCTGTAGGGCACCGTCGCGCCAATCGTGAAGCCGGGCCTGAAGATGGGGTCGTCCGGTGGAATCGGCGTTCCCCCATATTTTATGCCCAGTTCCCTGCCTGTCATTTTCCCAGTCGTGGAAGACATAGTCACCCGCCAGTGATGCGCCTGAACAGTTCGCGGCATTCGTCCGCCAGGGTTGAACATGCCCAGGCGTGGTTATCCAGAATTTCAGATGAGTGCATGCGGAAAAGATGACCGCATTCGCCGAACGTCGGCTTGAGCACTGCGCACAGGTGCGCCAGCTTGTTGGAAAGCTGGTCTTCCAGGTCGGCTATGTTGGTCGGGGTCGCTGGGGATTGGCGCACGTTGGCGCTTGGTAAGGTTGGCATGTGGGTTGCTCCAAGTGGATGGGGTTTCAAACCGTCGTCCTGCGTCCAAACAGGAGGGCGGCGCCAAGGGGTTGGACGACCGGCACTTGGAACCGGCAGGGTTCACACCCTCCCGCAAGACACCGCCCGTACATTCAGTATCTGTCACGAATTCCAGGCCGTCAAGCCGCCTGGACGAACGACCACCCCACGGCGCAGGCATTCCCTTGTTGAACCCCCGCAGTGCCGGTGCGATCGCTTCCCGTTGGGCATGCTGCATCGCCACGTCTGCAACAATCGTGCCCCTCGCCGGTCATGCGCCGGCAAGGTCTTGCAGTGCATGGCCTGGTTCATTCCGTGCTTGAGGTTGCCCCCGGTATGGTGCGGTGCGATCTCCGGCAGGTGTTCAGCCTCGTTGCCTGCACCTGGTTGGGTGGGGATTCCGCCTCGATCGGCGCCCCCGAAGTGTTGTTTTTCTGCAACACTTCGGTTCAAGATTATGGCATATATGTGAATTGGGCTGTCTCGTCTTTGCGGAGGTTCAAGGGATTTCCTGTAGCGCCCAGCAAATGGCCTGTACGCCAGCCAGGGCGCCAAACCTCAGCGCTTCGTCGCGCGCGCCTGCTGGCGTCGAGTCGTCGGGGGTTGAACTCGCCGCGTCGGGTGTCTCGCCGGTGGTCTTCTCCGCCGGGTTGGTCGGTTCCAGCTTGAAGGGGATGATGCAGCCCTTGCCACCCATAATCATTCGCCCGTCGTGCGGTAGCCTCGTCACTTTGGCCATGTCGTGCTCCTGGTTGCGTTCGTCGGGGTCATGCTTCTATCCCCTCGATTTCCTTTGCGGTAACTTCTTCCGGCTCGCGCTCCTGACGGATTGGGAGTATCCAATCGTCGGGGTGTTCTATGCCACTTTCAAGGTACCCCATATATCTGAAAGTGCCGTCGAAGGGGTTATCGATAACATAGGGCTCGGTTGTATCAACCGGCATAATTAACCATGTGAGTTGACCTTTGTAATCGATGGCGGGCGGCCCGCTGACATGAACTACCCGGCCAATGTTTTCTTCACAGCCGGGGACGTCATAAATGATGATGGCCAAGTCGCCGGGTTTGCAACGCGTGTTCATGTTTGATCTCCTATTTAGCCGCATGTGCCGAAATGACGGGGCGCGACAAGTTGGAATAAATCTCCCCAGCCCGTAGGGGGGCCAATCCTGGTGTCTGGCTATTTCAAAACGATGGGTGCTCGGTTGTGCTCGGCGTTTCGGGCAGGTAAAAGTTCCAGCCCGCCTGCATCAGCACGCGGACAATCTTCTCACCTTCGGCAGCCATGACTTCCGGCTCATCAACCAATGCGCGCGCTTCCCAGATTGGAAACATGCCACCTGTAACCTGCTCGATGCGGATGTCGGGGCAGGTGTCGATCCCCCAAGGCGATGCAAGCGCAAAGCAGGATCCCAGCTTCAACCCGGTGGTGGTCAGCGCCTCGACGATCTTGGCCATTTCGCAGGTGCTCACGCTGGCGAGGGCGAACAATTGCTGATCCTCAGACGCTTGAGGGTAATCCGCTCGGAATGATGCCTCGCCGCCTTGATAGGTCCGGCGTATGGCGGCCTTCTTGATGATCGCGCTAACGAATACGGTTCTCAGGGCCATGGTGATGTTCTCCAGTTCGTTGGACAAAAAAAAATACCCGCGCTCAGCTTTGGCTAAGGCGGGTCTTCGGTCGAACGGGAAAGACGCTTTAGCAAGAATTTGTAAAGCGCCCTGCAAGCTGTTGCATCAACTCGGCGCGAACGAAATCCTAAGATAAACCTTTCACCATGTCCACTCGTTCAATCGTGCCCTAACTCACGTATCGTTTTTTGTGGCGTTACAGACGTTACAGACGTTGCGCCCAGTGGTGGCAAGGCTTTGCGCTGTAACGTCCGACTTTTTCATGACGTTACAGACGTTACAAGAGGGGGCGCCTGTAACGTCTGTAACGTCCGGCTTTTTCATGACGTTACGGCTACAACCCTTGCCACCACTGGGCGCAACGTCTGTAACGTCTGTAACGCCTGATTTTTTATCACTCCTGTAGGTCTTCGGCGTTGATCGCATAAAACCTTGCCGTGCGCCCGTCAATGCGCTGCGCTTGAGATCGCTCGCCAGCGGCGTTTGGACGCAAGGCGCCCGCAGTCTGCAAAGTATCCAATGCTCGCTTGAAGTCGAAACCCTTCAATGCCTCGCGCAGCCCTTCGGATGTGAAGAGGTATTCCCGGCCTTCGTCGGTATCGCGCCACCACCCGGCCCGGTCGCGCACAATCAGCCCGCTGGCTCGGTCTGGATCACCATTGAACATCTTGATTTCCTCGGGGGTTCTCGCCCGCGAGAATCGCCCGTCACCGTGTCGCTCGATGAAGTCGGAAACCCGCGCAAGAATTTGCCGGCGTTCATCGTTGCCCTTTCCGCGCAGGGACCGCCACAGATTGAAACCTTCCGCCGCGGCTTGGGTGGCCTCGCCTGCCGGCCAGTCGGTAAGCCCGTATTCGGTCGCCAGTTCTCCCGCCAGACCGAGCAGGGCGAAGCGGGTAGCCGCGCGCTTATCTTGGCCCTCAAAATCCGCCCCGTTGAATTGCGATAAATTCTTGAGGCTTTCGAGACTGGCGCAGAAGTCGCGGGGGTCGTGTGCCAGCTTTTCAAGGAACGCTCGGCCGGCGTGCCCGTAGTGGGTCGCCGCCGTGTGCTTGAGGCTGTCAGAATAAGCCGCTGCACTGGTCGCACCTCGCAGGTCATCCCAGGCGCCATAGGTGCGTGCCGCGGGAACGTCCAACAGTCGGACGGCTTGACCGGCCTTTGCACGGTGCCCACCTTCGGCCATTGCGGTTGCAATCGTGCGCTCGCCGCTCGACAACACGACACAACGCCAGCGGGTTACGCTTCGCGCATTGCCTGAACGGTTCGCACGCTGTTTGCCCGCCCCGTTGCCCAGGGCGTAGATGATCGCCCCGACTTCTCGCGGGTCGCATTCGCCGATTTCGTCCAAGGCGAGCAGGCAATCATTGAACAGCGCCGCCGCGGCTTCTACCCCGTTCGCGGTGGCGCGCCAACTGCGTTTGTACGACGGCCCGCCCCAGATCGAACAAGCGGCCTCGATCGCCGTTGTTTTGCCGGTGCTCGAATCACCAACAAAATGGATTCCCCCGCTCTCAGCGCCGCACTTCGCCAGCAAGGGGCCAGCAAAACCCGCCGACAAGGCCAAGACCAACAACGGATTCCCGACGGCCAGCGCCGCCACTCCAGTACGCCAGCCCTCGGGCGTGCCTTTTTGCGTGTGCTCGATGTGCCCACGTTCGCTGCTTTGGAAAATCACACCTTCCGCGTTCGGCCCGATGACGGTATCTGGCAAAACGAACGTGCCGCCGCACCAGCCTGTTTGCAGTGTGCAGCGCATTTTTCTGTCCGGCACCCGCGCTTGCAGGTACAGGGCTAGGTGTGTCTTCGCCAAGCGCGGGTCAAGCTCTACCCCCATGCTCAACAGTTCAGCGCGCAACGGTATACCTTCGGCACAGAGCATCTCCATAGGCATCGCCCATTTTCGCTCGCGCCCCATCGTGTTTTTGAATCGCAACAACCTCCCAAAGTTGCTGTCTTGGTCGTCGTAGGTCAATGCCTCAACCCGCAGAGGGGAACAAACCCAGGCTTTTCGCAAAACGTGGACGTCGTTGACTTTTTCAGTGTAAAAATGCCAGACCCCTGGTTTGGTTTTTCCTTGCCATTCGTCAAACACTCGAAAGGTCGGGCACTCCTGCGTTGTTGGCCAAGTGCTCTCTACTGCAGGGGCTGCGGTAGTCCCTTTGATCTCCGGCAGCGCCCCGGCCCAGGCCACCATGGCATGCTGGGAAGGCAGATCACCAATCCCTGCCAACGCCTGTTCGTCGAGCGTCAGCGCGTCGTCGAGGTGCCCGAACTTGTAAATGCGCACCACGTCCCAGGCGTTCTGCAGGCGATCGCCGTGCGGGCTGGTGTTGTGGCTGTTGCCCAAGTACCAATCGTCATCCGTGACGTAGCAGCCCTCGACCGCCCCGCCGCCCCCGAACCACGTCACCCGCCGGTCACTGCCATCGGCGTAGACGAACAGATCGGGGAGTATCTCGGCAATCACCCGGCTGATGGGGAAGGCCTTGCAGAACGCCCCGATGACTCCCGGCTTCGTGGTGGGGTCCGTCAGGTCCAGATCGCCGCCGGAGTGCGTGCGCTGGTCGCTGGCATCAAGCACCTCCTGGGGGATGATCAGCGGGACAGCATCTATCTCGCCCCGGTGCAGCCCGCACCGTCGCCCGGCCATCGGGTCCGGGGTGCCGTTGAGGAAGATCGGGTTGGCGGTGTAGTGAACCTGGATTTTGCGCAGGGTGACGATATCGGTTTTCAGGCCGATGGAACGTACCCAGGCCTCGATCTGCGCCCCGGTGTAGACGGTGCCCAGCCACCACCAAAGGTGCACCTTGAGCACACCCGGCTTGCGCCCCGCCGAGGCCGACAACTGCCAATGGTAACTGGCGGTGTGGAATTCGGGCGGATATTCGGACTCGATCATCTCCCGAATGGCTTCCTCGGGATGTGTGACCGGGTCCCACAGCATCGGCTCGAAGCCGTCATGGTCGGCACACCACCAGTGATGAGGTACCTCGTCGAACAACTCACCGACGCGCTGGTAGTGTCCCGGTCGGGTCGGGGGCGCCAACGTCTGCGCTGCGGCATCCCCTTTGAAGGCGCCCCGGATAATGCAGCGCAAGGGTTTGGGCGCCAGATACCTGAGGTGCATCGACAGGTCGTCGATGCCGTTGACCGATACGGTTTCAATGCTGAACGTCTTGGCCAGGCCGTAGGGGATGACGTTGTCCCCGTCGAACGACTTGGTGAGCTTCGGCCCGATGGATTTTAGGACGGTGAGGGTGTCGCCGGCGGTGATCGGCGCAATCTGTGGCATAATTTACACTCCTTGTAGTAGTGTTTTTGAAAGCCCCAGGCACACACCGGGGGCTTTTTCTTTTGTCGAATGACTCACATTGCCCGTTTTTCGATAACGGCAGTCAACTCCCTCTGAGCGTCGATCAACTCCCTCAGCAAAACGTTCGAGGCATCCAGTCGCTTAACCACTTCAGACTCTAGACTCTCAATGAAAGGGGCAATTTCGGACACATGCACGGCGATCTGCTCCGCCTGGTTCAGCAGCAAGAGGGCAGCGCGCAAGAGCGCAGGAGTCGCCTCAACCCCCTGGGCGTCGATCAACTTGCTCAAGGAGGTTTCTGCCGCCTCAAGCAATGTGTAACCATTCAGGGGGCCGTACAGCTCGTTATCGCCGCCCTGCCCCCCGAAGGTGTGGTGATCGGGCATAACGAAACCCGGCGATGTGTAGCATTCCCGTGCTTTGGTCTTGGTCATGGCGCCACCTTGCCAGCGACCAAGGCATCAACCTCGGCAGCGTCCCAAAGCAAGCGACGACTAGCCAACTTGATCGGAATCAGGCCCAAGTAATGGCCACCAACGCAAAACGCACGTCTGACCGTCTGTGGTTTAACCAGAAGGCGCGCGGCGACTTCTTCCGTGGAGATTTTTGCTGCCGGGCGAATGCTCGGCGCGGTGAGATTCTGTTTCATGGCGATGTCCTTGGTTACGAAACATCGCCATTCAAAGTCAATACGTCAGGGTGATTTTCCTGAACAGGAAACAGGAAGCCGTGCAGGAAGCCGTGCAGGAAATTTTCTATTCACGCAGGAATCTTGCCGGCTTTGCGCCACTCGGCAAGCACCGTGCTGAGCCGACTGATGGTGAGCGTATGCGATCCTCCACCCTCGTCAACCCAGCACAGCGAGTTGCGGGCAGGTCGAGATTCAGCAGGGAATACGTCGCGTGGACCGTTGACTCTCAGCCACCTCATAACCTCCCTTGCCGGTGGTTTTTTCTGGCACTCGGCAATCTTGGGCCAGTTTTCCAGCAGCACAGCCTGCCATGCCACAAGCCTTTTTGTATCTGACAACCCCCCACAGGCACTTTCGGGGGGTGAGGGTTTGCCACTTGCGGCACTGTCAGTCGGGTGTTCGCCGAATCGGCGCACCTCAAGTTTCAAGTCGTTGTTTGCGAGGTATTGCTTGACATCAGTTATGGACATTCCGCAGTTTTCAGGCAGGTGCGGGAACTTCTGCTTGAGCAAGAATGTCTGCTCACGCTCTATCAGCAAACGTTGGACCGCATCAGGGTCGTGTGGTCGTGCTGAGCCGCTGTCGTTTCGATCTGGCAGAGGGTAAATCGCCTGCGCCATTGCGCCCGGTATCAAGGCTACAGGGATCTGAATTTCCGCTGCTGACAACCAGACGACCGCGATTCTTTTCACAGGGCGCTCCTTCTCTACGCTCCTTCGTTTGGGGTGCCGCGCCAGCCGGGTGAAGGTGCCCGGTTTTCTCCCTCGGTGATCAGCCTCGGGATAGGCGGCGGTGATACTCGGTCAGGCGGCGAGCCTCTCCAGCGGCTTGATGTTCGGCTTCGGCAGTTGCTCGGCTTGCCACAGATCCCACTGGCTCTGCATTCCCAGCCATAGATCAGCGGATGTGCCCAGCCAGGCAGACAGACGCAGCGCCATGCCTGCCGTGACGCCGGCCTTGCCGTTCAGCACCTTGGAAAGCGTCACGCGTGAAACCTGCAATTCCTTCGCCGCTTGCGTCACCGTCATGTCTTCCGGCAGCCATTCCCGCAGCACTTCGCCGGGGTGTGCCGGGTTATGCATCCTGCTCATGCCGCCAGCCGCCACCCATGCTCAGTGTCCTCGAACACCCGGCGCCCTTCCTCTTCTTGGCGGTCGGTGTCATTCCACTGTTCGATAAGTTCAGCAACTTTGGTAGTGCCGTCCATACGTTCCAGGTACAGCAGTCGCAACATTCGTTCTGCCGCAATGGCCGGCCGGCGCCTGCTGCGTTCCCATAACGACACGGTTTGCTCATCGACCCCCAGGCAATCGGCCAAGCGCTTCTGAGACATTCCCATTTCGACGCGAAGAAAGCGGATTTCGGCGCCCGTCAGTCGCTCCTTGTAATTCACAAGACGGTGCCCGATGGCGCGGTGCAAGCCGTCGATGTCGTCGATTTCCAGGCAGCGGCCAACTCCATCCAGATCCTCGTAACGGAAACCGTTCGCCAGCCAGATGTTCTTCAGGCCGCAGTCTTCGTACTTCAGCATTTGGTTCATTTCATCCCTCGAATACCGTCGCGATGACTACCCAATCGCCCTTGTCGGACAGCTTGAACACTACGCCCACAGTCAGGCGAACCCCTGCATAGAACCAGCTCACGTTGCACCGCCAGTCGCCCCTGATGTCTTGGTGCAAAGGCTCGCTGATATGGCCATTCTGCAAGGTCTGCAACACTTGGCGGCGACCAATGCGGCGCTCTTGCATTCGCAACTCCGCATGTTCAGTGAAAACAAGGCGGCGCTTTTGGCTGCCTGCCTCCTTGACCCACTCGATAGCCTGCCTATCGGTGGGCTTGATGCAGGAAATCTTGCTCATGACAATACATTGTATGTCTCAGAGTGTGATAGTTCAACTTAAGTTCATCTTGCTGGCTTGAGCTGTCAGACAGCATTGACGACTCGCAGGCTAGGCGCCCGATCTTCGGCCGGTTGCTCGATACCTGCCTCGCTGAGAATCCAGCCTTCAATCTTGGTGTGCCACATGCGCAGCAGATCGAGCGGGCGAACTCGGTAGTGCTTCTCGGCGGTCGCGCTTGGCTTGTGACCCATGATCTGCGCCGAGACTCCAGCAGGACATTCAACCCATTCCGCCAAGGTGCCGAAGGATCGGCGCAAACCGTGAATGCTCAGTGCAGGAAGCCCCGCAGCGGTCAATGCCTTGTTGTGCATGATACGCGGCTCCTGAAGCCTTCCAGACGCTGCTGTGGGGCTGCTGAATACCCACTCGTTGCGACGTGGAAGGGCGGCGAGCAACGACGCGACATAGGGCGTCAGCGGAATCGTGCGCTCGCCGTCGACCTTGTCCTTGATGGTCATCGACTTCCACTGAAAGTCCACATCTTCCCACTGCAGGCCGGCCACCTCTTCACGGCGCGCACCAATCAGCAGCGCAGTCTGGAGATAGGCGGCGATGACGGGATTCTGAATCTGACGCACGGAAGCGAACCACGCCGGCAACTGCTCGCGTTGCAGGCAATCGTCTTTGGCGGCTTTCTTCGGCAGTTCGTCCTTCGCCAGGCGCGTGATGCAGGCGTCAGCCTGTACCTGGTCGCGGTATTCAGGCCGGTCTGAGCACCAGTTCAAGAAAGCTCGCAGATACCGGAAGGCCAGCGCGGCATGTGTCGGTCGTTTGGTGGCTTCGTCCTGAAGCCAGACGCGCACGCGGTCGGCGGTTATCTGCTCCAGAGGAAGACGGAGCACTGGCAGAAGGCTGCCCGGCATCGTCGTGTCGCCTTCGCCGGGTCGGCGTCCTCGCGTCTTGGGCTGCCCGCCAGTGTCGACAAGTTTCTGATGGTCGATCAGGGTGCGCTCGCCCCACCGAGGGGCGCGTGCGGCAAGGTAGGCTTGCCAGGCGTCGAGTGCTGGCGTAGCGATCCGCTCTGCCTCAATGCGTTTGGCCTCGGCGGCGGCGATCCGCTCCCGCTTCTCGTCGCGCGGGTCAATCCCCTGGTCAATCATCGTTTGCAGTCTTCGCGCCTCGTCGCGGGCGGCAGCGAGTGTCCATGCTCGAACGTCGCCGATGGTCACGCGGACAGTTTGCCGGTTCAGCTTGGCCTCGAAGATGAACGCCTTTGCGCCAGCGGTTACACGAACGGCCAGTCGGGGCGCGTCGGTGTCCCAGAGGAAGGATTGTGTCTGCCCTTCGGATAGCGTCAGGCGGCGGATTCGGTCGGGTGTCAGGCGTTCGCGGTTCATGTCGTCGCTCCTGTCGTGGCTACACGGAAATCCATGTAGCCACTAGGCGGCGTCAGGCTTTGAAGGCTATCGGGCGTCAAGTGATGATGGTTCATGCTGTCGGCTCCTTGGCGTGGTCAGAAGGTGGCAGCGGGGTTTCCATGTAGCCACCATGTAGCCACCATGTAGCCATTTTACAGCAATCCGGATCAACGTCAAGCAACGCCTATTTGCACAATATCATTGATTTTGCTGTGTTTTACGGCCTACCGTGCATCCCCTTCAACGTCGAAAAATGCCGTATTTTTCAGACTATTAATCCGTAGGTCCAGAGTTCGAGTCTCTGACGCCCCACAAAAAAACAAGCACTTAGCCATACTCTCAAGGTTGGGCTTTATTTTTTGGTTACGCCAGGGTTACATTTGCCGTCGCAGGCCGCCATGCGCCCGTGACGGAAACCTTCCCGGAAACCATCGCCGCACCCAATAAAACCCGGCGCAAGGCCGGGTCTGGTTCTGGCGTCAATCTAGCGGTGGCGGGAGAATCCCGATCTCCTGCAGCTTTCGCAATATGCTTTCGGACTCGCTGCCGCAATAGTACTCCAGGCCGACGGCGAGGTAAGCCCCAGCAGCGGTAAGTTTGACGATGCGTGGGCGCGCACCTTCCGCCTTCGGCATCTCTTTCGGCATCTGCCCCCCGCCTTTCCGCCCTTACCTTGATCTCAATCGCCCAGGCAATCATTGCCGTGTTGCGCGCCTGCCTCGCGTAGGCCTCCATCGCCTCGTGTTAGTGGCTGGAAGGAAGCGCGCATAAATGGCGCAGAAGAATGGCAGAGAATGCTGGACTGATTGAGTGGACAAAGGAGGGGCCGGTAAGGGCCCCTTGAGGATTGGAAGGTTGGCAGCGGTTA
>WBZL01004258.1_pt1 | contig 12528 bp, 8 predicted proteins | sample 5204291 | NCBI WGS metagenome assembly WBZL01 (sample SAMN12344345, study PRJNA552823) | activated sludge metagenome | biome: Activated sludge suspended growth; feature: Nitrification reactor; material: Wastewater; isolation source: activated sludge from nitrification reactor of wastewater treatment...
GAGCATCCGCGCAAGGGTGAAGCTGCCACGCGGCAAGGGCATCTGGCCGCGTTCCTCGTCATCCCGCCACCCACCGAACTCGAGGTTGTCCTTCACGACGCCATGGCCGGTGTGCATCCCCGTGAGCAACGCCGCCCGCGATGGCGCACACACCGGCGACCCGGAGTAGTGCTGGGTGAACTTCACCCCCTCGGCGGCCATCCGGTCCAGGTGCGGCGTGCGGATCTTCGACTGTCCATAGGCGCCGAGTTCGCGATACCCCAGGTCATCTGCCAGCATGTAGATGATGTTGGGACGCGATGGGGACGCGGCCGGAGGTGCCGATCGACAGGCACCAGCGCTGAGGAGCAGGACGACGAGGGCGGCGAGTCTCATGTCGGGAACCTGCCTCGATCGGTCACCTTGGCAAGGCTGGTGACCCGCACGCCGATTGACACGTCGGTTAACGCCGTTAACTTCCCGCGACCATGGCTTCCCGGCGACCCAGCAGAGCCCCGGCCCGAAAGGCCGCGACCCCCTCGCAGATCCGACGCGAGCGGGAAAAGGCCGCCATGCGCACCCTCATCCTCGAAGGGGCGCGCGAGTTGTTCACCGCCGAGGGCTACGCCGAGACCTCGATGCGCCGGCTGGCCGACAAGATCGGCTACACGGCTACGGCCATCTATCACCACTTCAAGGACAAGGACGCCCTCGTCCGCGAACTCTGCCTCGTCGACTTCCGCGCCCTCGGCGAAGCCCTCCGGTCCATGGAACAGGTGGCGGACCCCATCGCCCGCATCCGCGCGATGGGAATCAACTACGTACGCTTCGCCATCGAACACCCGCAGCAATTCCGCTTCATGTTCATGGTGGAACGGCCCCAGCCCGGTCCGGATGAAGTGGACATCGATCCGGCCGAAGATGGTTACGCGTTCCTGATGACGTCCGTGGCCGAGGCGATGCGCCTGGGACTCCTGCGCAAGGACCTGCGCGATACGGACATGGTGGCCCAGATGCTCTGGGCCACCGTCCACGGCATCGCCACCCTCCACCTCAGCAAGGGAGGCGCGAAACACAAATGGGTCGACCTGCGTGACCCGCTGGAGACCGCCCGCATGGCCTGCGATACCATGCTCCGCAGCATCCTTCGAAACCCCGGCTGAACACGCCGCGTACTTTTTTTGTCCGTACACTTAACACCGTTACACAGCCTAGCGATGTTTCGAAGACCTCCCCGCACGACCCGCACGGCGACGTGGCTCGCGATATCCATCGCGGCAACGCCGATGGTCGCCCGAACGCAGGATCCGCTGGACCAGATCGCGCGGCTCGCGGTCACGCGCAACCTCGCGATCCGCGAAGGACGCGAGGCGGAGTCGCAGGGGGCACTCGCGGTCCGCCAGGCACGCGGGCTCTTCCTCCCGACCATGGGCGTCGAGGCGCGCTACTCGGAGCTGACCGGGGCGATCAACATCGGCGACGCGATCAACCCGGCCTACGCAGCGCTCAACCAGCTCATCGGGCGCGACGTCTTCCCGACGAACATCAACCAGACGCTCCCGTTCAAGCAGGAGACGCGGCTTCGTACGACGATCCCGCTCTTCAACGGGGCGCTCTTCGCCAACCTGGATGCGGCACGCGCCATCGCCGAATTGCGCGGTGCAGAACGCGCGACGGCGGTGCGAAAGCTCGATGCCGATGCTCGCATCACCTACCTGGACCACGCACGCGCACGCCGCGCGGTGGAGATCTGGGACGCCACACTGGTCGTGCTCCGGGAGAACGAACGTGTGGCGGCCCGTATGCTCGCCGCCGGCACACTCACGGGCGATGTCGTCTTCCGTGCCCGCGCCGCAGTCGCCGATGGCCTGCAGCAGCACGCCGAGGCCGTGCGCCTGCGCGATGCATCCCTCGGCGCCCTGAACCTCCTCCTCGATCGCGATCTCGATACGCCGGTCGCTGAACTGGTGGACTCACTCCTCCCGGCGACGCCACCGGTGACGCGTGAGGAGGCGCTGGCCAACGCCCGTCGCCGCGAGGAATTCGCGCTGGTCACGGCGGGGAGCGCGGCGGCACGCGCGCAGAGCCGCGCGGCCTCGAGTGCCTTCCTCCCGAGCGTAGCCCTCGCCGCCGATGTGGGGGTGCAGGGCGCGAACTATGCCTTCAACAGCAAGCACGATGTCGCGATTGCCAGCCTGGTACTGAGCTGGAACCTCTTCAACGGGGGGCAGGATGCGCGTCGCCGCGACATCGCGGCCTCGACCGCGCGCACGATGGAGTACCGGCGGGCCGCGCTGGAACGGGGGATTGCCCTGGAGGTCGGGACGGCGTGGGACGCGATCGGCGTCGCGCAGCAGGGACAGGCCGCGGCCGATGCCCGCGTGGACGCCGCACGCCGCGCCTTCCAGCTCGTGGACCGACGTTTCGTCGAGGGGCTCGCCACGCACCTCGAATGGTCCGATGCGAGGACCCAACTGACCGCAGCAGAACTCAACGCCGTGCTGAGCCGCTACACCCTGGCGGCCCGCGTGGTGGACCTCGAACGCGCGGCGGCGTTGCGCCGCCTCCCTGACTGACCCCTTGCCATGACACCCATGTCCAGCATTGTCACGCGCATCGTCCCGCTCGTCGCGGGAGTCACCCTGGGGTGCGGCGCAGCCGCGGAGGGGGCGAACCCTCCCCTCGACGCCGCGACACCGGTAAAGCTCGCGCCGGTCGTCGCCGCGAGCGACAGCACGACGGTGACCGGAGTCGGCACCTACGGGGCCCGTGATGAGGTCTCACTGTCGTTCAAGATCGGTGGAGTCATTGCCCAGGTGCGGGTGGACGACGGCGCCGCGGTGCGGCGCGGCCAGGTGCTCGCCGTGCTCGACCTCCGCGAAATCGACGCGATGCTCGCCAAGGCCACCGTCGGGGTGGAGAAGGCCCGGCGTGATGCCGCGCGCGTGGAGCGCCTCTTTCGCGACTCGGTGGTGACCATCGCGCAACTGCAGGACGCCCAGAGTGCTCGCGATGCGGCCGAGGCAGACCTGCGCGCCGCGCAGGTCAACCATGAATACGCGACGATCGTGGCGCCGGTGGACGGGGTCGTATTGCGCCGGCAGGCGAATGCGGGGCAGCTGATCGGGCCCGGATACCCGGTGATCGACCTGGCGTCGCAGGGACGAGGGAGTGTCGTGCGTGTCGGCGTCCCGGATCGCGACGCCGTGCGCGTGCGCGTGGGTGCCACGGCGTCGGCCACGTTCGACGCGCTGCCGGGGCGCACGTATCGTGGGCGGGTCGTGCAGGTCGGGGCCGACGCGGATGCGCGGACGGGCACCTGGGAAGTGCTGGTCCAACTCGACGGAGCAGGCACCTTGCCGAGCGGGCTGGTGGGGCGGGTGACGATGACCGGGACGCCGGTGCGGCGTGGGGCGGCCGATGCCGGCGTCGCTGCCGTGCCGGCGGAAGCGCTGGTGGAGGGCGACGGTGAACGGGGGGTGGTCTACACGGTCGATGCTGCGGGGACGCACGCTCGTCGCGTGCAAGTGACCCTGGTGGGACTCGAAGGGGATCGCGTCCTCCTGCGCGGGCTGAACGGCGTGACGCAGGTGGTCACCGCGGGAGCCTCGTGGCTCACCGACTCGGCGCGGGTGGAGGTCAAGCGATGAAACTCGTCGACTTCTCGGTACGTCGCTGGCAGTTCACGATCCTCGTCTTCCTCATGCTTGCCGCCCTTGGCGTGGCGAGCTGGTCCAGGATCCCGCGGGGGGAGGATCCGATCTTCCCGATCCCGATCTTCACCGTGGTGGCGGTCTATCCCGGAGCGAGCCCCAGTGACATGGAGCAGCTGGTCGTTGACCGGCTCGAGGATCGGCTGAATGCGATCGAACGGGTCAAGCGGTTGACGGCCGAAGCCAGTGACGGATTGGCCGTGGTGGAGGTGGAGTTCGAGGTCTCGGTGGACGCGGACCGGAAGGAAGACGAGGTGTTGCGCGAGGTGAATGCGCTCCGGCCCGAACTTCCGGCGGGACTCGCGCGACTCGAGGTGGTGCGCGCGTCGGGGACCAACGTCAGCATCTTGCAGGCGGCGCTGGTGAGTGAGACCGCGCCCTATGCCATGCTGGACTCGATCGCCCGCCAGGTGGAGGATGCGCTGGAGCGGGTGCCCGGGGTGAAGAAGTCAGAACGGTGGGCTGCCCCCGCGCGCCAGGTCCAGGTGAACCTCGACCTGTCCCGCCTCGCGCGACTCGGCGTTCCCGCGATGCAGGTGCTGCAGGCCATCGGCAGTGACAACACGGCGATCCCCGGCGGGAGCATCGACGCCGGCGTGCGACGGTTCAACCTCGTGCCGCATGGGCGATATCGCACGCTGGACGAAGTGGGTGCCACGGTGATTGGCGGCGGCCCGGCGGGGGTTGTGCGGCTGAGGGACGTGGCCACGGTGCAGTGGGGGTACGGCGACGCCGTCCACATCGGGCGCTGGAACGGCAAGCGTGCCGTGTTCGTGACCGCGGCGATGCAGGAGGGGGGGAACATCGCGCAGCTCAAGGCGCGCATCTGGCCCGCGCTCGATGGCATCGAACAGACGTTGCCGCGCGGCGTGACACTCGAACGGGGGTTCGATCAGGCGGCGAACGTGGACCGGCGGCTCTCGCGGCTCGGCATGGACTTCGTGATTGCGCTGGCCCTCGTGCTGGTGACCCTGCTCCCGCTGGGGCTCCGCGCGTCGGTGGTGGTGATGATCTCCATCCCGTTGTCACTGCTGATGGCGGTCACCCTGCTCGAGGCGACCGGGTTCAGCATCAACCAGCTGTCGATCGTCGGCTTCGTGATTGCGCTGGGGCTCCTCGTGGACGACAGCATCGTCGTGGTGGAGAACATCACGCGTTTCCTGCGGGCGGGGCATTCGCGGCGCGAAGCGGCGGTCGAGGCCACGCGGCAGATCGCCGTGGCGGTGATGGGGGCGACGGCGACCCTGATCTTTGCCTTCCTGCCGTTGATCTTCCTGCCAGGATTGTCGGGGCGATACATCCGTTCGCTGCCGATCGCAGTGGTGTATGCGGTGGTAGCGTCGCTCTTCGTGAGCTTCACGATCGTTCCCTGGCTGGCGTCGCTGGTGATGCCGAGGACGGAGCAGGCGAAGGGGAATCGTTTCCTGCGCCTGCTGGATCGCGGGATCGCGGCGACCTATGCCCCCGTGTTGCATCGGGCGCTGGCGCATCCCTGGCGCACGCTGGCGGTGTCGGGCGTGCTGGTGGTGGCCTCGCTGGCGCTGGTACCGACGGTGGGCTTCTCCCTCTTCCCCAAGGCGGGAACGCCGCAGTTCCTGGTGAACATCGAGACGCCGGTGGGCGCATCGCTCGATGCCACGGACGCGGCAGCGCGTTTCGTGGAGCGCGCGCTGCTACCGCATCCCGCGGTGCGCGGCGTGTTCACCAACGTGGGACGCGGGAATCCGTTCGTGTACTACAACGTCGCGCCAAAGCAGGAGTCGGCCAATCATGCGCAGCTCTTCGTGCTGCTGCATCGGTACGAACCCGAGCAGACGCCCCTCATGCTGGACTCCTTGCGTGGGCGCCTGGCGGCGTATGCCGGCGCGCGGATCGAGGTGCGTGAGTTCGAGAATGGCCCTCCGATCGACGCCCCCATCGCCCTGCGCATCGAGGGCCCGGACCTGGACTCCCTGCGCGCGTTGTCGGCGCGGGTGGCGCGGCTGATGACCACGACCGAAGGGACGCAGTACGTGCGCGATCCCCTCGCCGTGCAGCGCACCGACCTGGCCGTGCAGGTGGACCGTCACAAGGCCGGTGTCTTCGGGGTTACCACGGTGGAGCTGGACCGCACCGTGCGACTCGGCGTGGCCGGACTCGAGGTGGGCCAGTTTCGCGCCACCGATGGCGACGAGTACCCGATCGTGGTTCGGGTGCCGCGCACCGGTCGTCCGACCATGGAGATCCTCGATCGCATCGAGGTGGCATCGACCACGGGCGCGATGGTGCCACTGGGGCAACTGGCGAGCGTGGGATTCCGTGCCTCTCCCACCCAGATCACCCATCGCGACCAGCAGCGCGCGGTGACGGTGACGAGTTATGTCCGGACGGGCTACAACACCGATCGCGTGACGCGTGCCGTGCTGACCGGCCTCAACGAGCTGCGGCTGCCTGACGGGTATCGCCTGGTCGTGGCCGGAGAGATCGAGAGCCGGCAGGAGAGTTTTGGCGGGATCGGGGCAGCGATCATCGTCGCGACCTTCGGTATCCTGGCCATCCTGGTGCTGGAATTCCGGACGTTCAAGAGCACGCTGGTGGTGGCGTCGGTCATCCCGCTGGGAATCGTTGGTGGCATTGTCGCCTTGTTCCTGAGCGGTCACACGCTGAGCTTCACGGCGATGATCGGTTTCGTGGCGCTGATCGGGATCGAGATCAAGACGTCGATCCTGCTGGTGGACTTCACCGACGAGCTACGTCGCCAGGGGTACGCGCTGGACGATGCGATCCAGCGCGCCGGCGAGGTGCGCTTCGTGCCGATCGTGTTGACGTCCATGACGGCCATTGGCGGATTGTTGCCACTCGCGCTCGAGGGGTCGTCGCTCTACTCGCCCCTGGCGTGGGTGATCATCGGGGGGCTGGTGTCGTCGACGCTGATTGCGCGCCTTGTGACGCCGGTGATGTACCGAATGTTGGCTCCCGCGGTGGAGTTCACGGTGGAGCATGCGGTCCCGGGTGCACTGGTCACTCCCCAGGCGTCGGGAGCGTGAGGCGGGCGGAGGTACGGACCCCGTGGCACGAGATCGACCAACTCACCATGCCGGTTGAGTAACCACGCACATCTGGAGCGGGGACGGGAGGAACGACACTGGATCCCCGCCTTCGCGGGGACAGGGGAGGGTTGCCCCTGTCGCGAGGTGGTACTGGGGATACGTTCTGGGCCTGCCACGTCCTCGAGGCTGCGCTCATGACTCGCCTGTCCCATAGTTGCATTCTCGCCGCGCCGTTCATCGCCTTGGCCGCCTGTGGACCCAAGGGGAGCCCCGGCGCTCCGGCCACGCGCGTCTCGATGGCGGTGGACACCATGCACGGCGTCGCGATCGAGGATCCCTATCGCTGGCTCGAGGATCAGCGGAGCGCCGAGGTGCATGCGTGGATCAGCGCGCAGGAGCAATACGCGGATTCGGTGATGGGACCGACGAATCCGCTGCGCGATTCGCTGCGGCAACGCCTGACCGAACTCATGGATGTGCCGAGTGCGAGCAATCCGCGGCGCGCGGGGGCGTTCGAGTACTTCACGTTGCGGCGCAAGGGCGAGAAGATCGCCGCGATCTACCGTCGGCCGGTGCCGAAGGAACCGACGCCGGTGGACCTCGCCGGCACGTACGAGAAGGTGATCGATCCGCTCGCGATCCGGGACGACGGAACGACCAGCGCCGACATCATGGGCTTCACCAGCGATGGCGCGCGGATGTTGTACTCGATCCGTGATGGCGGGCCCGATGAGATCACGGTCAAGGTGCGAGACCTCAGGACGATGCAGGACCTCCCCGATTCACTGCCGGCGGCGTTGTACGGAGGGGTGACGTTCGCCCCGGACGGCAAGGGGCTCTACTTCGTCCACCGTTCACGCACCGAGGGGCCACGGTTCAAGTATCACGCGCTGGGCAGCGCGCCGACTGCGGACTCCGTGCTGTTCGGTGAGGGGCTCGCCCCGACGGCCTTCCTCAATGCGTCGGTGGCCGAGGGCGGGAAGTACCGCGTGTTCACGATCGGGCATGGATGGGCGCGCAACGAGGTGAAGGTCCAGGAGACGAAGCGCGGTACGGTCATCGATGTCACCGCCGGGCTCACCGGGCACTTCTCTCCGCAGTTTGTCGATGGCGCCCTCTGGCTCAGGACCGACCTCGACGCGCCGCGAGGACGGGTGGTGCGCGTGGACCTTGCGTCGCCCGCGCGCGACCGGTGGAAGGAGGTGATCCCGCAGGGGGAACACGTCCTCGACGCCTTCCAGGTGATCGACACGCTCGTCTGGGTCACGTGGATCAAGGATGTCGGGCACCAGTTCACCGCCCATGCGAAGGATGGCCGCGAGGTGGACCGCCTGGAGATTGCTCCCGCGACCGCGGCGACCCTGCGCGCGGGGCCGAAGGGTTTCGCGTTGCTCACCGAGACCGGGTTCGATCGCCCGTCGGTCACGTACAAGGTGAACCTCGCCACGAAGGAACGCACGGTGCAGGAGAAGTCCGAGGTGCCGTTCGATGGTTCGGCGGTCGAGGTGACGCAGGTGTGGTACACCTCGAAGGATGGGACGAAGGCACCGATGTACATCATGTCACGGAAGGGCGCGGCGCGATCGGCTGACACACCGGCATTGCTCAACGGGTATGGCGGCTTCGCGCTCTCCCTGCTGCCGCGCTTCGATGCGCGGGCGGCGGCGTGGGTGGAACGCGGGGGGATCTACGCGCAGGCCACGCTACGAGGGGGCAACGAGTTCGGTGAGGCGTGGCACCAGGGCGGGATGCTCACCAACAAGCAGAATGTCTTCGACGACTTCAATGCGGCGGCGCAGTACCTCGTGGACAGCGGGTACACGAGCCCGGCACACCTCACGATCCGCGGCGGGAGCAATGGCGGGCTGCTGATGGGCGCGGCGATCACGCAGCGCCCCGACCTCTATCGCGCGGCGTTCGTCGGGGTGCCGGACCTCGACATGGTGCGCTTCTACACCTTCACGACGCACAACAACATGCCGGCCTTGCTGGAGTACGGGGATGCATCGAAGAAGGAGGAGTTCGACGCCATCATCAAGCACTCGCCCTACCAGGCGGTGAAGTCCGGCGTGAAGTATCCGGCGATCTTTGTGCAGACAGGGATCAACGATACCCGGGTGCCACCCTGGCAGGCCCGTCGTTTCACGGCGAAGCTGCAGGCGATGACGGGATCAGGAGAGCCGGTCATCCTCTACCACGACATGCGATCGGGACACGCCGGTGGACGATCGAACGCGGGCGGGATCGAGCTGGCGACGAAGGAGCTGGAGTTTCTGTGGAGCAGGGCGAGGTAGGCGGGGCGCAGGGCGCAAGTCGCAGGTCGCAGGGCGCAGGGCGCAGGGCGCAGGGCGCAAGTTGCAGGTCGCAGGCTTACTCCTTTGCTTGCGCGGCGCGGAGGAGGGTGACGGACGTATACAGGATGACGACGAGCACGAGCCACCGGATCGTCGTGAGGGAGAACGAGGAGACGAGAAAGGCCGCGATCAGGACCGCGGGGACGCCGCCGAGTGCGAGCCCGAGCGCGGCCTTCATGTCGAACCCGCCGGTGCGGATGAATTTCCCGCTCGCCACGGGCATGAGGAAGGCGCACGAGCCCATCATGATCGGGAATGCCGACTTCACGTTCATGCCGATCATGCTGATGAGGATCATGCACGGGGCGTAAAGCCCGATGCCGAGGGTCATCAGGGCGCCGAGCACGAAGTTGCCGACGAGGGCGATCACCAGCCTGGTGCCCGTGACCCCGAGGGCATCTCCCCCGGCAGGCGTGATGCCGATGAGCGAAGTGAAGAGCAGGACGGCCGCGCCGAGCAGTGCGAGCCCCATGCCGAGACGGATCTTCTGTCGCGGCAATCCCGACACGACGCCGGCACCGAGCCACGACCCTGCCATTGCGGCGATGATCATGAGAATGAGCGTCGTCGATTCGACCGGTACGGCTTTGGTGAAGATGAACGTTTGCGTGATGGTGCCGAGCGTGTGGCCGACATTGAGCGTTCCCGGGATCTTCTCGTCGGGGACAGTCTTGAGTGCGCGCCAGGCCGAGGTCGTGGTCGCGTAGGAGCCGATCCCCAGGGTGTCGAAGAAGTTGGTGACGAAACCGATGGCGAGGCCGATCGGCGAGGGCATGACATCGCCAGTCGCCCGCGCCTTCATCACGGCCCTGGCAAAGGTGGCGACGTAGAGGAGGGCCACGATCGCGAGTGCGACGAGGAGTCCGGTCTTGGCCAGGTCTGCTGGGGCAGTCGCGGCTGCTGCCGCGGCAGCAGAGGAGTCTTGCATCGAGGGAGGGGTCAGGGCGGGCACAACATGCCCCCTCGCTCCCGGGTCAGGAAGGGTCTACGGCAACCGCGTCGCCTGGAACGCGGCGAGTTGCCACCTCCCCGGCGCAGGACCCAGGTGTCAGAGAAGCGCAAGCGTGGGATGTCAGGTCGTGGCGAGGAGCGGGTCGAGCGAGCAGCCTCGCGCGTAGCGGCTACTTCCACGTCTCGATCACGCGCTCGGCGATCCGTCCGAGCGTCGCTTCGAGTTCGAAGAAGTCTCCCGTGTTCTGGTTGGTGAACACACTCACGATGGACGGACCGCCGGGGTAGAAGATGATCCCGACGTCATTTCCGGCGATCGGCGGCCAGTCGCCGGTCTTGTGGGCCACCTGCGCGCGGAAGGAGATCCGTTGCGGGAGGCGTGACGCATAGAACTGACGGCGCAGCATGCCGAGCATGGCATCACTGGACGCCTTCGAGGCGTAGGCGGCGCTGTGGATGCCCTCCAGCATCACCGCCATCTCCCTCGCGGTCGTGCGGCCGAGCCATCGCGTGGAATCCCCTTCGAGGCGAAAACTTCGCGCCGACGCCTGCGGATCGTTGGGGAAGCCGCGCGTGAACACCTCGCGGTCGCTCAGGGACGCATGTTTCGCATCGGCCCGGATCCAGACTTCACGAAAGAGGTCGCCCGTGGTGCGCAGGAGGCGCGTCTCCTTGAACCCGAACTGCGCGAGCATCGCATTCACCCGGTCGAGACCCACGGTCCGGATCATGATGTCGGTCGCGGTGTTGTCGCTCGTGATGATCATCTGCTCGACCAGGTCCCGGTAGGTCGGGTTGAGCCCGACGTCGAAGGTCTGGATGAGTCCCGACCCGCGGCGCAGGTCCTCGGGCTTGATCACATGACGATCCGTGAGCTTGAGCCGGCCCGCCTCGGCGTCGCGAAAGGCGAGGATCATCACCGGGATCTTGATGACGCTCAACGTGTTCATCGGCACATCGGCTCGCACGGCCACCGTGCGACCCGACGGGAGGTGCTTCGCGTAGATCGACGACTTCGCGGTGAGTGCATCGAGTTGCCGGGCGACCCACGTGTCGAGCTCCTGGGCGGGCAGGAGAGACGGCAGGATCCAGGCGGCGGTCAGCAGGGCGCGAGAGCGCATCGGTTGGTCGGTCGGGGGTCCACAGGGGGTAAGCGAAAGTTGCGCCGGGTGCCACGCGAGGGAATGCGCCCTGCGGGTGGCCAGGCGCTACGGTGCCGGGGGTGGCGCAAGGCGTTGTTGGAGTGCAGCCTGTCGCTCGTGGGTGGCCCGGGGATGGGCGGACTGCACGGCCTGGAAGCGCCAACCCCCTGGGCCATTCCGGACGATTCCCTGTGTGACACCGGGCAATACGGTCGTGGTCCCGGTCGTGTCGGTGACGTGTTCGCTGTAGAGCGCGGTAACGGTGGCCAGCCCGGGAGCCAGGGGCGTCACGAGACGGCGCCCCCATTCGAAGCGCGTCTCCGAGATACCGGGGGGCTTGCGGATGATCTCACCCGGGGGGACCAGCGAGTCGAGGGACTGCGAGAGGAACGGGGTGTCGCCGGCGAGGTCTGTGGACAGGATGACGTCGCTGGCGTAGACCCTCGCCAGGTGGTCCCGGGCGGCCGCACCGATCGGCGGCGCACTCATTTCGCGGGCGTACGTGTCAAGAAAGGCGGCGACGCTGTCCTGCAGGGCTGCCCGATGCGCGTCGGTCAGCGTGGCGCCGGTGGTGGGCCGGCAGGCGCCAAGGAGCAGCAGCCAAGAACCGATGGCCAGACGAGTCACGGGATCCTCGGTTGAAATGATGATGGTGATGATGCGTGTGCGTATCGGAGTGCGCGCCGGCGGTGCTGGAGCGGTTGTCAGGAAGCGCGACGTGGCCAGCGGATGTCGTCAGGACGGTGACGGCGCGCGGGACCACGCGGTGCGCGGCGCCAAGCGCCCGGAACCGGCGGTGCCGCGGACGGTGCCGTCTGCCAGCACGATCTCGCCGCGTCGCAGCACGGTGATGGGCCACCCGGTCACCGGCCATCCTTCATATGGAGAGTAGTCGGACTTCCCGTAATCGTCCTCGGCGCGCACGGGACGCCGGAGTCCGGGATCCCAGATCGTGACATCGGCGTCGGCCCCGGCGCGAATCACACCCTTGCGCGGGTAGAGACCGAAGATCTTCGCCGCATTGGTGGACGTGACCGCCACGAAACGCTCCAACGCACACCGCCGCTTGCCCACCCCTTCGGAGAAGAACATCGGGAGCATGAATTGCAGGTCGCTGGCCCCGGGTCGCACGCGGGCGATGGTGAGGGCCGGATCCATCTTCTGCTCGCGCGTCCATGGGGCATGATCGGTCGCGAGCACATCGATGCTGCCGTCGATCAGTCCCCGCATCATCGCATCGACGTCCAGGCGCGGGCGGAGCGGGGGTTGTCCGACAAAGAGCCGATGATCGGGACCGCGCAACTTCGATTCGTCGAGGTGGATGAACAGCGGCCGCGTCTCGAGGTGGAGCGGGGCGCCG
>WBZL01004260.1_pt1 | contig 12523 bp, 10 predicted proteins | sample 5204291 | NCBI WGS metagenome assembly WBZL01 (sample SAMN12344345, study PRJNA552823) | activated sludge metagenome | biome: Activated sludge suspended growth; feature: Nitrification reactor; material: Wastewater; isolation source: activated sludge from nitrification reactor of wastewater...
GGCTCTTCTGGGCCAAGCAGTTCATGCAGGCCCTCATCCTCGGCGTGATGGTCTTCTTCTGGGTGCATGTCCTGCTCTGGTTGTACCGCGAGTCGATGGACCGGCTCCAGGGCAAGGGCTTCCGGGAGGACCTCGATCATCCCGAGATCGTCTATTTCCGACGGTTCACTCCGGTATGGCGATGGATCCACGGCTTCTTCGCCATTTCCACCATGACCCTGATTCTCACCGGCACGACTCTGCTGTTCTCCCACACCGAATGGGCCAAGGCGGTGATCGTGTTCCTCGGTGGCCCGAGGATCGAAGGCATCATTCACCGGACCGCCGCCCTGATCTGGCTGTCGATTTTCGTCATCCACCTGCTCGTCGCCGGCACCAACATCTGGCGCCAACGCAAGACATTCGACTGGTTCGGCGGCACGTCGCTGATCCCCAGCCTGAACGATCTGCGCGACATGAAGAACATGTTCAAGTGGTTCCTCGGCCGCGCACCGCGACCGGACTTCTGCCACTGGACCTACTGGCAACGGTTCGACTACTGGGCGCCCTTTTGGGGTGCGGCCGTCATTGGCTCGTCCGGCCTGGTCCTGTTCTTCCCGGAAAAGACCGCGGCGATACTACCCGGCTGGATATTCAACGTGGCCACCCTGATCCACGCCGAAGAAGCCCTGCTGGCAGCCGTCTTCCTGAATACGGTGCATTTCTTCAATGTGCACTTCCGGCCCGAGCGCTTCCCGATGAGCACCACCATCTTCACGGGGGCAATTCCGCTGGAGGAGTTCAAGCATGACCACCGGCTGGAGTACGAGCGTCTGACGGAACGGGGCGAACTGGAGAAACACTTGATTCGGCGTCCCTCGCGCCGCGTGGACCTGGCTGCCTCATTCGTGACCAGCGTGCTCATCATCGCCGGTCTCACCCTGCTGACCCTGATGTTGATCGGCATCAGCACCCCGCGTTGATGGAGGAGACCATGCGCAAGCCCCTATTGATCCTGGCCCTGATCGGAATGGTCGGAACGGCGACGGCGCGGCCGGACGTCGAAGTCCTCGCCCGCACCTGCAACAACTGTCATGGCGTGGGCGGCGTCAGCGCCGCCGCGCCCATTCCCTCCATCGGCGGCCTGCCGCGAGAGTACCTGCGAACGGTCATGAAGGAATGGAAGTACGGCGAACGGAGCGCGATCACCATGGACCGCATCGTCAAGGGTTTCAGTGACGATCAGATCGACGGACTGGCCACCTATTTTTCGAAGCTGCCCTGGGTGCCGGTGCCGCAGGCGGCCGCGCCCGATGTTCTGTCCCGGGGCAAATCCGCCATTGCGGAATACTGCGAGGACTGTCATGGCCTCACCGGTAACGATCCGGATGTTGGCGTTCCGAGGATCAACGGCCAGTGGGCGAAGTACATGGAACTCGAGCTGCTGAAATACCGCAGCAAGGAATTCAAGCTGCCGCACCGCAAGATGAAGAAGGCGGCGCAGGACATGAAGCCGACGGACGTGTCCGCCGCCGCCCGTTATTTCGGCGCGCAAGGCAAGTAAGGGGGGGGAATCATGAATTCGTTCGATCGACGCAATTTTCTCAAGACGCTGTCCGCCGCCGGGGCGGCGGTGCTGTCCGTTCCCCCGGCCCGCGCCGCCAGCCCCCGGGCCCGCGTGGTGGTGGTCGGCGGCGGATTTGGTGGCGCCACCGCGGCCCGGTATCTGCGCCTGCTCGATCCAGGCATCGAAGTCACCCTGATCGAGCGGGAAAAGCAATACATCTCGTGCCCCCTTTCCAACGAGGTCCTGTCCGATTCGCGCGATATCAGGAGCCTGCAAACCGGCTACGGCGGCCTCTCCCGGCGCGGCGTAAAAGTCGTTCATGAAAGCGTCGTCAAGATCGACCCGGTGGGCAAGTCCGTCGCGACGGCGGAGGGCAAGACCTACGCTTACGATGCCCTGGTGGTCTCGCCCGGCGTCGACTTCAACTATTCGGCCATTGCCGGACTGACGCCCGAACTCGCCGATACCCGTCTGCCCCATGCCTGGAAGGCCGGTCCGCAAACCCTGTTGCTCAAGAAGCAGCTACAGGCCATGCCCGACGGCGGCCGATTCATCATCGCCGTGCCCAAGGGGCCGCTGCGCTGCCCGCCGGGCCCCTACGAGCGCGCCGCTCAGGTGGCCATGTACTGCAAGCATCATGGCAAGAAGAAGGCGAAGATCCTGATTCTGGACAGCAACGACACCTTCTCGAAGCGCGCCCTGTTCGAGCAGGCCTGGAAGGAGCTCTACGGCTACGGCGAAGGCGGCATGATCGAATGGGTGTCGAACGCCAGCGGCGGCCAGGTCGAGGCGGTCGATGTCGAAGCCATGACCTGCAGTACCACCTTCGACCAGCACAAGGGCGATGTCATCAACATCATCCCGCCACATCACGCGGGCAAGATCGCCCGCGATACGGGCCTGGCCGGCGGCGGTGCCTGGTGCGCCGTCAAACCCCACAACATGGAGTCGACCGTCCACAAGGATATCTACGTCGTGGGCGATTCCTGCGTGGGTGGCGAAGTGGCGACCGGCAACGGTTTCCCGAAATCCGCGCACATGGCCAATTCCCAGGCCAAGATGGTCGCCGCCAGCCTGGTTGCAAAGCTGAACGGCCTGCCGGCCCCCGAACCGATCTACACCAACACCTGCTACAGCCTGGTCGCACACGACTGGGGTTTCTCGGTGGTGCACCTGTTCCGCGTCGAGAACAACCAGTGGGTCTACGTCAAGGAAGGCAGCGGCATTTCACCCGTCACCTTCGGCACCAAGGAAGCCCCCCGGCCGGTGCCGCGCATACACCGGAAAATCGAGGCCGCCTACGCCGAAGGCTGGCTACGCAACCTGATGGCCGACGCGTTTTCCTGACGCGCGGCAGCGCGAAACGAGGCGCAGCCGCCTGCCGCCTCGTTGATAGCTAGAAGCACAGCTGGCAGGCATTTCGCGGCGGCCGTGCAAGGCCCGGCCACGGAAGTTATCGGGCGCTGGTCGGTGCTTGTCAGGACCCGCATCAATCAATCTTGCCCCGGCAACTTGCCAGTAGCCAGAAACGTAAGCTCTTCGTCGGTGGGTGCCAATTGGGCAACGACCCAAGGTGCCCGGTGAGCAAGTGCGGACGAAACGGACACGCAGTATGCTGTTTCGATTCCGCTCGCCAGTTGCCTCGCGTCAATCTTTGCGGGGACACCTTCGAATTCCATTTGAGCACGAAGTGCTTCGGCGGGGCCGAGACTCCGATACGTGCGAAACTCTTCCCCAATTGGCTAGCGATACCATGATCAGTCGCGTTCGCCACTCTCGCTTGCGGCTGGCATTTCCGAGTCAACGCTCCTCTGAAGGTATCGGACCCCATGTGCAGATAGGGAATAGTCATCACCGGGGTCGGGCTCGTCACGGTAACGGCCTAGGGGAGACTCAGGCTTTCTTCGCTTGAGATGGAGCGTAAGCAAGGCACCGACCATCGGAACAAGCCAAACAACCAGCAACTGGGCAGCGCGTTGTTTGGACGATGACAGTTCATCCCGAAGCACCGCACGCGTGGCCCATGCGTTGCCGAACACGAAGATCGCAGCCAAGCCGCCAATCAGTTCAAGTCTCACGGTACGTGGGCAATAACATTTGCAGGCGCTGGCTAGCCATTGTCATGACTGAAGCCTATACCCGGCCGATGACGTTCGCAACCTGCCGGTCATGGCGAATCGCGCTGCGGGCACTTTCCGGTGTGGCGCGGTGGCCATCGCTCGGCCAGCCGTGTCAGAATTAGCGCCACCTAACCGCCCATAAGGAAAATCATGAAAATCGAAACCCTCGCCATTCATGCCGGCTACGGCCCGGACCCGACCACCAAGGCGGTGGCGGTGCCGATCTACCAGACCACCTCCTACGCCTTCGATGACACCCAGCATGGTGCCGACCTGTTCGATCTTAAGGTGGCCGGCAACATCTACACCCGGATCATGAATCCGACCACGGCGGTGCTGGAGCAACGGCTGGCGGCCATGGAAGGCGGTGTCGGCGCGCTGGGCCTGGCCTCGGGCATGGCGGCGATCACCTACGCCATCCAGACCATCGCCGAGGCGGGCGACAACATCGTCTCCGTCGGCACGCTGTACGGCGGCACCTACAACCTGTTCGCCCATACCCTACCCCAGTACGGCATCGAGGTGCGCTTCGCCGACTATCGCAATCCCGACACTTTCAAACCGCTGATCGACGGCAAGACCAAGGCGCTGTTTTGCGAATCGATCGGCAATCCGCTCGGCAACGTGGTCGACATCGGTGCGCTGGCGAAGATCGCTCATGACGCCGGCGTGCCACTGATCGTCGACAACACCGTGCCGACGCCCTACCTGTGCCGGCCCTTCGAGCACGGTGCAGACATCATCGTCCATGCCCTGACCAAGTACCTGGGCGGCCACGGCACCAGCATCGGCGGCGCCATCGTCGATTCCGGCAAGTTCCCCTGGGCGGAACACAAGGATCGTTTCAAGCGGCTCAACACGCCGGACGTTTCCTACCATGGCGTCGTCTATACCGAAGCCCTCGGCCCGGCCGCCTATATCGGCCGGGCACGCGTCGTGCCCCTGCGCAACATGGGCGCGGCAATCTCGCCCTTCAACAGCTTCCTGATCCTGCAAGGGATCGAGACGTTGCCCGTGCGCATGGATCGCATCTGCGACAACACGCTGGCGGTGGCGGAATACCTCAAGGGCCACAAGAAGGTCGGCTGGGTGCGCTACGCCGGCCTGCCCGATCATGCCGACCACGCCCTGGTCAAGAAGTACATGGGCGGCCGCGCCTCGGGCATCCTGTCCTTTGGTGTCCAGGGCGGCATGGAAGGCGGGGCACGCTTCCAGGATGCGCTGAAGCTGATCACCCGACTGGTCAACATCGGCGACGCCAAGAGTCTTGCCTGCCATCCGGCGAGCACCACGCACCGGCAGCTCGCACCGGAAGAAATGGCCAAGGCGGGGGTATCGGTCGACATGGTACGGCTGGCGATCGGCCTCGAACACATCGACGACATCAAGGCCGACATCGACCAGGCGCTGGCGGCCGTCTAGCTAGCGGCCGGCCTTCATCCGCTGATAGGCTTCCTGGACGGCGCGGCGCAACAGCGCCGTCGGGTGGCCGGCCTGCTCCGCCTCCTGGAGCCGACGCATCGCCTCGGTCAGCTCGACGAGACGCGCCTCGTCGTAGTTCCATGAGCGCTGGGCCGGCGTGGCCGGTGACGCCGGCTCGATTTTCTTCTGCTCGTCGCTCACCACTTCCACGCGCTCGCCGCCGGTCTTGCGGCTGGCGGTGATCAGCAGCATGGGACGCTGCCCGACGCCGGAGCGCATCTTCTTCTTGCCCTTGGCGGCCATCGGGGTGCTTTCCTTCCTGAATCGGTCGATGGCCTCCATCAGCGCCTGCCGCAGCGTGGCGGTGGGCTTGCCGCCCGCTTCGGCCAGACGCAGTTTCTCCAGCAACTCGCCGATGTCCGGCGGCGCCGGCACCGACTTACGGGGCGGACCGAAGTCCTCCGGCGGCGCCTGCACGGCCTGGGAAAACAATTCGGACGACGATACCAGCTTGGCGATGCGCAGATTGCCGTAGCGCATCGCCCAGGAAAGCGCGGTGTCGCCGCGATCGTTGGTCAGCCGCGGGTCGGCGCCGGCATCGATCAGGCGCTTGGCCAGTTCCTCCCGCCCTTCCCGCGCCGCCATCATCAGCACCGTCGCATCGTTGGGGGCCCGCGCATTGACCTCCGCACCACGCTCCATCAGCAAGCGAGCGATCTCGCCATGACCGGCGAAAACGGCATAGTGCAGAGCGCTCCATGCCTTGCCGCCCCGGTTGACGCTCGCCCCGTGGTCCAGCAACCAGCGCACCGCCTCGGTCCGCCCGCGCCAGGCGGCCAACAGGAGCGCCTGTTCGCCGTGGCGATTGGTCGCGTTGACATCGGCGCCGCGCGCCAAGAACAACTCCATCATCGCCAGATTGCCTTCCCAGGCGGCGATCATCAGACCGGTGCCGATCCGGTCGGCCGCCGTGTTCGGGTCCAGACCTTCGTCGAGCCAGCGGCGCGCCGCGTCGACATTGCCGAGTTCCACCGCCGCACCGAAGGCCACCGGGTCGGGCAGCGCGGCCATGGCGCCGTGGGTTGGCGGCATGGCCAGACAGCCCGCCAAAGCCAGCAATTTCAGCAGCTTCGTCACTTCGCTTCGCCCTGTTGCAGAATTGACGCCTATTATGCCTTCCCAGCGCCTGCTCCTCGCCCTGCTTGCCTCGCTAGCCATTCATTTGGCATTACTCGGCGGCGGCGCGTGGTTTTCGATCCGTCCGCAGCGCCCGGATCGCACCCAGGCCCCGACCCCGGCGATGATCGACGCGACTCTGCGCATGCCGCCGCCGGCGGAAGCGCTGCTCAAGGACACCCTGATCGAAATGGAACCGCCGCAGCCCGTCAGCACGCTGTCCGCCCTGCCCGCCCCGCCGTCGCCCGCCGGGAAACCCGCCGCCACCAAATCGACGGTCGCGGCGCAACACAAGCTGGGCGAACATCTGTATTACCCCCCCGAAGCTATCGCCGCCGGCCTGGAAGGCGAAGTCAGGGTGCTGCTGACCCTCACCGCCGAAGGCAAAGTGCTCGACGCCCAACTTGCCCGGAGCAGCGGGCATGCTATTCTCGATCAAGCGGCCGTGCGCGCCGCATATGCCATGGGTGGCTTGCCGGGCCTGGACCGAACCGAACTCATCCTGCCCGTGATTTTTCGCTTACAGCCATGACAACGCATCGACACCGCCCAGAACCCGTCACCACCGTTCCTCTGCGCGGGCCGCTGCTGCGCGGCTCGAGACGTCCACGGGTGGCGCTGGTTGGCCGCCGCCGTACCGGCAAGAGCAGCATCTTCCAGGCGGCAGCGAGTCCGGCCGTCCAGCACGAGCGCCTGGCCGGCGTCGGCGGGGCCTATCAGGAATGCCTGGTGGACGTCGGTCTCGACCAGATCTCGCTGGTGGATCTTCCCGACATCGAATCGCTCCACCACCTGCGCGAACACGACCGGGTCGTGCTGATGTATCTGCTCTGGGGCGACCGCTGGCCAGCCATCGCCCGCCACGAGTCCGCACAGCCGAGTGCCGCCTTTCCCGCACCGGACGTGCTCATTCAGGTCATGGACGCCACCACGCTGGAACGCGACCTTGAACTGAGCATGGAACTTTCCCTGCTCGGCCGGCCCATGGTCATTGCCCTCAACCGGATGGACGAAGCGCGCGAAAAGGGCATTTTCATCAACATCCGCGCGCTGAGCGAAAAGCTCGGCGTGCCCATCGTGCCCACCGTCGCCCACATGGGCAAGGGCATTCGCACCCTGTTCGACGCCGCGGTCCAGGCGGCGCGGGAGCGCATCTGCCCGCTGCCCCAGCCGCCCAGCCCGCACCTGGTCGACAGCCTGCAGGCGTTGAACGCCGTCGTCGCCCACGCCGAAGTCATCGAGGCCTTCCAGGTGCCGCGGCCGCTGCTGCTCTGCCAACTGGCGGAAAACGACGATTATTTCCTGCACGAGCTGGGCAGCCATTTCCCGATGCTGTTGCCGGAGGTCGCCGCAGCGCGCGCGGCGGCGGAAAAGCTGCTGCCGCGCCCGCTGTCGGAGGAGCTGCACGCCGACCGCCACCATCGGGCCGCCGTGCTGCTGGAAAGTGTCAGCAGCCTGACCGGGCCGTCGGAAGCGGGCTGGAAGCGCTGGCTGGACGAGTTGTTCCTGCACCCGCGCTGGGGCCTGATCGGCAGTCTGGCGGTGTTCGCGCTGGTCCTGTTCTTCACCTTCGAGGTCAGCGCCATGCTCGATTCCCTGACTTCCGCACGGCTGGTCGAATGGAGCCAGCAGTGGCAGCCGGACTCCACCGTCGGCATCGTCGCCCATGCTGTTGTCGATGGCCTGATCGGCCTGATCGGTATCGTCGTCCCCTACATGATTCCCCTGGTGGTGTTGCTGGTGGCGCTGGAAGAGTCGGGGATCATGCATCGCGTGGCTTTCGTGGTCGACCGGGGCTTCCACCATATCGGCCTGCACGGCGGCGTCGCCGTGCCCTTCCTGATCGGTCTCGGCTGCAACGTACCGGCCATTTCGGCCGCCGCAGCCACCGCCTCCGGCCGCGACCGGGTCATCGCCGGCCTGCTGATCACCTTCGTGCCCTGCTCGGCGCGCTCGGCCATCATCCTGGCGCTGGGCGGCAAGTACCTTGGCGGCCTGGGTGTATTCGCCATCTTCATGCTGACATTGGTGGTCATCGCCGTCCTCGGCGTGGTGCTGGCCAGACGCTACTCCGACGCGGCGCCCGGCATGATCCAGGAGATCCCGGCCTACGCGCTGCCCACCTGGCCGGCCCTGTGGCGCAACACCTGGGCGCGCACCAGCGACATCGTCACCATCGTCACCCCGCTCCTGGTCATCGGCAGCGTGGTGCTCGCCCTGCTCAGCCACTGGGGCGCCGACGCGATCATCAATATGCTGCTGATGCCGATCACCACCTGGTGGCTCGGCCTGCCGATCGTGCTGGGCGTGCCCATCCTGTTCGGCGTACTGCGCAAGGAGCTGTCGCTGCTGATGATCTATCAGGCGCTCGGCACCCAGGAAATCGGCCCCATTCTCGACTGGACGCAGATCATCACCTTCCTGATCTTTCTGACCTTCTATGTGCCGTGCATCTCCACCTTTGCGGTGATGCTGCGCGCCCTCGGGCGGCGCGAAGCGTTTTTCTCCGTCGCCTTGTCGGTCGGCGTGGCGCTGCTGATGGCGGGTGCGACCCGGTTGCTGCTGGCCGCCCTGGACGCGCTGCTCTAGCATTTCCGGATGTGATAGAAAGGCCGCCATGATCGCGCCCACGCCATCCGCGCCCGGCAACCGGCCGCTACCGCCGGGCTTCCAGCTCGAGGATTACCGCATCGAACGCCAGCTCTCGATGGGCGGCTTCTCCATGGTCTATCTGGGGCATGACCGGGCCGGCACGCCGGTTGCGATCAAGGAATATCTGCCGGCCAGACTGGCTCGCCGGGTGGGCGACAGTCCGCTCTCCGTCGTCGACGAAGAGAATCGGGCGGCCTTCAACCAGGGATTGAAAGCCTTCTTCGAGGAAGGGCGCATCCTCGCCCATATCGACCACCCCAACGTGGTGAAGGTACTGAACTTCTTCCGCGCCAATCAGACCGCCTACATGGTCATGCGCTACGAGACCGGCCACAACCTGCAGGAGATCATTCGCAAGTTTCAGGAACGCGGCGAACTGATCAAGGAAGAGCACTTGCGCAACCTGTTCGTGCCGCTGCTGAGCGGCCTGCGCGAAGTGCACAAGCAGAAGCTGCTGCATCTCGACATCAAGCCGGCCAACATCTATCTGCGCAACAACGGTCAACCGGTGCTGATCGATTTCGGCGCCAGCCGCCAGGGGCTGGGAGGCGACGGTCAGGCGCACGGTACCGTTTACACGCCGGGTTTCGCGGCGCCGGAGCAGGAAAGCTCGAATCACGGGCTGGGTCCATGGACCGACATCTACTCGATCGGCGCGACGCTGTACGCCTGCCTGGCGGGCAGACCGCCGCTGGCCGCGAACATGCGACTCAAGTACGACGGGCTGGAGCGCGCCGAGCGCCGCTGGTACAAGCGCTACTCGGCGCAGCTGCTGGAACTGATCGACTGGTGCCTGCGCCTGAACAGTGACGAACGTCCGCAGAGCGTGTTTGCACTACAGAAGGTGTTGCAGGGCGAATTGCTCGATCTCGTCGACCCCAGCTGGTTCGATACGCCGCGAACCCCATAAGCCGGACCGGACGGTCGGCGGTATGAAGAAGACCGACCGGCAACCTACTTCCGGGCAGAATCCTGGTTCTGGTTGCACAAGTCGAGCGCGGCCAAGCCCTCCGTACACGGGCCGGGCGGCGCCGGCCGCGCCATGACCGGCTTCGCGGGCTTGGCCGCCGGTTTGACAACGGGCTTGCGATTGCCCGCCGGCGTTGTCTGCGCCTGCCCAGCCGGGGCTGTCGCATCGCCGACGGCTGCCTCCACGGCCCCGGCCACCGGTGGCGGATCGTTGCTCTCCGGGGCGGGCTCCGCCGATGCGGAACCGGCCCTCGCGACCGATGCCGCCTGCGGTAGGGTGACCGGCGGGGAGGCCGGTGTTACGGCGCTGCCTGCCGCGTTTTGTCCCGGAACCTGCCATGCCTTCGGCAAGGGCATGTTGGCGCGGTACATCCATAAGAAAGGAATCCCGCCGGCAACCAGGGCGACGATGACCAGCGGCCAGGCGCGATTGGGCTGTGACGGCGGCGCGACCGGGACTGCCCGGACATCATCCGCTGGCCGCGCCGCGACGCCCGGCGCGGATTGACGTACGTCGTCCGCCAGCACGTATTGATCCTGCGCCAGGGTCGGAAACACCGCGCCGCAGGCGGAACACGCCCTGGCGGCGGCATCGTCGACCTTGCCGCAGGTCGGGCAGGGCTTCAGATGCAGAGGCACCCCGCACGCGGCACAAAAATGCTCGCCAGGCGTATTCGCGTGCAGACAGGACGGGCACTGAATCAGCAGGATCGGTCTGTCGGGCATTGGCGATGAAATGGCGGGGGGATGAGCAAGAATAACAAACTTCCGTGCTTTTCGGCCCGATATCAAGGCAAACGACAGGGTATCATCGACCACAAGCCATCACCAACGGGAGTCGACATGTTCAAAGCCTACGCACTTGAGTCGCAATGCGCATTCAAGGTGATCGCGCGCGTCGCACTGGCCTTTCTGGTCATCGCGGCCGGGACAGTCGCCCACGCGCAAGCCGGCAGCGAGGACCGTGGCGCACTGTTGTACGACACCCATTGCATCGCCTGCCACACCACCGAAGCGCACTGGCGTGACAAGAAACTGGCGACGAACTGGAAGGCGCTAGTCGAACAGGTGCGCGTCTGGCAAGCTAACGCCAACCTCGGCTGGAGCGAAAGCGACATCGAAGCGGCAAGTGTCTATCTCAATCGCCGTTACTACCGTTTCCCACCACCGGCCGGATACTGAGGCGCGAGGGTCCCGGCCGCTCGGCGGTCGATGCGAAAGAGCACGCGGTATGGACCTGCCACCGGATGGCCAGTGGAACTTCGATGCGGTCATCGACCGTCGCAGCGCCTTCCCCGACAGCCTCAAGTGGAATCGCTACGCCGATCGCGATGTCATTCCGTTATGGGTGGCGGACATGGACTTCGCCGCACCACCCGCCGTCATTGCCGCCCTGCACAACCGGGTGGCTCACGGCGTATTCGGCTATGGCCAACCCTGGCCGACGCTGACCGCCACGGTACTCGATTATCTGGACCGCCAGTACCAGTGGCGGATCGAGGCGGAATGGCTGGTCTGGCTGCCGGGTCTGGTCACGGGACTCAACGTCGCCTGCCGGGCCGTCACCGGCGATGTCGTCACGGCGACACCGGTCTATCCGCCGTTCTTGTCGGCGCCGACGTTGTCCGGTCGGCGAATCGCGACCGTGCCGCTGAAGTTGTCGAGCGATCGGTGGTACTGGGACTTCGACGCCCTGGCGGCGGCGGTGACACCCGCCACCCGGCTGTTCCTGCTTTGCCATCCGCATAACCCGGTCGGCCGAGCGTGGGACGACCGGGAACTGCGAACCCTGGCCGAGTTGGCCGAGCGAAACGACCTGATTGTCTGTTCCGACGAAATTCATTGCGACCTGGTCCTGGCGAAGTGCCGCCGACATCGCCCGTTCGCCACCCTGGGCAAGGAGACAAGCCGGCGCACGATCAGCCTGATGGCACCGTCCAAGACCTTCAATATTCCGGGCCTCGGCTGCGCCTTCGCGGTGATTCCCGACGCTGGTTTGCGGCGCCAGTTTCAGTGCGCCATGAGCGGTATCGTGCCGCATGTCAACACGCTAGGCCTGGTGGCCTGCGAGGCCGCGTTGCGCGATGGCGGCGCATGGCATGCGGCGCTGATCGACTATCTGCGGGACAACCGGGACCGGGTAGCGGCGGCGGTGGCGGCGATGCCCGGGCTGCGTATGGCACCGGTCGAGGCCACCTACCTGGCCTGGATCGACACCGCCGCGAGCGGTATCGACGACCCGCGGCGATTCTTCGAGGCGGCCGGGGTCGGTTTGTCCGGCGGTGCCGATTTCGGCCGCGATGGCGACTACCGGCAGTTCGTCCGCCTCAACTTCGGCTGCCCTCGCGGCACACTGGACACGGCGCTGGCCCGCATGCGGGACGCATTGCGCAATCGGCCCGAGCGGATCGCCTAGCCGTTATCGCCGGACCCCAGCGCAAGGACGGCGGCGAACGCCCGCACCGGTACCTCAAACGCAGTCATAAGTTTTGTCGAGCCGTATATCAGAACATTCAAATATACTGGTCCACTTATCGTCTATATTAGCACCTGCTAATGCGCATTTGGCGGCGCTTCGGTCCAGGGGGGGCACTCATTTCCCGGGCTCAGTTTCACAAAGCAGACGCTGATCACATGG
>WBZL01002249.1_pt2 | contig 12522 bp, 7 predicted proteins | sample 5204291 | NCBI WGS metagenome assembly WBZL01 (sample SAMN12344345, study PRJNA552823) | activated sludge metagenome | biome: Activated sludge suspended growth; feature: Nitrification reactor; material: Wastewater; isolation source: activated sludge from nitrification reactor of wastewater treatment...
AACGAAGGCCGTTGTGGCGTAGCCCTGCTTGTAATCGAGGTAGGTGCCTTGCCAGTCCATGACGAAGATCATGTCGGGAATCGCCCGCATGATCGCCGCCTGCTTTTCCTTGAGTTCGCTCAACTGGCGCGCCGCTTGCGCCGAGCGCAACACATAGCGTGCCCGATGTCCGAGGATCGGCCAGTTGATCGGCTTGGCGACGAAATCGTTGGCGCCTGACTCGTAGGCCCGGTTGATCGACGCCAGATCATCCATGCCGGTGACCACGATCACCGGCACCCGCGCCATGTCCCAGCGCTGGCGGAGGCGACGGCAGACTTCGAATCCATCGATGCCGGGCATCTCGACATCGAGCAGCAGCAGGTCCGGCGGTGGATCGTCCAGCATGTCGAGGGCCTGTTCGCCATCCGCGGCCTCGAGCACGTCGAATCCGAACTGGGCCAGCGTCTCCCGTTCCAGCATCCGCATCACATAATCATCGTCGACGATCAGCGCCGTTGGCAGTACGTGCTCTGCATTCGAGAGCATGGTCGATTCTCCGGGGGTTCGAGACGCGCAACGGGTGACATGACTGTGATCGGGCCGTCGGGTGGCAAGCAACGCAAAAGGATAGACCGAAGCTGTTCACATGGGAAGGGTTCAGCCAGAGAGGTCTGTCCTGAAAGATCGGGAAGTCGTTGCGTGTTCGTCCATCAGCGCCTGCAAGACGCGCAGCAGTTCCTGATCAGCGCTTTGCAGCAGGGACCTGGCGCCTTCGAGGGTGCCGCTGCAGCCGAGCATCTGCAGCACCTTGCACAATGCCGCCAGACGCTCGGCGCCGTCGTTGGCGCTGCTCGACTTCATCCCATGCGCCGCCTTGCGCAATGCATCAGCGTTGTCGGCATCGGTTGCCGAATGCATCCGTGCCAGGCGCATCGGCGAGGTAGGCGTCGATCACCTTGTTGACCAGCAGCGCGCCATTGGCCCCCGGTAATTGCCGGATGCTGTCGAGGGCGCGCGGATTGATGGCCGGTTCGGCATCGGCGGTCTCTGCCTGGCCGTACAGTGCTGGCGGTGGCACCGCTGCCGGGGTGGACGCCGCCGTCCCGGTGTCCGCACGCGGAAGCCAGCGCTCAAGCATCGACGACAAGCTCTGGGCGGTGCAGGGATTGCCCAGATATTCTTCCATGCCGGCGGTGAGACTACAGCGACAGAGGGTTGAAATGAATGCGCTTGATCTCGAGTTTGCTGACTTCGATCCTGAGAAGTCGAGAATGTCGTTGATCATGCCGAGCAGATGCTCACCGGACTGATCAACGGCGACAACGAAGCGCTGCTGCTGCGGGCTCAACGGGGTGCCGCGCAGCAGTTCGGTCAGGCCGAGAATGCCGTTCATTGGCGTGCTGATCTCGTGGCTATTAAGGGAGCCCTTAAATTCCTTCCATCCGCACGGCGCCTTCGGGCTCGTAGACAGTTACCAGGCCAACGAATTAAAGGGCCGGGTTAATAATGGTCGCCAGGAAATCGCTCTAGGCGCGGCTGGGGGCTTCAGTGGCCTCCTTGGCTACGCGCAAGCAACGCCACCTCGTGCTTTTCAACCTGGTCGATGGCCCGACTGACACTGGCGGCGATGCCGGTCACCAGTTGCTCCATGGTTACCTGCCCCGTGCCTTTCATCGTTTGAACGACACCCGGATCTTCATGGTGCCCAGCGCGCTAAGGGTGCCGCCAATCCGGGTGGGTTCGCCGCTGGCGCCGCCGGGCAAGACCAACAGTACCGCTACCCATGGGGCGCAATGCCTGCGTATGCCGATGCCCATGCTGCGCTTGAGAGTAAGGCCAGGCATCAACGTACACGCAAGTGGCCGAGCGCCTGGTCGAGGTGCGCGGCCAGGTCACGCAAGGCCTGCGCCGACTGCGCCGTGCCCTGGGAGGCCGAGTAGCTGGCTTCGGCCATCTGGGCGATCTGCTCGACCCCCTGGGCAATCGTCTGGCTGGCGAGGCTCTGTTCCCGGATAGCGCCCGAGATGCTGCCGACCGTCGTGATGACCTCGTTGGTGCGGCCTTCGATTTCACCGATCGCCTGACCCGCCCGGTCGGCCAGGACGCCGCCCTGCTCGACCTGGGCGACGCCGTCTTCCATCTGGTGGACAGCCGCCTTGGCGCCATCCTGAATGTGGCCGATCATCTCGCTGATCGAGTGCGTGGAGGTTGCCGTCCTTTCGGCGAGTTTGCGCACTTCATCGGCAACGACCGCAAAGCCGCGGCCCTGTTCCCCCGCACGCGCCGCCTCGATGGCGGCGTTGAGGGCGAGCAGATTGGTCTGATCGGCGATCTCGCGGATCACTTGAACAACCGCCGAAATGTCCTGCGAGCGGCGTCCGAGTTCGCTCACCGTCGTCGACGCCTGGCGAACGAAACCGGTGATCTGGTTCATCGCCCCTACCGCCTGGTGAATCACCTCGGCGCCCTGGCTCGCTGCCTGCCCGGAGGAGACCGATAGCCCCTGTGCCGCGTGTGCATGTTCGGCTACCTGATCGATGCTGACGCTCATTTCCTCGACCGAAGCCGCCATTCCGGTCGCCGCATCGCGCTGCACCTGCGCGCTGCCGCTGACCTTTTCGGCCGCCGTTACCAGCGCGAGCGACTGTTCGAGCATCGTTGACGAGGCCTTGCGGACGCTGCTGACCGTCGTTTGCAGATTCTCCGACATCTTGCCGATGGCCTGCTTCAGACGACCGACTTCGTCGGCACTGTCGCCCGTCAGCCTGCCCGTCAGATCGCCAGCAGCAATCCGGTCGGCTGCGAGGGCGATTTCCTGCAGCGGCTGCGTGACCCATTGCCGGGTCATCACGAAGCCGCTGAGCAGGGCAGCGGCGATGATCACCAGCGCCATCCAGGCGATGTTACGGACGGCGGCGTTGGCGCCGCCACTGATTTCTTCGACGTAGCTGGTGGAAACGACCACCCAGTCCCAGGCCGGAAAGTGATCAAAAACCGCCACTTTTTCGCGCGCGCTGCTCTCGCCGGGATTTGCCCACTCGTAGCGGATGCTTCCGGACTTCTTGTCGACCATCTCGCGAATAAACTCGAAACCGAGGCTGTCCTTGGCTGCCAGCAGGTTGGCCCCTTCCTTGGCCGGGTGGATGGTCGCAACACCCTTCTGCTTGCCGGCGTCGAGCGCGGCGACATAACCCGTGCTGCCGATCTTGATCGCCAGGATGCTCTTCTTCAAAGCCTGCAGCCCTTCGGTAAATTCCAGTCCGGCGAAAAAGGCGCCGATCACCTTGCCCGAGGCGTCGCGTACCGGGACATAGTGGGTCATGAAATCCCTGCCGAATAGCGTGGCCTTGCCGGTATAGGGATTGCCCGCGAGCAGCGAGGGGCGTGCGGGGTGGTCGGTACCGAGCAGGGTTCCCGTCGCCCGCGCGCCGTCCTCCTTTTTCAATGAAGTGGCCGCGCGCAGGAAGTCGTCCCCCTGGCGAAGCAGAATCGTCGCCACGGTTCCGGCCTTTGCCGTGAAGGTGTCGGTGAGGTCGAGGCGATCGTCGATTCGCGTTCCGCCATGCAGCAGTTGCGGCGCTGCGCCTGCCTGGAGCAGTTCAAACGGCTTGTCGAAGCTGCCCGAGAACAGCCGGCCGCTGCGCTCGATGTCGTTGCGCAGGCTGCGGTCGTAGGTCTCGAACATCGACACGGCCAGGCGATTGATCTGTTTGAGATCGTCGAGCGCCGTTTGGGTCAGTTGCTGGCGCAGATGCGAGGCGGTCCACCCTGTCGCGGCGAGAATGATCGCCAGCAGGACCAGACCCTGCACCAGATTGAGTTTCAGAGCGATGGCAAGATCGCGGAAGCGATGTGGCATTGGAGTTTCCTTTCCCTCGGCTTGGCAACAAGGCCAATATCAAAATATTGTAACGGCGGCCGGGGGCAGATCCATGAGGTGAAAATGTCGGGTTACGCTACGCCAACGGTCATGACTTTTCCAGACACCCCGGATCATGAAAGTCATCAACGGTCAATTGAGCAAGGCCGGGATCTCATCCGCTGGCAGCGGACGGCTCAAGTGGTAGCCCTGGATTTCGTCACATTGATTAGCGCGCAGGAAGGCCTTTTGCGCTTCGCTTTCGACGCCCTCGGCGATCACGGTCAGCGACATGCTGTGCGCCATGGCGATGATCGCCAGCGTGATCGAAGCGTCCTCCTTGCCGAGGACCAGATCGTGCACAAAGGATTTGTCGATTTTCAACTGGTCGATGGGGAATTGCTTCAGATAATTGAGTGAGGAATAACCGGTGCCGAAATCGTCGATCGACAAGCGGACGCCGATCGCCTTGAGCGCATGCATGGTCATGATGCTGCCCTGTACGTCCTTCATCAGCAGGCTCTCGGTGATTTCGAGGTCAAGATAGCGGGGTTCCAGACCGGTTTCCTGCAGGATTTCCGCGATCATGCTCACCATGCCGGGACGCAGGAACTGGCGGGGCGACAGGTTTACCGCCATGCGCAGCGTCGGCCGGTGCTTCTGCTGCCAGGCTTTCGCCTGCTGGCAGGCGGTTCTGAGCACCCATTCGCCGATGCTTTCGATCAGCCCGGTTTCCTCCGCCAGGGGAATGAAGTCGAGCGGCGAGATCAGCCCGCGCTGGGGATGCCGCCAGCGCAACAGGGCCTCGACGCCGATGATGCGGTCCCGGCGCAGATCCATCTGCGGCTGGTAATGGATTTCCAGTTCCTGACGCGCCAGGGCATGGCGCAGACCCTGTTCCATGTTCAGCCGTTCCAGGCTGCGCAGATGCATGTCGTGGGCGTAGAACTGGATGTTGTTGCGGCCGCTCTCCTTGGCGCGATACATCGCCGTGTCGGCATTTCTCAGCAAGGTTTCGACATCACCACCATCCTTGGGGAACAGGCAGATGCCGATGCTGGCAGTGACGACACACTCATTGTTGCCAATCTGGAACGGCGTTTCGAGCATCCTCAACAGCTTATGGGCGAAGTCCACGACCCGGTCTTCCTGACGCAAGTCCTCCAGCATGCAGATGAATTCGTCACCGCCGACGCGGACGATGGTGTCGTCCTTGCGACCACAGAGCAGCAGCCGGTCGGCGACGGCCCGCAGCAGGGCATCACCGGCGCTGTGACCCAGACCCTCGTTGATCTTCTTGAACTGATCCAGATCGACGAACAGCAGCGCCAGGCTCTGACCGCTCCGGCGCGCGCGCGTGATGGCATGCTTGAGGCGGTCGCGCAGCAGGCCGAGGTTGGGCAGATGGGTCAGCGCGTCATGGTTGGCCTGATACCGCATCTGCTCGGTCAAACGGCGGGTTTCGGTGATGTTGCTGAAGGCGATGACGACTCCGACAACCCGCATCTGCTGGTCGTGGATCGGGGCCGCCGAAGCCCGGATGGCGTATTCCTCTCCGGCGTCGTTGCGCAGGATGGAGGGCTCGGGCAGCCTGACCAGTGCGCCTTCTTCGAGGCATAGGGCCACCAGATTGACCGCGCGGTAGCGCTCCTGCTCGTCGGCGACCTCGAACATGCTGCCCAGTTTCTGTCCGCGCAAAGCGCCTGGCTCCGCACCGAGCAGGCTTTCGGCGACCGGATTCAGGTACTGCACGGCCCCATTGGCGTCGGTGGTGATCACGGCATCACCGATCGAGTGCAGCGTGACCTGGGCACGTACCTCCTGCTCGAACAGCGAACGGATGAGCAGGAGCAGGCGTTGCCAGCTCCACAAGGGACAGCCCAGCCCCTGCACGAGCAGTGTCGCCGCCGGCGGGAACCAGAGTTGCCTGGTGTAGAGCAGAACGAAGCTGCTGATGAGGGTCAGCAGCAGCGACAGAACCGCCACGGGCAAGGTCCAGCGCGCCGGGCAAGCGCTATGGAGCAACATCGGGAAGAACACCAGTACCCCGGTCAGCAGCAGCGTCCAGTGAGCAGGCAAAGCCTGGATGGTCAAGCCTTGCTGCAGCGCGTCGAGAACGTTGGCGTTGTATTCGACGCCCGGCATCAGCCGCGACAAACCAGAAACCGGTGTGGGAAGCGCATCCGCCATGCCGCTGGCCGTCGCACCGACCAGTACAAACTTGCCGCGGAAGCTTGCCGGCGGGAAATCCCCGCGCAGGACGTCGTGGTAGGAATAATGCTGAAAACGTCCCGGCGGGCCGACAAACGGAATCAGGATGCGATAATCGCGATGCCAGGCGTCGGGTGACGGTGAAGCTGAAGCGGTGGGGCGCGCTCGCTCGCCGGGTAAGGCCCGCTCGGCAGCGGGGTCGCTCAGTTCGAGCATGGCCAGGGCCAGTGTTGGCCAGCGGGACGTTCCCAGGCCGGCCTTGAGGAATACGCTGCGGGCAATGCCGTCGAGGTCGAGTTCGACATCGACGTGGCCGATGCCGGCGGCCGCTGTCCGCAATAGAGGAATCGGCAGGGTCTCCCGCAACTCCTCACCGAGGCGGTGTTGCTCATTGAGCAGCGGCAGGACGACGCGGCCGTTGGCCGCGAGCGCGCTGGCCAGTTCCGCATCGGCGCTGGGATCGGTGGTCTCGGGTTCGGCGAAGACGATATTCAGGCCGATGACCCTCGCCTCGGCCGCGGAGAGCTGGCGGATCAGTTGCGCATGGATACGCCGCGACCACGGCCAGCGTCCGATTTCCCGCAGGCTTTGCTCGTCAATGGCCACAATCACGATGTCCTCGGCCGGCGCGCGCGACCACGCCATCCGATTCCAGTCGTAGAGGAACAGGTCCCAGCGATACAGTAAGTTGCTGTCGCTCAGCAGCAGCGCGGCAGCCGTCAATAACAGCGAGACAAGGACCCGCTTGGACCAGCCGGAACGGGCCTTGAACGTTGCAATCACGACACCAGGATCAAAAGATCAATACCAGCGCGAGCAGGACCACCAGTGCCGCCGGCCAGTAGTTGCGCGCGGGAAGATCGATCCGCTGCACCGGACCATACGGTCCCACGTAACCGTCGGCCTCGATGGTGCGTACGCGCAGGTAATAGACGCCGGAATCCGGGCGCGGCAAGCTCACCTGCGCTTCGGATACCCTGCTTTCTTGTTCGAGAACCGTGAAATCGACATCCCTGGCCAGTTGAAAGTCGTATTGCAGGCCGGGCGCAGCCGTGCTCCAGCGGAAGGTCAGGCGGTCGGCGGCCAGTTCGGGGGGCTGCATCTGCGCTGCGGCCTGCAGCCTGAACGCTTGCGGGTCGCTGAACGGACCCTTTCGCCCGGTCGAGTCGCGGACAGCGACCCGCCAGAAGTACGGCCCGGGTTCGAGCGGCTGCTCGACGGTCAGGCGCGATTGGCGGTGATCGTCCTGCTTGAGCAGCGGGGTCAGGAAGCGTTCGTCGTTGGCCAACTGAAAGAGGTAGCTGGCGGCGCCCTGCGGTTCCGACCACTCGAAGAGCAATGGTTTTTCGACCACGCCGCTCTGGTGGGGCGGCCGGACGAGGAGCGGAGGTTCGGGGCGGGCGTGCAGACGGAAACGGTGTTCGGCGTCGTTTCCTTCAAGGCCCCTGGCGTCGATGCCGCGAATCCGGAGGACGTAATTCCCGTCCGGCAGGTCCGGCCCGCGTATGGCCGGGGTCGACGAGACGGTGTCGAACACGAGGAGGTCGAATTGTTCATTGGGTGCGAGCTGTGCGCGATACGCCGCCGCCTCCGGCACGGCCGGAAAACTCCAGCGGATCGGTACGCGCGAGACCAGCGGCGGCAACTCGCCGAGCGCCGGGGGTGGCAGCAGCGCTACCGGCATGAGCGGTGGCTTGCCGGTTTCGGCCAGGGAGCCGAAGCCTTGCGGAATTGATCGGGTCTTGCGGCCACCCTGCAACTCGACCAGTCCTTCGAGCACTTCCAGTCGCGATGTCGCTGTCGCGGGGTCCATGCTGATCCGGTAGCGCGTACCGCGCACGGCCGAATGGGCGGCGGGGGTCCAGATTTCGTAACGGTTGCCAGCGCCTGTCGTGCGCGGCATCACCTCGCTATCGGCGCGACCCTTTTCAAGGCGGGCGCGGGTCTCGACCAACGGCGTCTGAGCACGCGCGTTCAGGATCACCAGTCGCAGCTCGCTATCCGCCTGCAGCAACACCCGCGAGCCATCGGCGAATCTCAGGGTGACATTGCTGTCGGGCCCGGTACCCAGGATGTCGCCCTGATGCAGGAATAGTCCGGGATCGACGGCCACCCATTTTCTGGTCGATGCGATCAACGCCTGCACCTGCCCCTGTACCGCCAGGACCATGGCCTTGGCCGGCAGGCGCTTGAGCCAGGCGACCGGAATGCGCAGCTTCGTCCCTGGGGGCAGATGTTCGGGATCGGTCACTCCGTTGAGTGCCTGCAGCTTCGGCCAGTAGTCCACAGCCATCAGATAACGAGTCGAGACATCCCACAGATTGTCGCCTGGACGCACGGTATAGTGCCATTCCTGAGCCGGTGCGGCGGTCGCGAAGAGCAACATCAGAAACAGCAGAAGTGCGTGCATCGATCGTTTGGCCGAACCGAGCCGCGTGGCTGTGCGGGGGAAGGTGTGCATTTTGTGTTCCTTCGTGCAGCAATCGTGTGGTGATATTCTCGATTCCCGATCCAACGGCGCTATCCAGGTGTGATCAATATGGGGTTTCGCTTGCCGGTGATGTATTGTGCTGCGCAGCCGAACTCCCCACTCTGCTGTCCATGCATTGTAGTCGATGCTGCCAGCAAAGCCCTTACTGTGAGCAGCCATCGTCGCAGGCCGGGTTAGCCCGCAGGGCGTCACCCGATATTCGTTGGTCAGGATGTCGGGTGACGGGTGGGCACCGGCAAGCAGGGGTTGAAACGGTCACCGTTCCGGAGGAGGGCCTCGAAGCGATCGGGTGGCAGCGGTGCTGAAAACAGGTAGCCCTGCTGGAGCCGACAGCCATGGGCGAGCAGAAAGCCGGCCTGCGCGTGCGTCTCGACGCCTTCGGCAACCACATGCATGCCGAACTGGCGACCGAGTTCGATGATCGACAGAGCGATTGCGGCGTCCTTGCCGCCCTTGGTCACGTCGGCCACGAAAGAACGATCGATCTTGAGCTCGTCGAGCGGAAAGCGCTTCAGATAGCTCAGTGAGGAAAAGCCGGTGCCGAAGTCGTCCAGCGACAAGGCAAAACCCCTGGCTCGCAATTCGTTCAGACGGGCGATGGTATTGTCGGCATCGACCACCAGTAGCGACTCGGTCAGTTCGAGAATCAGTTGCTGCGGCGAGACGCCAGCACATCGCACGGCGTCGCAGCACTTTTGGGTGATGTTCTCCTGCAGGAAGCTCGGGCTGGCCAGGTTGATCGACAGGCGCAACGGTTCGAGTCCGGCGTCGGTCCACTGTCGCAGGTGTCTGGCGGCGGTCGCCAGCACCCACTCGCCGAGGGCAACGATCAGCCCCGATTCCTCGGCCAGTGGAATGAACTGGCCCGGCCCGAGCAGCCCGTGCTGCGGATGTTCCCAGCGCACCAGCGCCTCGGCGCCAGCGAGCCGGCCGCTGGCGGCGTCGACCTTGGGCTGGAAATACAGGCGCAACGCGTTTTCGGCAATGGCCTGCCGCAATTCATTTTCCAGATGGAGTTTGCGGCTGGCTGCGGCGTTCATTTCCTCGTCGAAGAAGCGGCAGGCCGATGGGCCGGCCGCCTTGGCGACGTACAGTGCCTGCTCGGCGTGGCGCGACAAGGCTTCGACCGAATCGGCGTCGCGTGGAAAGACCGCGATGCCGACGCTGGCCGTCAGCACCACTTCATGGCCGTCGACCGACAGTGGTCGGGCAATGGCCTGCTGCAGACGCTCCGCGATCATCGCCGCCTGGTCGGGAACACGCACTTCGAGGATCAGCACGGTGAAGGCATCGCCGTCGATGCGCGAGATCATTTCGGCGGCACGCATCGGTGGATTCAGGGCCAGCAGGTCGGCCCCACGTACCGACACGCTCAGCCTTTTGGCGACCGCGCACAACAACTGGTCACCGACGGCGTCGCCAAGAGCATCATTGAAGCTCTTGAAGTGGTCGATATCGAGATGGAGAATCGCACATAGGCTCTTCTCGCGGCGCATTCGCTCGAGTTCGACCTCGGCCAGTTGGGCGAAGAACTGCCGGTTGGCCAGTCCGGTCAGGCCATCGTGCAAGGCCAGATGCTCGATGCGCTGCTGCGCCTCGACGCGTTCGCTGATGTCCTGCGTGAAGCCTTCAATTTTGACGATCCGGCCGCTACCATCACGAACCGCCTCTGCCTGTTCGAAAACTTCGCGCAACGCGCCGTCAGGGCGACAAAAGCCGTAGGAGATCTGGTACGGCTGGCCGTCGATCATCAGCGCCTGGCGCGCTGCGTTCACGGCCGCGCGATCGCTCTCCCGCACCATGCTCAGAAAAAGCTCGACCGTTGCCGCGCCAGCGAGTTTCCAATCGCTGCCGAAGAGCTGCCGCAGTTCGTCCGAGCACGCGAAGCGCGCATTGCTGAGCGACCATTCCCAACTGCCCATGCGCGCCAGACGCTGGGCATGCGCCAGACTCTGCTGGCTGCGCGTCACCTCTGCGATGGCATGACTGGCACGCAGGCCATAACGTACCCGTTGGGTCAGCAACAACCAGTTGATCGGTTTGGTGATGAAATCGGTGGCACCGGAAAGGTAAGCCTGTTCGATCGAATCACTGTCATTGAGGCCGGTCAGCATCACGATCGGCAACCACTTGCCGCGCTCGTGCTGCCGCAGGCGTTGGCAGACCGTGTAACCGTCGATCCCGGGCATCATCACGTCGAGCAGCAGCAGGTCGAAATCCTGCTCCTCGAACATCTCCAGGGCCTGCTCACCGCAGTCGGCCTCGTTGACCTCGAAGCCTGCGTGGCGCAGCGACTCGGAGGCGAGCATGCGGACCATCAGGTCGTCGTCGACAATCAGCAAGCGTCCGTGTGCAGGAATGTTTCTCATGTTGCCTTTATGTGAAAGTTGCGTCAGCGACGCACGGATCTCTCCTCCCCACTCGTGGGGGAGGGGTCGGGGGAGAGGGAAACGGTCATGACTTTCATGATCGGGGAGCGGAAAAGTCATGACCGTTGGCCACTTCTGCAGCAGCGCGATGCCGGGCCAGGGCGCTGGCGAATTCATCGTAGGCACCGCGCAGCGCTTGTGGCCAGTCGGTCGCCGGCAGCTCACCGGAGCGCAGGCGCATTTCCAGATCCCGTGCCTTTTCGGAGAGCGCCATCGCACCGACCGTTGCACTCGATGATTTCAGGGTATGCGCCGATCGCTGCAAGGTTTTGGCATCGCCCTGCTGCATCGCACTGTCGATGGCTGCAAGCAGCGTGCTGGCGTTACGGGTGAACATGTCGAGAACGCGGTCGGCAAACTCGGGGTTCGAACCATCGGCGACCATCGGCAGCGATTGCACGATGCTGGGGTCGAAAGTCGGTGTGGCGTAGGCGACGGTGTCGATGCTGTCCGCGGTGTCTGCTGCGAGGCTCGATCCGGCGGCGTCTGCTGGTGTCTGCAGATGACGCGCCAGGATCGTCGTGAGTTGCGCCCGGTTGATTGGCTTGGCCAGATAGTCGCTCATGCCGGCGGCCAGGCAGGCCTCGCGGTCGCCAGCCAGGGCATTGGCCGTCAGGGCGATGATCGGTCGCGCGGCATCGCCTGCCGCCTGCTCTGCGGCGCGAATCCGGCGCGTCGCCTCGAAGCCGTCCATGACCGGCATCTGGCAATCCATCAGGATGAGGTCGTAGTGGGTAGCCGCGGCGGCGGCCACCGCCTGCGCGCCGTCGTGCGCAAAATCCACCTGACAACCCAGCGTCTCGAGGATCGCTCCGGAGATTTCGCGATTGGTCTCGTTGTCCTCGACGAGCAGCAAGCGTCCGCTGATCCGGGCAGCGGCCGGTGGATTCGATGCCGGTTTGGCCAGGGGATGATGGTGAAGCTCGACGCGCTGCCGGAACCAGAAGGTTGACCCGCGACCTTCCTCGCTCTCGAAGCCCACTTCTCCATCCATGCGCTGCGCAAGTTCGCGAATGATCACCAGACCGAGGCCGGTACCGCCAAACTTGCGGGTTGTCGAGTTGTCGGCCTGCGTGAAGGGGGCGAACAGCTTTTCCCCGTCGGCGAGCGAAATGCCGATCCCGGTATCGCTGACAGCGTAGCAGAGCTGGTAGTGATCCGGGTCGGCACGGCCTGGGGAGCCGCCGTTTGCGGGGGAAGGCTCTCGGGTCAGGGAGAGGAAGATGGTGCCGTGTTCGGTAAACTTCACGGCATTGCTCAACAGATTGCTGACGATCTGCTTGACCCGATAGGGGTCGCCGAGCACCGCAGCAGGCAGGTCGGGCGCCAGCACTTCGCTGAGCAGCACGCCTTTGGCCGAGGCCATTTCGACGAAGGGCTGCACCACCTCTTCGATGAGTTGCCGTGGGTCGAACGGGATTCTCTCGACCTCGAGTCGGCCGGATTCGATCTTCGACAGGTCGAGCACGTTGTTGAGCAGATGCATCAGCGATTCGGCCGACATCCGCAGGCGATCGACCTGGCGCCGCTGCGATTCGGAGAGCGAGGTA
>WBZL01004261.1_pt1 | contig 12522 bp, 12 predicted proteins | sample 5204291 | NCBI WGS metagenome assembly WBZL01 (sample SAMN12344345, study PRJNA552823) | activated sludge metagenome | biome: Activated sludge suspended growth; feature: Nitrification reactor; material: Wastewater; isolation source: activated sludge from nitrification reactor of wastewater...
TAATCAGGAGAAAGCTATGAACATTCCCACCGATCTGAAATACACGAAGTCCCACGAATGGCTGAAGCAGGAAGCGGACGGCACCGTCACCATCGGCATTAGCGATCATGCCCAGGCGGCATTGGGTGACATCGTGTTTCTCGAACTACCCGAGGTTGGCCGTACCGTCCTGGCCGGCGAGGAATGCGCCGTGGTCGAGTCGGTCAAGGCGGCCTCCGATATCTATGCACCGGTGTCCGGCGAGGTTGTCGCCCGGAACGACGGTGCGATCGATGCCCCGGAAAGCGTCAACCAAGATGCCTACGCCGCTTGGCTGTTCAAGCTGAAACCCAGCAATCCTGCGGAAATCAGCGCGCTGATCGACGCCGCCGCCTACGCCGAAGTCGCCGACGAACACTGAGCCGACATACCATGCAGAACACCGCCCCCCTGGCCGTGCTGGAACAGCAGGACGAATTCCTCGGTCGCCATGTCGGTCGCGCCGGCCCGGCAATGACCGCGATGCTGGCTGCCGTCGGGGTCGCCAGCCTGGATGAGCTGATCGCCCAGACCGTGCCGGCCAGCATCCGCCTGAGCGAGTCGCTCGCCCTGCCCGGCCCGCGCCGCGAACACGAGGCCCTGGCCGCGCTGAAGGCGATCGCGGCAAAGAACGTTCTCAATAAGTCGCTGATCGGCATGGGCTACCACGACACACTGACGCCCAAGGTGATCGTACGCAACGTGCTGGAGAACCCCGGCTGGTATACCGCCTACACGCCCTATCAGGCCGAAATCGCCCAAGGACGGCTGGAAGCCCTGCTCAACTACCAGCAGATGGTCATCGACCTGACCGGCATGGAATTGGCCAACGCCTCGCTGCTCGATGAGGCCACTGCGGCGGCCGAAGCCATGACCATGGCCCGCCGAATCGCCAAATCGAAGTCGAACGCCTTCTTCGTCGACCAGGACTGCTTTCCGCAGACCATCGATGTAGTCAAGACGCGCGCCGGCTTCTTCGGCTACGACCTCGTGTTCGGCAAAGCCGAGGACGCGGCAAAGCATGAGGTCTTCGGCGCCTTGCTCCAGTATCCCAACGACCGCGGCGAGTGCGCCGACCTCACCCAGATCGTCGCGGCGCTGAAGGTCAAGGGCGCGATCAGCGCCGTCGCCACCGATCTGATGGCGCTGGTCCTCTTGAAATCGCCCGGTGCCATGGGGGCAGACATCGCGCTCGGCTCCAGCCAGCGCTTTGGCGTGCCGATGGGCTTCGGCGGCCCACACGCGGCCTTCTTCGCTTGCAAGGACGAGCACAAGCGTTCGGTGCCTGGGCGCATCATCGGCGTTTCAGTCGACGCGCGCGGCAAGCCGGCCCTGCGCATGGCCCTGCAAACTCGCGAGCAGCACATTCGCCGCGAAAAGGCCAATTCCAACATCTGCACTTCCCAGGTGTTGCTGGCCAACATGGCCGGCATGTACGCCGTTTACCACGGCCCGGACGGCCTGAAGACCATCGCCACCCGCATCCACCGCCTGACCGGCATCCTGGCCGAAGGACTCAAGGCGGCCGGCATCAAGGTACTATCGACCCGCTATTTCGACACCCTGCGGATTGAAACGGGTACCGACGTACCCGGCTACAACCTGCGCCGAATCTCGGACAACGTTCGCGCCATTGCGCTCAACGAAAAGACGACGCGCGAGGATGTGGCAGTGCTGTTGCATGCATTGACTGGTAATAATATTGATATCAATGACTTAGACGCTAAAGCTACAGTAACTTCTCCTATCGGCGACCTGCTGCGCAGTGACCCGATCCTGGCCCATCCGGTGTTCAATTCGCACCACACCGAACACGAGATGCTGCGCTACCTAAAGAAGTTGCAGAATCGCGATTTGGCGATGGACCACGCCATGATCTCGCTGGGCAGCTGTACCATGAAGCTCAACGCCACCAGCGAGATGATCCCCGTCACCTGGCCGGAATTCGCCGACATCCACCCATTTGCCCCGCTCGATCAGGCGGCGGGAACGCTGGAGATGATCGCCACGCTGACGGCGGCGCTCAGGACCATCACCGGCTTCGACGCTATCTGCATGCAGCCCAACTCGGGTGCCCAGGGTGAATACGCCGGCCTCGTCTCCATCCGTCGCTACCAGGCTGCCCAGGGCCAGGGCCATCGCAACATTTGCCTGATTCCGAAATCCGCCCACGGCACCAACCCGGCCACGGCGCAGATGTGCGGCCTGCAGGTAATCGTCGTCGACTGCGACGACAGCGGCAATATCGATGTCGCCGACTTGCGGGCCAAAGCGGAACAGCATGCGGCCAACCTGAGCTGTCTGATGATCACCTATCCATCCACGCACGGCGTCTTCGAGGAAGCGGTCAAGGATATCTGCTCCACCGTCCACACCCACGGTGGCCAGGTCTACATGGATGGCGCCAATCTGAACGCCCAGGTCGGCCTCACCTCGCCGGCCGCCATCGGCGCCGATGTATCGCACATGAACCTGCACAAGACCTTCGCCATCCCCCATGGCGGCGGCGGCCCCGGCATGGGCCCGATCGGCCTGAAGGCACATCTGGCACCCTATGCGCCCAACCATGCGGTGCAGGCCGTCGCCGGGGCAAACCTCGGCCAGGGCGCGGTGTCGGCCGCCCCTTGGGGTTCCGCCTCCATTCTGCCCATCTCCTGGATGTACATCGCTTTGTTGGGTGGCACAGGTCTCACGGAAGCGACGCGGGTGGCGATCCTCAACGCCAACTACGTGGCGGCGCGGCTGAATGGCCACTACCCGGTGCTCTACAAAGGCAGCCAAGGGCGGGTCGCCCACGAGTGCATCCTCGACATCCGGGCGATCAAGGCGGCGACAGGCGTTGCCGAGATCGATATCGCGAAGCGGTTGATGGACTACGGTTTCCACGCGCCGACGGTAAGCTTTCCGGTGGCCGGCACGCTAATGGTGGAACCCACCGAGTCCGAATCGAAGGCTGAGCTGGACCGTTTCATCGAGGCGATGATCAGTATCCGCGAGGAAATCCGCCTGGTCGAGAACGGTACCTGGCCGGCGGAGAACAATCCGCTCAAGAACGCACCCCACACCGAAGCGGACCTCATGAATACCGACTGGGATCGCCCCTACACGAGACAGCAAGCCTGTTTCCCGCTGCGCTGGGTGGCGGAGAACAAGTTCTGGCCGTTCGTCAATCGGATCGACGATGTCTACGGGGATCGTAATCTGTTCTGTTCCTGCCCTCCATTGGAAACCTATGCCCATGAGTGACCAATTCCTGATTCTTACCGTCATCGGCGACGACCGCCCCGGCCTGGTTGGGGAGCTTTCGGCCGCAATCTCCGCCCATGGAGGCAACTGGCTGGAGTCGTCGATGTCGCATCTGGCCGGCAAGTTCGCCGGCATCGTCAAAGTGGCGGTACCCGCCACCGGGGCGAATGGGCTCAAGACGGCCTTGAACAACCTTGCCGGTCTCAAGGTAACCGCCGAGGACTCGACCGCGTCGGCCATGCCGGCCAAGGGGCGGCGTCTCAAGCTGTCCCTGGTTGGCCATGACCGCATCGGCATCGTCCGTGAGGTATCGCAGGTTCTCGCCCACCACGCCGTCAACGTCGAGGATCTGACTACCCGCACGTCGAGCGCGCCCATGTCGGCCGAGATCATGTTTCATGCCGACGTCGAACTGCTTGCGGGCCACGACCTCGATGCCCGCGCGCTAACCGCCGAACTGGAGCGCATTTCCAACGATCTGATGGTCGACATCAACCTGGACGAAAAGATCGCTTGAACGGCCTGTTGGAAGTCCGTATGCCAAAGTACCCGGAGTGTTGGGAAACCTGTGGCAGTTGCGGCAGCGGTAACGTGTTTGTTCAGAGTCTATTGGTCAGACCGGGCGATCAACTGCGTGTCGACGACACCATCCTGCTGCTCGAAACCGGCAAGGTCGCGCTCGACATCCCCTCGCCGAGTGCCGGTCGAGTGGTCGAGGTGCTGGTCTCCGAAGGCGAGGCGGTCACGGAAGGGCAGGTACTGCTCACCCTCGACTGCGACTAGCCCCCCATCCCGGCGAGCCTCCGGTAAGCTGGCAACCCTTTTTGCCTCATCCTGACTCGAAGATCATGGCCCAATACGTAATGTCGATGCTCCGCGTGAGCAAGATCGTTCCCCCGAAGCGTCAGATCATCAAGGACATATCCCTGTCCTTCTTCCCCGGTGCCAAGATCGGCCTGCTCGGTCTGAACGGTTCCGGTAAGTCGACCGTGCTGAAGATCATGGCCGGCGTGGACAAAGAGTTCGATGGCGAAGTGCAGCGCCTGCCGAACATTCGCATCGGCTATCTGGCCCAGGAGCCGCTGCTCGACCCGGAAAAGACCGTCAAACAGGAGGTCGAGTCGGGGCTCGGCGAAATCACCGAGGCGCACCGGCGCCTGGAGGAAATCTATGCCGCCTACGCCGAGCCGGATGCGGATTTCGACAAGCTGGCCGAGGAGCAGGGCAAGTACGAAGCCATATTGGCCACCGCCGGTTCGGATGTTGAGAACCAGATGGAAATAGCCGCCGACGCACTTCGCCTGCCCGCCTGGGATGCGACCATCAAGAACCTTTCCGGCGGCGAAAAGCGCCGTGTGGCCCTGTGTACCCTGCTGCTGTCCAAACCGGACATGCTCTTGCTCGACGAACCGACCAACCATCTCGATGCCGAATCCGTCGAATGGCTGGAGCAGTTCCTGACCCGCTTTCCCGGTACCGTGGTGGCGGTCACCCACGACCGTTATTTCCTGGACAACGCCGCGGAATGGATATTGGAACTCGATCGCGGCCACGGCATCCCCTGGAAGGGCAACTATTCAAGCTGGCTGGAACAGAAGGAAGCTCGGCTGGAGACCGAACAGAAGCAGGTCGACGCCCACATGAAGGCGATGAAGCAGGAATTGGAGTGGGTGCGACAGAATCCGAAGGCCCGGCAGGCCAAGAGCAAGGCCCGCCTCGCCCGCTATGAGGAGATGTCGAGCTACGAGTACCAAAAGCGCAATGAGACGCAGGAAATCTTTATCCCGCCCGGTGAACGACTCGGCAACGAGGTGATCGAATTCAAGGGCGTAACCAAGAGCTTTGGTGACCGACTGTTGATCGACAACCTGTCGTTCAAGGTGCCGCCGGGTGCCATCGTCGGCATCATCGGCCCCAACGGTGCCGGCAAGTCGACCCTGTTCCGCATGATCCAGGGCCGCGAGGCACCGGATGATGGCGAAATCATCCTCGGACCGACCGTCAAGGTGTCCTCGGTGGACCAGTCGCGCGAGGGCTTGGCCAACGACAAAACGGTCTGGGAGGCCGTTTCCGGCGGGCAGGACATTCTCACGGTTGGCCGCTTCGAGATGCCCAGCCGGGCCTACATGGGTCGCTTCAACTTCAAGGGCGGGGACCAGCAGAAGATCGTCGGTAATCTCTCTGGCGGTGAGCGCGGCCGACTGCACTTGGCGACGACGCTGATTCAGGGGGGCAACGTGCTACTGCTCGACGAGCCTTCCAACGACCTCGACGTGGAAACCCTGCGGGCGCTGGAGGACGCGCTGCTTGAATTTGCCGGCTGCGTACTGGTGATCAGCCACGACCGCTGGTTCCTCGACCGTATCGCAACCCATATCCTGGCCTGCGAAGGGGAGTCGCAATGGACTTTCTTCGCCGGCAACTACCACGAATACGAGGAAGACAAGAAGAAGCGGCTGGGCGAGGATGGCGCCAAACCGCGCCGCATCCGCTACAAGCCGATCACCCGGTAGGCCAGTGGAGGAGGAGTGGCCGGCCTACCGGGGTTGCCCAGGCCGCGCCGCCAATGCGGCGCGGCACCACGTGGAGGGGGGCTGGACGCGAGGTCTACTGCTCCGCCTTGAGGCTTTCGGCGAAGGAAGCCTGCAACTGCTGGGGAAACTGGAAGCGGGCGAGGGTGTCGCAAATCTGTGCGCCGTTGCTGCCGGCACTCTTGTCTTCGAAGCGAATGCCGATCAGACGACCATTGGCGGCCAGGGTGGCAAAAGCATAACGCCAGCGCTGTGCTTCGGCGAGACGCTCGCGAAGCTCCTGCTCGTTGGTGATGGCGATACCCGCCTGCTTCAGGGAATCCAGGAATTGTTCAAAGGATTCGTTGCTCAAACTGCCCATTTTGTATCTCCGTGGGCGGCATTCGGTCGCCGCGTAGGTCGATTAACGACAAATGGCGCCGGAGGTTGACATATCGTCAGGTTCGATCGGGCCATATCGGGCAGGGTTGCCGGCGTTGCGTTAGACTCCGGGCCCGAATTCGTCACCTATTCGGGTTTGCCGACCTCGAATCCGCCCATGAAAGTCGCCTTCACCGTTCTCGCCATCATTATCGTGATCGCCAGCTTGCCTCTGCTGCTGCCCAGCCCATCGGGTAACCGCGGCGATGCACCCGTGACTGGGCTCCCCTGGCAGATCGAGCCGCAAGCGGACGGCACCGCGCGTGTCTTCGGCCTCACCCTGGGAACCAGCACGCTGGAGAACGCCCGTCAGCGCTTCGGCGAAGACCACGAGACCGCGATCGTCGCCGCGCCGGATGAAAGGGGTTCGCTCGAGATCTACTTTCCCGACGTCACCCTGGGCGCGGTGACCGGCAAGCTGATCGTAACCGCCGACCTGGCCGAGAACACGCTGGAAGCCATGCGCCAGCGCGCCGGAAAGGGCAAGTACATGCAAAGCAGCACTCGGAAGGCCAGCCTCGCCGACGCCGATCTTGCCGTTGCCTACGCCGCGAGGATTCGCGGCCTGGCTTTCGTGCCATCGGTCAATCTCGACGAGGCCATGATCCTGCAACGCTTTGGCCCGCCGGCCGAACGCCTGCGGGGGGCGGAAAACATGGAACATTTCCTGTATCCGGAGCGCGGCCTCGACGTCGTGCTCAATGGCCAGGGCAAGGAATTGATTCAGTACATCGCCCCGCGCGACTTCGCCCGTTTGCGGGAACCGTTGGTCGGCAAGGTACACAATGACTCGAACCCGGCAAGCCCTAGATAGAGCATCAACACACAATGTTTCAGGGAGTATTCCGATGAGCAATCGCCAAGCCCGTCTGCGCCTGGGAATCCCCAAGGGCAGTTTGCAGGACACCACCCAGAGCCTGTTTGGCCGCGCCGGCTACAACCTGCGCATTTCCGGACGCTCCTATTACCCGGATATCGACGATCCCGAGATCGAGTGCATCCTGATCCGCCCGCAGGAAATGGCCCGCTATGTCGGCCAGGGCGTCCTGGACTGCGCCATCACCGGCCTCGACTGGATACTGGAAACCGGCGCGGACGTCGCCGAACTGGCCGACTTGCGCGCGCCCTGGCCCAACTACGGCATCGTTCGCTGGGTGATGGCATCGAAGGAAGGCTCGCCGTTCGCCAGCGTCACGGACCTGCAGGGCAGGCGTATCGCCACCGAAGCGGTCGGCATGACCCGACGATTCCTCGCCGAACATGGCGTCAGCGCCGACATCGAGTTTTCCTGGGGCGCCACCGAGGTCAAACCGCCGATCCTGGCCGACGCCATTGTCGACGTTTCGGAAACCGGTTCGTCGCTGCGCGCCAACCAGCTCAAGGTGATGCATGTGGTTCTGGAAAGCACACCGGGCTTCATCGCCAATCGGGCCTCGCTCAAAGATGACTGGAAGCAGAACAAGATCGACCGACTGCTGATGATGCTGAAAGGCGCCATCGCCGCCGCGACGCGGGTGCTGCTGTCCATGAACGTGCCGCGCGACAGTATCGATGCCGTCCTGAAAATTCTGCCGGCCCTGGCGACGCCCACGGTATCGACCCTGGCCGACGCCGACTGGGTGGAAATGTCCACGGTCGTCGATGAAAAGCTGGTCCGCGAGCTGATCCCCGGCCTCTATGCGGCGGGCGCACGGGGCGTGATCGAACTGCCGATCAGCAAGATCGTCGAATAGGTAGTCTCAGGCCGCCTGCGCCGCCGCCAGCATGCTGGCGCGGGTGGCCGGGGTTTCCAGGCTGACGCGACCAAGCGCCCCGCCGCGATAGTCGGTAAGCAGGATCAGGGATGCCTTGTCCATGTCGAGTTCACCTGCGCGTCCCTTGATCAGGCAACCACGCTTCTTCGCCACGCCTTCGATCACACCGGGCGCGTCGAGGCCTTCCACGGCAAGACCGTAGCGCTTGGCGATCGCCTCCGGATAGCGGGCCAGCAGGATCCCGGCGAGATAGGTCGCCACCTCCTGTTCCAGAACGGCGTTGGTGCCGATGGCGTGACTGGCGGCCAACATGTAGCCGTCGGAATCGTGCTCGATCTTTGGCCACATCAAGCCCGGCGTATCGAACAGCGTCTGGCGCGGCGACAGATCGATGCGCTGCTGTTGCTTGGTCACGGCCGGCTCGTCGCCGACCGCGGCGACACGCTTCCTGACCAGCGCGTTCATCAGGGTCGACTTGCCGACGTTCGGTATGCCCATGATCATCATGCGCAGCGGTTTGACGCCGTCGTTGCGATGTGGCGCCAGCGACTGGCACAGCGACGGCACCTTGGCGGCATCACCGGCCTTCTTGCAGGAAATTGCCACCGCCTTGACGCCGGGTTGCTTGTTGTAGAACTCCAGCCAGGCTTTGGTGGCCTCGGGATCGGCGAGGTCGGCCTTGTTGAGCAGGCGCAGGCATGGCCGCTGCCGCGCCAAGCGTAGTTCGCGAATCATCGGATTGCTGCTCGCCTCGGGACAGCGTGCGTCGAGCACTTCGATCACTACGTCGGTCATGACCATGGTCTCGGCGGCCTTCTTGCGCGCCGAGGTCATGTGGCCGGGAAACCATTGGATAGGCATGCGTCGGTATCAGGAACGCAAAGCGCCGGTCAGCGATTCCAGTTCCTCCGCGGACTCCTTGAGCACGCCGGACAAGGTGTCGTCGTCCACCGCGAGGTCGATCTGGACCGTCGTGCCCTCACGACCGAGTCCGGCCAGTTGGCTCAGTGGCGACTCGCTGGTGGCCAGTTGGTCGGCGAGCAGCAAGGTATCGCCCAGCGTTTCCGGGGGCATGGCCAGATAGCCATCCCACATCGCCTCGATGGCGCCAATCACGGCTTCAGGAACAGCCAACGCCGCAAGGACCGGTCGCCCCACCTTGGCCTCAAAGTCGCCATCCCAGCCGGCCAACTCTCCGGAAAGCAATCCCGGATAGTCGATAGCCCTGGAAATCAGATAAAAGCCGCCAACTTCATGCACGATGCCGGCAAATAGGGCTGTGTCGGGATCCTGATGGGTCACCCGCCTGGCGATGACGTAGGCCAGCGACGCCACCTGCGCGGTGTGCTCCCACAGGCGAATGGCCAGTTGCCGATGAGCCGCGTCGCGGGTGAGATCGTGCATCTGCCGAACCAGCACGGCGGTCGCCAGCGCCCGAGTCGTTTTGAAACCGATCTGGCTGACGGCGTTGCGAACATCGGCAATCACCCGCCCAGAGCGGTTGTAGATCGTCGAATTGGCCACCCCGACAACCCGAGCGGCCAGCAGCGGTTCGGCCTGAATCAGTTTGACCAGTCGGTCGAGTGAGCAATCGGGATCGTCGACCGCCTTCCGCACCCGCATGGCAATGTCGGCATGCGTCGAAAATGCAATCTCGCCGTGCGCCGCATCGGCGGCGATGCGACTCAATACGTCGGGCACGTCCATAGAGCGTCTTCCTTTCCGTCTCAGAGTCGCCACGTACCGGGCTGATTATAGTCCCGCGCCACGCCCCCGCTCTCGCAGCCATTCCCCTGCCCCGGCACCCGCGATCCGGCCACTGGCCAGGCAACCCGTCAACAGGTAGCCACCCGTCGGCGCTTCCCAGTCCAGCATTTCGCCGGCGCAAAACACCCCGGGCAGGTCGCGCAGCATCAGTCGTTCATCCAGCGCCGAAAAGGCAACGCCGCCGGCGCTGCTGATCGCCTCGTCGAGCGGCCGCGGTGCCACCAGCCGAAGTGGCAGCGCCTTGATGGTCGCCGCCAGCCGGACTGGGTCCGCAAATTTTTCCCGTGAAACGCATTCCCGCAACAATCCCGCCTTGACGCCCGCGATACCAGCACGACTCTGCAGATGGCTGCCCATGGAACGGGCGCCGCGCGGGTGGGCCACCTCGTCGACTATGCGCTCCAGCGACTTGCCCGGCGTCAGATCGATGCGTAGTTCGGCCACACCCGTGGCCTCGACGGCGTCGCGCAGGCTTGCCGACAAGCCGTAGATGACGCCACCCTCGACGCCATGTTCGGTCACCACGAACTCGCCCTGGCGTCGCTCGCCGGCAAATGTCGCCGCGATCGATTTCACGGGCCGACCGGCGAAGCGGCTACGGAAATGGTCGCTCCACTGAACATCGAATCCGCAATTCGCCGGCCGGAGCGGCGCCACCGTCACGCCCGCATCCGCCAAGATGGGTAGCCAGGTGCCATCCGAACCGAGTTTGCCCCAGCTACCGCCCCCCAACGCCAGCACGACGGCATTGGTGCGCACCTTCGTCTCGCCGGCCGGTGTCGCAAAGCGCAACGTGCCCGCGTCGCGCCAACCCAGCCAACGATGGCGCATATGGAACCGGACGCCGGCCGCGCGCAGCTGGTGCAGCCAAGCCCGCAACAGGGGCGCCGCTTTCATGCTGACCGGGAAGATCCGCCCCGACGAACCGACGAAGGTCTCGACGCCGAGCTGTCGTGCCCACTCCCGCAGGTCCTGCGGGCCGAAGGCGGCCAGCCACGGCGCCACCTGGCTGCGCCGTTCGCCATAGCGGCCAAGAAAGGCAGCCAGCGGCTCCGAATGGGTCAGGTTCAGCCCACCCTTGCCGGCCATGAGGAACTTGCGTCCAACGGATGGCATGGCGTCATAGAGATCTACGCCGACCCCAGCCCGGATCAACACCTCAGCCGCCATCAGGCCGGCGGGGCCGCCGCCAATCACCGCCGCCGTCGGCCCCAACCGGGACGATGGCGTCATCCGGCCGCGGCGATTACGCGATACTGCGCCGTCATGGTATGGGTCTCGCCGGCGGCCAGAGCGACAACATCCTCAGCGGCATTTGCTGTTTCGACGCAGACCATATTCAGATAGCCGTCCTGACCGAAGTCGCCCATTTTGTCGGCCTTTTCGGTCCACGGATTCCAGACCACCGTGGAATGGCTGCCCGTGCTGGTAATCAGTATGGTGCGGTCGAGCGCCGGATCGACAATGCCGCAACAGCCGCGCGTGGCCAGGTAGATGCGGTCAGTCTCCCGGGTAAACGCGACTTGCCCCTGCTGCCGCTTGCGGGCACCGCCATCGACCTTGTCCAAGTACTCGCAGCCTTCAAGGCCAGCCACTGTGGCCCGCCGGATATCGCCCACCTCGAAGTAGGTGTGCAGCGCCTGGCCGAGTTGGAAGGGTGCGTCCCCAGTATTGGTGGTCGTCAGTTGCACTTCCAGTTCCTGGCCGACCGTGACGGTGTTCCGCACCACCGAGTCGTGCGGCCACTGGGCGCGCGTCGCCTCGTCCTGCACCAGTTCGAAATCGAGCCGAACGCGGCCGTCGGGCAGGGCCTTGGCCGCCAGCAATTGCCAGGGCACCGTGCGCGCAAACCCGTGGCCGGGAAGCTGGGCATTGTCGGCGTGCGGCCCGAACCATGGCCAGCAGACCGGCACACCGCCGCGAATCGACTTGCCCAGCGCGAATTTCGCGAACTTCGACAGCCAGATCACAGGCGCTTGGCCCTTGGGCTGCCAGGTCATGACATGCGCGCCTTGCAAGGCGATGGTCGCGCTGGCAAAAGCGCTGGTCACCCGTGCCGTGACCAGATCACCTACCTGTTCGAAACTCAGCTTGCCGGCGATGCCGAAACGACTATTCAGGGTCTTCAATTCACTCATTGCTGTTGCTCCTCATGGGTCGTCTTATGGGTATCAATCGTTTGGCAACTCCGCCAAGCCATCTGCGGCAATCTCGCGCTGCTCGGCTATTACAAATACGTCGACTTCTTCATCTCCGCCTTTGCCGACGTCACCGGCATACGTGTCGCGCTGCTGCACGTATTCCTGCCGCTCGGCATATCCTTCTTCACCTTCCAGAAGATCGCCTACATTTCCGACATCTACGTCGGCAAGGCGAGGAGCGGACGCTTTCTCGACTTCGCGCTTTTCGTCTTCTTCTTTCCGCAACTCATCGCCGGCCCCATCGTCCATCATGCCGAGGTCATGCCGCAATTCCGCAAGCTGACGTCGCCCGCGCATGTCGAGGAAGACGCACGCTGGACGAATTATGCGGTCGGCTTCGCGCTGCTCGCCATCGGCCTCATCAAGAAGGTCGTCGTCGCCGACAATATCGCGCCCTTCGTCGAGCCCGCCTTCGCCACCGCGCGCGTCGGCGAGGTCGGCTTCGCGCTCGCCTGGCAGGGGGCGCTCTGCTACGGCGTGCAGCTCTATTTCGATTTTTCCGGCTACAGCGACATGGCGATCGGACTGGCGCGCCTGTTCGGCGTGAGGCTTCCCGCCAATTTCGACTCGCCCTACGCCTCGCTC
>WBZL01004262.1_pt1 | contig 12521 bp, 7 predicted proteins | sample 5204291 | NCBI WGS metagenome assembly WBZL01 (sample SAMN12344345, study PRJNA552823) | activated sludge metagenome | biome: Activated sludge suspended growth; feature: Nitrification reactor; material: Wastewater; isolation source: activated sludge from nitrification reactor of wastewater treatment...
GTTTTCTACATTCGACACATCTGGCGTCGATGTTCAACTCGATCCCGGCGGGATCGCATGTTTATAGAAAAGCGGACAAAACACAACCTTCCGACCCCGGCGGGGTCGGCCTTTTGTTTGGCATTTCCTTTTCTATAAACGTTCGACGCCGCTGGCGTCGGTCCCCTATTCAACGGCTGTAAATATCGACGGCATTATATGCCCGTAAGAAAACGCGTGTAAAAGGCAGAAGATCGGCGGCGGCCTCCTCCTTGGGTCAGTCCAGGGCATACGACGGTCGGGCAAAGCCCGAAACCCGATCGCCGCGCCGGCGACCTGTCGTTGCATAGATAGGATATTGCCGTATGCTTGCAACTTATGATAAAATTGGTAAATCAGATCTTTGAAAATTCATAAAACAGGCCTGAGAGTCTAGCGAGTCTGGCGAGTCGAGAGTGCCAGGACACTCGGGACAGTCAGGACACGCAGGACAGTCGGGACACGAATTCAATTCTGAATTTAGAATATCGACTAACGAATGAGCGGAGCAGAACGCCCGGATCGATCGAAACGCCAGATCGAGCCCGTCGAAATCACCTGAAAGGTAATTTGAAACACCCGAGGTGCGGTAACTGCTCTAAACAGGGGCGTTACCGCGTTTTCGACCAGATCCGGAATGCCATATCGGGAGCACGTTTACAATTTGAAACAAGATCGGGGGTTAAAGTCGCTGAATAAAGGACTTAAGTTGTTTCAAATTCCAAATTAATTTGAAACAGTTTGGTGAACGATCCGCGACGCAGAAAACGGCCGCCCGATGATCGATCATCAGACGGCCGCGTTCCTATTTCACCCGGTTTGGATCAGAAGTTGAACCTGAAGGCGAATTGGATCTGTCGGTTCGAGCCAAGACCGACGGTTCGTCCGACGGTCGATCTCAGCAGGCCAAAGGTCGATCCGGCCGAACCCTGTGTAAATGCCTGGCCAGGCTGGACGACGTTCGACGTGGTCGCGGTGTAAACCGACGTCGAGGTGTTAAAGGCCAGATTTGGCAACGCGTTGTTGAGCGTGGTCGACGGATTGGCAAAATTCGCCTGATTGAATACGTTGAAAACCTCAGTGCGAAATTCGAAATTCATCTTTTCGCGAATGCGAAAGCGTTTAGCGACGATCATATCGACCTGACGAAATGTCGGGCCCGACAGAGCGTTGCGGGCGAGGTCGCCCCACGTTCCGGGTGCCGGTGTGGCAAATGCCGCCGGATTGATGAAGTTGCGGTCGTTATTCAGGTACGGGTTGACCCCGGCGATCAGGTTCGGCCGCCGTACGTTACGCGAATTACCGCCGCCCGGCGTATTGACGACCGCGACAAAGCCCGTCGGCAGTGCCGGGAATGACGCACCGAATGACGGCAGGTTCGCGGTGAACCCATTAGCAAAAAAGCCGCCGACACCGTTCGGGCAGCCGCCCGCCTGCTGACACTGGACCACGATGTCAGGCCTCACGACCAGCACCTCGACCGGGACGCCGCTGCGGGCATTGATGATACCGCCGAGCTCCCAGCCGCCGAGTATGAAGTTGCCGGTACGGCCGAGGTCAAACTTCTTGCCCTTGCCGAAAGGCAGCCCATACAGTGCGCTGAGATTGAAGGTATGCCGCACGTCAAAGTTGTTGCGGCCGCGGTCAGCCTCAAAATTGTCGAGTTGTGCACCGGTGCGGGCCTCGTTCGACCCTGCGGTCGTACCGCGGCTGCTGCCGTAGGTGTACTGGGCGTTCATGGTCAGGCCGCTGCGAAAGCTCCGCTGGGCCGAAAACTGCAGCGCGTTGTACTGGTCGTCGCCGCCGCTGGTCTTGTAGTCGATCTCGGCGTACGGGTTTGAGACGGTCGTGCCGCTGACGATGCTGAACTGCCTGACCGTCGTCACGCCGATGACCTGGCCGGCCGGATTGGTACGGTTGACGACGCCGAACCCGGTCGGGATGTTGGTACCGTTGGCTATTGTCGTCTGGCCCGGCAGTATCTGGTTGGCGACGCTTCTGAGAAACAGGTTGGTGCCCTTGCTGCCGACATACGCGAGCGTCGTCGTGATGCCGCCCGGCAGCTGTTGCTGCCACGAAACGCTGTATTGAAAGATGCGCTCGGGTATCGTATAGTCGCCAGAATATGCACGCGGCTGATAGCTGCGGTTGTTCGGATTAGAGTTAAAGTTGGCGATGATCGCCGGAATATTTGCCGGGAACGCGAGCAACGAACCGCTCGTCACGGTCGAGCTGACACGGTCGCTCTCGATCGGCTGGATCTGGTCCTCGGTCTGGCCCGGGCCGTAATAGAGCCCGAGTCCGCCGCGGATGACGGTCTTGCCGGCCGAGAAGAAACCGTTACCGTCCTGATCCGGTGACCATGCGATCGCGACGCGGGGCCCGAAGTTGGTCTTGGACGACTTGAATGCCGCCTCGGACGACGGCCGCAGTGTGCCGGTCCTGATGTCGAACAGCACCTGGCCGTTGTTTGCTTCGCGGAGCGGTGTGTAGGATTCGTAACGCAGTCCGTAGCTGAGGGTCAGGCCGGGCTTGAGCTTCCACTCGTCCTGGGCATAGCCGATGTAGTATTCCTGCTTTGCAAGACGCTGGCCGGTCAGGCCGTTGTTGAACGGGCTCGGGGCACTGACATCGCCCAGATACTGGACCGACGTCGGCGTATTGGCCAAAAAGGCCGCCAGGTTTGAGAACGTATAGGTCGTACCGCCGAGGCGGTCGGTGTACATCCTGATCAAACGGAGCTCGCCGCCGAACTTGAAGTTGTGGCTGCCGCGGATCCAGTTGAGGCTGTCGACGAACGACAGCGAGTACGGTGTGTACGGCTGGCCGCGGCCATTGGTGGCCGAGTTTGCACGGACGAGGCCGCCCGGGATCGAGATGCCCGATGATGTGCCCTGGCCGGCGATGCCCGTATTGGCGACGCTGCCCGAGATGTTGAGGATCAGGTTTGAAAAGTCGAGGCCGCCGACGGTCGGTGCCTGGCCGTTGATACGGGTGCGGGCGGCGTTGTAGCCAAACTTGAACTCGTTGATCAGCGAGCCGTCCTTCTTAAGGATCGACTGAAAACCGGCGACGCCGTTCTGCGGGACCGCCTCGATCGACGTCACTCGGCCCGAGATGCCCTCAGGGGCGATGTCGGTGCCTTCGTCGCGAAAGAACCGCATATAGAGCTTGTGGTTGGGGTTGAGCTGATAGTCGATGCGGGCCGCAAACGCCTTTTCGTCGACCTTTTCGTTGTCCTGCAGCTGCAGCACGTCAAAGCCGGTGACCGCCGAGCCGCCAGGGATGACGACGGCGTTGGCCGAGCGAAATGCCGCAATGTAGGGCTGGATGAGCGGGTTTACCGGTGTCGACGTTCCCGGGATCAGGGCTCCGGGCAACGCGAGGCTCAGGCTCGGTGCCGCCTCGACAAAATTCAGGCCGAAACGGCCGCGGTACTGCTCGTAGCTGCCGAAGAAAAATAGCTTGTCCTTGATGATCGGGCCGCCGATCGAACCGCCGAACTGGTCGAGGGCGAGTTTGCCCTTATCAATGCCGGGCGATGCGTTCTCGAAGAAGTTGCGGGCGTCGAGGCCGTCGCGGCGGAAATATTCGAAGACCGAGCCGTGAAAGCTGTTTCCGCCGCTCTTGGTCACGACGCTGATCTGGCCGCCAGTGCCGGTCCCGAACTCGGCCGGGAAGTTGCTAGAATCGACGCGAAACTCCTGCACGTTCTCAAGGCTCGACTGCAGGCGAAACGGCGACGGCACCTCGCCGTTAAGATTGCCGGGGCTGGCGTCGATGATGGCGGTGCCCTCGATGCCGTCGTACCGGACGACGTTTTGATTATTGGCACGGCCCGAGAAACGAATGTCCGAAAATGTCCCGCTGCCGCTGTTGACGCCGCCCGGAGCCTGTAGGTAGAGCTGTGACAACTGGCGGCCGTTGATCGGCAGTCCCTCGACCTCGCGGGCGTTGACGTTGGCACTCATGCTCGCCGACGACGTGTTGACGATCATATCCTCGCCCGACACGACATCGACCGAGACTGACACGCCCTTGGCCTGCAGTTTAAGCTCGAGATCGAGTTCCTGGCCGACGAGCAATTCGATGTTCTTTCGCGTGGTCGTCTCGAACGTGCTGCCGCCGGCGGTGACGGTATATGTCGCCGGCCTCAGGTTGACGACCAGAAAGGTGCCGTCCGCCTTGGCGAGTACGCTGCGCGATTCGCCCGTCTTTTCATTGATGACGGTGACGGACGCTCCGGGAATGACGCCGCCGTTGGTGTCGACCACCGTGCCGGCGATCTGGCCGTTCGCCTGAGCCAAAACGCTCAGCGCAAATACGGTTAGTAAGGTAAATATTATTGATATTCTGTTTGCGAGATCTCTCGGTTTCATCATTTCTCCTAAGCGGAAATATTCAAAATAGTTTTCGGGCCCGAACGCATACGACTATCGTCATGCTGCGATCCGCGACCTGCCGGTTCTTAAAAATTTCTTGGCTGCAAGAGGCAGATTAGAGTGTGGAAGTTAACCGAAAGTGAATGGGGTGTTAAATGAGTGTTAAATGTAAAAGTGCATTGACCGCCGACTGGCGCAGACACACGCAGATCCGCCGGGCATCTTTTTATGCCGGCCGTGTCTTTTTACTCATAACGATCGCACTGTAATTTTGGTCGGGCGATTAAGGATCAGATGTATTTGGTCCATGACGATTTATTCCTCCGCCAGAGATCATCACAGAGCTGGAGAAAATCGAATGACTAAAAGATCCGAAAAAGTCGCAAGAACAATCATTGGTGTTGCCTCGATCATTGCATTGACGGTTTTGGCCGCATTTGCTCAGACAACAAACTTCACAGCAGTAGCTCCATTGCCGCAACTCCCGCCGGCACCGGACGTCGTACTCCGCGATTCGTTCGGCCAGGGGCCGAATATGATGCGGCCGGCCAGCGGAAAGGGAACTTTGAAAGACACATATCTGGGTGCGTCGATCGGCGGATTTTGGCTGGAATATCCGGGCACCAAAAACAATCGCTGGACCGCACCTGACTCGGGTGACACGTGGCGATATTGCGGAACGGGGATGAACCCGTATCAACTGCCGTCACCGCTGGAGACCGTCTTTGGGTGGGAGCAGAACGCTATCGTATGTACGATCCTGAACGCGCAGCCGGACCTGACCGTTCGCCCGACGGCCCTGATGCCGGTGCCTTCAAACCTCGCCGTTCCGTACGAACTCGAGATCGACGGGACGTATTGGAACGTCGCCAACACCTATCTTGCTCTCGGTTTGACCAACTCGGGCTCGACGACCAACAACCTCTCGTCCGGCGGCAGTATCGTCCTGATCCTCAAGCCCAGCCAGGACGGCTGGACCTCGGTCTACGAATTTCGCCTGGGTGGCTTTGGCGGTCAACTCCTGGCGTCAGGCTCGACCGACGATCTGTTCTTTAATCAGATGAAGATCCGCTACAACCCGCAAAACCGCAGCGTCGGAGCGAGTATCAACGGGGTTGACCTCGGGACATTTGCTACCAGCATTGCCCCGCCAAGATACGCCGGTTTCGAAGGAAACGGCTACGCTGACAACTTCGTTATTAGACGGCTTCAATAGTTGCCTTGCCGCTCCGAAAGTAGAAAAGGCTGTCGTTTTCGACAGCCTTTCTTCTCTCGCCGACGATAAGACGGATCGGACATCAGATTATGGTCGTTACGATCTCGCGGATCGACCGTTGGAGTTCGCGGTCATCTGTAATGGGCGAGCAGATGGCGACCTCGGCGGCGGCGATGGGCGAGATGCCCTTGGCGATCATCTGCGCCGCATAGATCAGCAGGCGTGTCGAGACGCCCTCTTCGAGGCCGTGACCGCGAAGATTGCGGACCTTTTGGCCGATCTTGACGAGGTCGGCGGCTGTTGATTCGTCGATGCCGCCCTCTCGGGCTACGATCTCGGTCTCGGCTTCGGCTTCAGGGTAATCAAACTCCATCGCGACGAAACGTTGGCGTGTGGACTGTTTGAGATCTTTGAGGATCGATTGATAGCCGGGATTGTACGAGACGACGAGCATAAATTCCTCGGGCGCCTCGATCACGGTGCCGCGTTTCTCGATCGGCAAGCGTCGGCGATCGTCGGTGAGCGGGTGGATGATAACAACGGTGTCCTTGCGGGCCTCGACCACCTCGTCGAGATAACAGATCGCACCGGCCCGGACGGCGGCGGTCAGCGGACCGTCATGCCAGACGGTCTCTTCGCCCTCGAGCAGGAAACGGCCGACGAGATCGGTCGAGGAGAGGTCTTCGTGGCAGGCTACGGTGATGAGAGGGCGGTTAAGCCGATGCGCCATATACTCGACGAAACGGGTCTTGCCGCAGCCCGTCGGGCCTTTGAGCATCGCCGGCAGTTTTGCCGCGTACGCCGCTTCAAACAACTCCACCTCATTGCCGATCGGCAAATAAAAAGGCTCTCGGGCGATCTTGTACTGTTCGACTGCTAGTTCCATGAAATATATTTTCAGCGCAAAAACGACAAAGGGCAAAGGCTGAAGATTTTTTGCAGCAGATAAACTCGGATGGGGGAAGGCCTTTTATCTGCGCTCATCATCATTGATCCGCGGACAGATCCTGATATAACTTAGATATGCTCACGATCACTCAGGCCGAGACTGACGAACAGATCGCCGAAATCAGAGAACTCTTTCGCGAGTACGAGGCATGGCTCGGACTTGACCTTTGTTTTCAGGGATTTGAGGCTGAGCTTGCGTCACTGCCGGGCAAGTACGCAATGCCGTCAGGACGCCTTTACATCGCGTATGTCGACGGCCGGCCGGCCGGCTGCATAGCTCTAAGGCCGCTCGGCAGCGGGGTCTGTGAAATGAAACGGCTATTTGTCAGGGCCGGTTTCAGGGGGCACAAGCTGGGCATGCGGCTGGTCAGAAAGCTGATCGAAGAGGCCAGATCAGCCGGTTACAGCAAAATGCGGCTCGATACATTTCCGCCCAAAATGGGCAAAGCCGTGAGCCTCTACCAATCTCACGGCTTTGAGCAGATACCGGCATATTACGATAATCCGCATCCGGACGTGTTGTTCATGGAACTCGCATTATGAACTATATCCCGCGGCCGTAGCTGCTGCCGTAAATCGTCGGCGGAGGCGGTGTCACCTGAAAATTTTGCTCTATCAGCGGAAACACCTGGCGATAGGCAAATGCGTTTGCCGCGTAGATTATCGGCATCACAAAAAACAGCCCGATACACAGCATCAGGATGCCCAGAAGTACGACCAACGCCTCAAGTATAAAAAGTACGATCAATCCGCCGATATTTGACGTCGCGGCGCGTGCACTGAGCTTCATCGCATCGACCGGCCCAAGGTCATACTCCATCGCAAGCGGGATCGCGAAGAACAGTAGAACCCGCCACACGACCGCAAACAGCATAAGCAGAACGCCGACAACCGCAAGTACGATCAACAAGCCGCTGGCGATCGCAAATTCGGGGTTTGAGGACTGAAAGAACTGCAGATCAGGGTCACCATCACCGCCTAACAGGCCGATCCTTCCGATATCGACAGTAAACCGTATGCCCTGGCCGACTATCTCAGGTATCGACTGGATGATGCCGATGACCATCAGCGGGACGAACTTCTCAAACCCCTTGAACATCATCCCGAACTCGATCGGCTCGCCGCGCATCTCACGGAGTACGACGTAAAATACGCCGCCCATTATCGGCCCGACAAAAAATAGGCTGAAGCACGGCACGCAGCCGGCGATTATCATCGCGACCAGCGTTATCCCGAGAAACAATCCGTAATTGTTCTTGATCAGGTTCCAACCGTTGCTGACGCATCCGGTGGCGTCGATCGCGCCGTTGTAATATTCGACATTTGTCATATGGTTGATAAGGATCGCCTGATTTTAGCTGAAATCTCTGCGATTTGAAACAAAAATTTGCCTGAGGCACCGCTCGGCGGCATCTCAGGCAAATTTCAGTTAATGGTGTCGATAAAGGCTTACCGCTTTCTCGGCATCTTGTCGTCCATCATTGCGGCCTGATAGACAAATGTCGCCAAGATGATCGCCATCTGCTTCATATCGTCGGCCTGGATACGATCGTACACATCCTGATTTGAGTGGTGTGTCCGGGTGTCGTACTCGACAGCGTCCTGTATGAACTGGAAGCCGGGCAATCCGATCGCGTCAAAGCTGAGGTGATCGGTGCCGCCGGTATTCGAAAGCGTCAGCGTATTTGCACTCATATCGAGCGGCTTCGACGCGTCGTACCATTTCGGATCCTTGAATGACGACAGCCAGTTTCTGAAGATCGGCCGGACACCCTCGTTGCCCTGCATATAGACGCCGCGGATCTTGCCGGTACCGTTGTCGATATTGAAATAGGCCGAGAACTTGTCATACTCGGCGAGTTTCGTCAGAGGCTGCGGTGCCGCATTTCCACCGCCGCCGCCAAATGACGGGGTCGAACCGTCGCCAAGATAGCCGAGGTGCTGTTTGACATAAGCCCGCGAACCGAGCAAGCCCTGCTCTTCGCCCGTCCACAATCCGATGCGGATCGTGCGGCGCGGCTTGAGCCCGAGCGTCTGGATGATACGTACGGCCTCCATCATCACGGCACATCCGGCCGCATTGTCGGTAGCACCTGTGCCGCCATGCCAGGAGTCGAGATGGCCGCCGAGCATGACCAGCTCGTCCGCCTTGTCAGTACCGGGAATTTCGGCCAGCGTATTGTAACCGTTAGGATCGGCGTCCTGATATTCGACGGCGAGATCGATCGTCATGGTGACCTTTTCGCCGGCATCTATCATTCGGGCAACGCGATTGAAATGTTCGACCGACGCGCTGACCTGGATCGGGACATTCGCCCCCTTGTCATAAACGCGAACCGGCGGATTTGCCGGCGAACCCGGAGCTGCCGGAGGCGGCTGAACGGCGGTTGCACCCTGAACAAAGATCGTGCCGCCGTCTCCGCGTGCCGAGTCGACCAGGATCGCGGCACCCTCTTCAGCGAGAAAACGCATTCTTGCCGAGTTGAACTGCTGCATCTGTGCAAAATTAGGATTACCGCCCGGGCCGCCGCCGGGACCGCCAGCGGGCCGACGGATCGTAGCCGGGTCCGGAGCGTCCGCCATATTCAGGAGTTCGGTATCGGTGAAACGTTTGCCGGGGGCTTCCATCCAGGCCTTGACCTCACGGATCGGGCCGATAAGCACGATCTTGCCTTTCAGCTTGCCCTTGTACTGTTCAAGCTCGGCGACATTTTGTGCGTTAAAGCGGACAACTTCGCCGGTATATGCGGTGCTCGGGTTTGCCGGTGCCGCAGCCTTGTTCTTCGCCTTCGGATCGACGGGCGCCGGGGTGATCAACTTATCAGTGCCGGGCGACCATGCCTTGGGGTACGCGATAAGCGGAAAAGCGGTCGGCCCATCGACCATCGCCGTAAACCGCTTGAGCGTCCAGCCGCGGCCGAACGGTCCCCACGATTCGAGGTGTGCGTTCTGCAAACCCCATTTAGCGAGGGTGTCGCGAGTCCACTCGTTGGCTCGCTTGGCACCGGGCGACGCGGTCAGCCGCGGCCCGATAACATCGGACATATAGCTGAGCGTCTGCATGACCTGCGAGTTCTTTGTACCTTCTTCCTTGATCTTATCGATGACCTCTTTCGGTGCTTCGTAGACCTTCGGAGCCGTCTGTCCGAGCGCGAACGTCGGCAGCAAAAACGTATAAATGACCAAAATGCCTACAATCTTGCGTCGTAGCATAATTAACTTATCTCCTGATAGATGTAATGGATCTCTTGTAAAGACTTAACTACTTATAGCACAAGAAGGGAGGAAAAAAGTGTAAAGATTTGTCAGATGGACGACCACGTCAAGGTAAACGCCGGCGGCACGTTTTTCAGAATGAGCGGACTGCGCTTTGATTTGCCGTAACGGTTTCGTAAAAATTCGCGAAGTTTGATGGCAGGGGGCAGATAATAGCCGTGCGCGTACTGAAAGATACGCAGTTCACAACCCTCATCCATAAACTTTTCGATCTCGAGCAGGACGCTCTCGCTGACTTCCTTAGGCAGCGAAACGAACGGCAGGCAGCAGACGAGATAGCGCACCTTGCCAAGGCCTGACTCCTGATGAATGCGATAAGATTCGGCCGCATTACCGCAGACGATGTTGAGGTCGGCGTATTTCTGGCCAAGGGTCTTGACCATTTCGGTGTCGAGTTCGATCCCGAGATACGATTCCCGGTTGGGGATGATCTGCTGAAGGTACTTTGTGATCGCTCCGGTCCCGACGCCGAGTTCGAGAACGATATTGTTTTCATCGGGCTTGATGCCGACCAGCATTTCAGCGGCCAACTCCGGCGAGCTTGGTGCAACTGCACCAACCTTCAACGGATTCTTTAAGAAAGCCTGTAAGAACTGTAGATTTTCTTTCATTGGGTCGACTTACACGGAAGGCCGGGCGCCTGATCTTTCTTCCGATGTTACATCAGTGTTATCGACAGTCATTTTATAATCACAGTCTTCGTTTTGGCAATACCGCACGGTGCCGTCCTTTTTAGTCGTCTTTTCAAGCAAAAACGGCGCGCTGCATGACGGGCACGGGCCGGCGACCGGCTTGTCCCAATAAACGGCGTCACACTTCGGATAATTGACGCAGCCGTAAAACACCTTTCCGCGCTTGGATTTTTTGACGGCGATGTCGCCGCCGTCCTTCGGACACGAAATTCCGACCGTCTCCCGTTTGATATAGTCGCACTTCGGATAATTGGAACAGGAAATGAACTCGCCGAACCTGCCCTGCCGGCGGACAAGGTGAACGCCGTCCTTCGGGCACATTTCATCGAGCGGAACGGGCGGCGCGGCGGGTTTCTGATCTCCCTTGGCTATCTTCCGTATGTTCTTGCACTCCGGATAGCCGGTGCAGCCGTAAAATGAACCGAAACGACCTTTCTTGAGAGCCATTTCGCGGCCGCAAAGTTCGCAGACCGGGATTTCCTCGGCCGTTTCACCTTCGCCGTTAGCGGCGCTCTCGGTGTCGGCACGCTTGCTGGCCACCTCGCGGGTATTCTTACACTCAGGATAATTGGCACAGGCCAGAAACTGGCCGAACCTACCAAATTTGATGACCATCCCGGCACCGCATTTTTCGCAGATCTCGTCAGTCGGGATCGACATCTTCTTCATCGACTTGATGGTCTCGTCAGCCTTTTCAAGATCCTTTGAGAATTTGCCGTAAAAATCATGAAGCGCCGAGCGCCAATCCAGTTTTCCGTCCTCGATCTCGTCGAGCTGTTCTTCCATTCGGGCGGTGTACGCCGAATTGAAAATATCGTCGAAATTGGCGATCAACAGGTCATTTACTGTCGTCCCGAGCGGGGTCGGATGAAAGCGGCCCTCAATCTTTTCGACGTATTCGCGGTCCTGAATGGTCGTCATGATCGCGGCGTAGGTCGACGGGCGGCCGATGCCCTTTTCCTCAAGCGCCTTTACAAGCGTCGCCTCTGAATACCGCGGCGGCGGCTGTGTAAAATGCTGATTCGGGTTCAGGCTGTTCAGTTTCAGAGTTTCGCCCTCGCGAAGCTGCGGCAGGCTGCGTTCCTCGTCATCTTCCTCGTCGTCCTGCGGTTTTTCGTCGCGGCCCTCTTCATAGACCCTGAGATAACCGTCAAACTTTTGGACAAGGCCGCTGGCACGGAAAGTGAACCGCCCGGCTTTGATATCGACCGTCGTCTGGTCGAACACCGCCGGCATCATCTGCGAAGCGACAAATCGCTGCCAGATCAGACGATAAAGCTTGAGTTCGTCAGGTTGCAGCCGGCTCGCGAGACTTTCGGGCGTACGGTTGACGTCGGTCGGCCGGATCGCCTCGTGAGCGTCCTGAGCGTCCTTTTTGGATCGATAAAAATTGGGTTTTCCGGGCAAATAGCGCTCGCCGTACGTGTCGCCGACAAATCCGCGAACCTCAGCCAAGGCCGCGTCTGAAACGCGTGTCGAGTCAGTTCGCATATAGGTGATCAGACCGACAGCACCTTCGCTGCCGAGGTCGATCCCTTCGTAAAGCCGCTGAGCCGCGGTCATCGTCCGCTTGACGGAAAAGCCGAGTTTTCGGGCGGCTTCCTGCTGCAGTTTTGACGTGATGAACGGCGGCGTAGGGTTACGTTTCTTTTCTTTGGTGGTCACCGAGTTGACGACGTATTCGGCGGATGACGCCTCATCGACGATCGACCTCGCCTGCTCCTCGGTCTTGATGTGGTATTCGTTCGGTTTAAGATCTTCGTCAAACTTGCCGTATTTGACCGACTTGTCTTCGATCCTATTTAGCTTGGCGTCAAAATTGGGCGGCAAGGCAGCGGTCAGATTGGCGACTATCGACCAATATTCTGTCTTATTAAATGCCTCGATCTCACGTTCGCGTTCGACCACAAGGCGGACGGCGACGGTCTGAACGCGCCCGGCCGAGAGTTTGCCGCCGATCGTCTTCCAGAGGATCGGCGAAACCTTGTA
>WBZL01004263.1_pt1 | contig 12520 bp, 11 predicted proteins | sample 5204291 | NCBI WGS metagenome assembly WBZL01 (sample SAMN12344345, study PRJNA552823) | activated sludge metagenome | biome: Activated sludge suspended growth; feature: Nitrification reactor; material: Wastewater; isolation source: activated sludge from nitrification reactor of wastewater...
ACCTTGTTGGGTTTCGGGTCGCCGAACATCTCTCGGATCCTGGATCCTGAGTGCTGGGTTCTGAATTCTGTTCTTCTGTTTGCTTGTAAACCAGGGCTATGCAGATAAACTAGACGCAGGCTGAATTTCTTTGGCCTGAATGCTCAATGTGTGAAGTAAAGAACGTGATTGTGATTGTCGCCGCGCCCATAGGCGCGGCGATCGCTGCAAAAATTTGAAAACCTGGAACCACCTTTTTGCTAAAATTAGCAGCTTTGACAACCTGGATGATGCTTGGCACAAGGCGCGGCGCGGCAAACGCAGCAAACCGGGGGTGGCAGCTTTTGAATTTAACGCCGAAGGAGAACTGCTGCAACTCCAGCGTGAACTACAAAGCAAAAGCTACCAACCCGGCTCTTACCGCAGCTTCATTATCCACGACCCCAAAAAGCGCAAGATTAGCGCCGCCCCTTTTCGGGATCGAGTGGTTCATCATGCCCTGTGCAACGTTCTGGAGCCAATTTATGAGCCAAAGTTTGTCTATGACAGCTACGCTAACCGGGTTGGCAAAGGAACATACAAAGCACTGGATCGGGCGCAAACCTTTGCCCGTTGCCATCAGCACGTGTTGAAATGTGACATTGAAACGTTCTTTCCCGCCATTGATCACGCCATTTTGCGCCAAATCTTATGGCACCACATTGTCTGCGAAGAGACCCGCTGGCTGATGGGGCAAATTATTGACAGCGGACGCGGCATTTTGACCGATGAATATCGGCTGCGCTGGTTCCCTGGCGATGATTTGCTGGCCGCTTTACGGCCTCGCGGTTTGCCCATTGGCAACCAAACATCCCAATTTTGGGCCAATGTTTATCTCAACCCACTTGACCATTTCATCAAACGCGAGCTTAAATGCCGGGCTTATTGCCGCTATGTGGATGATTTTCTGTTGTTTCACAATGACAAACAAACGCTGCGCCAGTGGCGGCAAGAGATCGAGCAGTTTCTGACAACCTTGCGCCTGACGATTCACCCGGAAAAAAGCGTGCATTTTCCTGTTGCCAACGGTATTCCCTTTTTGGGGTTTATTTTGTTTCCCAATCAACGTCGGCTGCTCAAACAAAACGTCAAGGCCTTTTTGCGCCGCTTTCGCAGCCAACGCCGAGCTATTCGTCAGGGTCACACCGTCTGGGCAGAGGTTAAACCTTCCCTTGTTAGCTGGAATGCCCATGCCGCGCATGGCAGCACCTACCGTTTGCGACGGAAATTGTTTCAGCAGCGTTTGATTCCACCTGATCGCACTTAGGAACGAGGATTAAAAGTTACGAAAGAAGTTCAACTTCTTCCGAGAAGTTGAACTTCTAAATGGGCAATTTATTTAATTCCCATTTCTTAACATTTACAAAATCATATGAGCGAATCACCTATTTTTACAAAGGTATATGACTTGATTCTTTGGCTTGTGCCAAAAACAACGAAGTTTTCCCGTGAATATCGCTTTAGTTTGGCCTTGCCGATGCAGCAACATGCGTTTGCCCTACAGCATCATTTGGTTGCCGCCGCCAAAGCCGGAGATCGGCGAGAGTTGGTACACTGTTTGCGCGAGGCAGATGTTGAGTTGACGCTGCTGCGCTACAAGATTCGCCTGAGCCGCGATATGAGTTTACTCAAGGATGGGTATGAACATGTCAGCCGTTTGTTGGATGAAGTGGGACGTTTGTTGGGTGGCTGGCAAAAATCATTGAACATTAAAACGTAGGCAGACGATTTTGAATCTATGCTTGCGGTAATGTGGCATCAAGGTTGGGCTACTGGCCGGGAGCAAGCTGCGGGGCGGGGCGTTTGACAACAACAATCAGAACTGCCGCGCCGCGTACCGGAACAACAACAACCCCGACAATAGGAACAACAATGTTGGGTTTCGGGTCGCCGAACCTCTCTCGTCAGGGTGCCGGAAATGTGGTGTCTGCTACACAGATGCTGCCGAGGTTTGAGAGATGTACCTTGATGTCGTCGGTTCTGCTCCAAACCGACAGGGCTGTAAGGCCTGCTACTTGGAAAACCTTGCCCTCTGGTAGGTTCGGGCTGAAAGTTGGCAAGGTTTTTGTGTTTGTGTCAACAGGGTGTTTGATTTTCCCCTACCCCAACGCCTGATACACCCCCAACAATATTTGCGCCGTCTGTTGCCAGGAAAATTGGGCTGCTCGCGCCACCCCCGCCTGCATCCGTTCCGGCTGGCGACCCTGGGAAACGGCCGTTTCCAGCCCCGCCACCAATGAATCCTGCTCACCTGGTTCAAACCAGGTTGCCAATTCACCCACCACCTCCTGCGACGACGGAATGCGCGAGGCGACGACGGGGCAGCCGCAGGCCAGTGCCTCCAGCAGCGGAATGCCAAACCCCTCGGCCAGCGAGGGGTAGACAAAGGCGGCGGCCTGGTTATACAGTTCACACAGTCGTTCATCGGTAACGGCCGTTTCCACCACCACCTGTTCTGCTACCCCCAACGCCTGCACCTGCTGCTGCTCTGCCGCCGAAAACGGCCGTCCCACCAGACGCAGAGCCACCTCCGTCCGCCCCGGCCAGACGGCATAGGCAGCCAGCAGCCCGGCAAAGTTTTTGTAGTGGATGCGGCTGCCGACGTAGAGGAGAAACGGCCGTTTAACGGGACGTGGACGAGCGCGGATAAACGCGGATGAATCTGCGGAATCTGCGAAATCTTTGATTGCCAGAACCCGAAAAACGGGGCTGGCGGCCAGCGGCATGACCCACACCCGCGCTGGGTCGAGCGTGTAAAGCCCACACGCCTCCCGTTTGGCCGTTTCGGAAATGGCGACAATGCCATCGGCGGTTTGCAGGGCCTGGCGTTTTTGCTGCCGCAGCCGTTCGTCGCCCCGGCTGGCAAAGAGGTGGGGTAGCTGTTCGTGGATGGTGTCGTAGAGGGTTTGCAGGGTGGGAAAACGGCCGTTTTTGGGGGGCAAGGTGTAGTAGCTGCTGTGCCAGAGGGTGGGGGAAGAAACGGCCGTTTGGATGCCCCGTTCCCGCCATCGCCGCTGTGCGTACCCCCAACCCGGCAGCCGCAGCGGCAGGCGGGGCAGCGTTGGCAATAGCACTCGCTCAATGTGGGCATGCTGTGGCAGCGAGCTGCGCTCCTGACCCACCAGCAGCCGTAGCCGCAAATAAGGGTCTAAGTCACACAGGCGCGGCAGCACCTCCCGAAAAATGCGGGCAATGCCACCCTGCGTCGGGTTTTCATACACCAGTCCGTCAATGGTGATTGGTTTGGGAGGCATTGGAGATTGGAGGTTGGGGATTGGAGGTGCAAAAATCTCTAATCCCCAATCTCCTTCTGTACAATTTTTACGCCTGCACCTGCTCCCGCTTTTCCTGACGGCGCAGCCAGGCCAGCCACACGGTTCCTGGAACCAGCAGCAGCGCGGCCATCCCCAGCAAAATACCCGTTAGCGACAGCGACGAATCAAGTAACAGGCCGATTGTGGTGGCTCCTGTTGCGCCACCCAGCGTCATCAGGGCAAATTCGGTGGCAAAAACGCGCCCCAGTACCTTGCCCGGCACCATTTGCAGCAGCAGTTGGGTGGAAAAAACCCAGATTAGCCCCACGCCCAAGCCGCGAATGAGCGTGCCAAAAAGAATGACGGGAAAATTGACCATTGGGGACACGATGGCAATCCCAATGGCACCAACGACATAGCCTGTAAAAATGGCGCGGCGCAGCGAGCGGGGCTTGTCGCCGACGAAGTAGCGAGCCAGCATGGGGCCAATGCCGGTACCAATGCCGGTGAAGGCAAAGAGCCAGCCCAGCCCCACTGACCCCTCCTTGCCAACGGCAAAGATTGTTTCGGCAATGCGTACCTGGATGACATCGAAGGCGGCCCCGGTGAACAGCATGATGGCGATTTTGTGCAGGGCGGTTGCCAGCACTTCTCTATGCTGGCCTAAATACCGCAGCCCGTTTAAATATTCTTGCAGGGCGGCAGCCACGGTGTGGTCGGCCGTGGCGTTGTGGTTAGCGTGAAGGGTGATCAGCGAGATAGAAGAGGCGGAGATGAAGAAGGTGATGGCATCTATGGTGAAGGCGGTGTAGTTGCCCCACTGCCCGGCGACAAAGCCACCTAGGGCTGCCCCCATTGCCAGCATGACAGACCAGGTGGCGGAGCTGAGGGCGTTGGCGGTGCCTAGCTCTTTTTCATCTACAATGTCGGGCAGGATGGCACCACGGGCGGGGAAGTAGAAGCCGCTGAGGGCGAGTTGAACGGCCGTTAACACATACACCAGCCACACCTGCTCCGCTTCACGCACCAGCAGAAAGCCCAGTACCGTGAACCCTCGTAGAAGGTCGCTAGTAATCAAAATCCATTTGCGGTTGTAGCGGTCGGCCACCACGCCGGCAATGGGGCTGATGAGAAACGGAGCCAGCATTCGCACCACGAAGAGCGACCCCAGGGCTACGCCTGATTGGGTGAGCGTGCCAATGAGCGAGGCCGAGGCAATGAGGTTAAACCAGTCGCCCAACAGGCTGATGATTTGCCCAAACCATAGCCAGCGAAAGTTGCGATTGTTTTGAATTAGTTGTAAATAGCCGACTGGAACCGTGGGATTCTTACTCATAAAAACACAGCATGGTGTTGCCGTAGCGGCGCTGGTCGGTGAGTTCCAGCCTGGCTAACGGCACATTTTCATATTCCTTGGGGTCAATTTGCACAATGACGAGGCCAACGGCCGTTAATAACCGGTCTGGCTGTTCATCAATGATGCGAAGTGCCTCCAGCCACATCCCCTTGTACTGCGGCGGAGCGATATAAACCACGTCAAACGGGTCAAGCTGGTAGCTGCGTAAATAGCCAAAAGCATCGGTTTGCACCACAATGGCGCGATCTGTAAGCTTGGTGGCTTCCAGATTGTCGTGAATGGTGCGAATGGCGGCGCGTACCGTGTCGGTGAACACCACCTGCACCGCTCCTCGGCTCAACGCCTCAATGCCTACCTGACCTGTTCCGGCAAATAAATCCAGCCAGCGCGAATCCCGTACCGATGTGGATAAAATGTTGAACAGGTTTTCCTTTGCCCGATCCATGATGGGGCGAGTGGAATCGCCGGGAACTTTTTTGAGCCTTTTGCCTTTTGCAGAGCCGCTAATCACGCGCATTATCAATTTCCCCTATTCAACCACAATTTTAAATAAAACAAAATTATCGGCCAACTGTGTGCCGTCTTTTCCCAGCAGCGGCAGCCGCCACCCTTCGGCTTGCACCCACAGCCCGGCGGCCACGGTGTATTCGCCCGGCGGCAGGGTGGCGGGCAGGGTTAGCTGGTGGCGATCTGGCACATATTTGTCCAGCGGCCAGCGGCGGGTGGGGAAGTCGCCGGGGTTGAGCTTGTCGGATTGGGTAATCAGGGTGCCATCGCTGCCAAGTAGGTGGACAAAGACCTGGTAGTTGATGTTGAGCTTTTGCAACGCTTTCCAGTAGAGCGTGAGCTTGAGCGTTTGGCCGGGGTGCAGCCGTTCGGCGGAGTGGTCATAGCCGATGAGGGCGATTTGGCTGTCGAAGTTGGCAAAGGTGGTTTGGTCGGCCGATTCGACGACAAAGCCGCTGGAGCTGTCGTGAAGCAAGTTGAGGGGCTGGAGGATGAGGAGGTAAACGGCCGTTAATCCCCCCACCGCCGCCAGCACCCACCACTCGTCCCTGGTCAACGGCTCGGCGGGGGGTGAAGGGGGGAAGAATGTCACGCAAAGACGCAAAGACGCAAAGGAAAAGGGTTTATCTTTGCGCCTTTGCGCCTTTGCGTGATTTTTTTCATGATTTGTGGGCTGGGGCAACTGCCGCCACGCCAGCATCAGTGTCAGCAGCAGAGCCGCGCCGCTGATGACCCATGCCGCCGTGCGCCCCGGCGTGGTGCCAAACTTGAATTCGACCACGTGTTCCCCGGCGGGAACCGGCACGACCATAAACCCTTCCGGCAAACCGAGGTCAATCTCGACGGGTTCGCCGTCCACCGTGGCGTGCCAGCCGGGGAAATAAAAATGGAAAAGGCGCAGGGGGAAGGGTTTGGGGGAGGTGACGGTGTAGCGGAAATGGAGCGGCGTCACTGTTTCCCACGTCGCTGTGGCGGCATCGGGCATGGCATCGAGGTTGAGCCGCTGGAGAGGCAAGTCGAGGAAGAAGTTTTCGACGACTTTTTCCTGGCGGCGGGGAATGACCTCAACAGTGACGGGTACGTAGTCGGCGGTGGAGGTGGTGCCGAGCCAGCGGCCATGTAGCTCAATGTCGGTCATGGTGATGAGGTGGGCGGGGCCAAAATCATCCCAGGGGGCGGGGACGCTGAGGGGCAGGCCGAGGAGGATGGGGAGGGTGACAAAAACGGCCGTTAACCAGCGGTATTTTTGCAGCAAAACGGCCGTTCCCCCCCCCGCCAGCACCGCCAGCATCGCCGCCGCCGCTCCCAGCAGCCGCCAGGGAAACTGGAAAAAGGGCAAAATGGGGGTGGCTTCCCACAAAAAGGTGGAGGCGGGCAGCATGAGGAAGGTGAGGAGCAAGAAAGCGATGGCAAAAAAAAGCAGGTGGCTAGCCTCTTTTGCCCGCCGCAAAGCCAGCAAAAGCAGCCCCAGCCCGCCCAGCACCCATTGGGCCACACCCAAATTAAAGCGAAACGCTGCTTCCGTGGCTCCCCAATCCAGCCGCAGCGACGGAGCCAGCAGTCCACCCAGCGACAAAAAGTGGGTGTGGAAGTCGTAGTTGTTGTTCTGCCCAATGAGCGTGTTGAGGTTGACGCTGTGGCGTTCCAGAATAACGGGCAGCCAGAAAAATGCAGCCAACGCCAGCCCTAACGCCAATGCTGCTGGCAGCAGCCAGAATCTTGTCACCACCTGCCCCCAATCGCCAATCGCCAATCGCCAATCTCCCCACCGCCACGCTACCCGGCCGCACAGCAGGCCAAAAAAGAGCAGCCCCATGAGGTTGTGGGTGAGGATGACGGCGGCGATGGTGAAAACGGCCGTTATCCACCTTTCCCCACTTTGCCGCCGCCCCAGCCTATCCAGCGACCACAGGGCAATAGCGAAGATGCCAAAGCTAAAGGTTTCGGGGGCAACGCCGCGTACGTGTGGGTCAACGTATTGGAGGTAGGGGGCGTAGAGATAAACGGCCGTTGCCACCAGCCCCGCCCGTCGCCCCCAATTGTCCCGCACAAAGCCATACATGCCGATTGCCGCCAGCAGCAGCCCCAGCAGCAGCACAAACTTGATGCCATCCACCGCATCCAGACGCGGCAGCAGCTCCACCAGCAGCCCCAGGTAATAGGTTAGCGGCGCATAGTAATTAAAAATCGGGTAGCCATACCCATGATAAAAATCAGGTGCCCAGCGTGGGTACAGTTCCCCCCCACGCACCAACTGGCTCAACTCCACCAGCCGGAAAATATGCAGCTCGGCATCCGTCCCCTGCGGCAGGCTGGGAATATGCAAAAACGGCCAGAGGGCGATAAACGCAATCGCCACCACCAGCCCAAACCCAGGATCAACCTGCCGCCACCACGCTTTGCTCGACATCACTACCAAATACGGTCATCAACAGGCATATGGAGATAAGGGGATTGGAGATTAGAGATTGGAGATTGCCACTCGCACGGCAACAATCTCTAATCTCCAATCTCCAATCCCCAAAACGCGCTCAGTATATGCCCTGAAAAAGGTTGTTTTACTTCAAACTTGCTTCCACCAACTCCGCAATTTGTTCCGGGTGGGCAGCGACTTTAACGCCAGCTTCCTGCAACGCTTTTACCTTGCCGGCCGCCGTGCCTGCATTCCCTTCCACAATCGCCCCCGCATGACCCATACGCCGGCCGGGAGGAGCCGTTTGCCCGGCAATAAAGGCATAGACGGGTTTGGTGATATGTTCCTTGATATAGGCCGCCGCTTCTTCTTCCGCGCTGCCGCCAATTTCACCAATCATCACCATTTGCGTGGTAGCGGGGTCGTCTTCAAACATTTGCAGCACGTCAATAAAGTTCGTGCCGTTAATGGGGTCGCCGCCAATGCCGACGCAGGTCGTTTGCCCAATGCCTTTGGTCGTCAGCGCATACACCACCTCATAGGTCAGCGTGCCGCTGCGCGAAACCAGCCCCACGGGGCCGGGCATGACGATATTGCCGGGGATGATGCCGACTTTGGCTTCTCCGGCGGTAATCAGACCGGGGCAGTTGGGGCCAATCATCCGCACCCCTTTGCGATCCAGATAGGCGCGTGCCTTGATCATGTCCTGAATCGGAATATGTTCCGTCAGGGTTACAATCAGCTCAATCCCGGCTTCAGCCGCTTCCAGAATGGAGCCGACGGCAAAGCGGGCGGGAACGGTAATCATGGAGCAGGTGGCTCCGGTGGCTTCAACAGCGGCTCGCACGGTGTTGAACACCGGGATGCCGTCCAGCACGGTTTGCCCCCCCTTGCCGGGGGTAACGCCGCCAACGACGTTGGTGCCGTATTCAATCATTTTGCTGGTGTGGAACTGCCCTTGCTTGCCGGTGATGCCCTGTACAATGACTTTGGTGTCTTTGTTGAGTAATATGCTCATCTTATCCTCTTTGTCGGTAATCGGTAATCGGTAATCGGTTCGCTACTGTTTACTGATTACTGTTTACTGAGTACTGGCCCTATTCGCGGCGGCAACGGCTTTGCCTGCGGCTTCCATCAGCGTAACGGCCGTTTCCATGTCTGCTTCTGCCAAAATTTGCCGTCCCTCAGCCGAATTTGTGCCTAGCAGCCGCACCACCATCGGAACGGCCGTTTGCAGCTCCTTCAGCGCGGCAATGATGCCCTGTGCCACCACATCGCCGCGCACAATGCCGCCAAAGACGTTGAACAAAATCGCCTTCACGCCGGGGTCAGAGAGGATGATGCGCAAAGCGGCCGTTACCCCTTCCTTCGTTGCCCCGCCACCAATGTCAAGGAAGTTGGCCGGTTCGCCCCCCTGCGCCTTGATCACATCCATCGTCGTCATTGCCAGCCCCGCCCCGTTGACCATGCAGCCCACGTTGCCTTCAAGCTGGATGTAGCTCAAGCCATACTCCCGCGCCAGCTTTTCGGCCGGGGTTTCTTCGTCATCGTCGCGCATTTCGGCCAGGTCGGGGTGGCGGTAAAGGGCGCTGTCGTCCAGCGACATCTTGCCATCCAGCGCCAGCAGCTTGTCTTCGCCGGTGATGATCAGCGGGTTGATTTCAGTCAGGGTAGCATCATTGGCTTCAAACGCCGCCACCAGGTTGGCCGCCAGCTTGTAGAAATCGCCCCACAATGCTTCGGGCAGGTTCATTTTTTCGGCCAAATAGTCGGTTTGGTACTTTTGCAGCCCCACCAGCGGGTCAATGTGGGCTTTGAGGATTTTTTCTGGCGTTTTGGCCGCCACTTCCTCAATCTCCATCCCCCCTTCAGCCGAAGCCATGACCATGTTCATCCGCTTGGCACGGTCGGTTAGCACCGCCAGATAAATTTCCTGCTTGATGCCGGGGGCTAGTTCGTCAATCAATACTTTGTGGACGGTAAAACCGCGAATGTCCATGCCCAGAATTTGCCCGGCCAACGCTTCGGCTTCGTCCACCGATTTTGCCAGCTTGATGCCACCCGCTTTGCCACGCCCGCCAGTCAGCACCTGTGATTTGACTGCTACCTTACCGCCAAGTTTTTCGGCAATAGCGCGTGCTTCCGCCGGGGTGGAGGCAACGTCCCCGTTGGGGATTGGCACGCCGTGCTTGGCAAAGAGTCGTTTTGCCTGATATTCGTGCAGATTCACATCTGTCTCCTTTGCTGTGTGGATTGCATCTGAGTAGGCCGCCGCCTGTGGTCAGATGGTTGGTTTACAAGGTGAGGGCATGTGCTTGCCCAGACGCACGCTGCGTCTGTGAAAATTATAACATAGTGGGGGGAAATGTTGTAATGGGTGGCAATGTGGCTTTGCGAGCCGATCACGTCTGGGTTATTATCTGGGGTTTGGCAGGGGCAAAACTGCCGGATGGTTGGTTTTTGTGGTAACACGTTGCAGGTTACAGATAACATAGCGGATTAACAATTTCTTTGGGTAAAAAATAATGTCATTTCGACGAGTCTTCGAGGAGAAATCTTGCTCACCTGGCTGTCGCCGATGGGATTTCTCGGAGGACCTCGAAATGACATATTTATCCGTTTAATTTTAAGCTACCTTTGCCAACGCAACCTGCCACTTGTAACGTGCTACTTGCATCTTTTAGCAAACCCGCTATTCGGCGATGGCCCCAATTTTACGATGAAGAGGATACAGGATGACAAAATTACGTGTAGGTGTGATTGGTTTGGGGATGGGCAAGGCGCATATTCGTGGTTATGCCACGCACCCCCAGGCTGAGGTGGTGGCGATTGCCGATTTGAATGAGCAGGTATTGGCGGCGGTGGGGGATGAGTACGGGATTAACGGCCGTTATACCTCCGCCGAACAAATGCTGGCCGAAGCCAACCTCGACGTGGTTAGCATTGCCACCCCTAACAAATTCCACAAAGCATATACCCTGGCCGCCTTTGCGGCCGGCTGCCACGTGCTGTGCGAAAAACCAATGGCGATGAACGCCGCCGAAGGGCGCGAAATGCTGGCGGCGGCCGAAAAAGCGGGCAAGCGGCTGATGATCAACTTCTCTTACCGCTTTTCTGAACCCAGCTTTGCCCTTAAAGCCCAGGTAGAGTCCGGCATTTTGGGCGATATTTACTTTGCCCGCACCATTTGGCACCGGCGGCGCGGCATTCCCCGCTTTGGCGGCTGGTTTGGGCAAAAGGCACTGTCCGGCGGCGGGCCGCTGATTGACCTCGGCGTGCATCGGCTTGACCTGGCGCTGTGGCTGATGGGCTACCCGCAGCCGACGTGGGTGATGGCAAGTGCCTACAACCCCATTGCCACGCGGCTGGCAACCGAAGCGGGGGTGGCCTATGATGTGGAAGATATGGCGGTGGCGCTTATCAAATTTGCTAATGGAGCTACGGTTGAGGTGGAAGCGTCGTGGGCAACCAACATCCGCGAGGCGGAGCTGATGGAGACGCGGCTGCTGGGAACCAAGGCGGGGTTGGTGCAGCGCAATGTGAATGAGGGGTACCAGTTTGAGGCGGAGCTGTATGTGGAAAATGCGGGATACCAGTTTGACATGAAGGTTCACCCGCCGCTGAAGCCGGTGCCAAACCCGATGAATCACTTCATTGAGAGCATTATCACCGATACGCCCCACATTGCCACGGGCGAGGAAGGGCTGCTGGTGATGCAGCTTTTGGATGCGATTTACGAGAGCGCGGCGACGGGTGCGCCGGTGCAAATTTAGTACCTTAACGACGAAATTCTTGTAAGCAAAACAAGAAGAAATGACACAGAGTTATACAGAGAGAAGCGAGAGTTTCACAGAGGAAGCAAGAAAAACAACAAATTTCTTCTCTGTGCTTCTCTGTGTCTTCTCTGTGAACCTCTGTGTAACGTTTTTGGTTCTGGCTCGTCCAGGTTATGAATGGGGAATTGGAAATGGAGAATTGAGAATGAGTAACCGTTCTCAATTCCCCATTCTCAATTCTCAATTAAATTCAGCGGGTTGACGTTGCTGCCAAGCTGTTTGTCGTAGATGTTGAGGTGGGTGTGGTAGCCGCATTCGCTGGTTTGGCAGCGGTTGCCGGCCATGTCGGTGGTGTAGCCGAGGTTGCCTTCGCTGCCGACGGGGTCGCCAGCGTGTAGCTGACGGCCGACAACGACATCGTAGAAGCCGTGGAGCAGGGTGACGGTGTAGCGGCTGTTTTCGATGACGAGGGTGGGGTTGCCGTATTGGTCGGTATAAACGGCCGTTACCTCCCCATTGATTGGCGACAAAATGACGCTGCCCTTGCCCGCCGCCATGTCAATTGCCATGTGGCCGTAGCTGCTGCCGTGGACACCCTGCGTTACCCAGTATTCACCGCCGTAGGGGGCGAGAACGATGTTGGGGTCGGGCAAGGCAGGGGCGGCAACGATGGTAGGCGGGGTGGTTGTGGCCGGGGGCATTTCGGCCGCCGCACGATGGCCGCTAAAGATGCCGTTGAGGACAAAGTAGCCCAGCAGGATGAGCAGTGCCAGCCCGACAATGCTGAGGGCGTCATCGGCAGGTACGGCGTCCGGTGGTAAGCTGGTGGGAGGCGAAACGGCCGTTCCTTCCAGCAGCGGTGAGCCAAATTCCTGCGCTAAATTGTGGTAGATGGACTGGTCAGCCCAGTCGGTTGCGTGATCCATAGGCGTGGTTTGTAGATCAAATGTTCTAATTTTAGCAGAAAACGGCCGTTTTGTCTACAATCGAATTGGAGGTTTACCGCCAAGTGACACAGCGAGATGCCATTTATGCCCGGCCACAAACGGCCGTTTCCCCCTTTGAATTTGATGAAACCGTCGCCGCTGTCTTTCCCGACATGCTCGACCGCTCCATCCCTGGCTACCAGCTTACCCTGCCCCTCATCGGCCTCATAGCCGAAAGATACGCCCAGCCCCACAGCCGACTCTATGAT
>WBZL01004264.1_pt1 | contig 12516 bp, 12 predicted proteins | sample 5204291 | NCBI WGS metagenome assembly WBZL01 (sample SAMN12344345, study PRJNA552823) | activated sludge metagenome | biome: Activated sludge suspended growth; feature: Nitrification reactor; material: Wastewater; isolation source: activated sludge from nitrification reactor of wastewater...
CCACCCGGCAGAGCGAAAATCGTTTTCACGCCTTCCGCCTTTAAGCACTCGATGAGGATTTCAGACCCTGTCAACTTCATATCAACCTCCCCTTCGCGCATCGAGGCGAAGGACGTGATGTCTGAACTAACAACACCGCCGCGCTACGACACATTCGCGACACAGACTGCTACGATCTTTCTGAAAAATCAACGGGTAAGATGGCGGATCGTATCACCAGCCCGCAAGTGAGGTCAAGAGAGCCGAGAAGCGGATCCTCTGCGCAACAGACTGGTCTCGATCACCGCCCCGTGTTATACGAACGTGCTCGGACTGTGGAGCCGACTCCCGATGAGCCCCATGCGCGTCACCATCATGTCCCGCCGAGAATGCCACTTGTGCCATGTGGTAGCCCGCGTGGCTGCCCAGGTGCAAGAGGATCTCGCCTTTCAACTGACCATCGTCGACGTCGACAACGACGAACACCTGCGTCTGCACTATGGTGATCGGATACCCGTGATACTGCTGGACGACCGGGAAATTCTTTCCGGCAAAGTCACCGGGGGAGAGCTGCGCAAAGCGATAAAAAGGGCGCGTTGGAGAAACCCTATAAGCCGGATTCTGTCCCGCGTGAAGCTTGCGCTCACCCGGGGATGATCATTTCTCTGGGACTCGAGTTACCTCAAGCCTCAAGCAACCTACCCGGAGACTTCGGCCGGGCCGGCCTTTCCGCTGAGCTCTACGAGCCCGCGGGCGTCTCCCTATTTGGTCTTGCTCCGGACGACGCTTACCGTGCCGTTGATGTCGCCATCACCGCGGTGGGCTCTTACCCCGCCGTTTCACCCTTACCTGAGCCGCCGGAAGAAACCAAGGTCTCCAACAGCGGCCATCGGCGGTTTGTTTTCTGTGGTGCTGGTGTCGGATCGCTCCGCCTGGATGTTATCCAGCGTCCTTGCCCTTGGAGTCCGGACTTTCCTCCCGCCGAGCCTGCTCGACGAGCGATCACCCGTGTCCCCCCAGCGCGCCAGTTCAGTATAAAGTTCGTAGGCCGGACGATTCAAGCCACCGATCTTCGTGCCAACCTGAGCGTTCCCGCACAGTCTGCACGCAGCACGATCGCACGATTCCTCCATCGCTCTTGGTTCGTCTCCCGATCTGCCCCCAAAATCCTGCACCAATTGTTTCGCCATGTCGCCTCGCTCCCCCACCGACTCCGGCCCGGCTTTTGCGTTTTGCGTATGGTGTGATCGTTTTGCCCAAGCACCGTGAGTAGTGTATCGGCTTGCTGCCGGAGAGAAAGAAAGGAGGCTCAGCACCGACAATCCAACCCAACTGCCCAACGTCTTCCAGGCCAGAGACCATCCAGAGTCCCGAGTCATTAGTATTCACCTCGTAAACCGTTAGGAGAATGATGATGCGCACTCTGGCATCGCTCTGGATGATTTTTTTCAGTGTTCTGGTCGCTACCAACGCCCTCGCAGACGACGAACGCGTCGATACCCGCATGCGTAAACTGGAGCAACGTCTGCAAGAACTCGAGCAGCACAATCGCCAACTTCAGCGCGCGCTCCCACCGATCGAGTCGCCCGAGTCGGCCACTCCGCCCGATTCATCCGGGTCTCCGGCCGGGACGGTCCTCCCGGATATCGCGCGGGATTCTCGGAAAAATACACAAGCGCCCCTTTCCTTTGGCACGTCCGGCTCCGGAACCATGATCTATGCCAAACCCTTCGTCAACGCCCCCAAAGCCTTTGTCGGCGGGTACTTCGACCTCCAATACCGCAATCACCGAAGAGACGTAATCGACAATGGCGCGGGAGCGGCCGGCAGCAATCCCGGTATCGGCAGTACGAACAGCTCGTTCGACCAGCAACGCTTCGTCCCCTTTATTTACGCCGACATTACGGAGCATGTGAAATTCGCCTCCGAGCTCGAAATCGAACATGGCATACGCGAAGGAACCGAGACAGAGGTCAGCCTGGAGTTCGCCCACGTCGACTACCTCATCCACGAGCCACTCAACCTCCGCGCAGGCATCATTCTTTTACCCGTGGGCAAGTTCAACCTCTTGCACGACTCTCCCTTGAACGATCTCACCGATCGCCCATTGGTCAACCAACTCATCATCCCGACCACCATGTCCGAAGCCGGCGCCGGCTTCTACGGTACGTTCTATCCAGGCCGCTACGCCAAGATGGATTACGAGTTCTATATCACGCAAGGACCGAACGGTTTTCAACCGGATGGGACGGCCAGGATTGGAGAGGCCAGTGGGTTAAAAAACTCAAGGCAACGCAAATCCTTGACGGACGACGGGTTCGACAACAACCGCGGTAAGGCCATAGTCGGACGCGTGGCCTATAGCCCAGTGTTAGGGGTCGAAATCGCCGGATCCGGATACCATGGCACCTATGATCCGGAGAGCAAACGGTCGCTGTCGATCTTTGTCCTGGATTGGACAATGCAACGAGGTCCCTTTGAACTGATCGGCGAAGCCGCGTGGGCCTATGTGAAGAACAATTCCCGGAATCTGGACGGCAGTCCGGCCATCGATCCCGACACAGGACGCCTGCGACCGCAGCGAATGAGTGGGTACTACATCCAGGGGAATTATCACTTTATGCCGGAGATGCTGCGGCGGATGTTGCCGCGACGTTTTTCGGAGGGATCCACCCTGACGGCGGTGGTTCGGTGGGACAAGGTGGACACCAACCGGGATGCCATCGGAGGATTCGGCGATCTCGAACAGCTGAGTCTCGGACTGAATTTCCGCCCGATCGAAGACACGGTATTCAAGGTCTCGTATCAATTCGGTATGCGTGCGTTCAATCCCAATACCAGTCAGCGCATTCACGACAATGCGGTGGTGGTATCGGCCGCCACCTACTTTTAGATTGTGCCGGGGTATGCGTCTCAAGGCATGCCCCGGCACGGACCTTCGGCGACGCGTACCCCGCGACCCGTCGGACACTTGAGTCGAGGTACGCCTCAGCGGAGTGCCGGCAACTCGCTGTTCGGTGCAGGCGGCTTGGACTGGTAGATCGGCATCGCTTCGGCCATCCATTCTTCAAGCTGCTGAATTCTGGTTTCATGGCTGGGGTGAGTGGACATGAATTCGGACGGCGATTTCCCGCCGGACAACTCGCCCATTCTCTGCCACAAGTGAATGGCCTCACGCGGGTCGTAACCGGCATCCGCCGCCAGCAACACGCCCACGTAGTCCGCCTCCGACTCGTGTTTCCGGCTGAACGGGAGCAACACCCCGACTTGAGCCCCCACACCCAACGCCGCCATCCCTGCCTGGGAGACAACCGGATTGGCCCCACTCACCCCAAGCGCTATGCCGATCGCTTGCAACGTGGTCTGCGCCAACGTATTCTGACTCATGCGCTCTCCGCCATGCCGGGCCAACGCATGCACAACCTCATGGCCCATCACTGCCGCAAGCCCCGATTCCGTCTTCGCGACCGGGAAAATGCCGGTGTAGACGGCGATTTTTCCGCCAGGCAGGGCAAACGCGTTCATGGTCTTGTCGTCCTTGATGACCGTCACTTCCCACTCGAACTGGTTGGCCATCTCACTGTATTGGGATCGTTTGGCGGCCTCGATCACTCTCGCTGCCACCCGCTTGACCGGCTCGATCTCACGCGGATCGGTCGACGGTTTCATTTTCGGGTCGTTTTTAACCTCGGCATAGGCCTGCGCCCCCATCTGCACTTCCTGCGACATCGGCATCATCATCAGCTGCCAACGTCCCGTGTACGGATTGGTTTGACAACCGGTCGTCACCAGCATCATCACGATGCAGAGCAGGAACCACTGCACCCTGGATGATGCGACAGATTGCCACCGAATACTCTGATGCCGTTCACATGCCATCGCACGCCTCCGCAAATTGACCAGCTTGGTGAGCTCTGTTAGATTACCGCTCCGCCCCACCCGTTTCCACTGGGAGTTTCACCGAGTGCCGGCCACCACGACGCTCTCATCACTCAACCGTATTGGGATCGACGAGTCCGGCAAGGGTGACTATTTCGGACCGCTGGTGATTGCCGCCGTCTTCGTCACACCCACGTCAGAGCAGGACCTGGCCCTCATGCAGGTGCGGGACAGCAAGAAAATCTCTGATGGACGAATACTCGAAATGGCGCCAGATATCCGGCTGCTCTGTCCACACAGCGTCGTCGCCATTGGACCGCAACGGTACAACGAGCTGTACGCGAAAATCAAAAACTTGAATCGTCTCCTGGCCTGGGGCCACGCACGAGCGCTCGAAAATCTGCTCCAGCAGGTCGACTGCGACCTCGCCATTGCCGATCAGTTCGGCGACGAACGGTTGATTCTTACCGCGCTGCAGGAGAAAGGAAAACGGATCCGGCTGGTCCAACGGACGAAAGCGGAGTCGGATCTGGCGGTCGCGGCAGCGTCGATACTCGCCCGTGCGGACTTTTTGTGGAGGCTCCAGCGGCTGTCACAGGAGGTGAACACCACGCTGCCGAAGGGCGCATCAGCATCAGTGGCGCTGGCTGGACGCATGGTCGTGAAGAAATATGGACGCGATCGATTGGGCGCCGTCGCGAAACTGCACTTCAAAACAACACAACAAGTGCTGCCTGAGCCCTAGCGCCGGGCGACACCGCCGAGCAAACGACATGCTGCTGTGGTTGGATGTCAGAAACCTGTGCGTTCTAGGGTCGGAAGGACCTGGCGGGCTTCGTCAATATCTGCTACACGGATTCGCCGACCTCAAGATCTTTAGCCTGGTCCTGCGTCACGGCCGGCTTTTCTGCGAGCCCAGGCTCGCCCTCCCAATACAACATCCTGTAGCAGTATGGGCAGGTATGCACGTCTTCTCCCCGTTTCACCTGAGACACCAGCTGCGGGGGCAATTGTAACCGGCACCCGACGCAGATGCCGTCCTTGACCAGCACCAGGGCCGGCTCCTTTCGCATGGCTTTCAACTTGTTGTACCGCGCGAAGAGCCCTTTCTCAACTTGCCCTGCCGACTGCGCCTGCTTCGCCTCCAATTCGGCCAGTTCCGCTGCAAGCCCCCGATCCTTTTCGTCCCACACAGCCTTCTCTTTGAGGAAGAGGGCCTCCGACTCTTTCAGCTGGGCCTGAGCAGCGGTGATGGTCCGTTGCGCCTGCTCGACCTGCTCCATCACCAGCAAGATCTTTTCCTCGAACTCCCCCCGCTTCTTATTCGCCAACTCCACTTCGAAGAGATGCGCCTGGTATTCCTGATTGGTCTTCAACTGCGCGGCACGGTCCTTCATTTTGCCGATCCGGTCTTCATGCGCTTCAAGGTCCTTCTCTTGGCTACGGCGTTCCTTGTTCAACGCGTCGACCGAGGTTGTGGCCTCCTGCAACACCTGCTTCACTTCGCGAACCGGAACCTGGCTCGCCTCGAGACGTTCGGGTATTCTTCGCCGCTGCTCTTTTAAATCGGCAATGCGGAGGTCGAGCTTCTGCAGTTCAATGAGGGGAGAAAGCTGTAGGTTCACAGGCTCCTTGAGGTTGTCTGAGGGTAGCGCCACGCTGACGCCCCTCGCACTGAAACGACCGGAAGATGCTCAGGCTGGTGGGCCCACTAGGACTTGAACCTAGGACCAGCTGATTATGAGTCAGCCGCTCTAACCACCTGAGCTATGGGCCCAATCCTCCCAGCCACGCAGCAAGCTGCAGTTCGCTTCTTGGCACCGTTGGTTCGAGCGGCTCGATTTTAGGCTGCCGATACCGCAGAGTCAAACAAGGCTCGGCCCCCAAATCTAGAGGCTCTCGACAAAACTGCGCAATTTCTTACTCCGGCTCGGATGCCTGAGCTTACGCAAGGCCTTCGCCTCAATCTGCCGGATACGCTCGCGAGTCACCTCGAAGTCCTGTCCCACTTCCTCCAGCGTATGATCGGTGGCTTCGCCGATGCCGAACCGCTTGCGGAGAACTTTCTCTTCACGCGGCGTCAGAGTCTCCAGCGCCCCATTGATCTGACGTTGCAAATCATACCGGATCGCGGCCTCCAACGGGGACACGGCTTTCTTGTCCTCGATAAAGTCGCCCAGATGGCTGTCCTCTTCCTCGCCGATCGGAGTTTCGAGGGAGATCGGCTCGCGCGCGATTTTCAGAATCTTCCGCACTTTATCAAGCGGCAAGTCCATCCGCTCCGCGATCTCTTCCGGCGTCGGTTCGCGCCCGAGCTTCTGCACCAGATGCCGGGAAGTCCTGATCAGCTTGTTGATCGTCTCGATCATATGAACCGGGATGCGGATGGTTCGCGCCTGATCGGCGATCGCACGGGTAATCGCTTGCCGAATCCACCAGGTGGCATACGTGCTGAACTTGTATCCCCGCTTATACTCAAATTTGTCGACCGCCTTCATCAGGCCGATATTGCCCTCTTGAATCAAATCCAGGAACTGCAACCCGCGATTCGTGTACTTTTTGGCGATGCTCACCACCAACCGCAAATTGGCCTCGACCAGCTCCGCCTTCCCGCGCTTGACCTTTTCCTCCGCCACATCCAGATGCTTGACCGCGTCCTTGATCTCTTCGGCCGAAATCAGTGCCTCTTCTTCCTCCAACTGACGGATGCGACCCTTTGCAGCCTGATAATGCTTCTTGATGTCTTGCAGAACTTCTTCGGAGAGACCGGTTCTGCGCTTGACGGCCAGCACATCCTTGTGGGTTCGGCACAACTTTTTCAGCAACTCTGCGCCGGCTTCGCCGCCGACACCCAACCGCCGCTGACAGCTCGTCACTTCACGCTCCGCCTGGCGGAACAGCAGGTTGAGGTCGCGCACCCGCTGGGTCATACGATCCTTTAGGACGCCGTGGAGGTTGACTGACTCCATCTTATCCACAACCTGCCCACGCACCGTATCGATCTGCTTACGAAGCTTCTTCAGCTTCTCGGGGTCGGCGCCAACATGGCGGGCCTTGTCGTACAGGTCTTTCAACGAGGCCGACACCTTACGCACCGCATTCAGGGAATCCAGCGTTTTGACCCGTAACTCCTCGTAGTCCTTTTCGACGGCCTCTTCCTCAAAGTCCTCCTCCGTCTCAACAACCGGCACAATCTCCCGCACATCAATCTTGCCGTTCTTCAGTTGATCACGCAGATTAAGGACAAACTCCAGGGTCATCGGCAGGCCATAGACGACCGTCGCAATATCCTTTTTCCCCTCCTCGATCCGCTTGGCGATCTCGATCTCGCCCTCGCGGCTCAGCAACGCTACACTACCCATCTCCTTGAGATAGAGACGGACCGGATCATCGGTGCGACTGAGTGCCCCCGGGGTGAGGTCGATCTCTTTCTCGTTCTCCTCCGATGAGTCCGCCTCTTCGCTTTCCTCGATGGTGTCGTCGCTCTCCACAGCTTTTGGGGCACGCTCGGTTTCGGCGGACTCCACAATCTCGATGTCCATCTCCCCGAACATCGTCATGATCGTGCTGAACTGATCCGAGGAGACGACATCCGCGGGCAAGGTACTATTGAGATCGTCGTATGTGAGGAAACCCTTTTCTTTCCCCAGATTAATGAGCTTCTTCACCTCGCCGAGTAATTCTTGTTTCGGCATACCTACTCCTTCACCGCAGACGTCAGCGCAACCGGCGCCACGCCGGCTTTCCGAATCCGCATATCGTTAATCAATCTGTTCAGGCGATGCACATCATCTTCCCGTCGCTCTCGCTCCGCAGCCTTCAACTCCTGAATCAAGGCCCCCATGGTCCGCTCCCGGCCTCGTCGCTCCAACGTCTCCAAACACCCGGCAATATGTGCCGGAACATCGTCATAATGTTGCTCCAGCATCGACAGTTCAGAAATCAGCGTGCCGCACTCTTCGTCATGGATGAGCGCATCCAGGAGATCACCCACCGACACGCGGCCATCCTGCCCCAGATGCTGCATCGCACAATGAATCAGCCGACGATACGCCGGAACCGAGAAGGCCTCCGGGGACAACTTTCCTAGGTCCTGTGCCGATAAACTCCCCTGCACCAGCAAATGCGCGAGGTCACGCTCCTCGGGATTTCCCTTCAGTTTGGAGGGCCCCGCCGGGGACGGAATCTTCGCCTCTCGCTCAGGGCGGCGCGCATCCTGAGCCGCCAGGGTGGGATACCGATCGATCAACCGTTGCTGACTCAGTCCCAGGCGTTCCGCCACCAGACGAATCCGCTCTTCCCGTTCGATGGGATGTGCGCTTTTCTGGAGGATACGCAATACCGCGTCCACCGCACGGATCCGGTCCTCAACAGTGCCGGCCTCTGCAGTCCGCAAACTGTGCTCCACCGCAAAATCCAATAGGCTGGGCGCCGTCTGATGCCGCTCCGTAAACCCCTCAGCACCATATTTTCGGACGTACGTGTCAGGATCTTCACCTTCCGGCAACGACACCACCTTGACGCTGAGCGCGCTGTTGACGAACAAATCCAGTGTCCGCAAGGCAGCTCTCACTCCCGCCTGATCCGGATCGAACAACAGCACGACATTCGACGCGAACCGCCTGATCACGGCGATATGCTCCGGGGTTAAGGCGGTACCTAACGTAGCCGCGACATGGCGGATCCCGGCCTGATGGAGGGCCACCGCATCGAAATAGCCTTCGACGATGATCAGCGTCTGCTGCTGCCCTGCCGCCTCACGGGCCGCCTCCAAGGCAAACAGTGTGTGGCCCTTCTTAAACATGGGTGTTTCAGGCGAATTCAGATATTTGGGCGTGCCCTCCCCTACAATACGCCCGCCGAAGGCCACGATGCGCTTCCGCAAATCGACGATCGGAAACATCACGCGGGAGCGAAAACGATCATAGTGCCCGGATACTCCGGTTTTCGGCGCACTGCCCTGATCCCGCGGGATTGAGAGCCCGGCGGCAACAAGGTCCGACGCGGCGAATCCCTCCTTGAGCATGGCCTTGGTTAATCCGTCCCATTCGGGCGGAGCAAACCCGATTTTGAATTGCTCGGACGTATTGAGTTGAATGCCACGACTTTCGAGATAGACACGAGCCTGGGCTCCCGCCGTACCCTCCGTCAACATCCGTCGATACCAGGCCCCAGCTGCCGCGTTCAATCGTTCTAATCGACCAAGCTGTGCGCGTACTTCATTGGAATATCCACCGCTCGATTCCGGAACATCGACCCCTACCTTGCGCCCCAGATCTCGCACAATTTCGGGGAAGGCCGCCCCCGTCAGTTTCATGAGGAATGTGTAGACATTGCCCCCGGCTCCACAGCCGAAACAATGGAAGATCTGTCGCGAAGGACTAACTGTGAAGGAGGGAGACTTCTCTTGATGGAACGGACAGAGGCCCTTAAGATTCTGCCCGGCCCGCGTCAACGCCACATGTTGGCCCACGATCTCCGCGATGTCCACTCGGTCTCTGATTTGGTTGATGACGTCGTCCGAAATCAGGCCTTGGCCCACGGCGGTCCTCGCTAGTGCCCGCAGGGATCCAACCGGTCGGATACACGACTGGATGCCTTTGACGCGATTGAAAGTTGACCGTTCACACTAACAAACGGGCCCCACAAGTGTCAATCGAGTTGGCGAACCGCTTACCCGGGAGGCCAGCCCATAGTCCTTCCGCCGAGCACATGCAGATGGAGATGAAACACGGTCTGTCCACTGTCCGCCCCCGTATTCGTGACGATACGATAACCGGATCCATTCAGATTATGAGCCCGCGCCACCTCCGCACAGGTCAACAGGAGCTTCCCCAGCAATGCCTGATCGCCGTCTGCGCAATCCTGAACTGCCGCGACATGTCGTTTGGGGATCACCAGGATGTGGACGGGGGCCTGGGCATTGATGTCTTCGAATGCCAGCACCTGGTCATCCTGATGGACAATCGTTGCCGGAATAGTACCAGCCACAATGCGACAGAAAATGCAGTTATCCACCTGCTCCCCCTCCCGGCTCCGGACGAATCCCCGACTTCCCGAACCGGGAGCCTAACTCACGATACACGTCGCCAAGCGTCACGTCGTGATAGCCCAGCACAAGAAGCGTGTGAAAAAGCAGATCGGCGGTTTCGTAGACGATCTCTTCTCGCTTCTTATTCTTGGCTGCGATGATCACCTCACCGGCCTCTTCGGCCACCTTCTTCAAGATCCGGTCTGCTCCACCCTGCAGCAACTTCGCGACATAGGAATCAGGCTGGGGGTTGGCCTTCCGCTCCAGGATGGTCTGGTAAATGCGCTCCAGGATCCCTCCCCCGGCATCCTGAGTCTTCGCCTCACCGGCTTGCCCCTGCTCCGTCATTCTGACAAAAAAACAGGCGCGCTCACCGGTATGACAGGTTGGCCCGACCGGTTCCGCCTTCACAAGGATGGTGTCATGATCACAATCGACAAAGAGGTCTTTCACCCGCAGCACATGGCCGGACGACTCCCCTTTCTGCCACAACTTTTGGCGTGAGCGACTCCAAAAGTGAACGAACTTCGTCTCCAGCGTCTTGGTGATAGCCTGCTGGTTCATGAAACCCACCATCAGGACGGTCCCGTCCAGCCAGTCTTGAATCACGGCAGGAAGCAGCCCCTGTCTGTCAAACGTCAAATCCCGACTGTCCTGCGTCATCACATCTGTTCCTGCGGGACGACGCCGAGCCGAACGGGCACGCCACGTTCCCGCAAATAGTTCTTGGCTTGCTGAATCGTATGCGTTCGGTAGTGGAATATCGAGGCGGCCAACACAGCATCGGCTTTTCCCTTGACCAGCCCATCGTACAAATGCTCCAAGGTCCCCACCCCTCCCGAGGCGATCACCGGAATCGTGAGGCGCTCGGACACCGAGGCCGTCAACGCCAAGTCGTACCCATTTTGCCGACCGTCTTGATCCATGCTGGTCAGCAGAATCTCTCCGGCGCCATATCCTTCCATGCGCTGAGCCCATTCCACTGCATCCAACCCGGTCGCCTTCCGCCCGCCATGTGTATACACCTGCCACTGTCCGCCGGACTCATTCCGTTTGGCATCGATGGCCACCACGATGCACTGCGTGCCGAACCGTTGCGCCGCCTCACGTACGAATTCCGGCTGCTGGACAGCCGTGGTGTTGATACTCACTTTGTCGGCCCCGGCATTGAGTAATGCACGAATGTCGTCCAGTGTGCGCACGCCGCCGCCCACCGTGACCGGCATGAAGACCCGGGCAGCCGTCTGCTCCACCACGTCAATAATAGTTTTGCGATTTTCGTGTGAAGCCGTAATATCCAGGAAGCACAATTCGTCCGCCCCTTCACGGTCGTAAATGGTGGCTACTTCCACGGGATCTCCGGCATCGCGCAAATTCACAAAACTCACGCCCTTGACGACCCGACCATCCTTGACGTCCAGACATGGAATGATGCGTTTTGTCAACATATGAGTGCGTGACGCGTAAAACGTGAAACGTGAAACGAAACGGTTCTCTCTCCAACCCTCACAGGAAATCCTCAACGATTCCGGATGGCTGCAACCGCCGCCGCGTAGTCCAACTTACCGTCATACAGCGCTTTCCCGACGATGGCCCCCTCGACACGCGGACCAAGCGCCTGCACCGCCTGCAAATCCTCCACCCGCGTGATGCCGCCTGAGGCGATAACTGGCAATGAAGAACTCTCGACCACTTCCCGCAATGCCGCGAGATTCGGCCCACTCAACATGCCGTCGCGTGCAATATCCGTATAGATGACAGCACCCAGTTCATGGGCGGCAAGCTCCTTGAGTAGGTCGATGGCCCTGGTCTCCGACACCGTGGTCCACCCTTTCACCGCCACCTTACCGTCTCGCGCATCAAGGCCGAGGAGAATCCGCCGCGGAAATTCCCGACAGGCCTGCGCGAGAAACCCTCGATCTGTGAGGGCGGCAGTCCCGAGCACCACTCGTGCCACTCCTGCCTGGAGATACGTTCTGACGGTCTCGATGCTTCTGATGCCTCCACCAACCTGCACCTCGACGCTGACGCTCTTCATCACCGCCTCGATCTGAGGCAGGTTCTTGGGCTCCCCATCGACTGCACCATTCAAGTCGACGACATGAATGAGGTCGGCCCCCTGTTCCTGCCACCGTCGCGCGACCGAAGGTACGTCCTCCGAATACACGGTTTCAGCCGCCATATCACCCTGCCGCAACCGCACGCAACGCCCGTCCTTCAGATCAATCGCCGGAATCACACGCATGCATTCACCTGCCACAAATCCACTATGGAGTCCCCCCGGCCGCCCCACCGTAGGGGAACACCTCCGCCAATTCGGAAGCCCCATACGCCGCCAACTCATCCGCAGTCACAAACCCACCAGATCGCTGAATGAAGCCGATAAAATCTTCTGTCATAGGCCGCTGTTTTTCGTAATAATTACCTTCCCACAAGACCATCCCGTCTGGTGCCACCAGCTTCACTTCGAACCCCACAGCGGCCGGTGGATCCGCTCCCAGCCGGCTCCCCACACGCTCTTGATAGACCAGCACCTTCCCAATTAATGCCGCATCTGCCCCAAGACGCTGAGCGATTTTATGAGCGGGGGGCGCCTCAGCCGCAGCCCCGCCGGAAAGGTCTCGCAC
>WBZL01004266.1_pt1 | contig 12513 bp, 15 predicted proteins | sample 5204291 | NCBI WGS metagenome assembly WBZL01 (sample SAMN12344345, study PRJNA552823) | activated sludge metagenome | biome: Activated sludge suspended growth; feature: Nitrification reactor; material: Wastewater; isolation source: activated sludge from nitrification reactor of wastewater...
TTCTTCGCAAAAGGACACCGGCCCCGGACATCGGCGGCACCCGGCCCTTTCCGTTCCGCGTCCTATTTATGCAGGGCGGCACCCGCGTTCAACCGGACTCCGCCGGGCGCTGTCACATTGCCGTCACGTGCCACCCGCGACAAGCGCGGAAAACGCCCCCTTGGCCGGGCGACGCCCTTGGCCCGGCCCGCAGGTCGGGCTGGGGCGTCGCCCCGGCTGCGGTCACTCCGCCGCGATGGCGACCGGGGTCTTCGCGGCCGGCATGCTCAGGACAGCGTAGCTGCGCCCGTCCTGCACATAGGGCTGGCCGATCCGGTCGCAGGCCCAGCCAAGCTGGCGCAGCGCGCGAAGAAGCGGCAGGCGGGTCAGCGAGATCAATTGCGAGGCGCCCTGCCTGCGCGCCATGTCCGCCAGACCGTCGACGATCAGCGACAGGCATTCCGCCCGCTCCTCGGCAGAGCCGATGTCCTCGGCCATGACGAGCCGCGAGCATTCCCAGACCTGCGCGCTGCGGATCGGCCCGTCGATGACGCTCTTCGGGATCGTCGGCAGCTTGCCCGCAAGCACGTCGTTGAGCATGCAGCCCGCGCCGTTCCATTCGGCCAGGGTCGAGAGCATCCGGGCCCCGCCAATCAGGCGGCCGTCCCGGACGACGAGCGAATAATGCGTCAGCGGATTGTCGTACTGGTCCATCTCGACGAACTCGTTGTGGGGGATGTCCCACCCGAGTTCGTCGACGAATACCCGTTTGCGCATCTTCAGATAGTCGTAGAACGCCACACCGTGCCGATGCATGCCGAGAAGGTCGAAGGTGATGTTTTCCATGATGTGCCCCTCCTGATAGGCGAGGCGATTAGAGCATTAACCAGAATGGGGAAAAATCCTTATTGGCGAGTCCGTGACATAGTTTCGCCGTATGAGTGTGCGCGCGGTCACGGCCCGACCATCCCGGCGCGTTTTCGGGTTCAGATCAGCCCGTAACGCAATGCCGTGGACACGCCCTGGCTGATCGTCTTGGCGCCGAGTTTCAGCTTGGCGTTTTTCAGCCTCTGCTTGATCGCCCCCTCCGAGACGCCAAGCCGGCCGGCGATCTCCTTCAGGAGGAGCCCGCCCCGTACCATCCTGAGCGCCTCGAGCTCGGCCTCGGTCAGGTTCGTCGGAGGCGCCGTCGCCTCGTGCAGGCGGCGCAGCTTCTGGGCGAGGAGCGCGATCTCCTCTTCGTTGAACTCCCTGTCGCTCCGCGCGAAGGACCCGAAGCTGCGCTGCCCCTCGGTGCCGGTCGAGGCGCAGGAGATCGCCGCGCCGTGGACAAGACCGTGCGCCGCCGCCTCGGTGAGGATGCCCATCGGGTCCGGGAGCCCGATCTCGCTCCAGCGGATCGCCCCGGAATTGCCGTAAAGCCACTGCATGACGGGATCGAACAGCATGTAGCCGCGTTGGGTGTAGCGTTCGATCCATGCGTCGGGTAAGGCATTGGTCTCGGCGATCGGAAAAGCGAAGCCGACGCGCAGTGCGATGTAGTAACCCGCGGGGGCGATGTAGGAAAACTCACGTCCCTCCCCGGCCTGTTCCATGGTAAATACGTCCCGTTCGCGATCCGGCGGGCCTGCGACAAACGACCCAGAGTTGTGGCAACTTCGCGCATATGCCACGAAACGACGGGCGACGGAAGACAAAGGGACCGGGAGACCGGATGAAGGGACAGGACAGGATAAGCGCGCTTCTGACGAAGCTTCATGCTGCGAGCCCGGCGGGCTTCGCGATCGCGCTCCACGTGCGCTACACCTCTCCGCGCTATCTTTTCCAGTCCTATGCGAAAGAGTGGCTCGACACCTATTCGCGCGAGGGGCTGGTGCTGCACGACCCCGTGGTGCGCTGGGGTTTCACCCACGAGGGCACCATCCGGTGGAACGCGCTCGACGATCCTGCGCGCGTGATGGACCGCGCGGCGGCACATGGCCTGCGATACGGCGCGGTCGTCGCCTTCGTGCATGACGGCAGCCGGACGATGGCGGGCTTCGCCCGCGGCGACCGCGAGCTTTCCGACGACGAGATCGCGACGCTGAAGAGCACTCTGGAGGAACTCCACGACCTGACGGGCACGGTGGAGACCTTCTCGCCAGACGTCCACATGACCTTGAAGCAGATGTCGATCTACCTGACCCACGGGTGAGGCAGGCCGTCAGAGAGGCTCGATGTCGCCTTCGGCCCGTTGCCCGTGGAATTCCGCGACGAAGGCGGCAAGCCGTCCGGCGGCGATGGCATCGCGCAGGCCCTGCATCAGTTCCTGATAATAGTGCAGGTTGTGCCAGGTCAGGAGCATCGAGGAGATGATCTCTCCCGCCCGGAAGACATGGTGCAGATAGGCGCGGCTGTAGGTGCGGCAGGCCGGACAGGTGCAGTGCTCGTCGAGCGGGCGCGGGTCGTCCTGGTGCCGCGCGTTCTTGAGGTTGACGACGCCCCGCCGGGTGAAGGCCTGCCCGGTGCGGCCGGATCGGGAGGGCAGGACGCAGTCCATCATGTCGATGCCGCGGCTCACAGCGCCGACGATGTCGTCGGGCTTGCCCACGCCCATCAGGTAGCGCGGCTTGTCTTGCGGAAGCATGCCGGGCGCGTAGTCGAGGACTGAGAACATCGCCTCCTGCCCCTCGCCAACCGCGAGGCCGCCCACCGCGTAGCCGTCAAAGCCGATGGCCTTCAGCGCCTCGGCGCTCTCGGCGCGCAGTTCCCGAGTGACTCCGCCCTGCTGAATGCCGAAGAGCGCATGTCCCGGCCGGTCGCCGAAGGCGTCGCGCGACCGCTGCGCCCAGCGCATGGAAAGCCGCATGCTTTCGGCCACCTTCTCGACCGGCGCCGGCAGCGCGGGGCATTCGTCGAAGCACATGACGATGTCGCTGCCCAGAAGCCGCTGGATTTCCATGCTGCGCTCGGGGCTGAGCATGTGCCTGGAGCCGTCGATATGGGAGGAAAAGCGCACGCCCTCCTCGCTGAGCTTGCGCAAGGCGGCGAGGCTCATCACCTGGAAGCCGCCTGAGTCGGTCAGGATCGGCCTCTCCCAGTTCATGAAGCGGTGCAGCCCGCCAAGCCGCGCGATCCGCTCGGCGGTCGGCCGCAGCATCAGGTGATAGGTATTGCCGAGAAGGATATCGGCGCCGGTCGCACGGACGCTCTCGGGCAGCATCGCCTTCACCGTGGCCGCCGTGCCGACCGGCATGAAGGCGGGGGTGCGGATTTTCCCGCGCGGGGTCGCGATCACGCCGCTGCGGGCGGCGCCGTCGGTGGCGTCGATGCGGAAGGAGAAGGCTGTTGTCATGACGTCAGCCGATATACCAGATGCGCGCCTGCTGCCAAGGGCCGGCGACGGCCGCACGCCCGGCCGCGCGGCCCCCGCCCCCTCGCCCCGGCTTGACCGGCGACGGGGACCCGGCCGGTCAGGCGACGCGGCCGTAAAATCCCATCTGCTCCTCGCTGGTGAATCGCGCGCCGGGGCGTTCGTAGTAGGTCAGGACCGCGACGATGCGGTTCCTCCCGCCCTCGACCGGCGTCACCCGGTGTGCGGTGTTCTTGCCGCGAAAGACGTTCAGGGTTCCTGCCTCGAGGTCGAGCCGGCGCAGTTCCGGGTCCGCGCCCTCCAGAAGCCGCGCGACGCCGTCGTAGTTCGGGTCGTCCTCGCTGCGCAGGTCGCTGCGGAACTCGAAGGTTCCGCCCGCCTCGGGCGCCTGCAAGAGGAGTGTAACGGTGAACTCCGAGCGGTCGAAATGCCAGTTCAACCCCTCGCCCGCGCCGTAGCTCATGACATTGTGGGACGCGAGAGGATCGGCCATCGGGTAAAGCGCGGACTTGTCCATCGTGGCGGCGAGGAAGGCCGCGAAGGCCGGCCACCGGTAGAGTTCCGCCAACGCGCCCCCCACCTGGTCCGCGCAGAGCGTATGGTTGACCGTCTCGACCTCGCGCAGCGCCGGGTGATCGGGCGGCAGCCCCTCCACGGTCTTGCGGAAATAGATGTTGTGGCGGCGCTTGTGGGTGAAGCATTCGGCCGCGAACTTCGGCGCGAGGTCCGCCACCGTCGCGGTCCGGGCCGTCTCGGCGAGGAAACCGGGCAGGTTGAACATGCCGTCCCGCGCAAGGTCGGCTTTCGCCCGGTCGACGAGGTGCCGCCACTCCGGCGCTCCGGGCCGGCCGAGCGGATAGCGGTCGAGATCGATGATGGAATGCATGGCGTCCTCCCTTTGGGCGCAGGTTTCCCCGCTTGCGGCAGGCTTGCAACCAACTTCATTTTCGATATCCGTAAGAAAACCTTTCGGAGGCTGCCGTGCAATCCCTGCCCCCGCTGAACGCCCTGCGCACCTTCGAGGTGGCCGCCCGCCACCTCAGCTTCGTTGAGGCGGGACGCGAGCTTGGCGTGACCTCGGCCGCCGTCAGCCAGCAGGTGCGCAACCTCGAGGACCATGTCGGCAAGCGGCTGTTCGTGCGACAGGGCAACCAGCTTCTCCTCACCGACGCGGGCCGCGAGATTCAGCCGCGGCTGGAACAGGCGCTGACCGAGATTGCGGCCCTTGCCCGGCAACTGCGCGAGGGAACAGCGCGGCCGCGCCTCGTCCTCTCTGTCCTGCCTTCCGTCGCCGAGCACTGGCTGGCCCCCGCGCTCGAAGGGATCGCAAGCCGCGGCGGCCTCGACATCCGGGTGGAGGATGACCCGGTGGCCTTCGCGCGCGACGGCGCGGACATCCGCATCACCTATGGCGCCACCTATTACGGAGGCATGCAGATCGAGGACCTCTACACCGACGTGATCGTGGCGGTGGCCGCGCCGCAGGTCTGCGCGGGGCGCAGGCTGGGCGATCTCGACGCGGCGGAGTTCATCCATACCCACTGGGGCCCGACCTACCTGACCCAGCCCACCTGGGCGAACTTCTGCGCCCATGCGGGGATCGACAGGTCTCTCGATCCCGCCCGCGGCACCCGTGTCGGCCAATCCGGCCTTGCGCTTGCGGTGGCGCGCGCGGGGCTGGGGGTCGCGCTGGTGCAGCGGCGGATGGCCGCGCCCTTCCTCGCCTCGGGCGCGCTAGGGCTCGCCCATCCCGCGCAGATGCCGATGCCCCTGCCCTATGTCGCCGTCCTCCCGGCCACGCGGGGACGCCGCCCCGATGTGCGGGCCCTTGTCGCACATCTGAAGGCGCGGGCGGCGCGGGCGGGCTAGCCGCCTTTCGCCTCTGGACCTCGCCGGCGCCATTCCTTATATATTCTATCAGGAACCGAACGAGGCGTCATGACAGCTGAATCGAAAGAGCCGATCGAAGGCACGCCGCTGATCAAGCCCTCCACCACCGAACATCCGCTCTACGAGAGCGTGGTGGGCGCGTGCCGCACGGTCTACGACCCGGAGATCCCGGTCAACATCTTCGACCTCGGGCTCATCTACACGATTGATATCTCTTCAGAAAACGAGGTGAGGATCGTGATGACACTCACCGCGCCAGGCTGCCCCGTGGCTGGCGAGATGCCGGGCTGGGTCGCCGATGCGGTGGAGCCGATCGACGGGGTGAAGCAGGTCGATGTCGAGATGACCTTCGAGCCGCAATGGGGCATGGACATGATGTCCGACGAGGCGCGGCTGGAACTCGGCTTCATGTGATCAAGCATTATGGCTTGATTTTACTCACTTCAAGCCTTATAGCTTGATTTCACGGAATCAAGCAACGAGACTTGAACAGGTGACCATCGCGGCAGTCCTCACCGGAGACCTGATCGGCTCAACCGCGGCCGGAGGCGATGCGCTCGGCATCGCGATGGCGGAACTCGCGGCGGCCGCGGCCGAGATTGCCACCTGGCAGGGCGGATCGGACACCCGCTTCACCCGCTATCGCGGCGACGGCTGGCAACTGGTGATCACCGATCGGCCGTGGCTCTGCCTGCGCGCGGCGCTGTGCCTCGCCGCGCGGCTGCGGGCGAAGGGCGCGCCCGCGACGCGCGTCGCGATCGGCCTGGGCGAGACCGGGAACCTCGGCGGGGAGTCGCTGGCCGATGCCGGCGGCCCGGCGTTCGAGCTTTCGGGAAAGGCGTTGGAGGACATGGGCCGGACCCATTGGCTCGGCCTTGCCGGACCGGCGGTCACGACCAGCGACGCCATCATCACCCGCCTCATCGAAGAGCGCGCCCGGCGCTGGTCGCCGCAGCAGGCCGAGGCCGTCGCGCTGGCGCTCGATCCCGACAATCCGACCCTCGCCGACCTCGCCACGCACCTCGGCATTTCACCGCAGGCAGTCAGCTACCGGCTGAACGGCGCGGGCGCCTCCGCGATCCGCAGAGCCCTTCGCGACTGGGAAGAGGAATTCGAGATGCAGCGCCTTTCCGCCCTGGCCCCGCACCTGCCATGACCGAGACCCTCGCCGCGCTCCTTCTCGCCCATGTCCTCGCCGACTTCGTCTTCCAGACGCGCTGGATCGTGCAGAACAAGCGGCGTCCGTCGGTCCTCCTCCTCCATGGCGCGATCGTGCTGGCACTCATGCAGGCGGCGCTCGGCCGGGTCGATGCCTGGGAGCTTCTCGCGCTCGCCCTGCTCCACATGGCCATCGACGGAGTGAAGGCCCGGTTGGCCATGCCGGGGCTCGGCGCCTTCCTCGCCGATCAGGGCGCGCACCTGGCCGCGCTCGTGGCCCTCGCAGCTCTCCGCCCCGATCTCTGGGCGGGCGGCGTCTGGGCCGGCCTCGCCTGGCTGCCGGGGCTGATGACGGCACTCGCCGGCGCGATCATCGCCACGCGGGCGGGCGGCTTCGCGGTCGGGCTCCTGATGCGGCCCTGGGCCGGCGACGACCTGCCCAAGGGCCTGACCAACGGCGGCACGCTGATCGGCCTGCTCGAACGCGGGCTCATCTTCCTTCTGGTGATGGTTGGCCAGCCCGCCGGCGTCGGATTCCTCGTCGCTGCGAAATCCGTCCTCAGGTTCGAGACGACCTCGAGGGATCAGCGCGCCGGCGAATACGTCATCATCGGCACCCTCGCCTCCTTCGGCTGGGCGCTCGTCGCGGCCTATGCAACGCAGGCGCTGATGGCGGCGCTGCCGCCCATTGGAATTCCCGCCGCAATTCCTTAGATTAAGCGTCAGGAAACGGAGACGCGACATGTTCGGCATTCCCGGCAAGAGCCCGGTCACACTGACCCCGCGCGCGGTGGCGCAGATCAGCCGCCTGATGGCAAAGGACGGCGCCTTCGGGCTCCGCCTCGGCGTGAAGAAGGGCGGCTGCGCGGGGATGGAATACACGATGGAGTTCGCCGCCGAACCCGGCGCCATGGACGAAGTCGTGGAACAGGACGGCGCGCGCGTCATGATCGCGCCGATGGCGCAGATGTTCCTCTTCGGAACCGAGATCGACTACGAGACCTCGCTCTTGGAATCGGGCTTCCGCTTCAACAACCCCAACGTGGCCGAAGCCTGCGGCTGCGGCGAATCGATCAAGTTCAAGGACGTTCCGGCCGACGGCGCGCGGGGATGAGCGTCTCGGACGCCGACATCGCCTTCGCATGCGAGCTCTTCGACGGACTCGCCCCCCTCACGACCCGCAGGATGATGGGCGGGCTCTGCCTTTACCGCGACGGCGTGATCTTCGCGCTTCTCCATTCCGACGGGTCGCTCTGGCTGAAGGGCCAGGGCGCCTTCGCCGAGAGGATCACCGCCGAAGGGTGGGAACGCTGGACCTATGCCCGCCCCGGGCGGAAACCGACTGCCATGCCCTACTGGCGGCTGCCCCACGCCGCCCTTGACGACCCCGACCTCGCCTGCGATCTCGCCCGCGAGGCATTGCGTGCCTTGACCTGAGGGAGGATCGGATGCGGCGGAAACTGGCGGCCGGCAACTGGAAGATGAACGGACTGGCCGCGAGCCTGGCCGAGGTCGAGGCGCTGGCGAAGGCCCATCCCGCCCCGCGGTCCGAGGTCCTGCTCTGCCCGCCCGCGACGCTCCTCGCCCAGATGGCATGGAAGGCGAAGGGCGGACCGGTGATGGTCGGCGGCCAGGATTGCCATCCGGAGGCCTCGGGCGCACATACCGGCGACATTGCTGCGGCCATGCTGAAGGACGCGGGTGCGAGCCACGTCATCCTCGGCCATTCCGAACGCCGGGCCGACCATGGCGAGACGGACGCCCTCGTGCGCGCCAAGGCCGAGGCGGCCCATGCCGCGGGGCTCGTCGCGGTGATCTGCCTCGGCGAGACCGAGGCCCAGCGCGACGCGGGCACGACCCTAGACGTCATCGGCGCCCAGCTTCGCGGATCGGTTCCCGACGGGGCGACGGCCGCCAACACGGTCATCGCCTACGAACCTGTCTGGGCCATCGGGACCGGCCGCACCCCGACGCTCGCGCAGATCGCCGAGGTCCATGACTTCCTCCGCGCCGAACTGGCGAAGCGCCTCGCCGATGCCGCGGGGGTGCGGCTTCTCTACGGGGGTTCGGTGAAGCCCTCGAACGCGGCCGATATCTTCGCCACGTCGAACGTGGATGGCGCGCTCGTGGGTGGTGCGAGCCTCAAGGCCGCAGATTTCGGGGCGATCCTCGCCGCGCTCGACTCCGCCTGACATTCGCGACGCCCCCTGTCGCTTCCGGGCGGGAGGTTCCGCCGTCCGGCACCTAGCCTCGCCCTCGGACCTCAAGCACGGACGCCGGGCGTGACGATCGCAACCACGATACCTTCGCCCGGCCCCTCGGTGGTTCTGGCCAACCTGGCCTGCATGGGCTCCATGATTGTCTGGGCGATCGGATTTCCGCTCGCCGACGCGCTCCTCGCCGTCCTGCCGCCGGTCACGGTCACGGCACTGCGCCTCGCCTTCGCGAGCGCCTTCCTGCTGCCAGCCTGGTTCCTCCTCGAAGGCTGGCAGGCTCTGCGCGGCGCCCGCTGGACCCGGGGTCTTGCCGTGGGGGCGATCGGAATGGGAGGCGGTTCGCTCCTGTTGATCTTTGGCCAGAGCCGGACCGACGGAATCACCACGGCGGTCATCGCCGCCACGATGCCGATCACCGGCATCGCGCTCGAATGCCTGCTGGACGGCCGCCGCCTGACTGGACGGATCGTGCTCGGCATCGTGCTCAGCGTCGCGGGCGGTGTCGCGGTCTACGGCGCGCGGATGGGACATCTGAACCTCGGCCTCGGCGCCTTCGCCACGTTCGCCTCGACGATCATCTTCACCTGGGCCTCCCGCGCCTCGGTGACGGCGTTGCCGGGGCTCTCGGCAGTCGGCCGGACGGCGGTCACCATCGCCGGGGGGATGCTCCTCGTGTTCGTGGTTCAGGCGACCTTGCCCGCCGTCGGCGGCCAGGCCGTTCCCTGGCACCTGATCGGTGCGCGGGAATGGGGTTTCGCCGCCGCCTACGGCGCGGGCTCGATGGCGCTGTCGCAGATCCTGTTCCTGATCGGCGTCGCCGGCCTCGGCATCGGCGTCGCCGCGATGCACACCAACGTGGCGCCCTTCTACGTGATGCTCTTCGCCCTCGCCTTCGGCGACAGCTGGAGCTGGCCCTCCGCGCTGGCGGCAACGCTCGTGCTGGCCGGCGTTGCCCTCGCCCAGACGAGGCCCCGCGCTTGAACCCTTCCCTCGCCTGCGCTTAGCTCGCCCCATGGAAACGCTGACCCAGTCGCCGACCGACGACGCCTTCGTCCAGAACCCCTACCGCTTCTACGGCCGCGCCCGCAAAGCCGGCCCGCTCTTCTTCTGGCACGACTACGGGCTCGTCTGCGCCACCTCCGCGACCGTGGTCGGCGCCATCCTGCGCGACCGCCGCTTCGGCCGCGAGGTGCCCGACGAACGGCGCCGCCCGGCCCCGGATCACCTTGCCCCCTTCTACGCGGTCGAGGCGCATTCGATGCTGGAACTGGAGCCGCCGCGCCACACGCGGCTCCGCTCACTGGTGCTCCGCGCCTTCACCTCGCGCCGGATCTCCGCGCTGGCGCCCGAGATCGCTGCCCTCGCGCATTACCTCATCGACGCCTTTCCGCAGGCCGAGTTCGATCTGCTGCCGGCCTTCGCCCAGCGCCTGCCCGTGATCGTCATCGCCCGGCTTCTCGGCGTCCCCGAAGAGCGCTGCCCCGACCTTCTCGCCTGGTCGAACGCGATGGTCGGCATGTACCAGGCCCGCCGCAGCCGCGCGACCGAGGACGCCGCCATCGCTGCCACTGAAGCCTTCGTCGCCTTTCTGCGCGGCTACGTGGAGGAACGCCGCTCGCGCCCCGCCGACGACCTCATCACCCACCTCATCGCCGCCGAGGCGGAGGGCGAGCGGCTCACCACCGAAGAGTTGATCGCCACCTGCATCCTTCTCCTGAATGCGGGCCACGAGGCGACGGTCCACACCCTCGGCAACGGCGTGAAGACGCTGATCGAGAACGGCTTCGGCGGCGGGGCGCTTTCACCGGAAAACGTCGAGGGCACGGTCGAGGAAATCCTGCGCTTCGACCCCGCCTTGCACCTCTTCACCCGCTGGGCCTACGAGGAGGTGGAGATCGCCGGCCACACCTTCCGGCGGGGCGAGCAGGTGGGCTGCCTTCTCGCCGCGGCGAACCGCGACCCCGCGCAGTGGGAAAGGCCCGCCCGCTTCAACCCCGCCCGACCGGCGAAACCCAATCTCACCTTCGGCGCGGGCCTGCATTTCTGCGTCGGCGCGCCGCTCGCCCGGCTGGAGTTGCAGATCGCGTTGCCGATCCTCTTCGCGCGCCTCCCGCGCCTTGGGCTGGCCGAATCGCCGCGTTACGCCAATCTCTATCACTTCCACGGCCTCGAACGGCTGATGGTCGGGACCGGCGCCGGGAGCGCGGCCTGAGAGACTGCAAGAGCCCGACCGGAAGCCTTTGGAGAAAGCGGCGCGATCTGGTATGCGTTTGAACGGCGTTTCAGCAGGCAAGACCTAGCAGTCCACAAGGAGGAAACGCCATGACAGTGCAAATCCGTAGTCTCGAGTTGAAGCCTGTCGCTGTCTCTGAAGACGCCGTGGGGGCGCTACGCGCACAAATCCGTGGAACGGTCGCCCTCGACGGCGAGCCTGGGTATGAGGAGGCCCGGACCGTCTGGAACGCGATGGTGGACCGCAAGCCCGGCCTCGTGGTCCGTGCCCTCGGGGCCGCCGACGTTTGCGCGGCCGTCAACTTCGCCCGCGAGAATGGCCTCCTGATCTCGATCCGCAGCGGCGGGCACCAGATCGCGGGCCATTCGGTCGCCGAGGGGGCCGTGCTGCTCGACCTGTCCCTGATGAAGTCGGTTCGCGTCGATGCGTCCGCCAAGACCGCCTGGGTCGAGCCGGGCGCCACGCTTGGCGATGTCGACAAGGAGACGGCCGCCAATGGCCTCGTCCTGCCCACTGGCATCAACTCCACGACCGGCATCGCCGGGCTCACGCTCGGCGGCGGGTTCGGCTGGCTCACGCGGAAATACGGCATGACGCTCGACAACCTCATATCCGCCGATGTGGTGACGGCGGACGGCAAGCGCCGGCGTGCGAGCGACACGGAGAACCCCGACCTGTTCTGGGCGATCCGGGGAGGTGGCGGGAATTTCGGCATTGTCACGGGCTTCGAGTTTGCCCTGCATCCCATGCGTGGCGAGGTCCTCGCCGGGCTGATCGTCCATCCCTTTGCCGAGGCCCGGCGGCTCTATCGCGCTTATCGCGAGATTGCGCCGCGCCTGCCCGAAGAGCTTGCGGTCTGGACCGTCTGCCGCAAGGCGCCGCCGCTGCCGTTCCTGCCCGAGGACTGGCACGGCCGGGAAATCTTCGTCTTCGCGGTCTGCTATGCCGGCGACCCGGCAGAGGGGGAAAAGGCGCTGAAGGAACTGCGCGGGCTCGGCAAGCCGATCGCCGACGTCGTCGGCCCGAACCCCTTCACCGGCTGGCAGACGGCCTTCGATCCGCTGCTCGCGCCCGGTTCCCGCAACTACTGGAAAAGCCACGACTTCGCAGACCTTCCCGATGACCTGATCGACTCGCTTTCGCGGGCGCTCGACGACAGCCCGGCGCCGGATTGCGAGATATTCATCGCACAGGTCGGTGGCGCGATGGCAAGGGTGGCCCCCGGCGAAACCGCCTATCCGCAGCGCAATGCGCATTACATCATGAACATCCACACCCGCTGGGTCGACAAGGCCAGGGACGAGGCCTGCCGGGCCTGGGCGCGCGACGTCTTCAAGCGGACGGCGCCCTTCTCGATGGGCACCGCCTATATCAACTTCATGCCGGAGGATGAAACCGACCGGGTGAACGGCGTCTACGGAAGCAACCTGAAACGGCTGCAGGAGCTCAAGGCCAAGTACGATCCGGGCAACCTGTTCCGGGTCAATCACAACGTGAAACCGGTCAAGGTGATGGAGGCCGCGCAGTAGGCATCGGGGCCGGCGTCACGCCGGCCCCACCTTCCGGCGGGGCGAGCAGGTGGGCTGCCTTATCGCCGCGGCGAACCGCGACCCCGCGCAGTGGGAAAGGCCCGCCCGCTTCAACCCCGCCCGGCCGGTGAAACCCAATCTCACCTTCGGCGCGGG
>WBZL01004267.1_pt1 | contig 12513 bp, 12 predicted proteins | sample 5204291 | NCBI WGS metagenome assembly WBZL01 (sample SAMN12344345, study PRJNA552823) | activated sludge metagenome | biome: Activated sludge suspended growth; feature: Nitrification reactor; material: Wastewater; isolation source: activated sludge from nitrification reactor of wastewater...
GGTCCTGGCTCACCTGGCGGATGGCCGACACCGGGTTGGCCAGGGCCAGGTCGTCGCCGAGGGCGTCGTCTTCGATCATCGCCAGTAGCAGCGCCGTCACGCCGACCTTGACGAAGGTGGCCACCTCGCTCATGTTGGCGTCACCGACGATGACGTGCAGGCGGCGGTACTTCGAGGGATCGCAGTGTGGCTCGTCACGGGTGTTGACGATGGGCCGCTTCACCGTGGTCTCCAGCCCCACCTCCTCCTCGAAGAAGTCGGCCCGCTGGCTGATCTGGAACGGGACGTCCCAGGCGTCGACACCGGGGAGCTCGCAGCCCACCTTGCCGGCCCCGATCGCGATCTGGCGGGTGACGAAGTGCGACGTGATCTGGTTGACGATCCGGCCGAATGGTGTCTCCCGGGCCATCAGGTAGTTCTCGTGGCAGCCGTAGCTGTTGCCCTTGCCGTCGGAGTTGTTCTTGTGGCACAGGATCTCCGCGCCGTCGGGCAGCAGCGCGGAGGCGGCGCGCATGCTCGCCCGCACGATCTCCTCCGCGGCACGGTCGAACACGAGGGTCTCCAGTGCGGTGCGGCACTCGGGTGTGCTGATCTCCGGATGCGCGTGGTCGACGTAGTACCGCGCTCCGTTGGTGAGCACCGCGTTGACGAGATGGGTCTCGATCTCGGGTGCGAGCAGATCGTCGACGCGAAAACCGCGGGCGTCGGAGGCCGGCGACTCGTCCTCGAAGTCCCACTCCACCTGCCGTTGGTGGGTGGCCAGGTAGGCGTTGATGAGGATCGACGAAGCGGTCACCGGGTTGGCGGTGGTGTCGGACACCGGGCCGCGCACGAGGATGCCGTACTCGGTCTCGATGCCACAGACCTTCGGGATCGCCATGGCGAGCACCCTAACGCCGGGTACGCAGCGGGGTGCGGCAGTGCACCGGCGAGCGACTCCGCAGTGGGTGTGCACCTCGCTGCAGTGGCCCAGGGGCAACTGACACTGGAGCGCGTCGACATCGAGGTGGACGATGAGGGCAACAAGCGCTACGGCGTGCTCGCGAATGACTCCTCTCCGCGGCTACGCGATGTCGCCATCCGGGTGCACGGTGGGCTCTTCGCATACGGCGTGGAGAACGACAACGGTTCGGCCACGGTGCTGGATACGGTCGACATCGACGTCAGCGGCTCCACCTACGCCTTCGGAGTGAAGAACGCAGCATCCTCCCTCGCCTTGCTCCACGTCGACATGAGCCTGTCAGCCGCCACGGAGAACTACGGGGTCCAGAGCGACTTCTCCGGTGTGATCATGACCGACATCCGCATCACGCTCACGTCCGGCTCCAGCTCGAACTGGGCGATCGCCAACACCGCATACGCCGTCACGGTCGACCGGGCCACGATCAGGATCCACTCCACGGGGCCGGGCAGCAGCAACATCGGGGTGCTGTCGGCCGATACCGCAACAGCGCTCACCAACCTCGACATCATGCTCACCGGCGACGCCTACAGCAATTACGCACTCAGCGGCACGGGTGGCAGGGTGTCGTCGAGCCAGCTCTACGCCGGCCCCGCCTTCATGTATTCCAGCATCACATCGGGCCCTGGGTACCTGTGTTCGAACTCGGTCAACGCCACCACGTTCGCCACCCTTTCAGCGAGCTGCGCATGAGCCGGGCACTCATGACCACCACCCGCACCCGACTGCGCTGGGCAGCGGCCGGCGCCGCGGCTGTCAGCGCGCTTGCTGCCGGCTCGCTGTTCGTGGCTCGCGCGGCGGAGAACCCGCCCGACACCTCGTCGTTCGTGCCGATCGTGCCCTGTCGCCTGATCGACACCCGCCCGTCCTTCCAGGTGGGCACCCGCGGCACCCCGTTGGGTGCGGATTCCGCCTACACCGCCACGGTGTGGGGCGAGAACGGCGACTGCACGATCCCGCGCAGCGCCTCCGGTGTGTCCCTGAACGTCACCGCGATCTCGCCCACCAAGCCGAGCTTCCTCACCGTCTACCCCGCCGACGCGACGCGGCCGACGGCGTCGAACCTCAACTACTTCGCCGGGAAGCCGCCCACCCCCAACGCAGTCACGGTGAAGCTCTCCGCCGACGGCAAGATCAAGCTCTACAACTTCGACGGAACGGTCGACGTGGTGGTCGACATCGTCGGCTACTACCACGGCAACCAGCCGTACACGGTGGTCACGGTCGGCACCGACGGCGGCCAGTTCAACAGCATCTCCGACGCACTCGCCTCGATCTCCGACGCAGCGGCCGACAATCGCTATGTGATCCAGGTCGCGCCTGGTGCCTTTGTCGAGACGGACACGCTCGCGATGAAGAACTATGTCGACATCGAGGGCGCCGGCGAGGCCCTCACCAGCATCACGTGTGCCTGCGGCGACCTCACCGAGACCGCCGAGTCAGCCGTCGTCGCCTTCGCCGGCCCGAACATGCACTCGCAGCTGCGCAATCTCACCGTCACCAACACCGGCACCACCGTCCACACCTCCATCGGCGTGTACGTGGGCGGCGTGCCGGAGGGCGAAGCCAGCATCTCGAACGTGAAGGTCGCCGCGTCCGGTGCGGTCACCGGTGGCGGCGATGCAGCTGCCTTCGGTGTGTTCGTCACGAACTCCACCATCGATCTCGACCACCTCACGGTGACCGCGCATTGCAGCTGCGAGCGGGCGTACGGCCTCTACAACGTCGCGTCCACCACGCTGGTCGCCTGGTCCAGCTTCACCGCCACCGACTCGACGTTCGTCACCACGGGTATTCACAGCAGCGCCTCGTCGTTCACGGGCGTGCACGTGTCGGCAACCGCGCTCAGCGCCGACAGCACCTCCACCGGCATCGTGCACACCAATTCCTCCACGGGCGACCTCAGATGGGTGACGGCCCACGGGGCGAGCAACACGGCCGACGGACGCGGCCTCGCCGACGTCGACTCCAGCGTGGTGGTCACCGATTCTCAGGTGACAGCCGACGGCTACGGAACGAACGCCGGCCTGTTCAGCTCCGATTCCACCGAGCGATTCACCAGGGTGACGATCGTGGGTCTCGGCACCGGGCACGCCATCGCCAACTCCGGGTCGACGATCCATGTCGCGTACAGCAGCCTCCTCGGGGGCACCGCCACCATCACGGGCGACAGCGTCACGTGTGCGTTCACCGTCAACGACGCCACCTTCGCGGCGGAGGTGTGCTCATGACCACCAAGGCCGTCATGCTCCAGCAACTCATGCGCCACGTTGCCATCCACGAAGGAGGCTGTGGATGCGCCCGCTGACGAAGTCACGAACGATGGCGCTCGCCGCCGCAATCGCCGTGTCAGCCGCCACGATCGTGATCACCACGACGGCAGCCGGGCCGGGAGACGGTGACGCGTTGGTGCCGATCGTGCCCTGCCGCTTGATGGACACGCGGCCCGACTACCTCGTGGGCACCCGCGACACCCCGCTCGGCGCCGACTCCGACTACACGGCGACCGTCTGGGGAAGCCACGGCGAGTGCGACATCCCCACCAGCGCCACGGGGGTCTCGCTCAACGTCACGGCCGTGGGACCCACCGAGGCGAGCTTCCTCACCCTCTTCCCTTCCGACTCGTCACGTCCGACGGCCTCCAGCCTCAACTACGTGGCCGGCCAGGCACCAACGCCCAACGCCGTCACGGTGAAGCTGAGTGCGACCGGCACGATCAAGCTCTACAACTACGACGGCACGGTCGATGTCATCGTCGACATCGTCGGCTACTACGCCCAGCCGCTGGCACCCGACAGCCATGTGATCGTCGTGGCGACATCAGGCGGTGACCTCACCTCGCTGAGCGCGGCGATGAACTCGATCACGGGAAGCTCACCCAGCAACCAGTACCTGATCCGCCTCGCTCCCGGCATCTACAGCGAGGATGCCCCGGTGGTCGTGCGTGATCATGTCGACATCACCGGGGCCGGCGAGTCGGTCACCACGATCGAGTGCGACTGCGGCGGACCCTCGGAGAGTACTGCCGGGGTGCTGGTCGCGGATGGGGTTCACGCCACGATCAGTGGTCTGACAGTGGTCAACTACGGTGGCGGCGTCGCGTCGTCCGGCGTCGTCGTCACCAACGTCACCGGCAGGAACGTGGTCCTGCACGACCTCACCGCGATGGCAACCAACGGCACCACCCTCGTCTACGGAGTGCTCATCGCCGATGCCTCTCCTGTGCTCGATCGTGTCACCGCTTCCGCCAACGGAGGAGCGGCCTACGCCACCGGCATCAGCATCACCAACGGCAACGTCCAGCTGCGCCAGGTGGTCAGCGACGCCGCCAGCTCCACCGAGGCCGTCGGCATCGCGGCGTCGGCCAGCTAGCTCGACGTGCAGGATTCCGACGTCACGGCGACGGCAGCACCTGACAGCACTGGTATGTCGGTCGTCTCGGGAAGCGTGTTGCTCCTGAACGGCGCCCGGGTCTCTGCTTCCGGCACTGTCGCCACGGGCGTCGACGTAGACGCTTCCGAGGCCCGGATCGATGCACTGCAGGTCAGCGCCATCGGCAGCACCTCAGGGGTTGCTCTCGCTGTGGGCGCCAGCACGGTAGAGGTGCTCAACTCGCAGATCACCGGCAACAACAGCCTCTCGGCGGACGCCGCCACCGTTCGGATCGCCAACAGCCGCCTCGGCGGTGGTGTCAGCGGCAGCACCCTGACGTGCACTTACGTGGTCGACGTCGCCACGCTGGCTGCTCGCTCCGCTTCCTGCGCCTGACACCGAAGAACGACGCTCAGCAGGCCCTGCACCGCGGCACCACACCGCCGGGAACGAGCTCGACGACCTCCGTCGACTCCGCACTGTTTTCGACTAGCCTGACGCCGAGAAGGGACCATGAGGTGGACGACCAGCAGTTCGAGATCAACGAACCCGCCGTGGTGGCCGACGAGATCGACGGCATGGCCGTGATCATCAACCTCGAGACCGGTGCCTACTACAGCGGCAGCGGGTGCTCCGCGAGTGCCTGGGCGGCGCTCGTCGCCGGCGCCCCGACGACCGAACTCGCGACGGCGCTCTCCGTGCCCCACCCTGTCGTCGCGGCCTTCGCCGCCCACCTCCTCGGCGAGGGTCTCGTTCGGCCGCGCTCGGGCGCGACCCAGCCCTGGTCGGTGGCGCCGGCGCACGGGCCGCTCACACTCGATCGGTTCGACGACCTCGAAGACCTGCTGCTGCTCGACCCCGTGCACGACGTCACCGAGCAGGGCTGGCCGCACCGCGAGGGCTGATGACCACACGCCTGGCCGCACTCCGGGGCGAATTGGAAGATCAACTGGGCGGCCTCGGTCGGCCGAGCGCCGTGCGGTCGTTCTCCGTGGCGGGTGTCGGTGTCGAGGTGCGGGTGTACGGCGGACTCCTCGCGGACGCGCTCCTGCCCGCCTTCGACGCCTGCCCTCCGCTCGGCGGGGTGGAAGTGCCGAGTGTCATCCACGCATGGGATCACTCCGCAACCGGCACCCGGATGCCGGCAGGCGTGAGTGCACTCGTGCGGCCGGGCCACAACCCGCGCTATGTCGACGGGTGCAATCACCTGCTCATCGGCGAGGGCGTGTGCGCCCTCGTGACCGAAGGAGTGCAACCCACCACCGCCTTCTTCGTCGTCGATGACGCCTCGACGCTGCCGTGGTTCCACCGCGGCTCGCCGCTCTCGCTGACCCTTGCCAGCGTCTTGGGGCATCGTGGCAGGCCGTTCGTACATGCTGCCTGCGCCGGGTTCCCGGACCGCGGGGGCCTGTTGCTCGCCGGGCGAGGCGGCTCGGGCAAGAGCACCACCGCCCTGCGCTGTCTGCTCGCGGGATGGGAGTACGTGGGCGACGACTATGTCGTGCTGCACCCCGACGACATGTCGGCCCACGCCCTGTACTCGACGGCCAAGCTCGCGCCCCTCGATCTCGCCGCGGATGCTTCGCTCGTTCCTCGCGCTGCGACGCTGCTGCCCGACCCCGCTCACACGGACAAGACGATCGCCAACCTGTGGCCCGCCTATCGTGCGCAGATGCCCCAAAGCCTTCCGATCCGTGCGCTCGTCACCCCGCACGTCGGCAGCGGAACCCAAACGCGGTGGCAGCGTGCCACGGCCGGCCGCGGGCTCCTCGCACTCGCTCCGAGCACCCTCATCCAACTGGCTTCCACCTCGGCTGCCCAACTCCCCCCGCTCTCGCGTGTGGCCCGCTCGGTGCCGTCGTACGACCTGGAACTCGGTTCCGAGCCGGGCGGAGTGGTGGCCGCTCTGGGCGAACTGCTCGAACACGCGGCGTCGTAGCCATGACCCAAGGACCACTCCACGTCAGCGTGATCATCCCCGTGTTCCAGGGTGAGCAGTACGTCGGCCAGGCCGTGCAGAGCGTCCTCGACCAGACACGCCCTCCCGACGAGATCGTCGTGGTGGACGACGGCTGCACGGACGCATCGATGGAGGTGGTGCATTCGGTGGCGCAGCGTGCCGGCGATTCGTGCGTCCCGCTGAGGATCATCCATCGCGACAACGGCGGACCGGCAGCCGCACGCAACTCGGGCCTCGGCGCCGCCTGCCACCAGATCATTGCGTTCCACGATGCCGATGATGTCGCCCACCCGCGTTGGCTGGAGATCAGCGTGCGCCGGCTCGAGACGCAGCCCGACTCGATCGGCGTGGTCGGTCGACAGGTCGTCCTGTTGGAGCCTGGTGCGCCGATGCCGGCGTGGATGGCCCAGCCGCCGGCATCCACCCCAGACGTAGAGCCGTACGAGGTGCGGCATCACCTGATGAACATGGTGGTGAGGCGAAGTGGGCTCGATGAGGTCGGCCAATTCGACGAGACCATGCCGTTCGGTGAGGACACCGACCTGGTGATGAGGATGAGCGAGGCAGGACTACTGATCGACTTCATCGACGATGTCGTGGTGAGCCGCCGCGTCCACCAGGGCAACCTCACCCACGACGCGGAAGGACTCCGCAGGGCACAGTTCGAGGTGCTGGCCCGCCGCATCCGCCGAAGGGCGGGCAACCGATGACCACGGTGTCAGTGGTGATTCCTCTTCACAACCACGCTGCCACGATCCTGGAAGCGATCGAGTCGGTGCTGGCCCAGACGGCTCTCGCCGATGGCGTCACGATCGAGATCGTGATCGTGGACGATGCGAGTACCGATGGCGGGGCAGCGCTGGTCACCGGACTCCCGGTGAACGTGGTCCGCAATGACCGGCGACGCGGTGCGGCCTTCTCCCGCAATCTCGGCTTCGAGCGCTCCACCGGCGAATTCGTGATGTTCCTCGACAGCGACGACCTCATCCCACCCAACCGCCTCCGGCAGCAACTAGCGGCGCTCGACGCCCGACCCGAGGCTGGGCTGGCTTCCGGCAAGCTCGACGAGTTCGCCGACAGTGGCTACACGCCGCGACGCCGGCTCATGCGCGGGGTGACGACCAACATGGTCGGGGCGCTGCTCCTGCGCCGCAGCACCTTCGAACTCGTTGGCGGCTTCGACGAGACGTTCAGCCGGCGCGAGGTCGTCGAATGGGGTGCCCGCCTGAGAAGAAGTGGCGCCGTGTCGACACCCGTCGAGGAGGTGGTGTTACTGCGCCGATTGCACGCGCACAACCACGGAAACGACGGTGCCCAAGCGACTCAGTTGCTGAGCGCTGTGAGGTCGCACCTGCTCGCCCGGGAGGTCGCCCATGGGGCTGCTGACGCGGGGTGACACCGACCTGCTTGTCGCCGCTCTGGGCGCACCGGACGCCGCGGTGCCGGCATGGATCCGTTGGCGCGCGGAGAACACCATCGACGCAGCGCCCTGGCCACAGGCGCGCCTCTTCACGCTGGTCGGCCATCGCCTGCGCACCCTCGACGCGGCGGACGCCGACCTCGACCGGCTGCGCGGCACCCAACGCCACGCCTGGGCGAAGGCGGTCGCCACCACGCAGGAAGCCGCCGACGCTTGCGCCGAACTGGCCGAGCGTCATGTACCGAGCATGTTGCTCAAGGGTGTCGGCCTTCAGCTCGCGTACCCCGCACCGGGGCTGCGGGTGATGGGTGACGCCGACCTGCTGGTTCCCGAGCAGTTCGCGCTGAAGGCCGCCACCGTGCTGCGCAGGGCGGGTTGGGAAACGAGCCGCCTCGCCAACGAGCGTTGGGGACACCTCCTGCTCGCAGACAAGGGCACCGTGGCGGTGAGGAACGGGTGGGAGATCGATCTCCACTGGCGGCCGCTCCACGACCTTCCCGGCGGGCGTGATGCCCCCTTGTGGGACCTCAGCGCCGAGCGAACGGTGCACGGCCGCCGCCTGCGCCTTCCCGACGCGTCCCACCAGCTGGTGGTCGTGCTCGCCCATGGCATGCGCGACGGCTCGGGTGCTGCCCTGCAGGGGCTCTGCGACGCCATGATGCTCATCCGCACCGGCGAGTGCGATCCCACTCAGGCAGCGCTGCTCGCGCGCCATTGGCAGCGGCTCGCTGCGCTGCGCCACGGTGTCGCGCTGTTGCGCCGCCTCGCCCCCGACGACGAGATCCGTGCGTTCGCGGACGCGGTCGAAGCCGCTGGCCGACCCGAATGGCGCGACACTCTCGGCCAACGCGCACGCACGATGGCGCCCGGTCGAGTCAGCATCGCGCTCGCGGGCCTCGCCACTGCGACCACTCATGATGCGCCCGCTGGGGCGGAAGCCGAGACGGTGCGGCTCGAGCCGGCAACCGTGGCGTGGCTGAGCAACCCTGATCTCGCCCCACAGCTCGTTCGTGGGGGCTGGAGCGGCATCGAGGAGTGGGGCCGGTGGACCGACGGGCCCCGCGCCAGGCTGGCGTTCACGATCGAGGGCCCCACCTCACCACAGAGGTCGCCCGTCTCGTTCTGGGTGCACTGCCACCTCGGCCGTCGGGGCCGACAGCGGATCCTGGTGAAGGTCAACGGACGACGGGCCGCCGTGTGGAAGTGGCGTGACCAGCCGACCGCGCGCAGCGAGACCATTCACGTGCCAGTGGGCACTCCCGTCGAGATCGAGTTCCGCGTGCGACACCTTGCCCCGGTCGGCCCCATCGACCGCCGCCTGCTCGGCCTTGCGTTGCAGTGGTTCCGTATCGAACCGTCAGACTCTGCCACCCGCTGAGCCGCAGCCCACGATGGCCGGATCTCAGGTCCTGTGCCGGCGGCCGCGGAGGGCGACAGCGATGATCGTCGCCGGCACGAAGAACGCTCTCGCCGGGAGCGACACTTCGCTCCACGGGCGCTTGGCAAGTGGGCTGCGCCAGGCGAGCAGGCGGTAGAAGAAGAACAAGGCGACAACGGCGTGCAACCCCGCCACCGACCACAAGAAGCCCTTCGGGCCGAACACGATCATTGAGCCGGCCGACACGAACGGGCCGACGACGGCGCCGAGGCCGTACAGGCTGATCAGCAGCGACGCAGCAGCGTTGACCACGTGGGGCTCGATCCAATCGTTGGTGTACGCCGAGGCGATCGAGTACAGCGGCCAACTGAGGCCACCGAGGAGGGTGACCAGGACGAACGCCATCACGTGGTGGGGTGAGCCGAGCAGCAACAACGCGGACGTGCCCGCCGCGCCGACCGCCGCGGCGAAGCCCACCGCACGTCGGTCGAGATCGTCACTCGCCGAGGCGATCGGCCATTGCAGCAGCACTCCGCCCGCGCTGAGGAGCGCGACGAAGAGGCCGATCTGCGCCGAGCCCAACCCGACACGCGTCGCATAGATCGCCACCATGCCCGCCATCGCCCCGTGGGTGACGCCGATGAGCAGCACCGACCCGACGCCGGTAGGCACCACCCTTGCCAGTTCACGCAGCGAGATGTGCTCCACTTCTTCGAGGCTCGGGGCGACCGCTGCCTCCGACAGCGAGACCGGAGCCACTGCGAGGCAGGTGAGGATCGCCGCGAGGGCGTACCCAGTCACCAGCCGGGCATCGAACGCGGAGACCATCACCTGGCCGGCGCCGAAGAAGGCGATCGTGACGACGCTGTACACCGCCATCAGGCGCCCGCGGTTCTCGTTCGTCGCCATGTCGTTGAGCCACGACTCGGCCACCACGTAGACACCGGCCGTGCACAGCCCGGTGGCGAGCCGCAGGAGCGCCCACGACGCGGCGTCGTCGGTGATGCCGACGGCGATCATCGCTGCTGCCAGCGTGGAGGCCAGCGCCGAGTAGACACGGATGTGCCCGACGCGCCCCAGGCCCGCGAGCGTGAGGCGCGAGCCGACCAGGAAACCCACGTAATAGCTCGCGCTGATCAGGCTGCTCACCGGAGTGGGCAGCCCGACCAGTTCCGAACGGATGCCGAGCATGGTGCCGAACAGGCCACCAGCCAGCATCAGTAGGGCGAGCCCGACGAACAGGCTCCATGTCGCAAGGGCGAGACGGTGGCCCGGCCGCGTCTCGCTCACGTCAGAGCACGGTGAGCGTGAGGATCATCACGGAGGCGTACGACAGGAGGGTGTCGGAGTCGGGCCCCTGCACGTAGAACCCGATCAGCTTGCCGGTATTCGGGTCTTGCGCAGCGATGATGATCTTCGCGAACTGTCCGCCGGTGCCACAGCCCTCGAAACGACGTACGAGGGCGTCACCGTACAGCGTCGTCACCGGCGGATCGCTGTCGCTCTGCGACGTGCAGCCGGCAGTCGGGGTGAGACCCTCGATCATGTTCTCGCGTCCGGCGCCGGGGGCACCGGTGGCAACCACCGCCATGAACCCGAAGGCGTCATCGGTGCTGTTGAAGCCGTCGATGTCGTAGGAGGCCCGGATCTGGGCGAACTGCTGCCCATCGCTGATGAGCGGGGTGGTGAGCACCTGCATGTCGTCGGGCACCATCACCGTGAACTCACCGAGGTCGTCGGTGACGGTGACGAGCGACGACTCGAAGGTGGTGGCCGGGTTGTCGGGGGTGGTGATGATCGGGGTGACGATCGAGTTGTCGGGCACGGTGAGCACGATCGTGTCGTTCCCGCCCGTGTTCAGCGTCGCACGCGTGGTGGGCGTCGGGGTGACGGTCTTGTCGTCGTCTCCGCCACTGAAGATGAGCACCGCTGCAACCACTGCAGCAACCACCACCACACCGACGCCGATGATCAGGCCGGTGTTCTTCTTCGGGGCGGGGGCAGGGGCCTGGGGAAACTGGCCGTACTGCTGCGGGGGGTAGGGCTGGCCCGGGTACGGCTGTTGGTACTGGGGCTGCTGGTACTGGGGCTGCTGTTGCGTCGGCTGCTGGTACTGCGGCGGGTACTGGGGCTGCTGGGGCTGCTGCGGGGGTTGACCGCCCGGGGGCGGCGGGGGGAAGGGTTCGTTGTTGCCCATGGGCTGCGACTCTATGCCGTCTCAGCCCCTGCGGCGGACAATCTCGGCGGTGATCGCCGGAACCACCTTGTGCAGATCGCCGATCACGGCGTAGTCGGCCTTCGCCACCATGTTCGCCTCCGGATCGGTGTTGATCGCCAAGATCTTCTTCGACGCCATCGCCCCCACCCAGTGCTGGATCGCCCCCGAGATGCCACACGCGATGTAGAGGTCGGGCGCGATACGGGTGCCCGTCTGCCCCACCTGATCGGTGTGGTTGCGCCACCCGTTGTTGGTGACGGCGCGCGAGCAGCCCACCACGCCACCCAACTTGGCTGCCAGTTCCTCCAGCGGGGCGAACGCTTCCGCCGAGCCGACGGCGCGACCGCCGCCCACCACCAGCGGGGCCGTGGCGAGCGTGACACCGGCAGCACGCTCGACCCGCTCGACCACGAGGGTGCGGGCGAGCGAAGGGTCGAGGCTCACTTCCAGCGAGTGCACGGCGCCGGCGGCGGCCGAGGGCGCCGCCTCCACGCTGTGATGGGCGATGCTCAGCACCTTGATGTCGGCCTGCAGCGTGCACTGCTCGAGCAGCGAGCCGCCCCAGCGCACGCGGGTGATCGACCACGACGCAGTGTCGATCTCCAGGCAGTTGGCCACGAATGGCACGTCAAGTCGGGCGGCCGCCTGGGCCAGCACCTCGTTGCCGCGATCGGTGCCGCAGGCCAACACGACGGCAGGCTGCAGCGAGCGGACGGCCTGCGCGACCGCCTCGCCCCACGCCTCCGGGCCGTAGTCGGCCAGCAGGTCGTGGTGCACCTGGTGGACGACGGCGGCACCGTGAGCCGCGAGATCGGCCGCGACGCCATCGGCCGCGGCGCCGAGGGAGAGCGCCTCCACCTGGCCACCCAGCCCGCGAGCCGCAGTGAGTGCTTCCAGCGAGGCCGGACTGAGCACCCCACGATCATGTTCGACGACGACCAGGACGTTCACTTGAGGATCCCCTTCATGCTGCGGTTCGCCTTCGGCTCACCTGACGTGCTCGCTGCCTCCGCTGCGCTGTGGCGCTCGCCGCACTTCGAGTTCACTTGAGGATCCCCTTCATGCCGCGGTTCGCCTTCGGCTCACCTGACGTGCTCGCTGCCTCCGCTGCGCTGTGGCGCTCGCCGCACTTCGAGTTCACTTCAGAATCCCCAGTTCTTCGAGGAGGTCGACGACGGCGGGGGCAGCTTCCGGGCCCTGGCCG